>Ga0007882_10000452_pt1 | contig 24144 bp, 19 predicted proteins | sample CryBogCBH12Aug01_FD_71195 | JGI IMG/M metagenome (GOLD analysis project Ga0007882, IMG submission 71195) | Freshwater microbial communities from Crystal Bog, Wisconsin, USA - CBH12Aug09.1 | ecosystem: Environmental > Aquatic > Freshwater > Lake | place: Crystal Bog, Wisconsin, USA | collected... | reverse complement strand
TCCAGCGCCAGCGCAAAGCCCCCCGCCACCAGCGCGGCGGGCAAAGCCAGCTCATGCGTAAACACCAGCGCCACAAACCCCAGCACCGCCAGCGCCGAAGCCCCCCGCGCCCGCGCCGCGCTGCCCATCACCACCCACAAAATCCCCGGCCCCAGCAGCAATTCCGAAGGAAACCCCCAGCCCAGCAGCGTAAACCACACCAGCTGCGCCACCGGAAACACCACAAACCGTGGCCCCAGCTTCCACGCCAGCCAAAAGCCCCAGCCCGTCAGCCCCAGCTGCAGCCCGTAAAACACCCCGCAATTCAGCATCGCGATCTGCATCGGGGCGAGCCCCGCCCACAGGCTGATCCGCAGCACCGGCCACACCGTCAGCGCATAGACCGTGCCGCGCGCCGCGATCGAGCGCCACTTCAGCAGCCACGGCTGCCCCGTCGCCAGCGCAAACACAAACCACGCGCCATCGCCATACAGCATCACATTGGTCTTGAGGAAAACCCCGATCACCAGCGCCTGCGCCAGCAAAGCCGCCACCGCCAGCCGCGCCGCCACGCCACGCGGCACGGCCATCATCCCCGCCGCCACCCGCCAGCACCCGCCGCCAAGCCGCCGCCCAATCCGCCCCGCGAACCCCCGCATAAGCCCCGTTCCCACGCTGAAACACGAAGCCACCCGTCGCCCGCCCTCGCGCCCCTGTCAAAGCACGACGCCCCCATATCCGTGCTTTCCCGGAGGCAACCCCGCTTGACGAGGCGCCTTAGCCAGCAGCGCGCAAGCCCGAGTCGCTCCGCGAATTGAAGGGGGGAAGCAGCAGATGCGAGGGGGTCACCCCCTCGCGCTCCCAAAACTGCCTGCGTCAGCCCGCCACCGCAGCCGAGCGCCATCGGGGAGAGCTAGCCTAGTCCACTCCGCTTCGTGGGGAGAATGTCTGGGATTGGGTGGAGTTTCGCCAGAAAATGTGGCTTCGCATCAGATATGTCGGTAACAGAAGCTACTAACGGTTTTGGGGGAATAGACTAATGATGCCGTTCGCCGAAAGCGCTCGCCTAATTCATCTGGTGGCGGGGCTCGTAGTTTGTGCTGGCTTTGCAGCACCGGCGGATACGGCGCTGGCGCAATCTGGCGGTGGCACTTGGCGGGACCACATCGGTGTCAATGTCCAATCAGCCGAACCAGTTGGAGGGGCTAACGAACTTCTGGTGCGCTTGCCGGCGATGACTGACCATACTCTGCCAAACGCAACGATGCCCAAGTTGCTAGTGGCGGAAACCGGTTCATTCTTCGCCAACGCCACCGCGCGGGTATTGATCGGAGCGGACGACAGACTGGTGAATTGCAAAACGGAAAAGGCGACCATCCGGCGCGGAACTGGCTACGCGCAACAGCCGGAGGCACCGCTGGCGCTGGATGTTTGCGCTCTGCTAGGCACAATGGCGCATTTTCACCATGCCGCTGGCGTGGATGGGCGGCCGGTGGCGAGCGTCGCCCAAGTATCTGTCTATTTTTCTCACACGGATGCGCCGCCACTATATGTCGTGGCTGGGCCTCCATCTCGGACATCAGGCCATGTGCTTTCCGAAACCGGGGGATGGGCGGATAGCCCACATTGGGGGAACCTTCCCTATCCTATTGTGATTGCGGCCCCTGACTGGTCGTTAGCACTGACGGATCGTCGGAATCTGCCAGAGACGGCATTAGTCGGAGTTAAGCTCAAGCTCACGGCAAAGAACGGATTCGGCTCGATCGAATCGTGCAAGGTCGTGCTGGCGAGTGGCGACGCGCGGCTCGATGCCGTAACTTGTAAGGCCCTTACCTCCACCAGCTATACCGAGTATCAGGGACGAGCCTACAACCAGACTTATGATGAGTCCGATGCCTATCCGGTTCTGGTGCGATGGCATGGCGAAAGCGCGGACATGACCGCACCGGCGCGGCCAACTGTGCCACATATGTCTAAGGATGTGCCGCTGATAGCGGCGGATAAGCCCGGCGGTGCGCCGCCAGCATTGCAAGCCATCCCGATGCGGATCTCCCTTGATTCGGATGGGCGTGCCACCGGGTGCACCGTGATGCAAAGTAGCGGCGATGACGGCTGGGATGCCGCCGGGTGCCGCATTGCTCTGCAACGGGCGCGCTTTACACCGCCGCGTGACTGCTTTGGAGGTCTCGCGAAGGGACTCTATGAAGCTGTGGCAGACTGGGTGGCAATGACGATTCATCCAGCCCACTAGTAACCGTCAGCCCCGCAGGCAATTTAAGCATATGGCATACCCGTAACGAACGGCGGCTAACAGCAGACGGCAACTTAGGCCAGAATGCCCCCTCACCGCTGCTTCTTGGCCGTCGTCGCGTTGAAATCGGGGTCCTTGTTCGCCACCCAATCCACAAACTTACGCACGACGGGGTCGGCCAGCAGACCCTCCACATCCATCCCGTGGCGCTGCAGTTCGGAATTGGTGAAATGGGCGATCAGCGTTTTCTGGCAGATCGGATGCATCGGCACCACATCGCGCCCGCCCCGGCTCTTGGGCACGGGATGGTGCCACACGATGGTCTTGCCCGTCGGCCGCCCACACAGCCAGCAAGGCGCCACCACCACCGGAGCCTCCTCCGCGCTGGCCATCTCTCCATAGGGATCACGCTTCGAATGTTTGCGGGCCATGCGTCTGCCTGAATTGCCAAATCTCGCCCCGCCCCTACAGCGCCGCGCCCCGCAATACCACACCAGCCTTCCCAGCCCCCAGCCCTTCCAGCCGGATGCCGCACCCGCCCGGCCATTCCGGCCCAAACGCCCGCCGCCAAACCTCCGCGCCGCGCCCCGCCTGTCCTACACCCCGGATCCCTGCCATCATCCGGACGGCTCTTTCCACCGTCAATCCACCCTATCCCCCGCGCGCCCCCGCGCGCCAAAGCCACACGCCCACGCCCCCAACGCTTATGCGCGATGAAATAGGGTGTGCCCAGGATGTGTTTTATGAACTAAACCCCCCGCCGCCGCAGCGCGCAGGGGGCCCAAAAGGAAAGGGCGGGTGCCGCGCACCCGCCCCAAAATCCCTTACTTCGCCAAACCCTTACTTCGAAAGTTCGACGTGCTCGAAGTCCAGCTCCACCGGCGTCGCGCGCCCAAAGATGGAGACCGAGACCTTGACCCGGCTCTTGTCGAAATCGAGTTCCTCGACCACGCCATTGAACGAGGCGAAAGGCCCATCGAGCACCTTCACCGCATCGCCGATCTCGTAATCCACCGAGATGTGCTTCTTGGGCGTGGCGGCGGCCTGCTCGCGCGCGCCGAAATAGCGGGCGGCATCGCGATCCGAGATCGCCTGCGGCTTGCCATTCGGCCCGAGGAAGCCGGTCACCTTGGCGGTGTTTTTCACGAGGTGATAAACATCGTCGTTCATCGCCAGCTTGGCCAGCACATAGCCGGGCATGGTCTTGCGCTCGACCTGCACCTTTTTGCCGCGCTTCACCTCGGTGACGTGTTCGGAGGGAACCTCCACCGCCTCGACGAGCTGCGAGAGGCCAAGCCGCTCGGCTTCGGCGAGGATCGCTTCCTTCACCTTGCTCTCGAAGCCGGAATAGGCGTGGATGATATACCAGCGGGCCATGGAATGTCTCTTGTGCTTGTGCGGATAGGGTCAGTTAGGTGTCAGGCGTTAAGATCAGGCCCAATAGTCAGGCAAGGGTCAGCAACCAGCGCACCAGCGCGCCAAAGCCGGTATCAACGCCCAGAAAGAACACGGCGAGGATGGTCATCATCACCGCCACGAAAATCGCGGTGGTAGTGGTCTCCTGACGCGTCGGCCAAACCACCTTGTTCGCCTCGACCCGCACCTGGCGGATGAATTCGCCGGGAGTGATTTTGGGCTTGTCCGCCGAAGATTTTGACGCCGTGTCGCTCATGATCGCTTTCCTTGCCCATCGCCGCGATGAAAGGGTTTCCGCCATGGGAGGTTCGCCGCCCCGGAGAGATCCGGGAGGGGCTTGCCTTGCTCCAATGTCGGGAGATGCCGCGATCTAGCCCGGCTTGCCCGGTTTTGCAAGACGCGCGACAAGTGTGTGATCGCCACGCCATTGCACCACCGCGCCAGCGGGCAGGCTATCGGGCTCGCGCCCGCCCACATACCACAGGTAATCGGCCTGCGCAGCGGGCGCAAAATGCGCCAGATCCACCGGTTGGTCGTCGCCCAAAATCATCCGCTGCGAAGGATCCACCGCGAAGGGCACCTTCAAATGCAGCATATGAATATGCGGCACGGCGAAATTGGCGTTGGTCAGGCAATCGTTGCGCAGCGCGGCATAGGCCCCGATATGCTCGAAATGATCGAGCGGCCAGCTCCCGCCCGGCACCAGCACGACAGAAGCCACCTTGCACCCGTGTGGCAGATGATCGAGCGCCTGCAACATCCGCCCGGTCTGCGCCGAATCCGCGCCCCAGGAGAGCGTGGTGACGCTAAGGCGCACCAGATACAGCACCGTAGCCGCCGCCACCGCCCAGCGCGAAGCCCGCTGCTTGATCGTCCAGTTCACGGCGAGGCAGCTCACCAGCAGACCAGCCGTAATCATGCGGTAATCGGCGAAATCACCGCCCGAAATATGCCGTGGCATCACGATGGAGAGCGCCAGCAGCATCACCGCCCCCCACACCAGCCTGCCATCGACCCGATCCCACAGCACCGCCGCCAGCAGGCACAGGCCGACAATCAGCGGGCTAATGCGATCGAGCCAGTAATAGGTGTCGCGCATCGCCATCACCCAGATCGCCTGCTTGAAGGCGATCCAGTTTGGCCCATACGAGAAATCACCGCTGGTGCCCGCGCCAAACAGCCAATGGCCAAACAGCAGCGGAATCAGCGGCAAAGCCAGCGGCCAGGGGTCCAGCAGGGCTTTGGCACTATGCCGCTGGCTCCACGCATAGCCCAGCACCATCACGCAGAGCATCCCCCAGGCCGAGAGGTGGCACAGCCACACCACCAGCCCGATCGGCAAAAACACCGCCCAGCGCCAGCTCCGGCCTTCCAGCGCCACCCACAGCGCAAAGGCCCACAGCGCCACCGCCTGCCCCAGCGCGAAGTTGATGAGGCCGGTCAGCAGCATCGGGGCCCAGATCAGCGGGAAGGCAAAGAACGAGCCGACCGTCACCCGCCGCCGCAAGGCGATATCCACCGCCATGACCCCCAGCCCGGTGAGCACCGCGATCAGGCCAACGATCACCCGACCGCCCGTCTCCAGCCCAAACAGGGCGGCGAAGGGGCGAATCAGAATATCCACCCCGAGATTGCCGGTCCACTGCCAGGTGAAGCCATAGAAACGGTCGAGAACGGGGTTTGCACCATTTTCCAGCATCACGTGATAGCGCGCGAGATGGGCGGGATAATCGCTCATCTGCGGATAGCGCGCCACCAGCACCGGCAGGCAGGAAAGCAACGCCAGCGCGAGCGCGCACCAGAAGGCGGCGTCGCCCAGAGGGGGGCGGTTTCGGGGCGAGGTGGTGGGCCGGAGGATGGTGGACATGAGAGTGAGCATGGCTCCAGAAAAGCCCCCGAGCGCGGGGCACGATGCTTCCCCTACTGCCCACGCGCATTTTGACAAGTCATGCCGAATCGCCAGCGCCCTGCCGCAAGGCGCTGGAGAAAAGCTGGCAATAAAAGAAAATGGCAGGAGTGGAGGGATTCGAACCCCCGGCACCCGGTTTTGGAGACCGGTGCTCTACCAGCTGAGCTACACTCCTGCGGGAGCGCCGTCCTCTAGTGGCTGGTTTACGGTCTTGCAAGCACCTGTGGGGGCTTGCGCCAAATCGCGTAAAAATTCGTCCTTTTAGGATTGAGTGGCTGAAACCGATAAAAACAGAAATCCATGTCGTCAGACCTGATTTATTCTCAGCGCAAAGCACCCTAGACAGGCACCATGACCGCCCCCACACCACCCGCGATCCCAACAGAACTGCTGCTGGCCGCCTATCGCGCCGGCATTTTCCCGATGTCCGATGCCCGCGACGATCCGGAACTGTTTTGGATCGAGCCCAAGCGGCGGGCGATTCTGCCGCTCGATGGTTTTATCTGCTCGCACTCGCTGGCGCGCACGCTGCGGCGCGGGCGGTTTCGCGTCACCTGCAACGCCGCTTTCGGGGCGGTGCTGGAGGCCTGCGCCGCGCCGCGCCCCACGGAAAGCGGCGAAACCTGGATCAGCCACCGCATTGAGAAGAGCTATCGCGCGCTGCACCGCGCGGGCCATGCCCATTCGATCGAGTGCTGGCAGGTGGCGAAAGATGGCGCGCAGCACCTCGTCGGCGGGCTCTATGGTGTGGGGTTCGAGCGGGTATTTTGCGGCGAGAGCATGTTCTCGCGCAGCAGCGACGCCTCGAAAGTGGCGCTGGCCTGGACCGTGGCCGCGCTACGGCTGGGCGGGGCAGAGCTGCTCGATTGCCAGTTCCTCACCCCCCACCTTGCCTCACTCGGCGCGGTGGAAATCAGCCAGCAGCACTATCTGGACCGCCTCACCCATGCGCTGCGACCAGCGCAAAACAACCAATGGCCCCAAAATCAGTGGCCAGAGAATCAATGGGGAGCATCGGCCTCGCCGGCATCGGCCTCGCCCGGGCCCGGCGGCGCGGCAACCGGGGCTGGCTCGTCGGAGGCGGCGCTGTCGCTGCCTGCGGCTTTCAGGGCTTTGGAGAAGGCAGCGGCATCGGCGGGATTCTCTTCCTCGCCGGGGAACTTCATCGCGCAATCCTTGACCCAGACATCATAGACCGGGTGTTGCACCACATTGAGCGAGGGCGCGTTTTTAAACAGCCAGCCCGAGAATACCTTGTGCCACGCCAGCCAATCACGAACCGAGGCACGCTCTTCCACGAAGAGCTGGACGAAGGCCCCCATCTCGGGCGGGCGCTCCCATGGCAGGCTTTTCTCGCAGGTGGCGAGCTTGACCACGACATTGCCGATTCGCCGCGCCTCGCCCGATTTCAGGACGATATCCTGCACCTGATTGTTGCGCTTATTGAGCAGGCCGAGTGTGGCCACGCGGTCTTTCACCGGGGTGGCATACTGGTTTTCCACCGCCGCCACCGCACGCATATTGCCGATCACGCCCTCGGGAATATCGGTGGCCTGCGGCGCGGGGGCCTCATCATTGTGATGGCAGGCGGAAAGGGCAAAAGCCCCAGCCAGCGCCAGCGTTATCACGCCAGAGCGCCGAGCCGCCTGCCACTGGGCCTGCCGCATCAGCCTTCCGGCGACCAGGCTTCGTAATCGCCGGTGGCGGGTGCGCGCTTGCCGCCACGCTCCAGCGCGCCCTGCGGGCGATAGGCGGCGGGGGTGCCGGTGGCGTTGGGGGTATAGTCTACCTCCCAGATGCGCGGGGGCGGCAGGTTGCTCTCGGGCACGCCATCGAAGCTGCCGTGCAGCCAGCCATGCCATTCCGCAGGCACGCGGCTGGCGTCGTTGGCGCCGTTATACAGCACCCAGCGACGCTCTGCCATGCCCGGCTGGCCAGCGGCGCGGCGCTTTTTGGCGCGGTAGTATTTGTTGCCCTGAAAATCGGTGCCGACATACTCGCCGGTCGTCGCCGAATTGACGAGGGTGCCGATGGTGGCACCATCCCACCAGGTGAAGATTTTGGAGAGGATTCCCATGCGCAGAGCGCCTAGCGGATAGGAGGGGGGTAGAGCAAGCCCCATGCGGCCTCTCGCCCCCGATCCACCCCTGAAAAATACGGCTCAAAGCATGGCCCGCGCCTTTTTCTCCGCAGCCCCGAAATGACCGTCCCTCGGGAATGCCTCACACCCTTACCAGCCCGCACCGGCCTCCCCATCGTCCGACTCATCCTCGCCCGCTTCCTCCACCCAGCGCTCGGCGTCTTCGGGCGAGGCCGCGCTGACCAGCCGCCGGGCCGCTTCCAGCCCATGCCCGGCGCGCAGCATCGCCGCTATCTGCTTCTGGCGCACCGCCGGATCGCTTGCACCAACGCCAAAGGGGCCAAAACGCCGTTTGCGCGCCAGCGCCAACGCCGCGCGCCGCTGTGCCCCCTCGCCGGGCAGCACCCGCTCGCGCAGCTCCTCCTCGATCCCCGCGGCGCCCAGCTCCTCGACAATGCGCCGCGTGCCAAAGCCGCGCCGCTGCAACGAGCCCGAGCGCGCCTTGGCAAAACTCTCGTCATCCACATAGCCCACCGCCACAAACCGCTCGACCAGCGCTTCTGCCCGACCAAATCCCTCGGCCAAAGCCTCCCCGCCCCGCGCATCCTCGGGATCGGCCCCGTCCGGCCCCTGCCAGCCGCGCTCGCGCAGCTTGCGCCGCAGATAGGCGCGCAGCTTGCCCGCGCTGGTGGCAAAGCGGGCGACATAGGCCAGCGCCATCTCCTCCAGCCGCGCCGCATCCATCGGGCGCGGCGGCTTGCGCGGCTCGGATCGCTTATAAGAGCGCGGCTTGGAGGAGGGCGCGAAGGACATTGGCCTTAATCGTGCCACACTCGATCAGCAAAGGGGAGCCTTCGTGGCTGTATAGTGGAAAATACCCGAGCCTGGGGCATTCCCACAGCACCGCGTAGCGCAACAGGCGCGCCGGATCCTTCTCGTCCGGGGAGGGGTTCTGGTTCTGCCTACCCAAATCGAGATTGCCCCTGATGACCGATACCGCCCCGCTCGCCGAGCTGGCCCCCCTTCCAATCACGGGTCTACCGGTTTCTGGCACTCCCAATTCCTGCGCCCTGCCGCGCCGCCTTTCCACCTTTGCCACTTTTGGCGAAGCGCTGGATTATGCCGCACAGGGCACACGCGGCCTCAATTTTCACGATCCGCGCGGCCGCCTCACCCGCGCCTACCCCTTCTCCGAGCTGCGCGACGACGCAAAGGCCATGGCCCGCCGGCTGATCGCGCGGGGCGTTGAAAAGGGCGATCGTATCGCGCTGGTCGCCGAAACCGGGCCGGAATTCGCGGCCCTGTTTTGCGGGGCGATCTATGCCGGGGCGTGGCCGGTGCCGCTGCCGCTGCCCACCAGCTTTGGCGGGAAAGACAATTACATCGATCAGCTGGGCGTTCAGCTCGGCAGCTCCGACCCCAAGCTCCTGATCTATCCCGGCGAGATCGCCGCGATGGGCGATAGCGCGGTGGCGCATCATAATGCGGTAAACGCCGCCACTTGCTCTGGGCTGGCCTGGGACGATCTCGCCACCGAGCCGGTGCCCGCCATCGCCCTGCCGCAAGCGACAAGCGAGGATATCTGCTACCTCCAGTATTCCTCGGGCTCCACGCGCTTTCCGCATGGCGTGGCCGTCACCCACAAGGCGCTGCTCAACAATCTTTATGGCCACGGCCATGCCATGCAGCTCGACACCCACCCCGACGACCGCTGCATCAGCTGGCTGCCATGGTATCACGACATGGGCCTTGTCGGCTGCTTCTTGTCGGTCATCGCCAATCAGGTTTCGGCCGATTACCTCAAGACCGAGGATTTCGCCCGCCGTCCGCTGGCCTGGCTCGATCTCATCAGCCGCAATCCAGGTGGCACGATCAGCTATTCGCCCACCTTCGGCTACGATATCTGCGCCCGCCGCATCTCCAGCGTCACCCCCGTTTCCGAGCGCTTCGACCTGTCGCGCTGGCGCATCGCCGGCAATGGTGCCGATATGATCCGCCCCGATGTGATGCAGGGCTTCGTCAACTCCTTTGCCGGCGCAGGCTTCAAGGCCAATGCCTTCCTGCCCTCCTATGGCTTGGCCGAGGCCACGCTGGCCGTCACCATCATGCCGCCGGGCGAGGGCATCCGGGTGGAGCTGGTGGAGGAAGAGCGCCTCTCGGGCTGCCCGCGCGATCTATCGCGCCCGGCCCGCTATCGCGCCATTGTCAATTGCGGCAAGGCGGTGCGCGACATGGAGGTGGTCATCCGCGACGAGGCGGGCAATTCCCTCTCCGATCACCGCATCGGCAAGGTATGGTGCAAGGGCCCCAGCCTGATGCACTCCTATTTCCGCGATCCCGAGAGCACGGCGGCCTGCATGGTCGATGGCTGGCTCGATACTGGCGACATGGGCTATATGGTCGAGGGCTATCTGTTCATCGTCGGCCGGGCGAAGGACATGATCATCGTCAACGGCAAGAACCACTGGCCGCAGGATATCGAATGGGCGGTGGAGCAGATCCCCGGCTTCCATCAGGGCGATATCGCCGCCTTTTCGCTGGAAACGGAAACCGGCGAGGAAACAGCCGCCGTGCTGGTGCACTGCCGTGTGTCCGATCCGGTGGAGCGGGCAAGGCTGCACGAGGAAATCCGCGAGAAGGTGCGCTCGGTGACGGGGATGAACTGCGTGGTGGAGCTGGTTCCGCCGAAAAGCCTGCCGCGCACCTCCTCGGGCAAGTTGAGCCGCGCGAAGGCCAAGCGGTTGTATCTGTCGGGCGAGATTGCGCCGCTGCCGTTGGCGGCTTAAGGGTTTTTAAGGCACGTTTGAAGGGGGTAGGTGCGAGGGGGTTACCCCCTCGCACTCCCGGGCATTGGTGGGGTTTGGGCTACGGTTCATTGCCTTGTATATTGGGGCGACGTTCAGGATTTTGAAGAAGGGCTGTCATGGTATCATATCTTGCCGTTTTGAACCGAAGAAGCCCTCCTCTTCAGACTGTCGTGCTCCGGATGCTTCCGGCACTTCTCTCCCTGACTTGTCCCAGCGCCGTATTAGCGACACCGACTACGCAGAATATCTTTGAGTATGGGAAAACGATTGCCACCTCCGCCTTCGTGGATACGAGAGATGGAAATTTTTTAGGCTGCGGCATAGAGTTTGAGCAGTTGGCTTTAGATAAGACCTACAAGCAAGGTGCACCGATTGAAGTTGGTGGTAGCTTTGAAATGATAGCGTTTCCAAACAACGAACCGGTTTTGATGTTGAAGGTGACGTTGGACGATATCAGTGGTGAAGGCGATAACCTCACACGGGTTCCAGCAACGCTGGCCAACTCTGCATTGCTCGACAACGATGGATATCCAAACACGAAAGCGAAAATCAGATCCTCACAAGGCGAAACGCCGGGATCATTGCTGACAGTCTTCCGCATTGACGCCTCTGCAGCATCGGTTTTTGAACGGATCGTGAGAAAGAAGGAACTCGCTTTCGTTTTTAACCGTGAGGCAGGTGGCCTAGACATCCCTATCACCGTCGATCTGAGCAAGAGCAGTGTGGGCGATAAAACAGCCGGCACGGTGCGGGTCTTCCAGCAGTGTTTCAGTCGGCTTTACAAACAGATTCGGTCATCCCCAAAATAGAAGAGATAATCCACCTCCCGCCACAACCAAAGGTCGGGGAGCGCGAGAGGATAATCCCCTCGCGCCTTAACCTTACCCCCTTAAGCCTTCACTTCCACCCGCCCCTCGATCAGCACATCTACCACGCCGGGATCGGCCAGCGTCGAGGTATCGCCCAGCGACGACACGTCCCCCTCGGCAATCTTCCGTAAAATCCGGCGCATGATCTTGCCGCTGCGGGTCTTGGGCAGGCCGGGGGCGAAGTGGATGGCATCGGGCGTGGCGATCGGGCCGATTTCGGTGCGCACCCATTTCACCAGTTCAGCGCGGATGGCCTCGCTGCCATCCACCCCGGCGTTCAGCGTGACATAGGCGTAGATGCCCTGCCCCTTGATCTCGTGCGGCATCCCCACCACGGCGGCCTCGGCCACATGGACGTGGGCGACGAGCGCGCTTTCCACCTCGGCGGTGCCCATGCGGTGGCCCGAGACGTTGATGACATCATCCACCCGCCCGGTGATCCAGTAATAGCCGTCGGCGTCGCGCTTGCAGCCGTCGCCGGTGAAATATTTGCCGCGATAGGTGGTGAAATAGGTCTGGAAGAAGCGCTCTTCATCGCCCCACACGCCGCGCATTTGCCCTGGCCAGCTTTGCGTCAGGCAGAGGTTGCCCTCAGCGGCGCCTTCCAGCACCGCGCCATCGGCATCCACCAATTGCGGCACCACGCCAAACATCGGGAAGCTGGCACTACCGGGCTTGAGCGCAGTGGCACCGGGCAGCGGCGTAATCATCGCGCCACCGGTTTCCGTCTGCCACCAGGTATCGACGATGGGGCAACGCCCATCGCCCACCACCCGCCAATACCATTCCCACGCCTCGGGATTGATCGGCTCGCCCACGCTGCCCAGCAGGCGCAGGCTGGCGCGCGAGGTGCGCTTCACCCACTCATCCCCCTCGCGCATCAGCGCGCGCAGGGCGGTGGGTGCGCCATAGAAGATGTTGACCTGATGCCGATCGACAATCTCCCAGAAGCGGCTGAAATCCGGGTAATTGGGCACGCCCTCGAACATAAGAGTGGTCGCGCCATTGGCCAGCGGACCGTAGACGACATAGCTGTGCCCGGTCACCCAGCCGATATCGGCGGCGCACCAGTAGATCTCGCCCGGCTTGTAATCGAACACATAGTGGTGCGTCATCGCCGCCCAGGTGAGGTAGCCGCCAGTGGTGTGCAGCACGCCCTTGGGCTTGCCGGTGCTGCCGCTGGTGTAGAGAATGAACAGCGGGTCTTCGGCGCTCATTTCCTCGGGGATGCAATCGGGCGATGCCGCCGCGCGCTCGTCCTTCCACCAGTGATCGCGGCCTGCGACCATCGCGATATCGGCTCCGGCATGGCCCACCACCAGCACCGCATCCACCCCGCCGCACAGATTGATCGCGGCATCAACATTGGCCTTCAAGGGCACCAGCTTGCCACCGCGCATCCCGCCATCGGCGGTAATCACCAGCCGCGAGCCGCAATCCTCGATGCGGCCCGCCAGCGCCTCTGGCGAGAACCCGCCAAATACGATGGAATGGATCGCGCCAATCCGCGTGCAGGCCAGCATCGCCACCGCCGCCTCGGGGATCATCGGCATGTAGAGGGTGATGCGGTCGCCGCGCTTGGCACCCAGCCGCTTCAGCGCGTTGGCCATGCGGCACACTTCGCCGTGCAACTCGCGATAGGTGATCTTGCGCTGCTGGCTGGCGTCGTCACCCTCCCAGATGATCGCCACTTGCTCGCCACGCTCCGCCAGATGGCGATCAAGGCAATTGGCCGATACATTCAGCGTGCCATCGGCAAACCAGCGTATCCCGAAATCCGCCTCGTCGAACGAGCAGCGGTTGAGCTCGCTCCACGGCTTGATCCAGCTGAGCCTTGCGGTTTCCTCGCGCCAGAAAACCTCCGGCTCCGCGATGGAGCGGCGATATTTCTCGGCATAACCGGCGGCATCAACATAAGCGCGCTGCGCCCAAAACGCTGGAACAGGATGGATACTCGACACGGCTTCAGGCTCCCTTGCTATGCCCGGCTCGCTCGCCAGCGCAGCCCCGAAACGATCCGGCCGCCAAGGCGGGTGCAAGACCGCTCAGCCCCTTGTGGGGCGTTTCTCCTCCTCGGCATAGGCCATAGATCAAATTTTGCGAAGTCATGCGACAGGTGATTTTTACGCCGCGTGCTTGCTAAAAATGCCAACTCTGCCGCCACCCGAATACCGCTTCCACCGGATGACCGGCAGCGTCGGTGGCGGGGCGAAAGCGGAAACGCTCCTGCGCGAGGCGGCAGGTGATGGCATCGGCTTGCGGGTCGCGGCTGGCACGATGCACCCGGCAGCCGCGCACCCGCCCATCCACCCCCACGGTGAGCGCGACAATCACATAATCGCCGATCCGCAACGCACGGCTCTCGGCGGGGTAATCCCCTGCGCGGATCTCGCCGGAGAGCTTTTCCGGCCCCCCTTCCCCACCTGCACCCCCCGCGCTAGCCCCGCCAGCGCCGCCCCCGCTGTCACCATGAGCGAGTCCATCCTCTCCCGCTGTGGTCATCAGCTGGGGGGCAATGGACGGAAAAGCCGGAGGCTGGATAGAAGCCTGCTGGATCACCGAGATTCCGCCGCCGCGCGCGCGACCAGCCGCCTCAGGCGCCGCCTGGTGCGTCGTCGGAGATGGCGGAGGTGGTGTCAGCGAAAAGGCAGCCAACGCCGCCGCAGCAGCCTGCCGGGCCATATCCGGGGCAAAGGCGCGCACCAGCAGCGCGGCCACCGCCAGCCCCACCCACAGCCGTGCGCGAGCCCGCCGCGAAATATTTGCCGAAAAACACATCCTTGCGCTATGCCACGCTCTGTCTGGGGCTGCTCCCAAATGCCACCCGCTTGAAACAGGCATGGCGTATCAGGCCCCGAATCGCAAATCCGCAAAAACCCGAGAGAATGCCGCAATGCCCGACCTGATGCCCGAGCCGGCACCTGATACCGCGACCGAGCCCGGCACAAAACGCCGCGCTGCGCCAAAATATCCCCGCTCCGCCCAAACGGCAGGCGCGAGCGACGATCGCAAATCGGCCGACATCGCCGCCGCGCAGGGGCAGACGGCAACCGGCAGCGTGGGCCTGAGCGAGTATGCCCTCGTCCGCGCGGTGCTGCGGAATGACGCGGTGCGCGTGATCGGCCTCTCCGTCATCAATGGCTCCGCCGCCGCCACCGGGCGTCTGAAAGACCCGCGCCACGCCCCGCTGGCCACGCTTCAGGGCCCGGCGCACCAGCGCAAGCGCGCCGCGATCGATCCGTTTTTCACCGCGCAAGCAATCGAGGGCCAGCACCATGCGGCCATAGCAGCCACCACGGCGCGCTTGCTCGGCGAGCTGCGCGAGAATGGGCGGTTTGCGCTGGATGCTGCGACCTCCACCCTTGCCACAGAGCTCGTCGCCGGCATAATTGGCCTCGATTCAGCCAGAGGCTCGTCCGACAGAACCGCCATGGCCAGCCGGCTCGACGCGATCTTCGACATCACCTCTCAACCCACCCGTTTGCCACTGCGCCGTTTTTCGTCCGGCATACGGCATCGCTTGCGGGTGCTGGCGTTTCACTGGAAAGACCTGCTGCCCGCCATTCGCGAGAGGCGTACGCATCCCCGCCCGGATATTATCTCGCTGCTTCTTTCGGAAAACACCCCTGTGGCGGCGATGCGGAGCGAGTGCCTCGCCTATGCCGCCGCCGGGATAATCCCCACCCGCGAGTTCATCACCATGGCCGCTTGGCACCTTTTGGAGAGCGAGGAACTGCGCGCGCGTTTTCTCTCGGCCAAGGAGGAGGGGCAGATCGCGATACTCGAGGAAATCCTGCGGATCGAGCCGGTGACCAGCACGCTCTACCGAGAGGCCGAGGGGATTGTGCCCGCGGCGCTCTCCATCCGCTTGCAGGCGAATGTGGCCTATGCGCTCGATATCCGCGCCGCCAATGTCGCGCCCGAGGCTGGAGCCTGCCCCTTCGCCATCAATCCCGAGGCCAAGCGGAAATCGGGCTTTGTTCATCTCGGTTTTGGTGATGGGCCGCATCGCTGCCCCGGCGCGCCAGTGGCGCTGCACGCGGCGCGGGTGTTTATCGACGGGCTGCTGCGCGTGCCCGGCGTGCGACTGGAGCAAGAGCCGGAAATCAGCTGGAACGCCGCCCGCGAGGGCTATGAACTACGCGGCGCGCTCGTCTGCTGCGAGCCGGGCTGAGCCGGGCGCGCACCACAAAACGGCGGGCACCCCGGCAAAGGGGCCCGCCGCTTTGGGAATAGGGCCAGCTGGCTTAGCGGCCCATACCAGCCATCTTGGCCTCCAGCTTCGCCAGCATGTCGCCCGGCAGCATATCGCGGGCCAGTGCTTCGAGCTGCCCCATGTTCATCCCGCTCACCGCCTGCATCTGCTTGGGATCGGACGCCACCTGCGGGGCATATTTTTGCAACGCGGCCTGCGCGCGCGGATCGGAGAGCAGCGCGCCAGCGTTGGTGCTGGGGGAAACCCCATAGCGCGCGGCGGCATCCTCGGGGGAGGTTCTCGCCAGGGCCGGTGTGGCAAACAACGGAGCCGCGGCGAGTGCCAGCGCGGTGATGGAACGAAGAGCCTTCATGCTCAAATCCTTTGCATATTGCTATGAACGGGCCGCCCGGAAGTGATGGCGCCCCTTAAGCTCCCTAGTCTCATGCAAAGCTTACCAAGGCGTTCCCCGTAGCCCAAAACAAAGGGTTAATACGGATATGGCGGGGTATAATCGCCGCGCTTACCCGCCCAGCCGCGCCACCCGCGCCGCGCGATCAATAGCAAACACCCGCGCCCGCGCCTCATCCAGCGAGCAATAGACCAGCGTGTCGTTGGCCGGGTCTTGCCAACCCTCGATGGTCATCACCGCGCCATCGCCGCGCCGCCATGCGCCCTGCGTGGGAAACTGGGCAAAGGCTGCCGCCTCTCCCAAAGCCTCGCGGCATGCGGCAAGATCGGCGACATAATCCTCCAGCGCCAGATCGCGCCCGGCCCAATCCACCCAACCAATCGGGCTATCCTGACAATAGGCGTTGTTGTTGCCCTGCTGACTGCGGCCAAACTCGTCGCCAGCGGTGAGCAGGATGGTGCCGGTGGAGGCGAACAGCGTGCCCAACAAGGCGCGGAGATCGGCGGCGCGGCGGGCCAGCACGGCCGCGTCGTCGCTGCTGCCTTCCACGCCGCAATTCCAGCTGTGGTTCTCGCCATGGCCATCGCGGTTGTCCTCGCCATTGGCGCGATTGTGGCGCTCGGCATAGGCCACAGTATCGGCGAGGGTGAGGCCATCGTGGGCGGCGAGGAAATTGACGCTGCGGCAGGCCTGCTCGCCAAAGATATCGGCGCTGCCCGCCAGCCGCGTGGCGAGCGTGGCAATCCCCTCCTCGCCTTTCCAGAAGCGGCGGATATCGTCGCGAAAGCGGTCGTTCCACTCCAACCAATTTGCGGGGAACGCGCCCAATTGATAGCCGCCCGGCCCGATGTCCCAGGGCTCGGCGATCATCACCCGATCCGCCAGCCACGGGTCGGCGGCGATTTCGGCGAAGATCGGGGCATGGGGATCAAATCCCGGCCCGCGCGCCAGCACCGGGGCGAGATCGAAGCGAAAGCCATCCACCCCGGCATGGGCCACGAAATGCCGCAGCGTGGCCAGCGCCAGCGCGCGCACTTCGGGTTGCGCGAAATCCAGCGTATTGCCGCAGCCGGTGTCGTTTATCAGCTGGCCATCCGCCGTATGGGCATAGGCGGCATTGTCCAGACCGCGCAGGCACAGCACCGCGCCGTGGATGTCGCTCTCGCCGGTGTGGTTGAGCACGATATCGAGGATCACGCCGATCCCCGCCCAATGCAGCGCCGCCACCGTCTCGCGCAGTTCGCTCACCCCGCCGGGGCAAAGGCCGGGATCAAGCGCCATCGGGGCCACTGGATTATAGCCCCAGAAGTTGCTGAGCCCGAGCGGGGGCAGATGGCGCTCGTCGATCCACGCCACGATCGGCATCAGCTCCACCGCGCTCACCTTCAGCTTCTGGAGATGCGCGATGATCGCAGGGCTCGCCAGCGCCGCCACCGTGCCGCGCAAGGCCTCGGGCACCTCGGGATGCAACAGCGTAAAGCCGCGCACGTTGACCTCATAGACCAGCCCGCCCGGCGAAAAGCGCGGCTTCTCGCGCGGCCCCTCGCCCTGCGCCCCCGGCACGATGGCGCAGGGCACCAGAGCGGCGGTTTCCGCACCCTGCACGCCAAGGCTGGGGTGATAGGCAAAGCGCCGGTCCAGTTCCACCGCGTAAGGATCCATCAACAGCTTGGCGGGATCGAACCACAGCCCCCGATCGGGAGCCCACTCGCCGCTGGCGCGATAGCCATAGCGCGCGCCAGCCAGATCCTCGGCAAGCTCCAGATGCCACGCGCCATCCTCGCCGCGTGCCATCGGGAAACGCTGCTCGCGCTCCTCCGCGTCAAACAGGCACAGCCACAGCTGATCCGCCAGCGGCGCGCGCACGGCAAAGCTGGTGCGCCCGCCCGCCACGCTGGCCCCCAGAGACCGGGTCATCGTTACGCCTCCGCCACCAGCTGGCGGTAGAGATCGGCATAGGCCGCCCCGCTGCGTGCCCACGAAAAATCAGCGCGCATCCCCGCACGCTGCATCGCGCGCCACACCTCGCGCTGGCCATAGAGCGACACCGCCCGCGTAATCGCTTGCACCAGATGCGGATGCACCACCCCCGAGAAGGTAACCCCGGTGGCCGCGCCCGCAGCTATGGCGGCAAGGTTGGCGTCGATCACCGTGTCGGCCAGCCCCCCGGTGCGCGCCACCACCGGCACGCAGCCATAGGCGAGGCCATAGAGCTGCGTCAGGCCGCAAGGCTCGAAGCGGCTGGGCACAAGGATGGCATCTCCGCCAGCCTGCATCTTGTGCGAGAGCGCCTCGTCATAGCCGATGCGGATGCCGACCCTGCCCGGATGCCGCGCCGCCGCCTTGTGCAGATCGGCCACGATGCCCGCATCGCCACTCCCCAGCAGCGCCAGCCGCCCGCCCAGCCCCACCAGATGATCCACACATTCGGCCAGCACATCCATGCCCTTTTGCCAGGTGAGGCGGCTGACGACGACAAACAGCGGCCCATCGCCCACCTCCAACCCAAACTCGGCCTCCAGCGCGCGCTTGTTTTTCACACGCCCCGCCAAGGTGCGAGCGGAGAAAGGCGCGGCGATGGCCGGGTCGGCTTGCGGGTTCCACTCGACGGTATCGATGCCATTGACGATGCCGCGAACCCTCTCGCCCCGGCTGACGATCAGCCCCTCCAGCCCCATGCCAAACTCGGGGCTGCGGATTTCGGCGGCATAGGTGGGCGAGACGGTGGTGATGGCGCTGGCCGCCTCCAGCCCGGCCTTCAGAAAGCCGACGCCGCCGTGGTATTCCACCCCGCTCAAATGCCACGCCGCAGCCGGCAGGCCGAGGTGCGGAAACACCTCCGGCCCGAAATAGCCCTGAAACGCCATGTTGTGGATGGTCATCACCGAGGGGATCGCCGGGCCCGCCGGGGCAAAGCGCTGATAGGCCAGGGCCAGCCCAGCCTGCCAGTCGTGCGCGTGAATCACATCGAAGGCGAGGCCCGCCACCGCCCCCCCGGCGATATCGGCGGCGGCCCGGCCAAAGGCGGAAAAGCGGCGCCAATTGTCGCTCCAGTCGCGCCCGGTGCCATCGCCATAGGGCCCGCCATCGCGCTCGAATAGCGCGGGGCAATCGAGCACCAGCAGCGGAGGGCCTTCAGGCGTGCCATCCAGAGTGGCGGCAATGAGCCACGCCTCCTCGCCCAGCAGCGCGGGCCAATGGTGGACGATCTGCGGCCCGGTGGCGGCGGCCTTGGCGGCAGAAGTCTTGCCCGCCTTCCTGCGGCCCGGCTTGTCGGAGCCGGACGCCTCCGGCCCGCCGCCCAGCCCCAGCTTCGCGCGCACCGCGGGATAGCCCGGCAGCAGCACGCTCATCGCCACGTCCTGCGCCGCCAGCGCACCGGGCAGCGCGCCGCACACATCGGCGAGGCCCCCGGTCTTGATGATCGGCACCGCCTCGGAGGTGACCGATAGCACGCGCAGCGGAGTGGGGGCGTTGGCCATGCCCATCAGCCCTTCGCCGCGAGTTGTTCAAGCATCCGCTGGGTGATGAGGCACACGCCGCTTTCGGTGCGGCGGAAGCGGCGGGCGTCGAGCTCGGGGTCTTCGCCCACCACCAGCCCCTCGGGAATCCGCACGCCCGAATCGAGCACCACCCGGCTGAGCCGCGCCCCCCGGCCGATGTTGCAATGGGGCAGGATCACGCCCTCGGTCACGCTGGAGAAACTGCCCATCTTCACCCCGGTAAACAGCAGACTGCGCCGGGCCAGCGAGCCCGAAACGATACAGTCGTTCGAGATCAGCGAGGAGATCGCCATGCCGCGCCGCCCCTCCTCGTCGTGCACGAATTTGGCGGGTGCCGAGACGATCGAATCCGACCAGATCGGCCATTCGCGGTCATACATATTGAGCTTGGGCACGATGTCGGTGAGATCGAGATTGGCCTCGAAATAGGCGTCCAGCGTGCCGACATCGCGCCAATAGGCCTCGATCTCCTCGGCGGCGCGGATGCAGCTGTCGGAAAAGCGGTGCGCCACGGCCTTGCCGCCCGCCACGATCTTGGGAATGATATCCTTGCCGAAATCGCGGGTGGAGGCGGGATCGGCGGCATCCTCGCGCAGCCGCTCGAAAAGATAGCTCGTGTCGAACACATAGATGCCCATCGAGGCCAGCGAAAAACCGGGGTTGCCGGGCATGGCGGGCGGATCTTCGGGCTTCTCGATAAACGAGGTGATGGTGTCGCATCCATCCACCGCCATCACGCCAAATCCGCTGGCGTCCTTGCGCGGCACCACCAGGCAGCCGATCGTCACATCCGCACCGCTGCTGACATGCTGACGCAGCATCAGCTCGTAATCCATCTTGTAGATGTGATCGCCCGCCAGAATCACCATGTAGCGCGGGGCGTGGGCGGCGATGATGTCGATGTTCTGAAACACCGCGTCGGCGGTGCCCTCATACCAGTGCAGCTCGTCGATGCGCTGGCTGGCGGGCAAAATGTCGAAGCTCTCGTTGCGCTCGGGGCGCATGAAGTTCCACGCGCGCTGCATATGGCGGATGAGGCTGTGCGCCTTGTATTGCGTGGCCACGCCAATGCGCCGGATGCCCGAATTGATGGCGTTCGACAGGGCAAAATCGATGATCCGCGATTTGCCGCCAAAATAGACCGCGGGCTTGGCGCGGTTGTCGGTCAGCTCGTTCAATCGGCTGCCGCGCCCTCCCGCCAGCACATAGGCCATGGCCTCGCGCGCCAGTGGCTGTCCGATGCTGTCCCTCATCACCCGTCCCCTTATTTCAGTCTTCGCGCTCTGGCGTAAGCATCAGCGTGGCCAGCGGCGGCAGGGTGACGAGCGCCGCACCGTGATGCGCGCTTACCTGCCCCAGATTGCCCTGCCCACTGCCGCCATAGGCCGGAGCGTCGGAATTGAGTATTTCGGCCCAAACGCCATCCTGCGGCAGCGGCAGGCGATAGGCGTGATGCACCGCGGGAGTCATATTGGCCACCACCACCACTGGTCTCTCGCCGGGCGCACGGCGCACCCACGCAAACACCGAATTCGCGGTGTCATCTACGATCAGCCATTCAAAGCCCTCGCCCTCGCAATCGCGGGCGTGGAGCGCGGGGTGCTGGCGGTAGAGAAGGTTGAGATCGCGCAGCAGCGCCCGCACGCCTTCATGCGCCGGGGCATCGAGCAAATCCCAATCGAGCCCCCGCTCCTCGCTCCATTCGCGGATTTGGGCAAACTCCTGCCCCATGAACAGCAGTTTCTTGCCCGGATAGCCCCACATCATCGCGTAATAGGCGCGCAGATTGGCGAACTTCTGCCACTCGTCGCCGCTCATCTTGGCGAGCAGGCTGCCCTTGCCATGCACCACCTCATCGTGGCTCAGCGGCAGCACGAAGTTCTCGGTGAAGGCATAGGTCAGGCCGAAGGTGATGTCGTCGTGGTGCCAGCGGCGATGGGCGGGGTCGCGGGCCATATACTTCAGCGTGTCGTGCATGAAGCCCATGTTCCACTTGAAGCCAAAGCCGAGGTTGCTGGCGTGCTCCGCCCCCTCATAGGCTGGCAGCGAGACGCCCGGCCATGCGGTCGATTCCTCGGCGATGGTGAGGAAACCGGGGTGGCTGCCATAGACGGCGCGGTTCATCGCGCGCAGGAAGGCCACCGCCTCCCAATTCTCGCGCCCGCCCTCGGCATTGGGGATCCATTCGCCCTCGCCGCGCGAGTAGTCGCGGTAGAGCATCGAGGCCACCGCATCCACGCGCAGGCCATCGACATGATAGCGCTCGGCCCAGAACAGCGCGTTGTTCACCAGGAAAGCGGCAACCTCGCGGCGGCCGAAATTATAGATCGCGGTGTTCCAGTCGGGATGGAAGCCAAGGCGCGGGTCTTCATGCTCATACAGCGCGGTGCCATCGAAATGGGCGAGGCCATGCGCGTCGGTGGGGAAATGCGCGGGCACCCAATCGACCAGCACGCCGATCCCCGCCCGGTGCGCCCCATCGACAAACCGCGCGAACCCCTCCGGCTCGCCAAAGCGCGCCGAGGGGGCATAAAGCCCGGTCGCCTGATAGCCCCAGCTGGGGTCGTAGGGATGCTCGGCTACCGGCATAAACTCGATGTGGGTAAAGCCCATCTCGGCAACATAGGGGATCAGTTCGTCGGCCAATTTGTCCCAGCTTAAGAACCAGCCATTTTCATCGCGCCGCCAGCTGCCGGGGTGCACCTCGTAGATGCTGATCGGCGCGCGGCGCGGATCGATGCTGGCCCAATGCGCGCGGTGGCCTTCATCGCCCCAATCCAGCTTTTCGGGATGCGCGGTGATCGAGGCGGTGGCCGGGCGCAGCTCGCTCCGCAAGGCGAAGGGATCGGCTTTCAGCGGCAGCACCACGCCATCGGGGCCGGTGATGCGGTATTTATAGGCGCGGCCGGGGCCGATATCGGGGAGGAATATCTCCCACACGCCGATATCCGCGCGATGGCGCATGACATGGCGGCGGTGGTCCCAATCGTTGAAATCACCCACCAGCGCCACATGAGAGGCATTGGGAGCCCACACCGCGAAATGCACGCCGCTTGCGCCCTCGTGGGTGAGGCAATGCGCGCCGAGCTTGTCGAACAGGCGCAGATGGCTGCCTTCGCCCATCAGATAATCATCGAGAGGCCCCAGCACCGGGCCAAAAGAATAGGGGTCACCCACCCACCACTCCGCGCCTTTCGCCCCGGCGCGGTATTTCACCGGCTGGCGAGAACCCTTCACAGCGCCCTCAAACACCCCGCGCGGATCGACGCACGCCAGCACCCCCAGCTCCTCGCCGGCAAGGCTGAAGGCACTGGCCACTTCCGCGCCCGGCAGAATCGCCCGCACAAAACCACCCCCCGGCCCCGCAAGCACCCCCAGCAGCGAAAAGGGATCCGCGTGGGTGCCCTCGATCAGGGCGGTAATGGCCGATGCTGGCGGCTTCACTTTATCTCCTTATGGTCGGCGTGCCCCTGTAGACTAACTCCGACACAGGCCTTGTCGTTGCGGTTTTTTGTTGGTCGCATCGCTTAAGCGAAAAACCGGTGCCCACTTTTTCGCGCGATGCTTCACAAAACCCCCCAGATATCGCGCGCATATTCACCAATCGTCCGGTCGGATGAAAACCAGCCGACATTGGCGATGTTGCGGATGGCACTCTCCCGCCAGCCTGCGGGTGAGTGCCAGCGGGCATCGGTGGCGCGCTGGGCGGCGTAATAGGAATCGAAATCGGCGGCCACCATGAACCAGTCGTGGTCGTAAAGACCGCCGATCAGATCCTTGTAGCGATCGGGATCGTCGGGGCTGAACACGCCCGAGGAAATCGCGGACAGCGCCTGGCCCAATATCCGCGAGCCCTCGATCACCTCGCGCGGATTGGTGCCGCTGGCGCGTCGCTCGGCCACCTCGTCGGCGGTGAGGCCGAAGATGACGATGTGGTCGTCGCCCACGTGATCCTTGATCTCGATGTTCGCGCCATCCAGCGTGCCGATGGTCAGCGCGCCATTCAGCGCGAATTTCATATTGCCCGTGCCCGAGGCTTCCATCCCGGCGGTGGAGATCTGCTCGGAAAGATCGGCGGCGGGGATGATCCGCTCGGCCAGCGACACATTGTAGTTCGGCACGAACACCACCTTGAGCAACCCCGCCACGGATGGATCGGTGTTGACCTTGCGGGCGATGTCGTTGGCGAGTTTGATGATGAGCTTGGCGTTGTGATAGCTCGCCGCCGCCTTGCCGCCGAAGATCTTGACGCGCGGCACCCAGTCGCGCTCGGGATGGCTGCGGATTTCGTCATACAGCGCCACCGTCTCCACCAGATTGAGCAGCTGGCGCTTGTATTCGTGGATGCGCTTGATGTGCACATCAAACATCGCATCCGGATCGATACGCTGCCCCATCAGAGCGCGCAAATGATTGGACAGCGCCACCTTGTTGGCCCGCTTCACCTCGGCCACCCGCTCGCCCAGCGCGGCATCGCCCGCCAGCGCGTTGAGATCGGCGAGCTTGGCGGCATCATCCAGAAACGCATCGCCGATGGCATCGCGCAGCAGCGAGGTGAGCCCGGGGTTGCACTGCTGCAGCCAGCGGCGCGGGGTGACGCCGTTGGTCTTGTTGTTGATCCGGGTGGGATACAGCTGGTGGAGATCGGCGAACACCGTGCTCTTCATCAGCTCTGTATGCAGCGCGGCCACGCCATTCACGCTATGCGCGCCGACAAAGGCGA
>Ga0007882_10000449_pt1 | contig 24168 bp, 17 predicted proteins | sample CryBogCBH12Aug01_FD_71195 | JGI IMG/M metagenome (GOLD analysis project Ga0007882, IMG submission 71195) | Freshwater microbial communities from Crystal Bog, Wisconsin, USA - CBH12Aug09.1 | ecosystem: Environmental > Aquatic > Freshwater > Lake | place: Crystal Bog, Wisconsin, USA | collected... | reverse complement strand
ACAGGTCGGTGCGCTCCAGCTGGCGGGCGGCGACGGCGTCGGACAGCTTGGCCTGTTCGGCGATGATCTTCTTCAGCTCCTGCGGATTGGCGACGGCGAAACCGCGCGCCTTCTCATAGGCCTGCAGCACCTTGAGGACCAGCTCGGGATGATCGGCGGCAAAGTCTTCGCGGGTGTTGAGGACGCCCCAGGTGTTGAGCTCGGCATTGCGGTAGAACAGCCTTGCGCCGTCTTCCAGCTCGGACTGGGCCATCAGCGGGTCGAGACCCGCCCAGGCGTCGACATCGCCCTTGGTCAGGGCCAGCCGGCCGTCCTGATGTTGCAGCAGGACGATCTTGACGTCCTTTTCGCCGAGGCCGGCATTGGCCAGGGTGCGGATCAGGAAAATATGCGGGTCGGTGCCGCGGGTGGCGGCGATGCGTTTGCCTTTGAGGTCGGCGACGGCGGTGATGGTCGAGTCCTTTTGGGTCACCAGGGCGGTCCATTCGGGCCGCGAAAAGACATAAACCGATTTCACCGGGTTGCCGTTGATGCGCGCCAGCAGCGCCGCCGCACCGGCGGTGGAGCCGAAGTCGATGCTCTTGGCGTTAAGGAATTCCAGGGCCTTGTTGGAGCCCAGGGACTGTACCCAGCGGACCTTGATGCCGTCCTTGGCGAGATCCTGTTCGAGCCAACCTTTCTCCTTCAGGACCAGGCTGACCGGATTGTAGTAGGCGTAATCAAGCCTGACCTCGTCGACCTTGTCGGCGGCGAGGGCCGGGCTGGCGGACAGCAGGCCGAGGAGGACGGCGGCGCGGATCGCCCGGGAGAGGATTTTGTCGAGAACCATGGGGACACTCCATAAAACAAATTATTTGTGTGGAAAATCTTAAATAAACACTAATTATCTTTGTTGTTAATGTCCATACCACAGTTTAAAAAATGTATTTCCTAGACCTTGCGGATCTCCCCGCGCTCGCAAACACTCTTCCCAGCTGTCCGAAAATGAGACAGCCGACACCCCTCCGCCAGGCCCCGACCGCCTGCAATTTCAGGGGGGTGGCCACTGTCGGCCGGGGTGTCGGATTGGCACAAAATCTGCAAGGTTTTGGCGCCGCAAATCCTGGTTGTCAAACTGCAAGACATCGACCAGATTTGACGCAAGAAATTAAAATGGGGAGGGGCAGGTGAAAACGTCGGATCTTAGTGCGTTCTTCAATCCGCAAAGTGTTGCCGTGGTGGGTGCCTCGGCGGATCCCAAGAAGCCGGGAAATACCATTATCCGCAATATGCTGGCGATGGGGTTCAAGGGCAAACTGTATCCGATAAATCCGCGCGAAACGGCGATCTGTGACTTGCCCTGTTTCAAGAGCGTCGGAGAAATTCCAGGACCGGTGGAACTGGTGGTGCTGATCGTCGCCGCCGAGGGCGCCGTGCCGGTGGCCAGGGAACTGGCCGAGCGCAAGAAGCGCCTGGGCGACGTCAAGGCGGTGGTGTGCATGTCGGCCGGCTTCGGCGAGGTGGCGACGGCGGAAGCCAATCAGCGCGAGAAGGACCTGGTGTCGACCCTGCGCGCCGCCGACATCCGTCTGGTCGGCCCCAATTGCGTCGGCGTGATCGACGCCGTCACCGGGCTGAACACCAATTTCGATATCGGCGCCTATCCCAGCGGCGGCATCAGCGTGCTGACCCAGAGCGGCGCCTTCGGCAATTCCTTCCTGCTGTCGGGCGGCACCACCGGCCGCGTCGGCCTGAACAAATTCGTCTCGGTGGGCAACATGGCCGACGTCCAGATGGAGGAACTGCTGCGTTTCCTCAAGGACGACGAATCGACCAAGGTCATCGGCATCTATCTGGAAGGGCTGTCCCATCCCCAGGGCTTCTTCCAGGCGGCCCGCGACGTCGCCGCCGTCAAGCCGGTGGTGGTGCTGAAAAGCGGCCGCAGCGAACTGGGCTCCACCGCCGCCCTGTCCCATACCGGCGCCATCGCCGGGGCCGACAACATCTATGACGGCGCCTTCGAGCAGTTCGGCCTGATCCGCACCCGCAGCGTCGCCGACTTCTTCGATGCGCTGCGCGCCTTTTCCAAGCAGCCGGTGCCGAAGGGCAACAAGGTGGCGGTGATGACCCATATGGGCGGACCGGGCACCATGTGCATCGACGAGATCTCCACCCTGCCGGCCCTGTCCATGGGGTCGTTCAGTGCCGAGACCATGGCCGGGCTGAAGGCCATCCTGCCGGCGGCGGCCAATATCGGCCATCCGTCGGGCTATATCGACATGACGGCGACCAATGACGAGACCCTGCACAGCAAGATGCTGGCCCTGCTGTTCAAGGACCCGGGCGTCGACATGGTGATCCAGATCCTCGGTCCCAGCGCTTTCCACCGTCAGGGGGAACTGGCCAAGGAGACCGCCGCCGCCGTCGCGGCGCAGGGCAAAAGCCAAAAGCCGCTGCTCAACGCCGTCATCTTCGGCGACGACTTTGCCGCCGAATTGAAAAACGGCCTCGAACAGGCCGGACTGCCGACCTTCGATTATTCCGACTCGGTGGCCCGGGTGGCCGGTCATCTCGGCGGCTACGCCGCCATGCGCGCGGCTCTGGCGACTTCGGGGAGGCCGGCAGCGGCGGCGAAGAAGGGCGACGGCCCGACCGCCAAGCTGGTCGCCGCCGCCGCCAGGGACGGCCGGGCCAGCCTGCTGGAGCCCGAGGCCTATGGAGTCTGCGAGGAATACGGCATCACGGTGCCGCCGTTCAGGCTGGTGGACAGCCTGGACGGCGCCGTCGCCGCCGCCAAGGCCATCGGCTATCCGGTGGTGATCAAGGTGGTTTCGGCCAAGATTCTGCACAAATCCGATATCGGCGGTGTTATGCTGGGCATCGGTTCGGACGATCAGATGAAGCAGGCTTACGCTCAACTGGCCGACAATGTCCGCAAGGCGGCGCCCGATATCACCACCCCCCAGGTGCTGGTGCAAAAGATGATGCCGGGGTCCACCGAGTTGGTGCTGGGAGCGATCCGCGACAAGCTGTTCGGTCCGGTGGTGATGTTCGGCCTCGGCGGTATCTATGTGGAAGTCCTGAAAAAGGTCGGTTTCCGCCTGTCGCCGCTGGATGTTGCAGAAGCCCGCGCGTTGGTGGAAAAGACGCTGCCGGCCAAGCTGATCGCCGGCGCCCGCGGGCGCAAGCCGATGAATGTCGACGGCATCGCCAGGACCATCGTGGCCTTGGGACGGCTGCTGGAGGACAACCCCGACATCGACCAGGTCGATCTCAATCCCTGCCTGGCGGTGGACGACGGATGTCTGGCCGTGGATGCCCGCATCATCCTGGGAGGAAGCGGCAAATGAAGTCGGTTCTGTCATTTACCCTGAACGGCCGTCGGCGCGACGATCTGGTGTCCGACAACATGCTGCTGCTGGATTACCTGCGTGACGTCGTCGGACTGACCGGCACCAAGCAGGGATGCGACGGCGGCGAATGCGGCGCCTGCACGGTGCTGGTGGACGACCTGCCGAGGCTGGCCTGTTCGACGCTGGCGCTGCAGGTGGCGGGGCGCCGGGTGGAGACCATCGAGGGCCTGGCCCGCCAGGGTCGCATGAGCGTGCTGCAACAGGCCTTCCACGAGAAGCTGGGCACCCAATGCGGTTTCTGCACGCCGGGCATGATCATGGCCGCCGAGGCGCTGCTCAGGGCCAATCCCGACCCCAGCCGCGAGCAGATCAAGACGGCGCTGTCGGGTAATCTGTGCCGCTGTACCGGCTATACCAAGATTGTCGAATCGGTGGAGGCGGCGGCAGCCGGCCGGGAGGCGGCGGAATGAGCGTGAAAATCCCCAGGAACGGTCGCATCGGCGCCCGCACGCCGCTGGTCGACGGAATCGAGAAGGTCACCGGCAAGGCCAAATACACCGCCGACCTGCCGGCTGCCGACGCCCTGGTCGGCAAGATCCTGCGCAGCCCCATCGCCCATGGGCGGATCCTGGCCATCGACACCAGCGCCGCCGAGGCCTTGGCGGGCGTCATCTGCGTCGCCACCGGCGCCGACACCCCGGTGCCGTTCGGCGTGTTGCCGATCGCCGAAAACGAATTTCCCCTGGCCAACGGCAAGGTGCGCTATCGCGGCGATCCGGTGGCGGCGGTGGCCGCCATCGACGAGGAAACGGCGCAAAAGGCCCTCGACCTGATCCGTGTCGATTACGAGGAACTGCCGGCCTATTTCGAGGCCCGCAAGGCGATGGAGCCCGGCGCCGCGCTGATCCATGACGACAAGCCGGGCAACCTGCTGCGCGAAGTGCATCACGACTTCGGCGATGTCGAGGGCGGCTTCGCCGCCGCCGATCTGGTGAAGGAAAGGACCTACCACTTCGCCGAGATCAACCATGTGCATATCGAACCCAATGTCACCCTGGCCGAATACGACGCGGCGCGCGGACAGCTGACCATCCATTCCACCACCCAGGTGCCCTTCTACGTCCATGTGAAGGTGGCGCATTGCCTGAAGATGGAGGAATCGCGCATCCGGGTGGTCAAGCCGTTCCTCGGCGGTGGCTTCGGCGCCCGTACCGAGACGCTGAATTTCGAGATCATCTGCGCCCTGCTGGCCCGCAAGGCCGAGGGCAAGGTGCGCCTTTACCTGAGCCGCGAGGAAACCTTCATCACCCATCGCGGCCGCCCGGCGGCCGAGATCAAGATGAAACTCGGCATGACCAGGGACGGCCGCATCACCGCCGTCGCCGAGGAATGCATCCAGCGCGGCGGCGCCTATTCGGGCTACGGCATCATCACCATCCTTTATGCCGGCGCCCTGCTGCACGGGCTGTACGACCTGCCGGCGGTGAAATATGACGGCTGGCGGGCCTATACCAACACACCGCCCTGCGGCGCCATGCGCGGCCACGGCACGGTCGACGCGCGGGCCGCCTTCGAGGCGCTGATGACGGAAATGGCCGACGAACTGGGGCTCGATCCCTTTGCCGTGCGCCAGGCCAACCTGATCCGCGAGCTTCCCTACACCACCATGTATGCCCAGAAGGTCCTCAGCTACGGCCTGCCGGAATGCCTGGAAACGGTGATGAAGGCCTCGGGTTGGGCCGAGCGGCACGGCAAGATGCCGCGTGGCCGGGGGCTGGGCATGGCCTGCTCGCATTTCGTCTCCGGTACCTCGACCCCCAAATACTGGACCGGCGAGCCCCATGCGACGGTCAATATCAAGCTCGATTTCGACGGCGGCGTCACCATCCTGACCGGGGCCGCCGATATCGGCCAGGGCTCCAACACCATGGTCACGCAGGTGGTGTCCGAGGTGCTGGGGATCGAGCTCAACCGGGTGCAGGTGATTTCCGCCGACAGCCGGGTGACGCCCAAGGACAACGGCAGCTACTCCTCCCGGGTCACCTTCATGGTCGGCAACGCGGCGGTGGACGCCGCCCAGTCGCTGCTCGGCACGCTCACCGGGGCGGCGGCGAAGAAACTCGACGCCCGGCCCGAGGATGTGGAATGCACCGGCGAGGTGTTCCGGGTCAGCGGCGGCCAGCATCCCGGCCTCAGCTTCAACGAGGTGGTCAAGCTGGCGTTGATCGACACCGGTACCCTGACCGTCAAGGGCACCTATACCTGTCCCATCGAATTCCAGGGCGACAAGAAGATCAAGGGCAGCGCCATCGGCGCCACCATGGGCTTTTGCTATGCCGCCCAGGTGGTGGAATGCTCGGTCGACGAGATCACCGGCAAGGTCACCGCCCATAAGGTCTGGGTGGCGGTGGATGTCGGCAAGGCGCTGAACCCGCTGGCGGTGGAAGGCCAGGTGCAGGGCGGCGTATGGATGGGCATGGGGCAGGCGCTGAGCGAAGAGACCTGCTTCAACGACGGCCGCGCCGTGCATCTCAACATGCTCGATTACCGGGTGCCGACCATGGAGGAAAGTCCCGACATCGAGGTGTTCATCGTCGAGAGCATCGACCCCAACGGCCCGTTCGGCGCCAAGGAGGCCAGCGAAGGCATGCTGGCCGGGTTCCTGCCGGCAGTGATGGACGCCATCCATGACGCGGTCGGCGTCTATCCCGACACCCTGCCGCTGACGCCCGAGCGCATTGCCGCCCTGTTCGACCTCGAGGAGGCCGCCGAATGACCATTCTGCCGGATTTCCGTACCATCCGACCGGCCAGCATCGACGAGGCGATCGCCGCCCTGGCCGGCCATCCGACCGCCGTGCCGGTGGCCGGGGCCACCGACCTGCTGCCCAATCTGCGCCGCGGCCTGGGCAAGCCGGAGGCGCTGGTGGACATGACCTCTATCGCCGGTCTGGCCGGCATCGACGAGACCGGCGGCGGCTTGCGCATCGGCGCCGGGGTGACGCTGGCGCAACTGGCCGCCGACGCCCGCGTCCGTCAGCATTTTCCGGTGGTGGCCGAGGCGGCTCTGGCGGTGGCCGGTCCGACCCATCGCGCCGCCGGCACCGTCGGCGGCAATCTGTGCCAGGACACCCGCTGCATGTTCTATAATCAGAGCGAGTGGTGGCGCAAAAGCAACAGCTACTGCCTGAAATATGACGGCGAACAATGCCATGTGGCGCCGCGCACCAAGATCTGCTTCGCCACCTATCGCGGCGATCTGGCGCCGGCGCTGATGGTGCTGCAGGCCGAAGCCGAACTGGCCGGGCCGGGCGGACGACGGACCATCATGCTGGTCGACCTTTTCCGCGACGACGGGGCCGATCATCTGACCCTGGGCGTCGGCGAAATGCTGGTGGCGATCACCCTCAAGCGCAATGGCCGCCTCAGGGCCGGCTATGCCAAACTGCGCATCCGCGATGCCATCGACTTTCCCCTGGTCGGTGTCGCCGCCGCGCTCGAGCGTGACGGCGAGCGCATCCTCAGCCTGAAGATGGCGGTCACCGGCAGCAACCCGGCGCCGCTGATGGTTCCCACCGACAGCCTTGCCGGCCAGGGCTGGACCGAGGCGACGCAGAAGACGCTGGCGGCGGCGTTGAAAAAGACCGCCAAGCTGCAGAACACCACCAGCGTCGGCATGTCTTACCGCCGCCGGGTGTTGCTGGCGACGGCGCGGCGTCTGGTGGATGGCCTGTGGGGCGGGGGGGCGTGCCCTTAAACAGGGGAGGATGGGATAAATTGCATGACGATGAATTCCTTTCCCACCCCCACCCGCATGTTTCTGACCAAGGGCGTCGGCATCCACCGCAATGCCCTGACGGCGTTTGAATTCGCCTTGCGCGAAGGCGATATCGAACAGCAGAATCTGGTCTATGTGTCGTCGATCCTGCCGCCGCGCTGCGCGGTGATCGCCAGGGACGAGGGCGTCGCCTTGCTGAAGCCCGGCGATATCACCTTCTGCGTCATGGCCCGTGCCGAGACCGACGAATCCGGCCGCCACGTCCATGCCAGCATCGGGCTGGCAAGGCCGGCCGATCCCGCCATGTACGGCTATATTTCCGAGCATCACGGCTTCGGCATGAACGCGGCGGCCAGCGGCGAATATGCCGAGGACCTGGCGGCCACCATGCTGGCCTCGACGCTGGGACTCGATTTTGACCCGGAAGCGGCGTGGAACGAGCGCAAGCAGATTTACGAGCATAGCGGCCTGATCATCGACAGCAACTCGATCACCGCCTCGGCGGAATGCGCCAAAGACGAAAAATGGACTTGCGCCATCGCCGCGGCGGTATTCCTCTTTAGTTAAATTGCCCTCGCCGGGCGTGCCCTCCGGGCACTTGGCCGCGGCCTCAACGGCCGCAATCGCATGCCCCGTCCCATGGGACGGGGCATGCTCTAAGGAGGACGCCTCATGCTGCCGACATTCGCTTTGCCGCCAGGTTTTCTCGGTCTTGCACCGGCGGATGCCGCGGCGGCCAAATTTGTCGTCGTCGGCATCCCCTTCGATCTCGGCACCAGCAACCGTGCCGGGGCCCGGGAAGGCCCGGCGGCGGTGCGCCGCGCCAGCCGCATGCTGGCCGATGGCGCCAATCCCGCCGGATGGGTGGCGCCCGCCGCCCTCGGGGTGGCCGATGCCGGCGACTTTCGTCTGGCGCTGGGCGACATTCCCGCCTCCCTGGCGCTGATCGAGGAACAGGCGGCGACAGTCTCCCATCTGCTGGCCATCGGCGGCGACCATACCGTAAGCCTGCCGCTGCTGCGGGCCCTGGCGCGACGCACGGGTCCGCTGGGGCTGCTGCATTTCGATGCCCATATGGACACCTGGCCGGAAAATTTCGGCCAGACGCTGGCCCATGGCACGGCGTTTTTTCACGCCATCGAAGAGGGGCTGGTGGATCCCGGGCGGATGATCCAGATCGGCATCCGTTCGCCGATCGCCAAGGAATATTACGATTGGACGGTCGGCCGTGGTGTCACCGTGGTCAGCGCCGAGGCGGTCCACGAAACCGGTCCCCAGGCGGTGGCGGCGCAGATCCGCCGGGTGCTGGGGCAGGGACCGTGCTACCTGACCTTCGATATCGACGCCATCGACCCCGGCCAGGCGCCGGGTACCGGAACGCCGGAGGTCGGCTGGCTGTTCACCTGGCAGGTGATGGCTATCCTGAAGCGCCTGGGCGGGCTGGCATTCCGCGGCATGGATGTGGTCGAAACCTCCCCCGCCTACGACCATGCTGAGATCACCGCCCTGGCGGCGGCCAGCATCCTCTGGCAATACCTGTCGGTGGTGGCGGCGGAGTGACCGTCGCGAATTCGGACCACCTGTCGCAAATTGCGACAGGTGTCGGTGCCGGTTTTGACGCAGCGCATTGACGCCGCCGCTGGCACCGAACTTGCGTGCCTTTTTTCGCCTTAACAACAGGGGAGGGAACAATCATGCAGATCAAGGCCGCGGTGACGCGGGCGAAAGCGTCGCCCATGTCTTTGGAAACCATCGATTTGGCCGCGCCGCGCGAGGGCGAAATCCTGGTGCGGGTGGTGGCAACCGGTATTTGCCATACCGACATCGCCATGCGCGACCAGACCTATCCGGTGCCGCAACCCATCGTCCTGGGCCACGAAGGCGCCGGTGTGGTGGAAAAGGTCGGCCCGGGCGTGACCAAGGTCAGTCCCGGCGACCATGTGGTGATGTCCTATAACTCCTGCGGACAATGCCCCAGCTGCAATGAGGATGAGCCCAACTACTGCTATCATTTCTTTGAGAATAATTTCGCCGGCGTGCGCGGTGACGGCACCTCGGCCCTGTCCAAGGGCGGCGAGGTGATTCACGGCAATTTCTTCGGGCAGTCCTCGTTTGCCAATTACGCCATCTGCCACCAGCGCAACATCGTCAAGGTGCGCAAGGATGCCCCGCTGGAATTGCTGGGGCCGCTGGCCTGCGGCGTGCAGACGGGGGCCGGGGCGGTGATCAATGCCCTCGAGGTGCGGCCCGGTGATACCATCGCCGTCTTCGGCGTCGGTTCCGTCGGCTTAAGCGCCATCATGGCCGCCCGCGTCGCCGGTGCCACCACCATCATCGGCGTCGATGTGGTCGGTGACCGTCTGACCCTGGCCAAGGAATTGGGCGCCACCCATGTGATCAATCCGAAGTCGGCGAATCCGGTCGAGGAGATCATGAAGATCACCGGCATCGGGGTGAATTACTCCTTCGAGACCACGGCGCGTCCCGACGTCATCCGCCAGGCCATGGAAAGCCTGGCCGCGCGCGGCACGCTGGGCATCGTCGGAGCCTCGTCGCTGGATGTCGAACTCAACTTCAACGCCATGCATATCATGACCGCCGGGCGCAAGCTGCGCGGCATCGTCGAAGGCGATTCGACCCCGGATGTCTTCATCCCGCAACTGATCGAGCTTTATCTGCAGGGGCGGTTCCCCTTCGACAAGCTGGTGAAGTTCTATCCCTTCGACAAGATCAACGACGCCATCCACGATGCCGAGACCGGCAAATGCGTCAAGCCGATCATCCGCATGGGATGACGACTCTCCGCGGCCGGGGGCGTGCCCCCGGCCGTCGAACCCGGACCAAGGTCAGGGCATATATATCGTCAGTCCAGTATTCCTCCACTTTTATTAATCAACGAATATATACAAAATGGCGTGAGGATCATTAGTCTCGCAGTAATTGTTATTGTGGATCAAAATGACGCAAGATAAAGCGTTTCACTGGCTGTCCGGTCCTGGCGAAATGGCGGAGCGAATTCGCCGCCATGACTGGCGGGAGGCCCTTTTCGGCGGGCCGAGTGACTGGCCGACAGGGCTGCGGGGAGCGCTGAGCCTGATGCTGGATAATCCGCATCCGGCCTGTCTGGCCTGGGGTCCCGACCTGATTGTCTTTTACAATGACGCTTTCATTCCGCTTCTCGACAGCGGGCATCCCGAGGCCCTCGGCAGGCCCTTTGCGACGGTGCTGCCGGAGGTGTGGACGGATTGCCGCGCGGGCATTGGCTCGACTCTGCAAGGCAGCGGTCAGCTGCTGGCCGAAACCCAGCTGGCAATGACCGGCAATCAGGACGTGCCGGCAGCCTGGTTCCGTTTCTCCCTGACGCCGTTGCGCGACGACAAGGGGGCGGTGGCCGGCTTATTTTGTGTCGCCATCGAAACGCCCGAACAGCGGCTGCAGCAGCTGGTGCGCGAGTTGGACCATCGGGCGAAGAACGTCCTGGCGGTCTTGCAGGCGGTGGTCCGCCTGACCAAGGCGGACAGCATGGACGATTTCGTCTCGGCGGTTGACGGGCGGGTCGGCTCCCTGGCGCGATCCCATTCCCTGTTGGCGCAAAGCCAATGGCAGGGGGCCGACCTGCAGGAGTTGATCGAGGCGGAATTGGAGTCCTGTCTGCCGCCCGGCGACAGGGTCAGGCTGCGCCTTGCCGGTCCGCCGCTGACGGTGACGGCGCCGGCCACCCAGACCCTGGCCATGGTCATCCACGAACTGGCCAGCAACGCGGCGAAATACGGCGCCCTGTCGATTGCCGGCGGTACCGTCGAGGTAACCTGGGAGATGTCGGCGCAGTCGGTGCTGTTCGCATGGACGGAAAGCGGCGGCCCGCCGGTCCGGCCGCCGACCCGCAAAGGATTCGGCACGATGATGATCGACGGTGCCCTGACCTGCCAGTTGGACGGGACGGTGGAATCCCGGTGGCACCGCGAGGGTCTGCAATGCCTGTTTTCGGTTTCGGCCAAGCAGATCTTGCCGGAGCGCCGGGGGCCCAGGCGATCGGCGCCTGACCCCCGGTCAGCACTCAGCGCTTGAGCGGCCAGAAGCCGAAGGCGTCGCCATAGGTGACGAACAGCGGGAAGGTCACCGACAGCATGGCGGTGGCGATCCAGACGTCGAGGACATAGCCCGGCGCGCCGGCCGGCATCGGTCCCACCAGGGCCAGCGCCGCCACCGAATAAAGCCAATAGGTCAGCGGTGCCAGGATCACCACCAGGACGGTCAGGGCAATACCCTTGAACGGCTGGGCCATGGTCTGGAAAGGCGCCGTCTGCATCATATGCAGCAGGATCAGCTGGCCGAACAGCCCGGACACCGGCACGCGCACCTGGTAGTCGACGACATCCATGTGCAGGCCGTTGACGAAGCCGAAATAAATCGCCGCCGAGAGGATCAGTACCAGGGCGGCGGCGAACAGCGTGCGGAACGGCTGGCGTCCCAGCGCCGGCACCGCTTCGGCGGCCATGGTGACCGGCCAGAAATCAAACATCACCAGGCCGATGATGACCAGGGAACAGGTGACGATGAAGGACAAGGCGGGCCAGGCGCCGAAGGCGCCGTGGGGATCCAGCGTCGCCAGATAGAACGGGGCCCCCTTCATCGCCGCGAAATCGAAGCCGAACACCCAGACGACATAGGCGCCGATATAGGTCACCAGCAGGCAGCCGATGCCGATTCCCACCGGATGGCCGGTGACGGCGCTGACCGGCCAGCACTGAAACAGCGGCATGACCCAAAATGACACGCAGACCGTCAGCACGGTGAACATGCTGACGAAAGGGCTGGGGGCGGCCAGGGAACCGCCGGACACCAGCAACACCCCGGGCATGACCACCGCCGCCGCGACGCCCATCATGGCGAGGATGGCGATGCCCTTGGCCGGTTGGCCGAGCTCGGCCATGAAGCCTGGATATTTCCCCTGCCAGACGGCGATGAGGACGATCTGTGCCGGGATCGAGCACATAACAAAAACGGCAACCCAGCTCAAAAGTGTGGCCGGCGGGAATTGCGAGCAGATCGTCAATGCCATGACGACGACGATGATCGTGCCCAATATGCCAAGCAACGGTTGCTGGATCTCTTTCGACGTTCCCATCTGCTTCCCTCCATTTTGAATTTTCGTTAAAGACAGCAACAGCCATGCCAGTTGATATTTGTTGGCGGGCGGGGGGGCTGTTCGTTTGTGGGTGTCCTGAATCTGTACACTGGGTCATTCCGCGACAGTTTCTTTTGTATTTTTTTGGCGTTGTCGTTGGCCTGCCAAGACATTCATCATCTGGCATCCTGCTTGCGTATGGCGGGCGGAAGAACAAAAGTGAGGGAGTGACACGTGACCCAAGACGCAATTCCCGGCATCCGGATTCTGGCCGTGGCGATGGTCGTCGCCGGAGGCTTCATTTCTGCGACGGCGGCCCTGGCGGCCGACAGCGGGGCGACCAAGACCCAGTTCTATCGGGCCGGCCAGTGGAAGGACACCGAGGTCCTGTACGCCAAGATCTGCGGCAACTGCCATGACACCGGGGTCGGCCCGGTGATCAAGGGCCGCGAGGATCTGGCTCCCGAATATTACCAATTGATGGTGCGCAACGGAAACAAGGCCATGCCGGCCTTCCGCGTCACCGATATCGATACCCCGACCCTGGTCAAGCTGAGCCAGACTCTGAGCAAGATGCCGGGTGCGGGAGGCGCCAAATGACCCTTTCCAGGCGCATGTTGCTGCAGGTCGCGGTCGCCGGCGGGGCGGCGGCGGCGGTCGCCACGCCCTTGTCGTCGGCGCGGGCGGCGCTGGCGGCCGAACCGGTCAGGCTGCTGATCGGCGGCCAGACGCCACCGTCCTTCGTCCCCGGCCTGCGTGCCGCCCTGGCCTCGGCCGGATTGCTGGCCGACCAGCGAGGCGGCGCGATGGACGCGGTCGCCTGGCTGCAGGCGCGGCCCGGCCGTCGCCTGATCGGCCTGGTGGACAGCGCCGATGCCGTGCTGGTGCGGGAACTGGCCCGCGATGGCCGGTTGCGCTGGCTGGCCAGCGGCCATCACAGCCAGCGGTCCGACGACCATTTCCATGCCGTCGACAGCCTGCCGGCCAGCCGCGGCCTGGCCGATGTCCTGGCCGAGGCCAACGGCGATTGGGCGCCGGTGCTGGGCCGGGCCCTGGGGCAGATCGCCGCCGGTCGCTGGCAAGGGGCCGAGGCGCCTGGTCGCCCGACGGGTTCCGGACAGGGCGGAGTCTTGAGCTTCGCCTCCTTTGTCATCGTCAGCTGAGCGGCCGGCAATAAAAATTTCAGGAGAGAATAATGTCCAGCAAATACATCGCCCTGCCGAAGGGTGTCTCGGAACAGGCGTTCGACGCCGCGATCAAGGAATACCAGGCCATTCTGGGCGAGGACAACGTCATCATCCAGGAAGAGCTTCTGGTCTCTTACAACAAGATCATGATCCCGTCGCCCGACGAGGAGCATACGCCGTCGGCCGCCATCTGCCCGTCCTCGACCGAGGAGGTGCAGAAATGCATCGCCGTCTGCAACAAATACAAGGTGCCGGTGTGGCCGATCTCCACCGGTCGCAATCTCGGCTACGGCTCGGCCGCGCCGGCCAGTCGCGGCCAGGTGGTGATGGATCTGCGGCGGATGAACCGCATCCTCGAGGTCGATGCCGAATTGTGCACCGCGCTGCTGGAACCCGGCGTCACCTATCAGCAGCTGTATGATTATCTGCAGGACAACAAGATCCCCCTGTGGCTGTCCTGTCCGGCGCCGTCGGCCATTGCCGGTCCGGTGGGCAACGCCATGGACCGCGGCGTCGGCTATACACCCTATGGCGAACATTTCCTGTTCACCTGCGGCATGGAAGTGGTGATGCCGAATGGCGAGATCCTGCGCACCGGCATGGGCTCGCTGCCCAATTCCAACACCGCCCAGGTCTTCAAATGGGGCTATGGCCCGTATCTCGACGGCATTTTCACCCAGGCCAATTTCGGCGTCGTCACCAAACTGGGCTTCTGGCTGCTGCCGGCTCCGCCGGCCTTCAAGCCTTTCGTCATCCGCTATGAGGACGAAGGCGACATCAGCGCCATCGTCGACACCCTGCGGCCGCTGCGCATCGCCAATATCATTCCCAACGCGGTGGTGATCGTCCATGCGCTGTGGGAACTGGGGTCGATCGTCAAGCGGGCCGACTATTTCACCGGTACCAGCTCGATTCCCGACGACGTCGTCAAGCAGATGACCAAGAAGCACAATGTCGGCATGTGGAACGTCTATTGCGGGCTCTATGGCTCGCCGGAACAGGTCGACGTCAATTGGAAGATCGTCCAGGGCGCCGTCAAGGCTTCCGGCAAGGGGACGTTGCTGACTGCCGAGGATGTCGGCGACGATCCGGTGTTCAAGTATCGCGCCGATCTCATGCAGGGCAAGATGAACATCAAGGAGTTCGGCCTCTACAACTGGCGGGGCGGCGGCGGTTCGGCCTGGTTCGCCCCGGTCAGCCAGGCGCGCGGCAGCGAGACCCACAAGCAGATGGCCATGGCCAAGCAGATCCTCGGCAAATACGGCCTCGACTATGTCGCCGAATACATCGTCGGCTGGCGCGACATGCATCATGTCATCGACCTGCTGTATGACCGCACCGATCCCGCCGAAATGAAAAAGGCGCATGATTGCTATCGGGAACTGCTGCACAGCTTCGCCAAGGAAGGCTACGGCGTCTATCGCGCCAATACCGGCTTCATGGACGAAGTCGCCGAGCTCTATGGCCCGGTGAAGCGCAGCGTCAACCAGAAGATCAAGAATGCTCTGGATCCGAACGGCATCATCGCTCCCGGCAAATCCGGCATCTGGAACCGTGGAGGGAAGAACAAATGAGAGAGTACAAGCTTTTCATCGGCGGCGAATGGGTGCCGTCGAGCGGCGGGGTGATCGCCGACAATATCGATCCGGCGACCGGCAAGGCCTTCGCCCGGGTGCATCAGGCGACCATGGACGACCTGGAAAAGGCCCTCGCCGCCGCCGACCATGCCCGCGAGAGCTGGGGCAAGTCCCTGGCCTCGGAGCGTGAGGCGATTCTGCTGAAAGCCGCCGAAGTGCTGGCCGGGCGGATTCCGGAAGTGGCCGAGATCCTACGCCGGGAGGGCGGCGCCGCCTTCGGCAAGTCGATGTTCGAGGCCTCCTTCGTCGTCAATCTGTTCCGCAGTGCCGCCGGCGAATGCCGCCGCATCTTCGGCGAGACCATGCCCTCCGACAGCCCGGGCGTGTTCTCGATGTCGGTGCGCAAGCCGCTGGGGGTTATCGCCGGCATCGCGCCGTTCAATTTCCCCTTCCTGCTGGCCAGCAAGAAGGTGGCGATGGCGCTCGCCGCCGGCAACACCTTCGTGCTCAAGCCGGCCGGTTACACGCCCATCTCGGGCCTGCTGATCGGCGAGATCTTCGAAGCCGCCGGCCTGCCCAAGGGGGTGCTGAACGTCATTCCCGGTCCCGGTGCCAAACTGGGCGACGCCATCTGCGTCGATCCGCGGGTGAAACTGATCACCTTCACCGGCTCGACCGAGGTGGGGCGCCATATCGCCACCCTGGCGGCGCCGCATTTCAAGAAAGTCACCCTGGAAATGGGCGGCAAGAGCCCGATGATCGTGCTCAAGGATGCCGATATCGACTATGCGGCGCAGGCCGCCTGTTTCGGTATCTTCATCCATCAGGGCCAGATCTGCATGGCCAATTCCCGCCTGATCGTCGAGGCGCCGGTCTATGACGCCTTCTGCAAGGCCTTCGCCGAACGGGTGGCGAAATTGCAGATGGGCAATCCCGATGATCCGCATACCGTCATCGGCCCGCTGATCACCCAGGGGCAGTGCGGCGTGGTGCAGGGCCATGTCGACGATGCCGTGGCCAAGGGCGCCAAGATCCTCTGCGGCGGCAAGTCGGAAAACGCCTTCTACCAGGCGACGGTGCTGGCCGGCGTCACCCAGGACATGGTGGTGTTCCGCGAGGAGAGCTTCGGTCCGCTGGTCTCCATCATCAAGGTCGCCGATTCCGAGGAAGCCCTGGCGGTGGCCAATGACAGCTGTTTCGGCCTGTCCTCGGCGCTGATCACCAATGACCTGCAGAAGGCCCTCGACCTGTCGCTGCGCCTCGAAGCCGGCATGGTGCATGTCAACGACTCCTCGGTCTATGACGAGCCCCATGTGCCCTTCGGCGGTGTCAAGGACAGCGGCATGGGCCGCGAAGGCGGGCGCTGGTCGATGGAGGAAATGACCGAGACCAAGTGGATCACCGTGCAGATGGGCAAGCGGCACTTTCCGTTCTGAAACAGGGGCCTCCTCCCAGGCCTCTCCTCGGTTGGATCGTCCGGAGACGGAGGGTCCAACCTTTTTTTTTGCTTTCGGCAGATGTCGCTGCGAATCCTATCTTCCGATAGGTGTCGGCTGGCGCCGGAGGTTCCAAACTCGACAGGGTCAGGCGAGCGGTTTGTCTCAGTCTGATACGTGTTGTCTCATTCTGAGGCGCCGGCGGCGAAGAACAGGGGAAGTACCTGCAAGAAACATGAGGTTTTCCGCCACGAAGAGCGGACCAGGCAAGTTATCTCTTGATCTGTCACAAATGGCATGTCATTTGCTGAGTTAAGCAATACTGTTTGTCGGCATTACAAATATCCGCCGTTCAAGCTAGGTTCTGCCCCAAGGCAGGGCGACAAAAGAAGTGGGGGAGGATGTCAATGAACAACGTTGACGCCAGGATCAACTGGCGTGGCGGTTTATCCGTAGTCCTTTGCGTGGCGGTCCTGGCCCTGGCCGGCTGCGAGCGCGAGGCGCAGCTTAACGCGGCCTCGGCCGAGCGGGCCAAACCCATTCATCGCTTCGACCATTTTCAGTCGGTGGCCGGCAACGGGCAGCGCCTGGTGGGGGTTGGGGCCTTCGGCGTGGTGGCGGTGTCCGCCGACGGCGGCACCAGTTGGCGGCGCCAGGAACTGGCCGGTGCGCCCGGCCTGATCAAGGTGGCGGCCTGCGGCGATGCCGGTTTCGCGGCGCTGGATGCCGATGGCGTGGTCTGGCGTGCCGGGTCCGATGCCGCTCAGTGGACACCCAACAAGCTGCCGGCGACCGATACGGTGCTGGATCTGACCTGTACCTCCGATAACCACCTGTGGGTGGTTGGGACGCGGGGGGCCATTTTCAGCAGCGTCGACGGCGCCAAGAGCTGGAAGGACCAGTCGTTGTCCGAGGACATCCAACTTCTCAATGTTCAGTTTCCCACCCCGGAAATCGGGGTGATCGCCGGCGAATTCGGCCGCGTCCTGCTGTCCAGGGATGCCGGGGTCAGCTGGAGCGATGGCGGCTCGCTGGGGCCGGAATTTTATCCGCAGGGGATGGATTTCGCCGATGCGCAACATGGCTTCGTGGTTGGTCTGGGCGGCGCCGTGCTGGAGACCACCGACGGTGGCCATGCCTGGGTGCGCGGCAAGGCGCCCACCGAGGCGCCGTTATACGGCGTACTGGCCAGCGGCGAGCCGCTGGTGGCGGGTGCCGCCGGCCTGATGTTTCATCGGGTGGGCGGAGCCTGGAAGCCGGTGGCCGGGGTTCCTCCGACCGATCTCAGAGGCCTGCTGAGGATACCCTCGGGAGTGATGCTGGCCGGTGCCGGACTGCTCGCCTCCGTTCCTAATCCAGCCAGTAACTGAGGGGGCGGAGATGCAAAATTTCATCGACAGCCTGCCGTCCCGCATCTTTGCGATACGCAAGCTCATCCTTGCCCTGGTGGCGCTGCTGACCATCGGCTTTGCCTTTCAGATCCCGGCTCTCAGGATCTACACCGACTTCGAGGGGCTGCTGCCGCAGGACAACCCGTTCATCAAGGTACATAACGAAATCCGCGGCCTGTTCGGCGGCGCCAATGTGCTGACGGTGGCGGTGGAGGTGGAGAACGGCACCATCTTCTCCAACGAGAATCTGCAGTTGATCGACCGGGTGACGCAGGCGGTGGACAATCTGCCGGGGGTCAACCACAACCTGGTGTCGTCGTTTACCCACCGCACCAGCCGGTTCATTTCGCTGACCGAGGAGGGCAATGTCCGCTCGGAGGTGTATTTCAATCCGGCTCTGCTGCCGATGAACGACGAGCAGCTGGCGATCATGAAAGCCAAGGTGCAGATCGATCCCCGGATGTTCGGCATCCTGGTGTCGCCGGACCTCAAGGCCGCTCTCATCAAGGGCCAGTTCGTCGATGGACAGCTGGATTACCTGGGCATTTTCAAGGGCCTGCAAACGGTCCGCGATCACGAGGTGAAGCCGGGAATCAAGATCCACGCCACCGGCCAGCCGGCGCTGACCGGCTGGGTCTATTCCTATCTGCCGCAGAGCCTGACGGTATTCGCCTATACGGCGGTGATCATCCTGTTTCTGCTGATGGTGTATTTCCGTCGTTTCTACGGCGTGTTGCTGCCGCTGGTGGGGATCACCCTGTCGGCCATCTGGGGGCTCGGCTATATCGTGCTGCTGGGTTATCACCTGGATCCGCTGATGTTGGTGATCCCGTTCCTGATCGCCGCGCGGTCGATGTCGCACGGCATTCAGATCGTCGAGCGCTGGTACCAGGAACTCGACCGCCTGAAGGACGGACACAAGGCGGCCGAGGCAACCCTGACCGAGATGTTCCACCCCGGCAGCCTCGGCATCACCTGTGACGCCATCGGCCTGTTGCTGCTGGTCACCGGCAGTGTGCGGATCAATTTCGAACTGGGTGTCTACACGGCGCTGTGGGCGATTTCCGGTATCTTGAACGTGCTGGTGACCATTCCGTTGATCCTGTCCTTCCTGCCGACGCCGAAGGTCAGGGTGACCCAGCACGACATGCTGCGCCGGCTGCTTACCGGGCTCGGTCATTCGGTATCGCATCGGGTCAACGCCGTCACCATCACCGCCTTCGGCGGTCTGCTGGTGCTGGGCTCGATCGCCATGTCGGGCAATATCACCATCGGTGAATCCGAACCCGGTTCGCCGCTGCTCTATCGCAACCACGACTACAATGTCTCGTCGACGGCGGTGAACCAGCTGTTCCCCGGCTCAGAGCAACTGTTGCTGGTGGCCAAAGCGGACAAGCCGGGGGGCATCAAGGAGCCCGAGGCGCTGAAGGCCATCGAAACCTTCGGCAACGAGATGATGATGGATCCTGAACTGGGCGGCGTCAAAGCGGTGCCCACCCTGATCCGCCAGGTCAACAAGCTGATCCACAACGGCGACCAGCGTTGGGAGCAGATCCCCTCCAACGGCCAGATGGTCGGCGGCCTGCTGTTTGCCTATATGGCCTCGTCGCCGATCCCCGGTATTCTCAACGACTTCATCACGCCGGATTATTCCAAGGCCAACCTGGTGTTCTTCTACAAGGACCACAAGGGTCCGACGGTGGACCGGGCGCTGGCGATGGCGGCCGAGGCGGCCAAGAAAGTCGCCGCCCTGGGCAAGGGGGTAACCGTCGAATTGGCCGGCGGCGTGTTGGGGGTGACGGCGGCGGTGAACCATGACGTGTTCATGGACAACCTGCATGTCATTCCCATGGTGTTCCTGCTGATCTGCGGCCTGGTGGGCTTCACCTACCGTTCCTGGCAGGCCGGCATGCTGATGTTCGGCGCCATGGTGGTGCCGACGGCGCTGTCCTATGCCTATCTGTCGATCAACCATATCGGGCTGAACATCAATACCGTGCCGCTGATCTCGGTCGGCCTGGGCATCGGCATCGATTACGCGGTCTATATGATCGACCGTATCCGCGACGAACTGCACGAGCATGCGGTGGTCCGCGACGCCATCGGCCGGTCGGTGGCCACCACCGGCCGCGCGGTGACCTGCACGTTCACCACCCTGGTCGGCGGCATCATCGCCTGGGTGTTCGTTTCCGATCTGCGCTTTCAGGCCGACGCGGCGAAGATGCTGATCTTCATGATTGCCGTCTGCGCCTTCTCGGCGATGGTGTTCGTGCCGGCGGCGATCGCCGCCTTCCGGCCTCGCTTCATCATTCGCGAGGCCGACCCGGAAATTCAGGCGAGGGAAGACAAGGTTCCAGTTCAAGTGGGAGGGGAGTGACTATGAAGAAATACACATTCGCGCTGATCGGCGGCGTTTTCGCGCTGACCGCATCGGCGCAAATCGTCCGGGCCGACGACGACCCGACCTTTCAGATGAAAAACAAGGTGGACGAGGAAATCCGCTATCGGCCCGATACCGGTCTGTCGAAAATGCGGACCATGGGGCAAAGCGATGTCGACAAGGACTATTTCCCGAAGACGGGCATGTTCTCGAAGATCCGTCTGCACTCCACCTTGCGCGGCTCCTACGACGCCGCCTATGAGTTGAACAGCCAGTATTACGGCAATACGGCCGGCGGTCAGGTGACGTTCCAGCAGAACGGCATCGGTCCGTTTTCCGCCGGTGCGGTGGCTTGGGGGCAGGGCCTGAAAGGCACGAATGTCCCGAGTACCGGGGGGCTCAACGCCTTTGCGTCGGCTCCGGTCGTGCAAGCGCTGTTCCCAGCCAACAACCTTGGCTTCAATCTCGCCAACAACCCCAACCAGGGTCTGCAGATCGTCGACTACTGGCAGGGTGCCGACAAAGGCATCGGGCTGGCGACGCCGGTGCGGCCCTGCAATATCGACAAGCGCGGTTGCATCAAGGGCTATATGGATTTCAGCGGCCAGGAACTGGCGGCTCCCGAGTTCAACGACCGCCTCGATTTCCTGCGCGAAGCCTTCGTCGATGCCGATATCCCGATCGGCCAGAACACCCTGGCTATCCGCCTCGGCCGCCAGCAGTTGGTGTGGGGACGCACCGATCTGTTCCATGTCCTGGACGTGGTCAACCCGGTGGATTATTCGCGCAACAACATTTACGACGAAAACTCGGATATCCGCATTCCCATGGGTATGCTGCGGGCCGATTACCGGATGGGCGCCGTCGGACCTTTCGGCGACCTGAACTTTCAGGGCGACTATGTGTTTGAGCCCTACCGGCCGAACAATCTCGGCCAGGCCGGCAGCCCCAACAATCCGCTGGGCGCGGCGCAGTTTTTCCGCAGCATGAAGAACTGCTGGGACAACGGCTGTACCGTCAACAACTTCGCCTTCGGCGGCGTCGCCACCGATTTCGGCGTCCATCAGATCGGTATCCGCCAGGCCAATCTGCCGTCCTATTCACCCTATAACTCGACCTTCGGCGGCAAGGTGGAAGGTGAAATCGAGGGCCTCGGCTTCTCGCTCAACGCACTTCACTACCGTTCGCCGATGCCGGCCCTGCACGGCGCCAAGTCGTCGGTCAACTCGTTCGGTGTGGCGCCGAATATGGCCTACCCCTACATGATCGCCTTCGATATCGATTTCCCGATGGTGACCCTGATCGGTGGATCTCTCGACTTCGCCATCGAGCCGATCGAAACCGCGTTCCGTATCGAAACGACCTATACCAAGGGCGAGGAATTCGCCGACACGGCGCAGCCGCAGCTGTACAAAAAGTCGGATGTCATCCGCTATGTTGTCGGTGCCGACCGCGCCACCTTCATCCGCTTCCTCAATCCCAACCGCGCCTTCCTGTTTAGCGGCCAGGTCTTCGGGCAGCATATCAACAATTACGAACTGACCAAGCTCACCACCGGCACCGTCGGCATGCCCGACTTCCGCGACAACTGGGTGGCGACCTTGCTGATCAAGGGCTGGTACGAGGGCGATACCATCAGCCCGCAGCTGATCATGGCCCGCGATTTCCTGGCCAAGGCCAATGTCATGGAGCCGTCAATCGAATGGACCCCCAGCGCCCGCTGGCGGTTCCGTCTGGGCAGCAACGTCAAGTTCGGCCAGTACAAGCAGGCCTTTGACGACAATCACGGCAACAATCCCTATCTGTTCGGACCCAACGCCTTCCCCGGCGTCGGCGGTTTTGCCGGTGCTGGTGCCTCTTGGGGGATGGAGCCGCTGGGCCGCTTCAAGAACGGCATTCTCGGCATGGCGAATAACGAAACCGAAATTTTTGCCAACGTCACCGTGCGATTCTGACGCCAAGTTCAGGGAGATCACCATGAAGAAAATTGCCATTGCCGCCATTGCCACCCTCGGCCTGGCGTCCGTCGCGCAGGCGGCCGGTCCGGCTGATGTCGACGCCTCGTTCTATCCCTACAAGGCTGGGGTGCCCACCCATCCGGTGGCCAAGCCGGGGGCGGTGATCGACGCCTCCAACGTCGATCAGGCCAAGGATGTCCTCGACGAGGCCTCCTATATGGCCATCAAGAGCGGTTGGGCCACCTTCAAGGTCGGCGCCACCACCTCCTTCGAACTCAGCCCGCCCTATGTCGACGCGACCAAGAAGAACTTCGCCTCGGTCAAACTGGGGGCCAAGGAGGGGGAAAACCTGGTCGGTTATGTCGCCGGCCGTCCGTTCCCGGAAGAGCCGTCGGCCAGCGATCCCAGGGCCGGCGAGAAGTTGGGCTGGAATTTCAAATACGGCATCAACTGGGGTGATTCGGCGGCGATCTCGCCGTTCTATTGGACCTATCGCAATATGAACAGCGGCTCGGTCGAGCGCGTGCTGAAGATGAGCATGCACTTCCTCAACTTCATGCACCGCACCGCCACCGATCCGAAGCCGAATATCGAGCCCAATCCGACCGGGATGTATCGGTCGATCTATGTGAAGGTGCTGGAGCCGCAGGACGTTGCCGATACCCAGTTGCTGATCCATCGTTTTGAAGACGACACCCAGCTGGATTCGGCCTGGCTGTATCTCGGCTTCCAGCGCCGGGTGCGCAAACTGTCGACCGGCCAGATCACCGACGCCTTCCTCGGCTCGGACCTGATGATCGAGGACATCGAAGGCTATAACGGCCGCAATTCCGACATGCATTGGAATTACAAGGGCACACGCAATATCCTGATGCCCTATTACGCGCATAACGATATGGAGCTGGCGACCGAATACGCGGAGCCGAACTACAAGTACATTGCCTTCGAAGGCAAGGGGAACTGCTTCCCCAAGATCACCTATCAGCTGCGCAAGGTCTACGAAGTCGAGGTGGTGCCGGTCGATCCCAACCATCCGATCTCCAAGCGCATCATGTATTTCGATGCCCAGACCATGGGGGCCTCGCGCAGCGTCAACTATGACCGCAGCGGCAAGCTGTGGAAGACGTTCGTTATCGGCAAGTCGCTGCCCGATTTTCACCTGCCCATCAACAAGGGCTCGGGTATCGCCATCGACGACTCCTTCATGATGCTGGACCTGCAGTCCCAGCATTGCACCACCGGCCAGTTCAAGGGTCAGGTCGACCCGTCGCTGTCGCCGCCGCAGCGCTTCAACGTCGACGGATTGCGCTCGGGCAACTGAGGCTTTCCACTCTGCGGGATTTCGGCCTCGACCCTCGCGGGTCGGGGCCGTTTTCTTTAGAGCACCCTGCGTCAAATATGACGCAGGGTGCGATTGCGGCCATTGCGGCCGCAGCCAAGCTGCCGGAGGCAGCGCCCGGCAAGGGACAAAAAATCGCCGCCCCGCGATGGCCCGCTGAGGCGATTTGACGAACTGATCAAATTTTCCCGGATGATTGACGAAAAATCGTCAATCACACCCTTGGTTGCGTCCAGAAAGCGCCTTAGCTGTCTGAAAACGCACATTGTCCGAAAATGCCGCGGCTGGCAGGCATCTTGCGTTTGTCCTGACAAATATTGAAAACGGTCACAGGGGGGACAAGGACATGGCTGCGCCGAAGACAACAAAAAAAGGAATTGTCATCATCTGCAACCTCGATACCCGGGGTGAGGATATCGTTTTCGTCAAAGATCTGATCAGCGGGCGTGGCCACAATCCCATCCTGTTGGACTTCAGCATGGAGGAGCCGCCGCCCTTCGCCGGCGACATTACCTGCGAGGAGGTGGCGACCCGCGGCGGCCTGCCGATCGCCACCGTCCGCGAGTATTATCGCTCCAACCGGGATGCCGCCACCAACAACCAGATCAAAGGGGCGGCGGCCATCGTTGCCGACCTGATGGCGGCGGGCAAGGTGCATGGGGT
>Ga0007882_10000448_pt1 | contig 24183 bp, 16 predicted proteins | sample CryBogCBH12Aug01_FD_71195 | JGI IMG/M metagenome (GOLD analysis project Ga0007882, IMG submission 71195) | Freshwater microbial communities from Crystal Bog, Wisconsin, USA - CBH12Aug09.1 | ecosystem: Environmental > Aquatic > Freshwater > Lake | place: Crystal Bog, Wisconsin, USA | collected... | reverse complement strand
GGCTTCCGCTTGGGCACCGAGGTCCAGAGCGTCCACATGCGGGCCCTGGCCGCGGACCTCCGGGCCCGGGGCCTGCGGTGACCGAGACCCTGCCGGGCCTTCCCGAGCAGCCCATGCTGCCGCTCATCCTCGCCAGCGGCAGCCCCCGCCGGCGGCACTGGCTGGAGGCCATGCGCATCCCCTTCGAGCTGCAGGCGCCCCATGTGGATGAGACGCCCCTGCTGGACGAGGAGCCCTCGGACCTGGTGCTGCGCCTGGCGGAGCTCAAGGCCGAGGTGGTGGCCCAGCGCAACCCGGGCCGCTGGGTCCTGGCCGCCGACACCACCGTCGCCGTGGACCACCACACCCTGAACAAGCCCGCGGACGTGGAAGATGCGGTGCGGATGCTGACCCTCATCCAGGGCCGGGCCCATCAGGTGCACACCGGCCTCTGCCTGCAGAGGAACGACACCCTCCACAGCTTCGTGGACACGGCCCAGGTCTTCTTCCGGCCCCTGACGGAAGCGCAGATCCGCTGGTACGTGGGGACCCGCGAGCCCATGGACAAGGCCGGCGCCTACGCCATCCAGGGCATCGGAGCCCTGTTCATCGAGAACGTGGAGGGCAGCTTCTCCACAGTCATGGGTCTGCCCGTGGAGCGCATGGGTGCCCTGCTGGGCCACCTGGGCCTGCTGAAGCCCTGGATGGGATTCCCCAGCTAGGGTCAGGCGGCCAGCGAGGAGCGTCGGGCTGGGCCCTGCCAACCCGGGGGCAGCCCTGCCCCGATGCCCACGTGAGGGACCGTAATCAGGGGACCCGTCATGGAGGAAACCGTCCTTTCGGATGATGCCTATATAGACAACCCCAAAATCGTCTTAAATGCTTGGAAGTATCTCAGAAAAAATAGTTAAACATTCGATTCTGCGTGATCTATCATCGTGACCAACAGCACAAGTTCCCCACGCTGTCACACGGCCCCTCTGCCGTTCCTAGTTCAAGTTCCCTAGATCTCCTTAGATATGTCTCCACTCTCGCGGCCCCGGCCCTGCCGGCGGTCCTGAAAGCTCCCCATCCGTCCCCCGATGGTTCCCCGGCCTCACCCGCGGACCAGCGCTTCTCAAGGGGTTGTGCATGCACCCGTTCGACCGAGCGTTCCGCTTCGTCCTGCCGGCCGGGGCTGTGGCGATTCTCGCCACCATCCTGACGGTGGGCTGGTTCACCCAGCCGGACCGCTTCGCCAAGGGCTATGCCCCGGAGCAGCCCATCCCCTTCAGCCACCAGCTACACGCGGGGACCCTGCGCATGCCCTGCCAGTACTGCCACACCGGCGTGGACAAGTCCCGGCACGCGGGCATTCCCAGCGTGGACCTCTGCATGGGCTGCCACAAGGTCACGAAGACCGACCGCCCCGCCATCCAGAAGCTGGCCCGCATCGCCCAGACCGGGGAGTCCCTCCCCTGGCAGCGGGTCCACACCCTGCCCGACCACGTCTTCTTCGACCACCGGCCCCACGTGAACGCGGGCATCGTCTGCCAGTCCTGCCACGGCGAAGTCCAGACCATGAAGGTGATCACCCGCGAGATGGGCATGCGCATGGGCAACTGCCTGGCCTGCCACCGCGACCCCCACGCCGCCCTGCCGCCGGGCTCGAAGATCACCCGGGGCGCGGAGCACTGCTCCGCCTGCCATCGCTAGGAGCCGAGAGATGTCCGACGCGAACCGCAAACCCCTCCTCGACCGGGCCAGCGCCCTGCTCCTGGCCCCGTTCCTGCTGGGTCGCCAGGCCCTGAGCCAGGTTCTCCAGTCCGATGTGCCGCCGGAGGCGCCGCAGCCCGCCCTCCAGCGGATTCCCGTCAAGCCCCCCGAACACGCCATCAAGCGCCGCGGATGACCCGATGAAGACCCGACTCCCCGATCATGGCCCTGTGGAAGCCCCCCGCTTCTGGCGCACCCTTGAAGAGCGCGTGGAGACGCCGGAGGCCCGCCAGGCGGCGCACGATGAGTTCCTCCCGGGCGCCGTGCCCGCCTACGACGATGTCCACGGCCTGCCCCCCCAGAGCGGTGTCTCCCGCCGCGACTTCCTGGGCCTGGTGAGCGCAGCCGCCGCCCTGGCCGCCACCGTGGCCTGCGACCGCAAGGGCCAGGGCACCGTGGTGCCCTACACCAAGCGCCCCGTAGAGGTGATCCCCGGCGTGGCCAACTACTACGCCAGCGCCTTCCAGGAAGGCCGCCGCGTCTATCCCGTGCTGGTGAAGACCCGGGAGGGCCGCCCCATCCACCTGACGGGCAACGACGAGCACCCGGGCGTGAAGGGCAAGACCAGCCCCCGCGCCATGGCCGATGTGCTGCGGCTCTATGACCCGGACCGCCTGCGCGCTCCCAAGCTCGAGAGCCGGACCGCCGACTGGAGCACGGTCGAGGCCCGGCTCCATGGGGCCCTCCAGGCCGCCAAGGCCGTCGGCAAGCCGGTGCTGCTGGTCTCCGGCGCGCTGGCCTCGCCCACCCGCAAGGCCCTGCTGGCGGACCTGAAGGCCGCCCTGCCGACCCTGGAGCACCTGGCCTATGAGCCCGCCGCCGGGGACGCCGCCGAAGAGGCCGCCCGCGCCAGCTACGGGCAGTCCGTGGACATCCGGCCCCGCCTGGCCAAGGCCAAGGTGATCCTCTCCCTGGGGGCGGACTTCCTGAACGGCGAGGATCCGGAAGCGCTGGCCGCCTGGGGGGCCCAGCGCCGCCTGACCACGGCCAAGGAGCCCATCAACCGCCTCTGGGCCCTGGAAGGCCCCCTCACCCTGACGGGCACCAACGCCGACCACCGCTTCCCCGTGGCCCCCTCGCGCCTGGCCGCCGTGGCCTTCGCCCTGGCCCGGGAGCTGGCCGCCAAGGGCCGGTCCCTGCCTGCCGGCACGGACCTCTCCACCGCCCCCGCCGGGACTCCCGCCGAGCTGCCCGCCCAGGCCTGGGCCAATCTGGTGCGAGACCTCCTGCACGCGGGCCGCGAGGCCGTGGTGCTCTGCGGCGCCCAGATGCCCGCCGAGGCCCACCAGGCCGCCCACCTGCTCAACGCCCTGCTCGGCTCCGAGGCCGTGGCCCTGACCCCGGCGGAGCCCCTGGCCACCGGCAAGGACCTCGAGGCCGCCGTCCAGGGCATGGCCGCGGGCCGCTACGCCGCGGCGATCTTCTGGGACGTGAACCCCGCCTTCACCCATGCCCGGGCCGCCGCCTGGAAGGAGGCCCTGGCCAAGGTGCCTCTGCGGGCGTGGCTCGGCCTAGTCGAGGATGAGACCGCCGCCCAGTGCCAGCTGCTCCTCCCCGAGAACCACTGGCTGGAGAGCTGGGGCGACTACAGCACCCCCGGCGCCGCCGTGCTCCAGCAGCCCACCGTCGGCACCCTCTACGACACCCGCCAGGGCGAGGACGTCCTGCTGAGCGCCCTCCGGGCCCTGGGCGCGAGCCCGGCGGCGGACTACCACACCTACCTGCGGGCCCGCTGGGAGAAGGGCGTGCTCCAGGGCGGCACCTTCGAGCAGGCCCTGCACGATGGCCTGGTGAAGCTCGACGCCAAGGCCGCCGCGCCCGCCTTCAGGGGCGCCTCCGTGGCCGCCGCCGCCAGGCGCGCCGCGGCCCGGGCCGAGGGGCTGGAGCTGGTGCTCTTCCCGGGCTTCGCCCCCTTCGATGGCCGCCACGCCAACAACAGCTGGCTGCAGGAGACGCCGGATCCCATCAGCAAGATGACCTGGGACAACCCCGTGGCCGTGTCCGTCCAGGACGCCCAGGCCCTGGGCCTCCAGGAAGGGGACTTCGTCACCCTGACCCTGGAGGGCGCCACCCTCCGGCTGCCCGCCGTGATCCAGCCCGGCCAGGCCAAGGGCGTGCTGGCCCTGGCCCTGGGCTACGGCCGCACCACCGGCGGCGTCGCCAAGGGCGTGGGCGCCAATGCCTACCCGTTCCTGGGTCTGGACCCGACCACCGCCAACGTCCGGCCGGGGGCGCGTCTGGCCAAGGCCGGCGGCCGGAAGGAGCTCTCCCGCACCCAGAGCCACCACCGCATGGAGGGCCGCGACATCGTGCGCTCCCTCACCATGGACGAGTTCCTGCACCACCCCCAGGGGCACCACCACCAGCCGGAGCTGGTGTCGCTCTACGAGGAGCAGAAGTTCCCGGACCACAAGTGGGGCATGGTCATCGATCTGGCGGCCTGCGTGGGCTGCTCCGCCTGCGTGGTGGCCTGCCAGTCCGAGAACAACGTGCCGGTCGTGGGCCCCGAGCAGGTGGCCAAGGGCCGCGAGATGCACTGGATCCGCATCGACCGCTACTACGAGGGCGAGTTGGAGAACCCCAAGGTGGTCCACCAGCCCATGCTCTGCCAGCACTGCGACAGCGCGCCCTGCGAGAATGTCTGCCCCGTCAACGCCACCAACCACAGCCCCGACGGGCTGAACCAGATGGCCTACAACCGCTGCGTGGGCACCCGCTACTGCGCCAACAACTGCCCCTACAAGGTGCGCCGCTTCAACTTCCTGGAGTACACCGCCTACAAGACCGAGCCCGAGACCCTGGCCTACAACCCGGAAGTCACGGTGCGACCCCGCGGCGTCATGGAGAAGTGCTCCTTCTGCGTGCAGCGCATCAACGACGTGAAGATCCGCGCCAAGGGCGAGGGCCGCTCCATCCTGGACGGCGAGGTCACCACCGCCTGCATGGCCGGCTGCCCCGCGGACGCCATCGTCTTCGGCGACCTCAAGGATCCCAAGAGCCGCATCGCCCAGCTGGTGACCGCCACCCGGGCCTACAAGGTGCTGGAGGAGGTGGGCGCCAAGCCCGCCATCACCTACCTGGCCGACCTGAAGAACCCCGTCGAGGGAGGGCACCATGCGCACTGACGCCTCCGTCCACGCGGTCCCGGTTCCCGAAGGCCTGCTGGAGCCCTCGCTCACCGTGGGCAAGGTCACGCCCGGCAGCCTCGATGATCAGGTGCTGGCCTTCCCCGAGACCAGGCCGCCGAAGCAGTGGTACCTGGCCCTGGCCGTCACTCTCACGGCGCTCGGCATCGGCCTGGCCTGCATCGGCTACACCTTCACCACGGGCATCGGCGCCTGGGGCAACAGCAGCCCGGTGTTCTGGGCCTTCGACATCATCAACTTCGTGTTCTGGGTGGGCATCGGCCACGCCGGCACCCTGATCTCGGCGATCCTGTTCCTCTTCCGGAAGCGCTGGCGCAACGCCATCGCCCGCTTCGCCGAGGCCATGACCATCTTCGCGGTCATGTGCGCGGTGATCTTCCCGCTCATCCACGTGGGTCGCCCTTGGCTGGCCTACTGGCTGTTTCCCTACCCGAACCAGCGCGCCCTCTGGACCAACTTCCGCTCGCCGCTGCTCTGGGACGTCTTCGCGGTGAACACCTACTTCTCCGTGTCCCTGATGTTCTGGTACCTGGGCCTGATCCCCGACATCGCCTCCATGCGCGACCGCACCACCAGCAAGCTCCGCAAGACCATCTACACCGTCCTCGCCCTGGGCTGGCGCGGCGCGGCCTCCCACTGGCAGCACTACGAGAAGGCCTACCTGCTCCTGGCGGGCCTGGCCACGGGCCTGGTGCTGTCGGTGCACTCGGTGGTGAGCTTCGACTTCGCCACGTCGGTAGTGCCCGGCTGGCACATGACCATCTTCCCGCCCTACTTCGTGGCGGGCGCCATCTTCGCCGGGTTCTCCATGGTAGTGATCGTGCTGGTGGTGGTGCGCGAGACCATGCAGCTCAAGAACCTCATCACCATGCGGCACCTGGACGTGATGAACAAGGTCATCCTCGCCATGAGCTGCATCATGGGCTACAGCTACATGATGGAGGGCTTCACGGCCTGGTATTCCATGAACGAATACCTCCACCACGGCTTCATGAACATCATCACCGGCACCTACGGCTGGGCCGGCTGGATCACCATCAGCTGCAACATCCTCATCCCCCAGCTGCTCTGGTTCAGGAAGGCCCGCGCCAGCTACTTCTGGATGATATTTGTCGCCATCGGCGTGACCATCGGCATGTGGTTCGAGCGCTTCGTGATCATCGTGATCTCGCTGCACCAGGACTATCTGCCCTCCGCCTGGCGCATCTACAAGCCGACCATGATCGACTTCGGCATCCTGCTGGGCACCTTCGGGCTCTTCTTCACCCTGGTCCTGATCTTCGCCCGGGTGCTGCCGGTCATCGCCACCACCGAGGTGAAGGCCATCCTCCCGGACGCGCAGCCCGGACATGGGGGCGGCCATGAGTAAGCTGTCCTACGCCGTCCTCGGTCTCTTCGACACGCCCGACGCGCTGATGCACGCCATTCCCAAGGTGCGGGCGGCGAAGCTCGGCACCGTCGAGGCCTACACGCCCTACCCCATCCACGGCATCGATGACGCCCTGGGGCTGCGCCGCTCGCCCCTGGGCGGCATGGTGCTGGTCATGGGCACGCTGGGCGCGCTCACGGCCTTCGGGTTCCAGTACTGGATCAGCGCCATCGACTACCCGATCATCACCGGCGGCAAGTCCGCGGCCTCCTGGGAAGCCTTCATCCCCATCATGTTCGAAGTGACGGTGCTCTTCGCCACCTTCACTGCGGGCCTGGGCATGCTGCTCCTGCTCAACCGCCTGCCCTTCTTCGGGCATCCGGTACTATCCTCCAAGGCCATCAAGGGCATCACCCGGGACCGCTACGCCCTGGCCCTGGAGGCCGAGAGCGAGGCCTTCGACAGCGCCGCGGCGGCCCAGGCCCTCCAGGCCGCGGGCGCGGTGGAGGTCGAGATTCTGCCGGCCCCGGACCGCAGCCCCTTCCTCACCAGCGACTACATCCTGCGGACCCTGGGCGGCATCTTCGTCACCTGCCTGGTGGCCGGCCTCGGGATCTACACCCTCACCAAGTGGTTCCCGCTGCTTGCGCCCATGAAGTACATGCAGGACCAGCCGCGCCTCAACGCCCAGAAGGCCTCGACCTTCTTCAAGGACGGCCGGGGCATGCAGCCGCCGGTGCCGGGCACCGTGGCCCGGGGCTACCTGCCCACGGCCACGGGCACCCAGGACGCCGCCGCCACGCTGGTGAACCCTCTGCCGCGCACCAAGGAGGTCTTCGCCCTGGGTCGGAAGGTCTATGGCAACCGCTGCGAGGTGTGCCACGGCGCCCTGGCCAACGGCTCCGGCAGCCTCACCGCCGCCTACGGCGCCAAGCCCGCCAACCTGCAGGCCCAGCAGTTCCGCGACTACCCCGACGGCAAGCTCTACTGGGTCATCGTCAACGGCAAGAACGCCATGCCCTCCCACGCGCCCTACCTCACCGAGACGCAGCGGTGGGCGGTGGTCCACTACGTGCGCGCCCTCCAGCGCGCCCAGAATGCCAAGGATGAAGACCTGAAGGTGGTCGCACCATGAGCTCGAAACCGACTCCCCCCCTTCTCCTGGGCTCCGTGGCCCTGGGCGCCGCGGGCGTCCTGGGCACCTACTTCGCCGCCGGGCCCGAGCGCTTCTGGGCCAACTGGGTGCTCTGGTTCGTCCTGCTGTTCACCCTGGGCCTGGGCTCGCTCTTCATCGTGGCCCTGGAGCACCTGGTGAGCGCCAAGTGGAGCGTGCCCGTGCGCCGGATCCCCGAGCGCCTGGCCACCCTGCTGCTGCCCGCCATCCCCGTGGGCCTCATCGCCCTCGGCGCGGTGCCCGTGCTCTACCCGGGCTCCCGGCCCGAGGCGGCCCACCACCCGATCCTGGCCGGCAAGGCCTTCTGGCTGAGCCTGCCCTTCTTCTCGGCCCGGACGGTCTTCGCCTTCGTCCTCTGCGTCATCGCCCTGGCGGTGCTGGTGGGCGGATCGCTCAAGCAGGACGTGAGCCGGGATCCCGCCTTCAACTTCCGCGCCCGCAAGTTCGCGCCGGCCTTCATGGCCATCTTCGCGCTGGTGATCACCCTGGTGGCCTTCGACTGGATCTCGGGACTCACGCCCGAGTGGTACAGCGACATCTTCGGCGTCTACATCTTCGCCGGCGCCTTCCTCAGCGGTCTCGCGGCCACGGCCCTCTCCCTGCTCTATCTCCAGGGCGAAGGCCGGCTGGAGGGCGTGCGCGGCGACCACCTCTACAACCTGGGCGCCTTCCTCTTTGCCTTCACTGTGTTCTGGTCCTACATCGGCTTCGCCCAGTACATGCTGATGTGGTACGCCAACCTGCCCGACGAGGTCATCTACTACAAGGTCCGCCTGGCGGGCGCCTGGCGGGCGATCACCTTCGCCCTGGCGGCCCTGCACTTCATCCTGCCCTTCTTCGCCCTGGTCACCCGGGACGCCAAGCGGGATCCGAAGCGGCTGCGCCGGGTGGCCCTCCTCATGCTCGGCGCCCATGTCCTCGACATCTACTGGCTCATCTTCCCGGCCCTGGGCGGCAGTCCGCGCTTCAGCTGGCCCGAGCTGAGCTTCGCGCTCTTCTTCCTGGGCGGGATCCTGCTCTGGGTCCGGGGCGCCATGGAGAAGGGCGAGGACATGCCCGTCGGCGATCCCTTCCTCCGCGAGGGTCTGGAGTTCCGCCTATGATCGACCAGTACCTCTCCCCCAGCGAGCTCAAGCGCCTGCTGGCCGCCCTCCTGGTGGTCATCGGCTTCATCTTCATCGCCGCCTTCTTCGGCTTCACGGTGCTGCCGGGTCTGCGCTACCAGGCCCACACCCTGCCGGATCCCCCGGTCCAGGCGGTCCAGGGCGAGACCGGCTGGCTGGATCCCACGGACTACCCGGCCATGGCCCGGGAGGTGATCCCGCCCATCGATCCCCGCACGGTGCTGACGCCCAACCCGGCGCTGATGGCCCGCGGCAAGGCGGTCTACGCCCAGACCTGCGCCACCTGCCACGGTCCCGAAGGCAGGGGCGACGGCCCCGGCGGCACCGGCCTGAATCCCAAGCCCCGCAACTTCACCCAGGCCAGCGCCTGGAAGAACGGCACGCGCCTCGAAGACATCTACAAGACCCTGGACGAGGGCATCAAGGGCAGCTCCATGGTGTCCTACAACTACCTCTCCAAGAAGGACCGCATGGCCCTGGTGCACACGGTCCAGTCCCTCGGCGCCTTCGAGCACGGGGCCAGCGATCCCAAGGCCCTCGCGGCCCTGGAGAAGCTCTTCGCCAGCGCCGGCGAGGTCATCCCCACCCGCATCCCCGTGGGCCGGGCCGTGGACCTCCTCAGCCGGGAGTACGCCCAGAACCACCCCCTGCCCGCCGCCCCGACCCGCTGAGACTCGCCATGACCCTCCTCCCGCTCCGACGCCTCCTGCTGCCCCTCGCCCTTGCGGCCCTGGCCGTGACCCCGGCCGGCCTGCAGGCCCAGGCCCCGGCGGCCGCTGTGCAGGAAGTGGGCATCGACGAGAAGCTCGGCGCCACCATCCCCCTCAACCTGGTTCTGCGGGCCGAGGACGGGACCCCCGTCACCCTGCGCTCACTCATCGACAAGCCCACCATCCTGACCCTCAACTACTTCCGCTGTGCCGGCATCTGCACGCCCCAGCTGGGCGGCGTGGCGGAGGTGCTGAACCGCACCCAGGCCATTCCCGGGCAGGACCTCCAGGTGCTCACCGTGAGCTTCGACGAGCGGGACGAGCCCGAGGTCGCCGCCCAGAAGCGCACCAACTACCTGGCCGAGATCAAGCGCCCCTTCCCGCCGGGCGCCTGGCGCTTCCTCACGGGTCCCGCCGCCACCACCCGCCTCCTGGCCGATGCCGTCGGCTTCAAGTTCAAGCGCCAGGATGACGACTTCATCCACGCTGCCGCCATCATCTTCATCAGTCCCAAGGGCCAGGTCACCCGCTACATGTACGGCACCACCTACCTGCCGGCCGATGTGCAGCTGGCGGCCCAGGAGGCAGCCCGGGGCGAGGCCCAGCCCACCATCAACAAGTTCCTGAAGTTCTGTTTCAGCTACGACCCCGCAGGCCGGCGCTACGTCCTGAACACCACCACCATCGGCGCCATCGTGATCCTCCTGGCCGCCGGCAGTTTCCTGGCGGCGCTGATCGTGCGCGGACGCAAGGGCAAGACCGAGGAGAACGCATGAGCGGCACCCACGCCCACACCCCCGAGCCCAGCTACCTGGTGGACACCGGGACGCGCAAGGGCGTCCTGGCCTGGCTCACCACCACGGACCACAAGCGCATCGGTCTGCTGTATCTCTACTCGATGATGACCTTCTTCTTCGTGGGCGTGGGCATCGGTTTGGTCATGCGCCTGGTGCAGCTCACCACCTTCCAGAAGCTGGTCACGGCCCAGACCTACAACGCCATGTTCACGGTCCACGGCGTGATCATGATCTTCCTGTTCGTGGTGCCGGGCCTGCCGGCCATCTTCGGCAACTTCTTCCTGCCCATCCTGATCGGCGCCAAGGACGTGTCCTTTCCCCGCCTGAACCTGGCCTCCTGGTACTTCTTCATCGCCGGGGCCATCCTCGCGGTGCTCTCCCTGTTCACGGGCGGCGGCGCCCCGGACACGGGCTGGACCTTCTACGCGCCCTTCAGCCTGAAGACCGGCACCAACGTGAGCCTGGCGGTCTTCGCGGCCTTCGTGCTGGGCTTCTCCTCCATGCTCACCGGCATCAACTTCATCACCACCATCCACCGCATGCGGGCACCGGGCATGCATTGGTTCCGCATGCCCCTGATGTGCTGGGCCCTCTACTCCACGGCCTGGATCCAGCTCCTGGCCACCCCCATCGTGGCCATCACCCTGCTGCTGGTGATCCTGGAGCGCTTCTTCGGCATCGGCATCTTCGATCCGTCCAAGGGCGGCGATCCCCTGCTCTACCAGCACCTCTTCTGGATCTACTCCCATCCGGCGGTCTACATCATGATCCTGCCGGCCATGGGCGCCATCTCCGAGATCCTGCCCACCTTCGCCAAGCGGCCCATCTTCGGCTACAAGGCCATCGCCTTCAGCTCCATGTCCATCGCCGGCGTGGGCAGCCTGGTCTGGGCCCACCACATGTTCACCTCGGGCATGAGCGGCATGGCCCTCATGATCTTCTCCCTGCTGACCATGGTCGTGGCCGTCCCCAGCGCCATCAAGGTCTTCAACTGGGTGAGCACCCTCTACAAGGGCAGCATCGACTTCCAGCCGCCCCTGCTCTTCGCCCTGACCTTCATCTTCCTCTTCTGCATCGGCGGCCTCACGGGCGTCATGCAGGGCGCCCTGGCCATCAACGTGCACATCCATGACACCTACTTCATCGTGGGCCACTTCCACTACGTGATGTTCGGCGGCACCGGCATGGCGCTCTTCGCGGCGCTGCTCTACTGGTTCCCCAAGATGTTCGGGAAGATGTACTCGAAGAAGGCCATCTACGCCGCCTGGTTCCCCATGTTCATCGGCTTCAACATGCTCTACTTCGGCATGATGATCCTCGGCATGATGGGCATGCCCCGCCGCTACTACGTCCACCTGCCGCAGTTCCACACCATGCACGTGGTCGCCACCGTGGGCAGCTGGTTCCTGGTGCTGGGTCTGGTCATCTTCTTCGCCACCCTGATCTACGCCACCGTCAAGGGCGAGCCGGCCGAGGCCAACCCCTGGGGCGGGGTCACCCTCGAGTGGATGATCCCCAGCCCACCGCCCCTCGAGAACTTCGAGACCATCCCGACGATCACCCGGGGCCCCTACCACTTCGAGCCGGAGGCGAAATCATGAGCGGGCACGTCCACCGCGATGACCTGGGCTCGCGCCTGGGCATGTGGCTCTTCCTGGTCACGGAGATGGTCCTCTTCGGGGGCCTCTTCATCGGCTACTCCTACATGCGCTACCGCTATCCCGCCGAGTTCCACCACGGCGGCATGGAGTTGAACGCCACGCTCGGCGTGATCAACACCCTGGTCCTGCTCACCAGCAGCCTCACGGTGGTGCTCTCCATCGTGGCGGTCCAGCGGGCCGAGAAGCAGCGGGCCATGGCCTTCCTGGGCACCACCCTCGTCCTGGGACTCACCTTCCTGGTGATCAAGAGTTTCGAGTGGAGCGCCAAGTTCCACCACGGGCTCTACCCGAACTCGGCCCACCTGGCCACGCTGCCCCCGGGGGAGCAGGTCTTCTTCGGCCTCTACTTCACCATGACGGGCCTGCACGGCCTGCATGTCATCGCCGGTCTCTCGGTGCTGGGCGTGATGCTCTGGTGGGTGGCCACGGACCGCATCCGTCAGGACCGCTACATCCACCTCGAGAACGGGGGCCTCTACTGGCACCTGGTGGACGTGATCTGGATCTTCCTTCTCCCGCTGTTCTACCTAGCCGCTTGATATTCTCCGGGGGTTTCATGCTGCGCACACACCCCCGGACTCCCCCTCGCCTCCAGCAGAGCTGGATGCTCGGTCTGAGGTCCCACCCATGAATGACACCCTGCACTCCCACGAAGCCCACATCGAGCACCCGGGCTATGGCACCTTCATCCGGGTCTGGCTGCTCCTGCTGCTGCTCACGGCCGGGCTGGTGAGCCTCAGCCATGTGAGCCAGACCTACGCCGTCTGGGGCCTCATGACCCTGACACCCCTCAAGGCCGGCCTGGTCTTCTACTACTTCATGCACCTGAAGTACGAGGGTCCGGTCTTCAAGATCGTGGTCCTGGTGACCCTCGGCACGCTCCTGATCTTTTTCGCCCTGCTCTTCTCCGACGTCGCTTTCCGCTGAGGCTCCCATGGACTGGATGAACCAAGCCGCCCTGTCCGCCCAGAAGTCCGACGCGGTCTTCTTCTACGTGTTCGGCCTCTCGGTGGTGTTCCTGATCTTCATCACCGTGCTGATGATCTATTTCGTGGTGCGCTACAGCAAGAAGCGCAACCCCGTGGCCAGCCAGATCGAGGGCCACGTGGGCCTGGAGATCCTCTGGACCACCATCCCCCTGGTGCTGTTCCTGTCGATCTTCTACTACGGCTGGACCAACTACGAATACATGCGCCAGGCGCCGCGGGACGCCATGGCCATCAAGGTCACCGCCCGCCAGTGGAGCTGGTCCTTCGAGTATCCCAACGGCAAGCAGGCCAAGGTGCTCTTCGCCCCCCTGGGCAAGCCCATGCGCCTGGATGTGCGCAGCGCCGACATGGTGCACGGCTTCTTCGTGCCCTCCTTCCGCCTCAAGATCGACGCGGTGCCCGCCCGCACCAACACCACCTGGTTCCAGGCCACCAAGCCCGGCTCCTTCGATATCGAGTGCACGGTCATCTGCGGCGTGGACCACAGCCTCATGCTGAGCAAGGTCATCGTCGTCCCCGAGGAGGAGTTCAAGGCCTGGTACTTCGGCGGCGAGGACGCCCCGGAGCCCGGCAAGGCCCTGCGGGCCGCCGAGGCCCACCCCGACCTTGCGAACCAGCCCATGGGCCTGGCGGTGCTGACGGCCAAGGGCTGCCTGGCCTGCCACTCCGTGGACGGCAAGCCCAAGGTGGGTCCCACCCTCAAGGCCATCTACGGCCGGGAGACCCAGGTGCTCGTCGCCGGCAACCTCCACACGATCGTCGTGGATGACGCCTACCTGCGCCGCTCCATCACGGACCCCTCGGCCCAGGTGGTGCGCGGCTATCCGCCCGCCATGCCCAAGACCGCGCTCACGGCCCAGGAGCTGGACGAGGTCGTGCGCTACATCAAGACCCTCGACTAGGACCGCCCCCATGAGCGCCACCGCCCTCCCCCTCCCCAAGTCCAATCCAGTGGCGAACCTGCTGGAGCTGACCAAGCTCCGGATCTCGGGCGCCTCCACCTTCACCGCGGCGGCGGGCTACGTGGCCTTCCTGCGGGGGGCTGACAGCGGCCTCGTCACCACTCTGCTCGGCATCCTGCTGCTGGCCATGGGCAGCAGCGCGCTGAACGAGGTGCAGGAGCACCGCTTCGACGCCCTGATGCCGCGCACCGCCAGCCGCCCCATTCCCCGGGGAGACCTCACGCCGCTCCAGGCCACGGTCTTCGCCGTCTCCCTGGCCGTGGCGGGCTTCCTGATCCTGCTGCTGGCCCACAACCTGACCGCGGCCCTCCTGGGCGCCCTGGCCCTGGCCTGGTACAACGGCTTCTACACGCCCCTCAAGCGCGTCAGCGCCTTCGCCGTGGTGCCGGGATCTCTCATCGGCGCCCTGCCGCCCGCCATCGGCTGGACCGCCGCGGGCGGCAGCGTGGCGGATCCCTCGGTACTCGCCCTGGCCTTCGTCTTCTTCATCTGGCAGGTGCCCCACTTCTGGCTGCTGGTGGGCCTCCACGCCGAGGGCTACGAGGAGGCCGGCTACCCCACCCTGGTGGGCCTCTTCGGGCGGCCCCGCCTGTCCCGCCTGACCTTCACCTGGACCTGCGGCACCGCCGCCGCCTGCGGCCTGCTGCCCCTCTTCCGGGTGCTGGTCTCCTGGCCCGCAGAGGTCATGCTGGGCCTCGGCGCCGTGTGGCTCGTGGCGGGCTCCCTGCCCCTCCTCCGGCCCGGCCAGGATGCGGTCCTCTACCGCCGCGTCTTCATGAACATCAACCTCTTCGCCCTGGTGCTGACCGCCGCCGTGATCCTGGATCCCTTCTTCGCGAGGTAGGGCTGGCGGGCTGAGCTGTTCGCCGCCCTGAGCAGGCTCCGGAAGCAGACCCAGAGTGGAGGCAGCACGTCCTTGCCCTGAACCAATGAGGCCAGCTCCGTGGAGCTGGCCTCATTGGTTGGATCCCTCGGGATGAGAGACCGGCTAGTTGTTCACCTCAGCCAGGGTCCCCACCACCGTCGCGGCCACGGGGAGCCGGCCCGTCGGGTAGAGGACAGGTGTGGGCAGCAGGACGCCGGTGAGCGAGTCCACGGCACAGACAGCCACCATCCCGCTGCTGAAGTTGGTGATGATTCCCCACCTGCCATTGCGGGTGACCACCAGGTTGTCGGCACCGGTGCCGCTGAACAGGTCGTAGGTGGTCCCTGCCAGGGGCGTGAGGGCGCCAGTCAGGAGGTTCAGGGCGTAGGCGGCGTAGTCATTCCCGGAGGTGGCGAGGGTGATGTAGACCACGGGCAGCACGGGATTGGCGGAGACGCCGTGGTAGGAATCGGCCTGCTGCATGCCGGTGTCCGTGGTGATCGGTCCCGTGAGCGCCCCGCTCTGCAGGTCCACCTGATAGACGTAGACGAAGCAGTCCTGGGCGTCGCCACCGGCGGTGCCCTCGCTCTTGGTGATCAGGTATTCCCCGGAGTGGCTGAGCGCCAGGGTCAGCGGCCCGTTACCCACCGTGAGGCCGTAGCTGCCATTCGGGGACAAGGCCCCCGTGGTGGGATCCAGGTTGAACACCTGCAAGGAGGCCGAGTCGCGTCCCACCGTGAAGAGCAGCGTTCCCGAGGGATGGATCAGGATGCCGCCGGTGCCCGTGTTGGTGACTGCGCCAGCCCGAGGCGTGAGGACGCCCGTGGTCGCGTTGATCCGGAAGACCGAGATGCCGCCCTCGCAGCGCACATAGACATACTTCCCGGAGGGATCCACAGCCGCCGCCCAGGGGTTGCTGCCCGTGGGGTAGACCCCGATCAGGGTCAGGGCCCCGCTGGTGCCGTCTATGGCGTATGCGGTGAGGGTGCTGGGCAAGGCCACCCCATCGCCATTCACGACATACAGGAACTTGCCGGAGGGATCGGTGGTGACGTGCAAGGCATCGGTGGTGTCGTCCCAGGGAGACCCCTGGATTTCCACCAGGGCGCCCGTGTTGTCGTCCAAGGTGAACCCGGCGACCCCCCCGCCCGAGTTCGCCACATACACGAACTTCCCGGTGAAGGTATTGAGGTTGAGGGTCACGGTCTTCGTGGCGGTCAGACCGACAGAGTTGGTGACCGTGAGGGTGTAGACGGTGGTCTCGAGAGTCGGGAAGACCGCCACCTGCCCACCCGTGAGCACGGAGCCGACGCCGTTATCGATCACCCCGTCGCCGTCGAAGGCGAAGGTCAGGAGGGTCCCCTGGCCGACCGTGAGGCTGGTCGAGGCCGCCTTGAAGAGGCTGATGGTCGGAGCACCCACCACGGTGACCGTGCAGTCGGCCACAGTCGAATCGCCGGCATTGTTGGTGACCGTGAGGGTGTAGGTGGTGGTAACGGCGGGATTGACCACCACGGAGCCGTTGGCGGCGATGGACAGGGACCCCGGTGTGATCACCCCGGTGCCTCCCGTATAGGAGCAGGAGAGCGTCGAGGCTCCGGCGGAGGCCACGTCCGTGGGGGTCGCCGAGAAGATGGTGATGGCGGGATAGGCCACCACAGGGGTGGTCCCCGTCCCGGCCGCCGAGGCGGTCCCGGCAAGATTGGTGGCAATGCAGCTCAACCCGACATTCCCGACGGAACCCGCGGTGAAGGTGAGGCTGGTGGTCGCGGCACCGGCAGTAATGGTGCCGTTGGTGAGGGTCCAGGCGTAGGTGCAGCCATCCTGGGGCGAGGTGACGGAGGCCGTGTAGCCCCCCTTGCCGGCCGTGGCATAGGCCGGGACGGCGAGGCTGGGCACGGCGGGGGCGGCGACGATGGTCGCACTTGCCGTTCCCGGTGCCGAAGCCGTTCCACCGGCATTCGTGACGACACAGCTGAGTCCGACCGTGCCGGTGGTGCCCGCCTTGAAGCTGATGGCGGTGGAGGTGCCCCCCGTGGTGATCTCGCCGTTGGTGATGGACCAGGCATAGGTGCTGCCGGTCTGGGCGGTGATGCTGGCTGAATAGCCCGCCTGGCCGGTGGTGACATAGACCGGGGCCGTGAGGATGGGAGTGGTGGGAGGCAGCACCACGCTGACCGTGGCGGTGGCGGACTTGGTGGGGTCATCGACGGAGGTGGCTCGGATGGTGACCGTCTGGACCGTCCCGGGGGCCGTCCAGGCGCCGGTGCTGGCGTCGATGGTTCCGCCCGTGGCGGACCAGACCAGCTCATTGCTGGCACCGCCGGTGGCCGTGGCGGTGAAGGTGGTGACCGTTCCCGTGGTCCGGCTGATGCCGCTCGGGCTTACAGCAGTCACGGCGACCGTCTGGGGATCGAGGACCAGGGTCTTGGTGGCAGTGGTGCCCGCGAGGTTGGTCACGGTCAGGATGAAGGTCTTGCTGGCGGTGATGATGCCACTGCCGAAGTGACTGCCGCTGCTGATGACGCCCACGCCGTTGTTCACACTGCCGGTTCCGTCCGTGAAGGTCGGGGTGATGAGGGTGCCGCCCCCGTAGGGCACGGGGTTCGTGGTGGCCACCAGGCTGGTGGCCACAGGTGCGTTGACGATGGTGGCGCTCGCGGTCCCGGCCGGGGACGCGGTGCCGGCGGCGTTGGTGACCACACAGCTGAGGCCCACCGTCCCGGAAACCCCTGCGGTGAACGTGATGCTGGAGGTGCTGCTGCCCGCAGTGATGGTTCCGCCGGAGATGGTCCAGGCATAGGTGCAGGTGCCCTGCACCCCCACACTGGCGGTGTAGTTGGCCTGGTTGGTGGTGACGTAGCTCGGGGCTGTGAGGACCGGGGTGGTAGGCGGTGCCACCACGGTGACCGTGGTGCTGGTCGACTTGGTGGGGTCATCGGCGGAGGTGGCCGTGATGGTCACGGCCTGGGCCGTGGCGGGGGCCGTCCAGGCGCCGGTGCTGGCGTTGATGGTGCCGGCGCTGGCGGACCAGACCAGGCTGTTGGTGTTGCCGCCCGTGGCCGTCGCGCTGAAGGTCGTTGAGGTGCTTGCGGTGCGCGTGGGTGCAGCTGGACTGACGGCGGTCACCGCCACAGTCTGGGGATCCAGGGTCAGGGTCTTCGTGTCGGTGGCACCGGCCGCGTTGGTCACGGTGAGGGTGAAGGTCCTGCGGGCGGTGATGGGGCCACTGGAGACCACCAGGCCGCTGGTGGTGGAGGCGATGCTGCTGTCGACCCGGCCGGAGCCGCCGCTGAAGGTTGCCGTGAGGTTGGTGCTGCCGCCGAAGGGCACCGGGTTGGTCTCGGCCACGAGGCCGAGGGCCACTGGCAGCGCCACCACGGTGGCGGAGGTGCTCGTGCTCTTGGTGGGATCATCGTTGGAGGTGGCCGTGATGGTCACGACCTTCTCGGTGGCCGGCGCAGTCCAGACCCCGGTGCTGGCATTGATGGTGCCGCCGTCTGCGGTCCAGGTGACGGTCCCTGTGGCACCGCCCGTGACCAGCGTGCTGAAGGTGGTCACGGTGTTGACGGACCGAATGGGACTGTGGGGGAAGAGCGTGGCCAGGCTCACCACTTTCGGATCCACCGTCAGAGGGGCGGTGACCTTGGTGCCGGCCGCGTTCGTCACGGTGAGGGTGAAGGTCTTGGTGGCCGTGATGGCACCGGTGGCAAAGGGGGTTCCACTGGTCACGGTGCCCACGCCGTTATCCACGGTGCCGGTGCCATTGACGAACACAGCCGTGAGGCTGGCGGGCCCGGCAAAGGGGACCGGATTGGCCGCCGCGGAGAGCGAGGTGATCTGGGGCAGACCGACCACGGTCACCACAGTGCTGGCCGACTTGGTGGGATCGTCCACCGAGGTGGCCTTGATGGTCACGGACTGCGCGGTGGCGGGCGCCGTCCAGACGCCGGTGGCCGCGTTGATGGTGCCCGCGGTGGCCGACCAGACGAGGCCGTTGGTGGCGCCGCCGCTGGCGGTGGTGCTGAAGGTCGTGGACGTCCCTACTTCCCGCAGCGGAGCGGCGGGGACCAGGGGACCGACCACCACCGTCTGAACAGTCAGGTTCAGGCTGGTGGTCGCCGTGGTACCGGCCGCATTGGTCACGGTGAGCGTGAAGGTCTTGGCGGCGGTGATGGTGCCGCTGGCGAAGGCGGTGCCGCTGGTCACGGTGCCGACGCCGTTGTCGACGGTGCCGGTGCCACTGCTGAAGGTGGGAGTGAGGGTCGTCGCTCCGCCATAGGGCACGGGGTTGGCGGCGGCCACCAGGCTTGTGGCCGCAGGGGGCGCCACGCTGGTCGCATTGAAAGGTCCGACCGTGACACTGGTACCTGCGGCGTTGGTCACCACACAGCTGAGGCTGAGAGTGCCCGGGGTTGTGGGGGTGAAGGTGACGGCCGCGGTGGCGGCGCCGGCGGTGATGGTGCCGTTGGTGATGGACCAGAGGTAGGTGCAGCCCGTCTGGGCAGGGATCGAAGCCGTGTAACCCGTCTGCCCGGCCGTCACGTTCGCGGGAGCGGTGATGACCGAGCTGGTGGGTGCCGCAACCACAGCCACGCTGGCCGTAGCGGTGACCTTTGTGCCGGCGCTATTGGTGACCGTCAGGGTATAGGTGGTGTCAGCGGTGGGACTGACCGTCGCGATCGTGCCCGAGGTGACGGCACCGACGCCCTGGTCCACGGCCCCCGAGCCGTTGCTGAACACCCCGGTCAGGGTGGTGCTGGTCCCCCGGGTGATGGGCGACTTCGCGGCCTGGAAGCTGGTGATGACCGGATCCGGCGGCGGTGCCGAGCCCCCGCCCCCGTGGCAGGCGAACAACACCATGAGGGAGGCGATACCAAAGGCACGCCCCAGCAGGAGGCCGGGGCGGAAAGAGTACTGCATGGAGTTGAAGCTCATGGGGGCTGCCTGGAAATCCGGATCACTCCGGTGGGTGTAGCTTTACCAGTGCTGCCGCAGAACCTGGAGAAGGCGCCAGGTCCCGCGGCAGGTGGGTGTTGGTTACTGACCGGTGAAGCGGATACCGGTGATGGCGGCCGTCACATTCGTGTAGCTGAAGTTGACGGGGGCCCAGTTGGCAAGTGCGCCACCCGAGGCGGTGATGGTGCCCGTCCAGCCGGTCGGTACGGTGAGGGTGAAGTTCCCCGTCGCGGAAGTGACCACCGTGGTGCCTCCCGTGAAGGCGATGGCGACACCGGCGACGCCCGTGCCAGCCAGATTCACGGCCCGGCCCGAGATGGTCTGGACCGTGTTGAAGTTCTGACCGGTCAGGGAACCGCTAAGGGCAGGAATGGTGAGACTGACGGGGCCGAAGGTGTAGCCACGAAGCACCGGCGTGATGGTGCCCGTCCACCCGGCGGGGAGGGTGATGGTATAGGTTCCAGCGGCGGTGGTGGTCGCCGTTCCGCCCGCGTTGCTGAAGGTGAGCTTGACGTTGGCCAGGGGCGTGGCGCCGTTGGTGACCCCGCCGCTGATCGTGAAGACCGCTGCAGCCGTGAAGTTCTGGGCAGCAGGAGCAACCGTCACGTTGGTCAGGTTCCGCAGGGCCGGGGTGAAGGTGTAACCGGCCAGCGTCGGCGTGATGGTGCCGGTCCAGCGGGCGGGGACGCTGGCGGAGTAGTTGCCGCTGGCGTTCGTGACGACCGAGCCCGCTCCGTTGCTGAGGGTGACGGTGGCGTTGGCCAAGGGCGAGCCACCGGCCAGGATCTGGCCCGTGATGGGAATGGCCGGGACCGCCGTGAAGTTCACGTTCGCCTGGGAGGTGGCGGCGCCGACCAGGTTGAAGGACGTCGGCGTGATGAAGTAGCCGGCGGCCGAGGCAGTGACGTTGCCGGTATAGGGCGAGAGCACCGCGATGCTGTAGTTGCCGTTGACATCCGTCAGGACCGACTGGCCTGTGTTGAGGCTGACCGTGACGCCAGCCAGGCCGAGGGCGTTGAGGGTGACCCGGCCCGAGATGCTGATGGTGGCCACCGCACTGAAGTTCACACCGGCGGTATCCACCGCCACACCGCTGAAGCTCGGAGCCGCGGGGCTGAAGAGATAGCCCGCCAGTGAGGGGGTCAGCGTCCCGGTGAAGGGATTCGGCAGGTAGATGCTGTAGGTGCCATCAGCCAGGGTGGTGGCGGTGTGCAGGGTGCTGGAGGTGATCTTGACCCCGGCCAGGCCCACCCCACTGCCATTGACCACGGTCCCGGTGAAGAGGATGGCGCCCGAGACGGTGAAGTTCAGGGTCTGATCCGTGCTGATCGCCGTGTAGGTCTGGGAGGCCGGGGTGTAGTAGGTGGGGCCACTCTGGGCCGGAGTGATCGTTCCGGTCCAGGGCGAGGGAACCGTCACGGCGTAGTGGCCTGCCGCGTCGGTGGAAACCGAGACAAGGGGCCCGTAGAACACCTGCACATTGGGAGCCGGGCTGCCGCTCGGGGTGGAAATGGTTCCAGAGATGGTGACAACGCCCGTGGCGGCGTAGTTCTGGGCCGTCTGGTTCGCCGTCACCGCAGGATAGGAGATGTTGGCAGGGGCGAAAGTGAAGTTCGCCTTGGAAGGCGTGGCGGTCCCCGTCCAGAATCCATCCACGATCGCCGAGTAGTTCCCGCTGGCATCCGTAGTGGCGCTGCCGCCCCCGTTGCTCAGGGTGATGGTGACGCCGGGCAGAGGTGTGTTCCCGGAGTAGACCGTCCCGCTGATGGTGAAGACCTGGCGACCCACGAAGTCCAGGTTCGAGGCGCTGGCGTTCTGGGCGGGCAGGGTCCGGCTCGCCGGCGTGAAGGCATAACCCGCCAGGGAGGGCGTGATGGTTCCGGCCCAGCCCGAGGTCAAGGCCCGGCTGTAGCTGCCGTTGGCAGCGGTTGTGGTGCTGGCTCCGCCATTGCTGAAGGTGAGGGTGACACCCGTCAGTGCCGCACTGGTGGCGCCATCGAAGGTGCCAACGAAGCCCGAGAGGGTGATCCCGGAGCCACTGTTCGCGGACTTGGTGGTGTAGGCGGATTTCCCCTTCTGGTTGTAGGCCGCCACCCGGTAGTCGTAGGCGGTGCCAGGAAGGATGGCGAAGTCGGTATACCTCTTCAGGTTGGGCACCGTGGTGGCAATCTCGGTCCAGGTCCCAGCGCCAGCTGGGCTGCGCTCGATGAGGAAGCCCGTTTCATCAATGGAGTTATCGTTCCAGGTCAGGCTGACCCCGCCGCCGGAGGCGGTGGCAGTCAGGCCCGACGGGGCCGTGGGCAGGGTCGTAGCAACGTTCAGCACCAGGGGGCGCATGAAGTCGTTCTCCTCGTGGCCGAGGATGTGGCAGTGCCACACGTATTCCCAGCCGTAGCTCTGGCTGGTGTTGGGGCCGGTGATGGGGTTGCCGGTGAGCGGGTCCGTGAAGGTGACCATGGCATTGGATGGCTGCGTCACATCCAGCACCCGAGTGCTGTTGGGGACGACGATGGATCCCATCCGCGGAGACAGGGGCCGGAAGGCCACGATGATGTCCTCCAGCGGATTCATCCGCACCGTCTCCTTCCAGCCGAGTTCGTTGGCATCGGGCATGCGCACGGCGCCGTCCCAGCCGACCCGGTTGACAACCTGCACATCGACCAGGTGGAAGTGGACAGGGTGGGTGTCCACGCCGTTGTGGGTGATCTTCCAGTACTGCGTGGTGCCGTCCGTGAGGATCTCGGTCGGGCTGTCGGTGTAGCCGAGGGGGATGGTCGTCTGGATGTTGAAGTTGGTTCGGGGCAGCTCGATGCCGAGAGTGGCATTCATGCGCCCGTAGTTCAGCTCGAAGAGCTCCTGGATGGCCTTGGGCTCGAGGTAGGGCTGAATGGCGGTGCCGTTCTCCATGGCAGGGAACGGGAGGCGCGCCTGGTTGTCCTGGATGCGGAAATACACGTCATTCGTGAAGAAGGCGTTGGCCCCCGTGTCGAGCGGCTTGTTGAGAGCCTGGTTGTAGGCAAGCTGGGGCACGATGGGCAGGTGCTGCGCCTCGGCGAAGGCCCCCTTGTAGGTGGCAGTGGACACGAAGGACTGGACCAGCCTGGCCACATCATAGGTCGGGGCCGGGGTCGTGTTGGCCACCACGAACTGCATGAGGGTGCGGGTGTTGGGGCCGTAGCCTTCAGCGGTGGTGTTGGCGCCGCCGGAGTCGCGCTGGTCGGGGTCGCCGGTGTAGTAGTCGAGGCGGGAGTCGAAGGCCGGCACGGGGGCGGGCGCATCGTTGTAGAGGATGAGGGTCTTGCCGGCGAAGGCCGAGAAGTCCACCACCACGTCCGCCCGCTCGGCGGGTCCGATGAACAGCCCATGGTCGGCGACGTTCAGCACGACGATGTCGCGACGGTTGTAGTTGTAGCCGATAGGCTGGGGCGCGATCACCACCGGGGCGACCAGGAAGCCGCTCTCGTTGCCGATCTGCACGATGGAGGGCCCGGCAGTGGCGGGATCGGGCACGCCGCCCGTTCGGCCATCCGTAGGCCAGGTGGCCGGCCAGGCCGGATTCGGCGCAGCAGGGACCATGGATACTTCGGTAGGATGGGCCGGATCGGCCTGGAAGAAGGACAGGTTCCAGAAACGGTCGTTGGCGCCGTTCAGGATGCGGAAGCGGTAGGCCGTGGGCTGGACCGTGATGGTCGGATAGGCCACGCCGTTGATCACGGGTGTGTCCATGAAGGCTTCAGGCGTCAGGGACGGATTGGGCACGCCGGGGATCTCGGTGCCCTTGGGATCACCCAGGATGGGCTCGGAGCCATGGAGCAGACCCGCCGCAGCCGTCAGCGGGGGCCAGAACCACGGGCCGTAGTCCCAGCGACCCATGGCGTTGGCCCCGGAGACATCGGCGGGGTTCTGGTTGGGCATGTAGACGTGGGGGAACCACAGGCTGCCGTCACCGCCGTAGGCCGACACACTCCAGGTGGGATCGGTGGCGGGGGAGCCATCGGGCATCCGGATGCCCACGGTGCCCAGGGTGGTGGTGTCCACAAAGGTCTTGTCCTGGATCACCAGGGGAATGCCATAGGTGTAGACGGAGCCCCCGGTCAGCAGGGAGTGGTAGCCGGTGGCTGGATTCGCATCCCACGGATCATCGGAGATGGGGATCGCGGTGCCCTGGCTGGGGATGATGCCCTGGTTGATGAGCCGGGTCTCCACGGCATCGACGACCAGGTAGCCCGCAGCCTCGCCTGCATAGGCGTTGAGTCGGGTCAGGCCATAGGAGTGGTCGTGATACCAGACCATCCGGCCGCTCTGCTGATTGCTCCAGTAGTAGGTGGCGATGCCGTCTCCAGGCGTGCCCGCGAGCATGTCCGGCACGTTCTGAAAGGCCGCGCCCTTCTTGTAGTTGGTGGTCTCACCGGCAGGCGTGACCCACTGGTGCGGCGTGCCATCGCTGATCCAGGGCTGAAGGCCGCCGTGGAGGTGGAACTCGGCCCGATTCTCGGTGAAGGTCTCAGAGCCGCCCCTGGACCCGAGACCGGCACCCATCAGGGTGGTGTCCACGGGGAGGAAGAGGTCACCGGGGCGGCGGCCCGTGCTCGGATCTACGGGTCCGAAGGGCAGGAGGTTCCGCATCTTGACGCGAACCGCCCGGTCCTTCTTGGCAATGATGATGGGCCCGAGGTAGTTGCTGTTGAGGGTT
>Ga0007882_10000447_pt1 | contig 24184 bp, 19 predicted proteins | sample CryBogCBH12Aug01_FD_71195 | JGI IMG/M metagenome (GOLD analysis project Ga0007882, IMG submission 71195) | Freshwater microbial communities from Crystal Bog, Wisconsin, USA - CBH12Aug09.1 | ecosystem: Environmental > Aquatic > Freshwater > Lake | place: Crystal Bog, Wisconsin, USA | collected... | reverse complement strand
TGAAGGTGACGGTCTGGCCCGTGACGGGCGTGGAAGTAGACAGGGTGAAGGCCGCCGTAGGGGCCACGGCCGCGGCACTCACGGTGACGCTGTGGCTGACCGGAATCCCGGCGCCCACCGCGTTGCTGGCCGTGAGCGTGACCGTGTAGGTGCCCGCCGCGCTGTAGGCATGGGTGGGACTCTGCGTGGTACTGGTGCCGCCGTCGCCGAAGGTCCAGGACCAGCTGGTGGGACTCCCCGTGGAGGCGTCCGTGAAGGTGACGGTCTGGCCCGTGACGGGCGTGGAAGTCGACAGGGTGAAGGCCGCCGTGGGGGCCGTCGGCGTGGGCGTCACGGCCGCGGGGGAGGCCGATGAGCCTCCCCCGCAGTGGACGAGCAGCAAGCAGCACAGGGCGAACGGAGCCAGGAGCCAGGTCTTGGGGAGCGTCATGGGAGTTCCATCCGAAGGGGCCCTCGGGCCGAGTTGCCAGTCACTTGAAGAGCGGGCCGGTGACAGCGGAGCTGGTATAGGAGATGAAGTCCGTAGAGGTCAGCGGGACTTCCGCCGCGAAGAGGAACTGCTTGGTGCAGGCAGAGTAGTCCACTAGGGCGCCATTTTCGGTCACGGTCATGGCGGCCTTGCGGAGCGCGGCCAGGCCCGTGAGCTGGCTGCTGGTTAGGTAGCTGCCGCCCACGTTCCGGTAAAGCTCGGCGAAGGTGGTCGCGTAGGCATGATTGTTCTCGCCATCCAGGTCGCCGTAGACGCCCGACCAGGTGGCCACGGTGCTCTGCACCTGGGCCAGGTCCGCGGCGCTGGGCGCCGTGGAGGTGATCAGGCTCCGCAGGGCCTCGGAGATCTTCTGGCGGGCCAGCACGATGTTGGCGGAGGCGTTGCTGTAGAGGTTGGCCCGCTGGGTGTCGGCCAGGGCGTTCATCTTGGCGGCGCCGGCGGCGGAGATATAGCCCTGGGTGCTGTCACAGAGGGCCCGGCCGATGGTCGCGGTCATGGTCTCGTCGATGCTGTAGTCGGGGTGGTTCACGGCGGGGGCGTCCTTGAGGTAGAAGGAGCCGAAGTAGGTGCCGTGCCGCTCGGGGCAGAAGTAGACATCGGAGGTCACGGAGCCCGCGTACCAGGCATAGAGATCCCCGGCGTAGGTCATCATGGCCACCACCTCGTCGTTGGTGAGGCCCTGGGTCTTGGCGGCCACGTCGGCCTCGGTCTTGTCCGGCCAGCCGCTGTAGGGCTTGCCCACCATGGCACCCAGGTAGCGCTTCTGGTCCGCGGTGAAGGACCGGTAGAGGTCGGCGTAGACCACGGCGCGCTCATAGCTCAGCTGGCCGTCCAGCAGGTAGAGGTCCCGGGAGGCCGACTTCACGGCGTCCACGCTCAGCCCCGTGGTGCCCGAAGGCAGGGTCCCGTCCAGCATGAGCCGGAAGGACTTCATCAGGGGATAGCGCTTCCAGGCGTAGAGGTTGATGTTGGCCACTTGGCTGCTGGCCAGGGCCTTGAGGGCCGCCAGCTGGCTGTCGTTGAGCACGTAGAGCACGTTGGAACTGACCCGCGTCAGGAAGCTGGTGTTGTGCCCCATGTCGCTGGTGTCGTTGTCGCGCAGGCACTGGAAGCCCCAGTAGTCGGCCACTTTGCCCGGCGGGAAGAAGGACTGGGCGCCGAGGTTGCCGGTCATCATGCCGAAGCCCGAGAAGGCGATGGTGCTGGTCTGGGCGCCGTCGGACAGGCACTGGTCGAGGTTAAAGGGCGGCGGGGTCGCGGCGGTGATGGTGGCGGAGGCGGTGCCCGTGGCCGAGACGCCCGTGCCGCTGGTGACCTTGCAGCTCAAGGTGACGGTGCCGGTGGCCCCGGGCGTGAAGGCGATGCTGTCGGTGCCGGCGCCCACCATGATGGCGCCGTTGGTGACGGTCCAGGTGTAGGTGCAGCCGGCCTGCGTGGGCACCGAGGCGGCGTAGCCCGCCTGGGCGCCGGTGACGCTGGTGGGAGCGGTGATGCTGGTGACGGGGGCCGTCCCGCTGGCCGTGCTGCCGGGCGCATTGCTGGCGCCTCCGCAGGCGAAGAGCAGGGCCAGGATCCCGGCGGAGACCGCCAGGAGCAGGCCGGTCCGGGGGCGGTTCGCGGAGCTCGGGGAAACGGGGCTGGGGAGCATGGATCCTCCTGTCGCGGTGAGGGAAGCCAGGTTGCTTCCCTATCACCATCGGCAGGCGGAGCCCGGGCCTCAGTCCTTCACTGGGAACCGCCCGTGGCTCTGGATGAACTGCAGCAACTCATGGGCGAACGGAAGAAACCGGGCGGATGGCCCGGCTGGAGCCGAGAGCCGGTCGGGCCTCAGCCGAAGAGGCCGTTCAGCGTGCCATCCGTGCTGCTGCTGTCGCCCAGGGAGGCCAGTAGCGGGTCCTGGCTGCCGGAGGTGCCCAGCAGAAGGTGGAGCAGGTTGCCCGTCATGGCGCCGCTGTTCCTGCCGCTCAGCAGGGAGGCCACCAGGGTGCTGTTGGAACCCAGGGCCGCGGAAGCGCTGTAGGTGCTGGCGCCGCTCTGGAGGCTGCTGACGATGCCCGCCAGGCTGTTGGGGTTCTGCTGGAACCAGGTCTTCAGCTGGGCCAGGTCCCCGCTCACGTCCTTCTGGGTGGAGAGCAGGTCGGTCATGGCCTGGGTCACGGCGGTGGGAGCCTTGGCCAGCTGCTTGGCAGCGGGCGAGAGGGTCAGGTTGTCCCCGAGCAGGGTGGCCAGGCTGCTGGTGTCCTGGGTGCCGATTCCCATGGCGCTCAGCTGCTGCAGCAGCTGGGTGCCGATGGTCTGGGAGGTGCCGGAGCTGAGCGAGGTGATGTCCATGGGACTCCCGGGAGCGGACCTGATGAACCTGGGCGGCACTGCCAACACCTAGGAGGTGCCGGGGTGGCGGACAATGCTGAAGCCGTTCCCCGCCCGGACCCCTGAAGGAGCAAACCCCATGCCGGAATCACCCAGCCACTCTTGCCCCCTGCGCCCCTGGCTGCTGGGCCCACTGGCCTTAGGGGCCGGGCTGCTGCTGGCCTGTGCGCGGGGGCCGGTCTTCGCCTATGAGCGGGCGCCCGGCGTGGCCCTGGAAGACCTGCGGGCCTTCGCCCTGGATCCAAGGCAGGACATGGTCTGGAGCATCGAAGGGCAGCGGATCGTGCCTGCGCCGGACTACCGCGCGGCCGTCATCCGGGAGCTCGAGGCCCGGGGCTTCCGCCTGGTGGCGCCAGACCAGGCCCAGGTCTGGCTGGAGGTCCTGGTGGGAGTGCCCGAGCGCAGCGGGGGCGGCGAGGCGAAGGAGGGCGGTGGCCGGGGCGGGCACGAGAAACGGGGCGGCGGTCCGGGCGGGGGCATGGGCGGCTCTGGCCGGGGCCAGGGCGGCGGCCCGAAGCCAGGCGGCCGCGCCGAGCCCTCCTACCAGGCGCTCACCGGGGGCGAGGCCACGGTGGTGGTGAAGCTGCTGGCCCGGACCGACCAGCGCACGCTCTGGTCCGGCAGCGGGTCCTTCCCAACTCCGGACAGGCAGGCGCCCCCGGGGTTCCAGGACTCTCCCGAGGGACGCGTACACCAGCTGCTGGCCCCCTATCCCGGGGACCGCCCCTAGCCAACTGGCTCAGGCCGTGGCGTTGAAGCGGGTGCCCGTGGTGCCGCCCTGGAGCTCGCTGGCCTCCTGGCGGCCGGCGCTGGCTTCCTGGCGCTCGTCCTGCTTCGTCTCCTGGACCTCGGACTTGCGCGCGACGGCCGGAGGCGGCGGGGGCGGCTTGACCGCCGGGGCGGAGTAGGCCGGAGAGGTTTGAACGCCCTGGATCGAGGTCATCGCATCCTCCGTGAGGCCCGGGGGGGACGCCATTGTCCCTCCACAGAAGCTCTATCGGAACGTGGCGGCTTTTACTTGAGGGCGGCTTGCCGGGCGGAGCCCACCACTTGGACCCGGCAGCTGCCGGGCGCAGCTCAAGGGGCGTTCCTCGAAGCGATCCACACCGGCCCAGCGGCGCGCCACGGGCGGTGTCCCCCTCGCCCCATGCCAAGATAAGAGGCTCTCCCGCCCCGTCCGGCCCCCTCCGAAAGCCCCGCATGACCTCCTTCCCGGATCCCCTCTTGGGTCGCGCCCTGCCCGGCCCGCCCACCCTCCTGCAGGACTTCTTCGAGGCCGCCACCCGGCGCTGGCCCGATGCGCCGGCCGTGGAGGTCCCGCCGGGCCCCGGGCGACCGGAGCGGCACGTCGTGACCTATGCCCAGCTGGCGGGCATGGCCCAGAGCCTGGCGCAGCTGCTCCGACCCCGGCTGGCCGAGGACGCCCTCGTCGCCATCCATCTCCCCCGGACCACGGAGCACCTCTATGCCGCCCAGCTGGGCACGCTCCAGGCGGGCGGGGCCTACGCCTGCATCGAGCCCGCCTTCCCCGATGACCAGGTGCAGGCCATCCTCGATGACGCCCTGCCCGCGGCCATCCTCACTGACACCGCAGGCAAGGCGCGGCTCCAGCGTCTGCGCCCCGGAGGCGCCCTGGTGGTGGATGTGGCCGAGTTCCAGGCCCGGCCCACGCCCGCGGAGTGGCTGCCCCCCGCGTCCTGGCAGACGCCCCGGAGCCTGGCCTACCTCATCTACACCTCGGGCACCACCGGCAGGCCCAAGGGCGTGATGATCCAGCACGCGGGCATCGTCAGCCTCGTGGCCGGGAACCTCCAGGAGTTCGGCCTCGGTCCCGGCGACCGGGTGGGCCAGGGCTCCGCCGCTGTCTACGACTCCTCCGTCGAGGAGATCTGGCTGGCCCTGGCCGCGGGCGCCACCGTGGTGGTCATGGACGACAGCGCGGCGCGGCTGGGCCCGGACCTGATCCCCTGGCTGCGGCGGGAGCGGCTCACGGTCTGCTGCCCCCCGCCCACCCTCCTGCGCGCCACGGGCTGCGAAGACCCGGCGACGGCCCTGCCGGACCTGAGGCTGCTCTATGTCGGCGGCGAGGCCCTGCCCCCGGACCTCGTGGACCGCTGGGCCCCGGGCCGCCGCATGGTCAACGGCTACGGGCCCACGGAGTCCACGGTCACGGCCACCCGGACCGATGTGGCCCCCGGCCAGCCCATCACCATCGGCTGGCCCATCCCCGGCCTGCGGGCCTGGGTGCTCGACGCGGAGCTGCGGCAGGTCCCCGAGGGCGAGCCCGGCGAGCTGTGCCTCGGGGGCCTGGGCCTGGCCCGGGGCTACCGGAACCAGCCCGAGGTCACGGCCCAGAAGTTCATCGAGCACCTGGAGCTCGGCCGCATCTACCGCACCGGGGATCAGGTCCACCGCGCCCCGGACGGCGCCCTCCACTACCACGGCCGCATCGACTCGCAGGTGAAGCTGCGCGGCTACCGCATCGAGCTGGAGGCCATTGAGACGCGGCTGGCGGCGCACCCCGGCGTCCGCGCCGCGGCCTGCGCCGTGCAGGGCGAAGGCGGCCGCCAGACACTGGTAGCCTTCGTAGTGCCGGTCTCCGCCGCGGATGCGCCCCTGGCCGCCACCCTCAAGGAGTGGGTGGGCCTGGGCCTGCCCAGCTACATGGTGCCGGCCCAGGTGAGCCAGCTGGAGACCCTCCCCACCACCGTGGGTGGCAAGCTGGACCGCCGGCGCCTGCCTCAGCTCCGGGCCGAGGAGGTGCCCAGGTTCGAGACCGCCGGAGCGCGCACACCTCTGGAGGCCGCCCTGACCCGCGCCTTCCGGGAGGCCCTGAACCTCCCGGGGGACCCGCCCCTCCAGGCGGACTTCTTCAACGACCTGGGCGGCGACAGCCTGGGCGCGGCCCTGACGGTCTCCCTGCTGCGGGAGGACCCGGGCACTGCCGCCCTGACGGTACGGGACCTCTACGAGGCGCCGAGCATCGCCGGACTGGCGCAGCGGGTGCCCGCCGCGGCAACCCCCAGGGCCGGAGCCGAACCGGGCCCCGCCAACCCGCTCCCGCCCATCCCGCACCCGGCCCCGGCCCTGGCGCTGCAGACCCTCTGGCTGCTGGCCGCGCTGGTGCTGGGCGCACCGCTGCTCTACGCGACCACCTTCCAGACCGTCCCGGCCCTGGCCCACCGCCTGGGGCTCCTGCCCCTGGTGCTGCTGGCGCCGCTGGTCTCGGCCCTGGGGCTGGGCCTCTACACCGCGGCCGCACTGGCCTTCGCCGTGCTGGTGAAGCGGCTGCTCATCGGCCGCTACCAGGCCCTGCGGACTCCGGTGTGGGGCGGGTTCTACATCCGCAACTGGATGGTGCAGCGCGCGGTGCGCCTGATCCCCTGGGCGCTGCTCTCCGGCACGGAGCTGCAGTGCCTCGCCCTCCGGGCCCTGGGGGCGCGCATCGGGCGGCGGGTCCACATCCACCGCGGCGTGAACCTCCTGCAGGGCGGGTGGGACCTCCTGACCCTGGGCGACGACGCGACCCTGGGCCAGGATGTGGCCCTCCGCCTGGTCGACCTGGAGTCCCGGCAGCTGGTGGTGGGCCCCATCACCCTCGGCGCCGGAGCCACGGTCGAGCTGCGCGCCAGCCTCGACGCCGACACCCGGATGGGCGAGGGGGCCTGCCTCACGACCCTCTCCTGTCTGCAGACCGGTGCGCGGATCCCCGCCGGAGAGCTCTGGCACGGCATCCCCGCCCGGCCCTCGGGCCCGGCCCCCGGGGCCCCGCCCGTGACGGCCACGCTGACCCCCTTCGGCTACAGCTGGCGGCTCCTGGCCCTCCGCCTGGCCCTGGGCGCGGCCATGGCCCTGCCCGCGGACCTGCTCTTCCTCGCCCTGGCCTGGTCCCACGGCTGGCCCCGGGATCCCTCCCTGGACGCCTTCTCGGGCCTCTCCGTGGCCGCGGCCCTGGCGGCCCTGGTGCTGGCGGTGCCGCTGACCCTGGCGGTCCAGGCCCTGCTGGCGCGCGTCCTGGGTCCCGTGCAGCCGGGGGTGATCAGCCGCTGGAGCCCCGCCTACCTGCGCGTCTGGCTGAAGCCCGGCCTGGTGGACGCCGCCGGGGAGTGGCTCAGCGGCACCCTCTTCTGGCCTCTCTGGCTGCGCCTCGCGGGCATGCGGCTCGGGCCCGGCTGCGAGATCAGCTCCATCCTCGACGTGGTGCCGGAGCTGGTGGAGATCGGCCCCGAGACCTTCTTCGCCGACGGCATCTACCTGGGGGGCCCAAGAGTCTCCCGGGGTGCGGTGACCCTCGGTCGGGTGCGCCTCGGCGGCAACACCTTCCTCGGCAACCACGCCGTCATCGGCCCGGGCCAGAGCCTGCCGGACGACATCCTGCTGGGCATCAGCACCGTGGCCGACCCCGACCGCGTCCGGCCCGGCAGCTCCTGGTTCGGCCACCCGCCCTTCGAGCTGCCCCGCCGGGAGGTGGTGGACATGGACCGGAGCCTGACCCACGACCCATCCACCGTCCGCTACCTCACCCGGCTGTCTTGGGAGCTCCTGCGCTTCAGCCTGCCCGTGGCCCCGGGCCTGGTCTTCTTCGCCTGGGCGACGGCCGTCACGGCGGCCCACGCCAGCCTGGGCCCGGCGGCCTTCTACGGCCTGGCGCTGCCGGCCCTGTCCCTGGCCAGCGCCCTGCCCTTCGTCCTCGCCATCCTGGTCCTGAAGTGGGCCCTGCTGGGCCGGGTCCGGCCGGGGCTGCACCCGCTGTGGTCCTGCTGGTGCAGCCGCTGGGACTTCCTCTACGTCGCCTGGGGCATGTACGCCCGGCCCCTCCTCTCCACGCTGGAGGGCACCCAGTGGCTCACCTGGTACCTGCGGGCCATCGGCCTCCGGGTGGGGCACCGCGCGGTGCTGGGCCCGGGCTTCGCCCAGGTGGTGGACCCGGACATGATCGCCATCGGGGACGGCGCCACAGTGCAGGCCATGTTCCAGGCGCACACCTTCGAGGACCGCGTCCTCAAGATCGACTACGTGGACATCCAGGAGGGCGCCACCCTGGGCCACGGCACGGTGCCCCTCTACGGCGCCGTGATCGGGGCTCACGCGAGGGTGGCCCCCCACAGCGTGATCATGAAGCGGGAGCGGCTGCCAGCGGGCGGCGCCTACGAGGGAGCCCCCACGCGCCAGCGCCGTGGGGACGAGGGCATCTGAGCGACCGGCCGCTCAGGCCGGGAAGGCCCCGGGCTCCTTCTTCCGCCAGTAGCGCGCCAGGCCATAGACACTCATGAAGGCCGGGTCCGCGATCTCGTACTCCTCGATGGCGCGCTCCGTGAGGTCGTAGCCCGCCAGCAGGTTGTGCATGAAGGCCTGGAAGGGCGGCACCATGGCCTCCTCGGTCGCGCCGGTGACCATGCGCTCCCGCACCCACCCGGCGATGCGAAGCAGGTTCTCCTCCAGGGAGTCGAAGTGGGCGGCGGCGTCGTGCTTGATCCCGAAGTGGGTCGCGTAGATGTGATGGGCGTTCGCCGCGCGCATGCGCTCGAGGGAGCCGGCCCAGGCCTCGAGGTCGATGTCCGGGGGCGGCAGGGGCGGGATCGTGGGGCCATCGCCGATGCGGATGCCGCCCACGTCGCCTGTGAACAGGCCATCGCCCAGCCGGTAGGTGATGTGGTGGTTGGCGTGGCCGGGCGTGTGGAGGGCCTGGATCAGCTCGCTGCCCACCCGCACCGTCTGGCCGTCCTCGAGCGCCACGACCTGGTCCCCGGGGATGGCCTCCATGCGACCCCAGAGCCGGTCCATGTCGTCCTTGTAGATGCGCCGGGCCGAGTCCATGAGCTTCGACGGCTCGGACAGGTGGGCGACCCCCCGCGGGTGCACGTAGACCTTCGCCCCGTGCCGCGCCAGGCGCCAGGCGGAGCCCGCGTGGTCCAGGTGGATGTGGGTGACGAAGACGTGCTGGATGTCCTCCATGACGAAGCCCTGGGCCCGCACCGCGGCCTCCAGGTTGCCGTAGAGGGACTCCGGTCCCGTCTCCACCAGGACCGGCCCCTCGGCGGTCCGGACCAGGAAGGCCGCGACGGTACCGGCGGTCTTGAAGTGCAGATCCAGCGCTGTCACTGGACCGTGGGATTCAGCCTTGGCCATGCGCCACTCCTGGGGGGTTCTGGAGGCCATCCTACCGCCGGGCGCGGCCCGGGCCTACTTCCTGTCGACTGGCAGCCCGGTCAGTCCCGGAGCTGGATGACCGTCCAGATGATCCCCCCGCAGGCGCTGAAGGCCACGCCCACGGCCACCACCCCCAGCCAGCCGAAGTGGCTGTAGGCGGAGGCCGAGGCCAGGGAGCCCGCGGCGCCGCCAAGGAAGTAGCTGGTCATGTAGGCGGCCGTGAGGCGGTTGCGGACCTCGGGGCGGAGCCGGTAGATGGCGGTCTGGTTGCTGATGTGCACCGCCTGCACCGCCAGGTCCAGGAGCAGGACGCCGATCACGAAGGATGTCAGCGAGTGGCGGCCGAAGGCCAGGGGCAGCCAGGAGAGGAGCAGGATCGCCAGGCCCGCGCCGGTGACCCGATCCCCCCGCCCGCGGTCCGCCAGGCGCCCGGCGCCGGAGGCGGCCAGGGCTCCGGCGGCGCCCGCCAGACCGAAGAGCCCGATGGTGCCCGGGGCGAAGCGGTAGGGCGGCGCCGCCAGGAGGAAGGCCATGGAGGTCCAGAAGACGCTGAAGTTCGCGAAGGCGCAGGCCCCCAGCAGCGCCCGAATCCGGAGGACGGGCTCCTCCCGGATCAGGGTGGAGATGGAGTGGATCAGGCGGAAGTAGGAGAGGGCCACGGGCTGGTGGTGCCGGGGCAGCGCCCGGCGCAGCACTGCCGCCGTGAGGACCATGGCCGCGGCCCCGACCCAGTAGACCGTGCGCCAGCCGCCCAGGGGCGTCAGGGCCCCGGCCACGGTGCGGGCGAAGAGGATGCCCAGGAGCAGGCCGCTCATGACGGTGCCCACCACCTTGCCCCGCTCCTCCGGCGCCGCCAGGGTCGCGGCGAAGGGCACCAGGATCTGGGCCACCACGGAGAAGAGGCCCGTGAGGGCCGTGCCCACCAGCACCAGGGGCATGGCCGGGGCGAGGGCGATGGTCAGTAGCCCCGCCGCCGCCAGGAGGGTCATGGCCACGATGAGCCCCCGGCGCTCGAACAGGTCCCCCAGGGGCACGATCAGCAGCAGACCCGTGGCGTAGCCCAGCTGGGCGGTGGTGACGATGATCCCGGCCCCGGTCACCGAGAGGTGGAACTCCCGGGCCATGGTGGGCAGCAGGGGCTGGGCGAAGTAGTTGCTGGCCACCGCCAGGCCCGTGGCCATGGCCATGAGCAGCACCAGCGCGGGGGGAAGCGCGTGGGGAGCCGGGAGGGACTCGAGGTCGGAGGACGTGGCCATGGCCGTAAGGGTCTCATTTTTTTTAGGTTCCGGGAGGATCCCATTCCCCGCTGGCGCAGTCCTGGCGCGGGGTCGGCAGGGGGAACGAGCCTTCCTCGCCCCCCCGAAAGCGGCTGGACGGTGACCTCAACCGCTGCTTTACTGAGCCTCGTGACCGCACTGGTCCAGCGAATTCTCTAAAATTAGTGAACACATCAGACCCAAAGTCTGAGACATTTGGCAGCGAACAAGGCTCTGCCGCTCCTGCCACAACCCTCTCACAGCGCCCGTTGGCGCTTCTTTCAAGGAGGCCACCTTGGCCGATTCCATTTCCCTCCGCGACCTCGCCGACCAGCTTTCGGCGAAGCTCAACGTCTCCAAGAGCGCCGCCTACCAGGCGCTGGGCGAGACCTTCGGCACCATCAACGCCTGCGTCGGCAAGGGCGGCAAGGTGGCGATCTTCCAGTTCGGCAGCTTCTACCAGAAGAGCCGCAAGGCCCGCACCGGCCGCAACCCCCAGACCGGCGCCGCCATCAAGATCGCCGCCAGCAAGAGCGTGGGCTTCAAGCCCTCGAAGGCCGCCGCCAAGGCCAAGGCCAAGCCCGCCAAGAAGGCCGCCAAGAAGTAGCGCAATTTTTCTCTGAACAAACAGCCCCGACCCCCAAAGGCCGGGGCTGTTTGCGTTTCTGAAAAGAAAGTTCGTACGCTGCGGTCGCGCAGAAGTAGACCAAGTGACTCCTCGCGCTGCCTGCGCTCGCGTGGCCCTGCGCCTGAGCGCGGGCCCTCGCAGTGGGGCACGGGACAGTTCAGCTTTCCCGGATGGCCTCCGATAGGCGAAGCAGGGCCCGGGCCCGCGAGGAGGAAGCATGGCCTTCGCCCAGTTCACGGCTGACCTCCACCTGGAGCACGCGCTCATCGACGCCCAGCACGCGTCCCTCTTCGTGGCTGTGAACCAGCTGCATGACGCCATGCGGGCCGGCGACTCCCGCGAGCAGCTCGGCGAGATCCTGGCCTTCCTGCGCAACTACACCGTCGAGCACTTCGCCACTGAAGAGAGCTTCATGGGCGAGACGGACTTCCCGGAGGCGGCGGCCCACAAGGCGCAGCACGACGCGCTCGTGCGCCAGGTCCAGGAGCTGGAGGCCAAGCACACCGCCGGCTCCCTGACACTCTCCATCACGGTCATGACCTTCCTGCGCGACTGGCTGGCCCAGCACATTGCCGTCGAGGACCGCAAGCTCGCCCGGCACCTCCAGTCGCGCTAGGCCTACTCGCCCGAGACCAGGAGCGGTTCCCGGATGGCGGAGAGCCGCGCGAAGTTCCGGAGCTTCTGCAGGTGCGCCAGGCTCAACAGGGTCCCCTCGGGAATGACGAGCAGGCCCGACAGGGTCTCCACGTCGGCCCGCAGGAGCTGCCCCACCTTCAGGTCCAGGGAGCCGACCTCCCGCGGTTCGCTGGTGGGCTGGGCCTCTCCGGAGCGCCCCAGACAGCGGCTCATGGCCTGCAGCACCGTCAGGTCGTACCAGGTGCGCCGACCCTCCATCTCCGCCAGCACGCTCACGTCCGTGCCACCCCAGGTGCGCTGGAGCTCGAAGTCCCACACGGCCCTCAGGATGCGACCCGAGAGGGGGATCAGCTCCCCGCGCAGGTCATCCGCCGGATACCCGCTGCCGTTGTAGTTCTTGTTCATGTACTGGAGGGCCTCGGCCACCTTCTCCAGGCGCGGGATGTGGCGGATCAGGTCGGCGCCGATCTGGGGGATCTGGTTGGCCAGGTCCCGCTCGTGGCTGTTCAGGAAGGCCCCGGTCTGGATGCGGTTCGAGACACTCCGGGGCAGCGTCAGGATGCCGATCTGGGACAGCACCGAGGCGATGCCCAGGATCCAGGGCTGCTCCAGGCCCATCTCCGCGCCCACCTCCTCCGCCAGGTCCGACATGGCCTGGGCCCGGCCGAAGGAGAGCGGGTCCAGCATGGCCAGCAGGTCCACCAGCATGCGGATCGCACCCTTCAGGGTGTCCTGCAGCAGGGTCCGTTCCGCCACCACCAGCTCATGCTGCCGGATGGCCTGATCCAGCGCCAGGCCCAGCAGGGCCGAGTCGCAGGGCTTGTGCAGGAAGCGGAAGATGGCGCCCTCGTTCACGGCGTCGATGGCGGTCCGCTGATCCGGGTCGCCCGTGAGCATGACGCGCACGGTGTCGGGGCTGGCCACCCGGGCCCGCGAGAGGAGATCGAGGCCCTCCATGCCCGGCATGCGGTGGTCCGCCACCAGCACCGCGTAGGGCCCCCGGGTCTCGAGCAGGGTCAGGGCCTGCTCGCCGCCGGGAGCGGTCTCCACCGTGAAGCGCCGCCGCAGCACCCGCGCGTAGCCCTCGAGGACTTCCGGCTCGTCGTCCACCAGCAGGATCTTGGGGTTCATGGCGCCTCCGTATTCACCGCGGCGGCGGCGGCCTGCCAAGCCTCGAGGTGGTCCCGGAGTCCGCACCGCCGGAGCAGCTCCTGGTCGAGGCTGGCGGTGCTGAAGAGCCACTGGCCTCCGGCCTCGCCGCAGATCGCGTCGGCCGCGTGGACGGCCAGGGCGGGACTCATGCCGCCCTCCGCCGGGACCACGGGCTGGTGGTGGTGGCTCACGATCTCCAGCACCCGGGCCGGCAGGCCCCATAGCCCCAGGAGGTAGGCGCCGACCTCCGCGTGCGAGATGCCGAAGATCCGCGTCTCGGCGGTGGTCAGCGACAGCGCCTCGGCGCGGACCGCCTCGGCCACCTGGTCGTAGCGCTCGGGGAAGTGCGAGGCCAGGATGAGCACGCCCAGGTCGTGGAGGATGCCCCCGGCGAAGGCCTCCCGCTCGAGGTGGGCCGGCAGCCCCTCCAGGCGGGCGATGGCCTGGGCCGTCCGCGCCACCGCCTTACTGTGCCGCCACACGTCCGAGGCCTTGAAGACCCGGGTGGGGAGAGGACTGGACGCCTCGAAGATGCCCTTGGACAGGACCAGGGTCCGCACGATGTCGACGCCCAGGTAGGCCACGGCCTCCCGGGGGTCCGCCACGGACTTCCGCATGCCGAAGAAGGCGCTGTTCACCAGCTGGAGGGTCTTGGCGGCCATGCCGGGATCCCGCTGGATGATCCCGCCGAGCTGGCCTGTGTCCACCCCGGGCCGGGCCAGGGCCTCCCGCAGCTCCTGGAAGACCTCCGGCGCACTGGGCAGCCGGTCGATGGTGCTGACCACCAGCTTGACGTCCCCATCCACCAGCGCCCCCGCCAGGTGGCAGGCGTTCTTCACCAGGGTCTTCAGGTGCTCGGGATCACAGGGCTTCGAGATGAACTGGTGGGCCACCCCCACGCACTGGGAGACCAGCTCCTTGTCGGCGTGGCCGGACAGGACCATGCGGACCGTGGTGGGATGGCGGCGCACGACCTCCCGCAGCAGCTGCGCGCCGTTCATCAGGGGCATGAGCATGTCCGACACGATCACGTCGAAGGACCGGGCCGCCAGGCGCTCCAGGGCCTCGGCCCCGCTCTCCACGAAGACCATGTCCCACTCCCCGCGCAGGGGCCGCAGGGTCCGCTGGAGTCCCTGCAGCACCATGGGCTCGTCGTCGACGAAGAGGATCTGCTGTTTGGCCATGGGCCCCTCAGTGAATGGAATCGGGCCGGGGGAGCGGGAGATAGACCCGGAAGGTCGTGCCCCGGCCCGGGGTGGTCTCGAAGAGGAGCCAGCCGCCGTGGTGCTCCACCACGATCTTGTGGACGATGGCCAGGCCCTGTCCGGTGCCCTGGCCCAGCGGCTTGGTGGTGAAGAAGGGCTGGAAGATGCGCTGCTGGATGTCCCTGGGGATGCCCGGCCCGTCGTCCGACACCGAGATCTCCACCTCACCCGGATGGAGGCAGGTGCGCACGGTGATCCTGCCGAAGGCACCGGAGGCGGCCCGGGCGGAGGAGCTGCCGATGGCGTGGGCGGCGTTCACGATGAGGTTGAGGACGACCTGGCTCACCTCGCAGGGAAAGCACGGCACCAGCGGCACCCTGGGGTCGAACTCCACCGCCAGCGTGGCCGAGTACTTCCACTCGTTCTGGGACACCAGGATGGTGGTGTTGATGGCCTGCTGCAGGTCCGCCAGGACCTTCTGGTCCGCCGCCGGGTGGGAGAAGTTCTTCATGGCGCTGACGATGTTCGAGATGCGCGCCACGCCGTCGAGGCTCTGGCGGATGGCCTTGGGGATCTCGACGCCCAGGTAGTCCAGGTCCGTGTCCGCCAGGCCCTCGAGGGCCTGCTGGGCCGCCTCGCCCGCGGCTCCCCCCATGCCCTGGATCTCCAGCAGGTGCGCCATCAGCTTCCCGACGATGGCGAAGGCCTCCGAGAAGGAGTCCCGCAGGAAGGTGGTGTTGTCCCCGATGAACTGGGTCGGCGTGTTGATCTCGTGGGCGATGCCCTGGGCCAGGCGCCCGAGCATCTGCAGGCGGAACAGGCCCACCGGACCGAGCCCCTCGAACCAGTCGGCCGGCTCGAGCTGCCCGGGCACGACACAGACCTGGTCCTCGTCCCCTGCTGCGATCAGGCCTAGCTGAGGCACGTCCCGCTCCACCGGAAGCTCCGGGATCGCCTCGGTACCGCCCAGAGCCTCGCCCATCCCCGATCCCTCGGCGCCGCGCGATGCCGCGCCTCAGGGGTCCATCGGTGCCCGGCTGACGGCGCTTCAAGCTGGGGAGGCCCTGTCTAGAATTTTGTTCCCGCCCCCGCCGGTCAGGTGTCCAGCAGGTCCAGCAGCAGCCCCTCCCCCTCGCAGGCCAGCCGGGCCTGGCAGGGGTGGGCCGGCAGGAGCTCCGCCAGCTCTCCCAGGTCCGTGACGCCGGACTCGAGCAGGTCCAGCAGCACCCGGGGATCGTGGTGGAACGAGGCCAGGCAGGGCTCCGGCTGGCCCTCGCCCGAGGCCTCCAGCAGCGCGCCGGAGCGGCCGAAGTAGGTGACCAGGTCGGCGGCCACGGGGCCCTCGGGGCGACCCCGGAAGCAGCGGTCGAAGAAGGCCACCTGCAGCGCGGTGGTGTCGGGATCCGGGTGGGCCGCCGTGAACTCCGCGAATTGCCCGAACAGCTCCGAGGGGGTCCAGGCGAGGGCCGTCAGGAGCAGGGCGAACCAGGGCACGGCGCGCCCCTGGTTGTAGAGCCGGTCGCAGGCCTCGGCCAGGCGGGCCGCCCGGGCCATGTCGGCGGCGCTGAAGGTGGGTGAGGCCAGCACCGTGTAGGGGATCTCCGGCAGGTGCTCGAGGCCGAAGCCCGGCGCCGTCTCCTGCAGCCGCGTGCCCGGGAGCACCGACAGCGGGAAGATGTCCACGTGGTTGGGCGCGAGGCTGAAGGCGAAGTCCAGGCTGGCGCAGAAGCCCTCGAGCGTGTCGCCGGGCAGCCCGTAGATCAGGTCGAAGCCGTAGGTGGCGCCCGCCTGGTGCAGCAGCAGCACCTTGGCCTCGAAGTCCCCGGGATCGATGCTCCGGCTGATGCGCCGCAGCACCGCGTCATCGGCGCTCTGCAGGCCGATCTGCAGGGTGCAGCGCAGCGTGGCGAAGAGCTCCGCCAGCTCCGCGTCGATGAACTCGCTCCGCAGCTCGAAGAAGAAGTGGATGGCCGGCGCCTCGGCGGCGATGAGGCGCAGGATGGCCTTGGCCTGCTGCCGGTCGAAGTTGAAGGTGGGATCCAGCACGAAGACCTGGCTCACCCCGCAGGCTTCGAAGCGCCGCAGCTCCGCCTGCACGCGGTCCATGGGCACGCGCCGGGTGCCGGCGGTGCCGCGGGACTCGAAGCAGAAGTCGCAGCGGAAGGGGCAGCCCCGGGACAGCTCCCAGAGCATGCCCGGATAGGCCGCGGGATCCAGCGTGCCGTCCAGGTAGGGCGAGGGCAGGCTGCCCAGGTCCTGCACCAGGCCGGGCCGGATGCTCCGCCGCACGGTGTCCAGCCGGTCCCCGCGCAGGAGGGCGCCCACCACCGCGACGATCAGGTCCTCGCCCTCCCCCGGCAGGACGAGGTCCAGCCACCCTTCGGCCAGCAGGCCCGCGGGATCCGCCGAGGCCTCGGCACCCCCGGCGAAGAGCAGCAGGGAGGGCTGCCGGGCCCGCAGGATCCGGGCAATGTCGCGGCCCAGGGCGCGGTTCCAGACGTAGAGGGAGAAGCCCACGCCGTCCGGCGCCGAGGCCAGGAGCTGGTCCGCGCAGGCCTCCGCGGCCTGCTGCAGGTAGAGATCCAGGACCTCCGCCCGCACGGTGTCGGGGTAGGCCCGCTTCAGGGCCGAGGCCAGCATCGCCGGACCCAGGGGAACGGCCCGCGCGGAGGCTTCGAGGTGGAGGGCGGCAAGGACCAGGTGCATGCGGGGTTCCCGTACGATCATACGCGGCCCGGGACCCGGTGCCGGGAGGGCGGGCGCCGGCGGCAGGCTGGTAACCCTGCCTCACCTGGACTACCTTTCCAAGGGACGCCGGAAGCCCCTGGGCCCACGGCCACCCTCTGCAGCCAGGAGCCACCATGCGCCGACCGACGCCCTTCCCTCCGTCCTTCCTCCTCATGGCCCGCGCCGCGGCCCTCGTCCTCGGGGCGGTGTCGGCGCTGGGCGCCGTCGGCCCCCGGCCCGATGACCCCAAGCCGGCCCTCACCCGGGTCGCCGAAGACGACCGCAGGCTGGAGGTGACCCTGAAGGGCGACGTGAAGCTGGACGCCGCGGCCCCGCAGCCCGTCACCGTCACGGGCGACGGCACGTTCCGGGTCAAGGAGGAGCAGGCCGGGAAGGTCCGGCTCTACGTGGCCACCGCCGAGAAGCGCACCTACAGCGTGGACGGCAAGGAGCAGCCCCTGGATGCCGCGGCCGAGGCCTGGCTGCGGGAGGTGGTGCGGGGGCTCACCAAGAACAGGCCAGAAGGCGGCCCGCGCCGCGTGGTGGAGGTCCAGCGCAAGCGCCTGGAGGGGGCGCCCGGCGAGGGCGACCACCCGACGCCGGAAGGCCGGCGCCTCCGCGTGGAAGTCCAGAAGGCCGAGGGCGGCGAAGGTCCCGCCACGGTGATCATCCACCGCGAGGGGCCTGGCGGCGAGCAGGTCGAGAAGCACCTGAGGATCGTCACCGAGGACCGGGAATCCGAAGGCTGCGGCGAGTGCGGCCCCCTGGAGCATCCGGGCAAGGGACGTCCAGGCATGGGACGTCCAGGCATGGGGCATCCAGGGATGATGGGTCAGCACGCCGGCCTGCTGCCGCCCGATCGGGAGGTGCTGCAGGCGGAGGTGGCCGCGCTCCAGGCCCAGCTGAAGGTCCTGCAGGCCCGCCTGAACCAGCTGCAGAAGGCCATCCAGGCCACACCCAAGGCCAGCAAAGGCGGAGCCCCCGTCCCGCCACCCCCGGCGCACTGATAACCCGGGCAGAACAAGAAGCAGCCACCGATGAACACCGAGAAGAGCTGATCAACACCGATAAAGACAACTGCGGGATTAACCACAAAGGGCACAAAGGGGCACAAAGAACTGCATGGCCCCGCGGGCGGGGCCACCAGGTGGGCACCATCGGGGGGTAGCTTCCACGCTGCACGGGTTGGATCCCGGGGGCGCCGGGATCGCGTCCCAAAAAGCGTAGCGGCGACGCTCGTCAGGGCGCCTTTGTGCCCTTTGTGTTCTTTGTGGTTATCCGCTTCTTGCTTTTCTCCGCGCCCTCTGCGGTGGGCGTCACAGCTCGTGCAGGAAGGTCTCGACGCGGTCCCAGTCGCGGGTCACGGGGAAGGGCGGCAGGGCGGCGCGGACCTGGGCGGCGTAGCGCTTGCCGACGCGGTCCTCGCTGGGCAGCATGAGGCGCGGGTCCAGCACCGCCACGACACCGCGGTCCGTGCGGGTGCGGATGAGGCGGCCGATGCCCTGCTTCAGCTTCAGGGTCATCTGGGGCACCTGGATGCCGATGAAGCCGAGGCCCTCGCGCTGGGCGTCCGCCTCGCGGATGCGGGCCTGCAGCACGGGGTCGTCCGGTGGCGAGAAGGGCAGCGCGGACACGATCACCAGGCTGAGGGCCTCGCCGGGCAGGTCCACGCCCTGCCAGAAGCTGGCCAGGCCCAGCAGGGCCGCGGAGGGCGTGGCGCGGAAGCGGTCCAGCAGCTGGGTGCGCGAGAGGCCGTCGCCCTGCACGAAGAAGGTGAGCTCCGGCAGGGCCCCCTCCAGGCGGGGCCGGAACGCGGCCAGCATCTTGCGGCTGGTGAACAGCACCAGGGCGCGCCCCCGGCTGGCCCGCAGCAGGCGCTCCATGGCCTCCAGGGAGGCCTCCACCCAGGCGGGATCGCCCACGCCGCCGCTGCCGGCGCGGCGCTCAGGCAGGCCCGGCGGCACGAAGAGCAGGCCCTGGGCCTCGAAGTCGAAGGGGCTCTCCACGTGCTGGGCCGCGTCCACCTCGGGATGCGTGAGGCCCAGCCGCAGCCCCAGGCCGTTGAAGCCGCGGCCGTCCCGCAGGGTGGCGCTGGTGAGGATCACGCTCTCGAAGCCGCGCCGCACGTGCTGGTGGAAGAAGGGGCGGATGTCCACGGGGTTGGACTTGAAGTGGACCAGGTTCGCGCCCTCCCGGCTGAGGGTGGAGACCCAGCCGTCCGGCTGCGCGAAGATCTGCTCCATGCGGGCGAAGGCGGTGCCCACGCGCTCAGCCAGGCGCAGCCAGGCCGGGTTCTCGGGATCGGCCGAGGCGAGCCGGCGGGTCTCCTGCAGCAGCGGGTGGCCCGCCTCCACCCAGCCGCCCACGGCGTCCGCCAGGGCCTTCATCTCGGGACCCGGCGCCAGCAGGGGCAGGACGCCGCCATCGGGCGGCACCCAGCCCAGGAGGTCCGCCCAGGAGCGCTCCCAGGGCGCCAGCGCCACCGCCAGGCCCGCGCCGGAGCCCTTGGCGGCCTCGCGCAGGTCCGCGAAGAGCAGGCTCATGGCGCGGCTGGACCAGGCCTCGGCGCAGCTCTCCGTGAGCTGCTCCTCCAGGTCATGGGCCTCGTCCATGATGAGCACCGGCGCGTCCGGCAGCACCTGGCCGAAGGCCGACTCCCGCAGCACGCGGTCCGCCATCAGCAGGGCGTGGTTGACGATGATGAGGTCCGCCTCGGCCACCTCCTGGCGCAGCTTCGTCAGGTGGCAGGTCTCGAAGGCCGGGCACTGGCGCCCGGTGCAGCGCTCGGCCCGGGCATTGATCTTGTCCCAGAGGGGCGACTCGCCCTCGCCGAAGCGCCCCAGGCCCTCGCGGTCCCCGTCCGGGGTGGCGGGGGCCCAGCGCTGCAGGGCCAGCCAGAGGGCCTGGTCCGCGCGGGTGAACTCCAGGCCCGGGTCCGCAGACACCGCCTCCCAGGCCACGCGGCAGAGGTAGTTGGCGCGGCCCTTGGCGAGCACCGCCTTGATGGGCCGGTCGAGGATGCCCGCGGCCCGGGGGACGTCCTCCTCCAGCAGTTGCCGCTGGAGCTGCTTGGTGCGGGTGGCCACCAGGATGGGCTTGGGCCCCGCCGCCAGGGCCGGGATCAGGTAGCCCAGGCTCTTGCCGGTGCCGGTGCCCGCCTCCACGGCCTGGACCACGGCCTCGGGCCGGGCCTCCGGGGTGCCGCCGCCCTGGCGCCACCGCTGGAAGCGCTCAGCGCCGCCCAGCAGGGCGTCGTGGACCAGCTCGGCCATGCGCCGCTGCCCGGGGCGGTCCTCGGCCCCCGGGAAGCAGGCGAAGATCCGCCCCTCCGGCGGCGCGAAGTAGCGGTCCATGGAGTGAGCCCGGGGCTCGGGGACAGAGCGGGTCATGAGCCCCCAGTGTGGGCCAGAGGCGGAAAAAGGGCGAACAGAATGCGCGGCCTGGGGCCGGGCCCCTCACTTGTGGTAGTCCTTGCCCTTCAGGATGGTGAAGGCCCGGTAGAGCTGCTCCAGGAACAGCGCCCGGCTCAGCTCGTGGGGGAAGGTCATGGGCGAGAGGCTCAGCTGCTCGGGGATCTCCCGCTTCAGCCCGGGGTCGAATCCGTGGCTGCTGCCCAGGACGAAGGCCAGGCTGTCGCCGTGGGCCATCTTCGTCTCCAGCCAGCGGGCGAAGGCCTCGCTGTCCCGCAGCTTCCCCTCGGGGGTCAGCAGCACCGGGCACTGCACCGCCGCCAGCTTCGGCCGCAGGCGCTCGGCTTCGTCCCTCAGCTGCCGGGCCGGGTCGCCCTTGCCCTCGGGCAGCTCCGTCACGGTCATCCGGGCATAGGCGCGGAGCATGCCGAGGTAGTGCTCCTGCAGACCACGGCAGGGTTCCAGGCGCAAACGGCCGAAAGCGAGGAGGGTTATCGGATACATGATTCCATTGTGATGAATATCCCTTGGCAGCGCCCGGGGAAGGTACCACCATCCCAGGTGGTACCCCTTTTCCGGAGGTTTTCTATGCGCCGATCCCTGATGCTGTCCCTCGCCGGCCTGCTGCTTGTCCCCGCCATCATCAGCTGCGGCGGCGACGCAATCCCCACGGCGGCCCCGGAGCCGGCCAAGGATCCCGCAGCCCTCCTCTCCAACCTGCAGTACCTGGCCGTCCGCAAGGACTACAAGGCCGCCGCCGTCATCGCCCCCATCACGCCCAACGTGGTCTTCCCGGGCGCCATGAACCTGCACAACAACGCCAAGCAGATGGGCCTCTCCCTGGATGCCGAGGAGATCAAGGGCCTGGGCATCGAGCATCTGGCGGCCAAGCTCGACAGCCTGCCGGGCGGGCCCTCGGACGATTACCCGGTCAAGGATGCCCGGCTGGCCTACAACGCCGGCATCTACCGCACCCTCAAGGGCCTCACCGCCAAGTCCTGGGGCAAGATGACCCACATGGGCATCACGGACAACCTGGCGGCCGCCCAGTTCGGCCTGACCGGCGTCAAGGACATGGCCCTGGGCTTCGACGGCACCAAGGTCCTCACCGTCAGCTGCATGAAGATGCCCAGCGGCGCCTGGGGCATCACCTACATCCGCTACGAAGTGGCCCCCAAGAACCTCAAGCAGAACTGAAGTTCTTCTCAATCCAGCCCTTCTGCCCAACCCCGAAGCCAGGAGGCCCGCCTCCTGGCTTCGGGGTTTTCCACGCGCTGCGGGAGGTGGAACGGGCCTCCGCAAGGCCCCGGTCCCATACTGGAGGTGGAAGCTGTGGGCAGGCCCCTTGCGAGGTGGGTATGACCAGGCACACGAACCTCTTCGAGAACGTGAACCGGCAGTTCGATGTGGCGGCGGACCTCCTGGGCCTCTCCCTGGAGCTGCGGGAGCTGTTGAAGACCCCCTACCGCGAGATCACCGTAGCCATGCCCCTGCGCATGGAGGACGGCACCCTGCACGTCTTCAAGGGCTACCGGGTCCAGCACAACGGCGTGCGGGGCCCCCAGAAGGGCGGCATCCGCTACCACCCGGATCTGGACCTGGACGATGTGCGGGCCCTGGCCAGCCTGATGACCTGGAAGACCGCCGTGGTGAACGTCCCCTTCGGCGGCGCCCGGGGCGGCATCACGTGTGATCCCGCCAGGCTGTCCCTCCACGAGCTGGAGATGCTCACCCGCCGCTACATCTCCAAGCTCTCCATGGTGCTGGGCCCCACCCGCGACATCCCGGCCCCGGACCTGAACACCAATGCCCAGACCATGGCCTGGGTGCTGGACGAGTACGGCCGCAAGAACGGCTACCAGCCCGCCTGCGTCACCGGCAAGCCCCTGGAGCTGGGCGGCAGCCAGGGCCGGCATGCGGCCACGGGCAAGGGCCTGGCCATCTGCGCCCGGGAGGCCTGGGAAGGCGTGCTGGGCGGCACGCTGCGGGGGGCGACGGTGGCCCTCCAGGGCTTCGGCAACGTGGGCAGCCACGCGGCGGCCTTCCTCCACGAGGCCGGCGCCCGGGTGACGGCCGTGGCGGACCTCCAGGGCGCCGTGCGAGCGCCGGGTGGCCTCGACGTCCCCGCGCTCCGCGCCCATGCCGGGGCCAACCGGGGCACCGTGGCCGGCTTCCCCGGCGGCGAGGCCTTCGACCCTGCGGACATCTGGGCCCAACCCTGCGACCTCCTGATCCCCGCAGCCCTGAGCGGCGTGCTGAACGCAGAGACCGCGCCCCTGGTGCAGGCGCGGCTGGTGCTGGAAGGCGCCGATGCCCCCACCACCCCGGAGGCGGACGCGATCTTCCAGGCCCGGGGCATTCCCGTGATTCCCGACATCCTCGCCAATGCCGGCGGTGTGACCGTGTCCTACTTCGAGTGGGTGCAGAACCTCCAGCAGCTCTTCTGGGACGAGGCGGAGATTTTCAGCAAGGAGGAGAAGGTGCTGGTGCAGGCCTTCGCCGAGGTCCGCGAGCGCGTCAACGCCCACCACTGCAGCTGGCGCACCGCCGCCCTCGTCCTGGCCCTGGAGCGCGTCAAGAAGGCCAACGAGCTGCGCGGGTGGTGATGCGGCAGGTGCTATTTCTTCCGCACACAGGGGTTTTTCAGACAAACAGCCGCCGGACCAGCAATCATTCAAGCGGCAAGGGCATGGCTTGCGGCTCCAGCTCCAGCTGGACGGAGTGGGGCCAGTGCGCCGGCCACCAGCGGCCCACTGCTGCGACCACGCCGAGGAACAGGGCCATGCCCAGCAGACCCGCTGCCGCCTCGAAGTAGAGCAGGCCGTTGGCACCGAAGCGTCCATAGGCCCAGCCATCGGACTTGGTGATCAGGATGATGGTGGCATTGGAGGCACAAGCGAGGACAGCGTACTTGGTTGCCGCGGCACCGATGCCGATGGCCTCCAGCGCAAAGGCGGAGAAGGCCGCATAGGTCAGACCCGTGACAAACGCATAGGCGGTCGTCCACACGATGAACATCCATTCCGTATGAGGGAGTACGGCCATGGCCAGGGCGGAGCCCGCCTGCAGCAGGCCAAAGGCGACATAGGCCGTCTTGCGGTTCATGCGATCGCAGAGCCATCCGCCCGTGAGGGCCCCTGCCGCCATCATCATTCCGCCCAGCACACCCGTGACCAGTGCCACAGAGCCCAGGCCCGCCTGCCAATCGCTGGCCACCGCAGACCAGAGGTTGGCAGCGGCCCCGGAGCTGATGGGGAGGAAGCAGAGGCAGAGCGCCAGGAACCCCATGCGCGACCGGGCCATTCCCCATACATCCTTGACCACGAAGGCGGCATTCCCGACTACGCCACGGGCAGGCAGGCGGGGCGGCTCCGGGATGGAGAGGATCGGAAGGGCACAGAGGAGGCAGACGGCGGCGAGGGTCGCCCCGACCATCCAGGGCGCGGACAACCGTCCCGCAAGGAAAAGGCCGAGTCCGCCACCAAGGCCCGTTCCCGCCAGGGCTCCTGCGTTCCACCACCCGCTCACCCGCCCCCTCTCTTGATCGGGAGTGGCATAGGCCATGACCCGGCCCGAGGCTTTGGAGACGAACGTCGCTGCAGTATTGGAGGCCATGGAGACCAGCCCCAGGAGCGGCAGGTTGGCCGAGGTCAGCGGAACGACGCTCATGGCCAGAAGGCCCAGCGCCGTGCACACCGCTCCGATGGCGTACCACTTGCGGGAGGTCAAGGTGGTGTCGACGACCGGAGAAAACAGAAAAGCCCATGCGCTGGGCATCAAGGTGGCCGCGGCGAGGGTGGCGATCGCCCCCATCCCGACGTGGTTCCTGGAAAGCAGGAAGGCAAGCGTGACGATGGGGTAGCCACTTGCCACGCCAAAGGGAATGACGAGGAAAAGGTAGGAGGCCGGGTGCGTCCGGCGCCGGGAGCTCATCGGCGCCCAGGCCCCGGATGGGTGGGCCACTCAGCCGGGCTTGGACGCATCAGGACCCTCGCGGCATTTCTGTTAATGGACAAGGAATCAGGGAGGCCATGGATCCCCTGTTTGGATAGGACAGAACAGGAAGAAGGAGCGATTATGCGCTTATTTGGTTCGTGACCCAAATGAGGGCCGTCCTTCCCCCGGAGCGCACGACCGAAGGCCTCTAACCGGGAGCGGCC
>Ga0007882_10000446_pt1 | contig 24201 bp, 21 predicted proteins | sample CryBogCBH12Aug01_FD_71195 | JGI IMG/M metagenome (GOLD analysis project Ga0007882, IMG submission 71195) | Freshwater microbial communities from Crystal Bog, Wisconsin, USA - CBH12Aug09.1 | ecosystem: Environmental > Aquatic > Freshwater > Lake | place: Crystal Bog, Wisconsin, USA | collected... | reverse complement strand
CTTGACGTTGTGCCACTATTTGTGCCACTGTTATGGCATGAAGGCAAGTGATGCCACTAGCAATGACCAAAATTGTGAAAAGCGCCAAGCTCATGGCGCTACTTTCGCAAAAGTATTGGATGGGCGCAAGCAACCGATTCGCGGACTGTGGATCCGTGGCACACGTTATTATGCCCGGCTGAATGTTGAGAATCCCCTCACTGGCATCAAAAAGAATCAGCGCGTGCCTTTGGTCACGAAGGATGGTATTCCGGTTCAGACGGTGGCACAAGCAATGGCCGAATTAAAGAGGTTGCAGACACAACGGTCGGACAACACGCTGCCGACGCTGGCACGAACGCCGAAGTTTAACGAATACTCGGCGCGTTATCTGGATTTTATCGGCAGTGGTCAGGGAACTAAAAAGCTGGGAACGGTGGCGAAAGAAAAAGCGCTCCTGAAACGCTGGAGTGATTACATCGGCGGGTTGCGTCTCGACCAGATCAAGCGGGTTCACGTCAATCGGTTTATCGAATCCCGCCTGAAGGAAAACGTGTCACCGCGAACCATCAACTTGGATGTGATTGCCCTGCGGGTCGTTTTCAAACGCGCCCTGTCCGATGGATTGATCCAGCGGCTGCCAACGGAAGGGTTGCAGCCGCTCAAGACCAGCACCAAGAAGCGCTCATTGTTCACGGCGGCTGATCTGGACAAACTGTGCAAGGCTGCGTTTGAAACGAAGCAGAATAAACAGGGTGGTGACGCTCCGGTAACTGAAAACGCGCAGGAATTTGTGGATTACATCAGGGTGCTCGCCTATAGCGGCGCACGCCGTAACGAAGCCCTCGGCATACGCTGGGAAGATGTTGATTTTGGAAACAACCAGCTTTTCATTCGCCGACAGATCACGGAACGCGGAATCGAAGACCTCAAGAACCGCGACGCGCGCGTGGTGGATTTCAATCCGAAGCTGAAGGCGCAACTGCTCGACATGAAAGCGCGGTCGCACGACGCCTCGCAATGGCTTTTCCCATCACCCCAGCGAGGCGAAAAGGACATTCCCGCAAAGACATTTCGTGAATCATTGGTGTTGGTTCGCGAGCGCGCCAAACTGCCAAGCTTTGGATTTCACGATTGCCGGCACCATTTTATTTCAATGGGCGTCATGAGTGGCATTGACTTCATGACAATTGCTGCCTGGGTGGGACACAAAGACGGTGGCGTCCTGATTGGGAAGGTTTATGGTCATCTGGCCAACGAGCATCGCAAGGCGATGGCCGGGCGGATGAATTTTGAACCGGTCCAACTGAAATCAGATAAATTCGCCTGACTCGCCGGAAAGCCGATGATCATTGTCTAATTTGGGACGCGTAGTTTACGGCATTCGTTTATCAGCTAAATGAAAGTTCTCATTTGAATTCATCCGAAAGTTCTCATTTGAATTCATCCCGCTCACCGGCGGCCCTGCGTTGCGCTGGCGTCATTTTCGCCGCCAGCGCTGGACCGCCCTTCAATCCGCCCAGCCTCCCCAGTGCCACCGCCGCCGGATTCTTTGTGGCTTTCATTACCATGCCCGCATCATGACACGAACAGCCTTGCGGCTGAAGTCCGAAGTTTTAACACTCCAAGTCTTGTGGTTATGCGCTTTACGCTTTTTGGTATTCTGCTATTTTTCGCTTTGAATTTGCGGACTGCAAATTCAGCAAAAAACTATGAAAAAACTCATTTCTCGTCGCGTGTTCTTTGCCGCTGGAGCTTGTCTCACAATCGCAATTTGCTTACTCGCCGCCGGGTGTGGCAAACCGGACCAGAAGGAACTGAAGATTCTTTGCTGGATCGGTTACGATGAGCCCGACTTTCTGAACCTCGTAAAAAACGAGACAGGCCTAAAAGTCTCGGCAAAGACTTTCGTCGGGGGTGATGAAATGTATTCCCTGCTCCGGCAGAACCCAAACTACTTTGACGTCGTTGTGGTTGACCCGGAATATGTGGAGAAGCTTTCGAAAGAAGACCTAATCACGCCATTGCCAAAGGAGAAATTTGATTTCAGTGAATACTTCCCCTCATTCCGTCATTTTCCGCTCTGTTATGACACAAATAACAATCTGCGGGCAGTGCTGGTGCGGTTTGGAGTGAACGGGCTGCTTTATAACACAAACCATGTCTCGGCGGCGGAAGCTGAAAGCTACAAAATCCTGTGGGATCCGAAACTGAAAGGACGGGTGCTGTTGTTTGACTGGTATCTTCCGAACATGGGAGTCCTGTCGCGCGTTGCAGGCAATCCAGATCCTTACAACATAACAGACACCCAATTTGCAGAGATAAAGAGCAGCCTGACCAATCTTAGGCCACAGGTTAAAGCGATGCAGTCCTCCTTTGCGGATATGATCACCGCACTTGCCAATGAAGAAGTCTGGGTCCAACCCACTGCTGGTGAAACTCTGGCCTCCATTCTTCAAGGTATGGGAAAGCCGATCGACTGGACGGTGCCAAAAGAGGGTGCCATCATGTGGTGTGAGACATTGGCAATTCCGAAGGGTGCGAAGAATCCGGAAGGGGCGGTTAGATTTATTGAATTCATGCAAACCGCCAAAGCGCAGGCGTCCTTGGCCAGACGCAAGGCCTACATTGGTTCGGTTCCCAACTCCAAAGCCTATCTCCTTTTGACAGATGCAGAAAAAAATGTGCTTAAGATCCACAATGAGGCGGAGGCGGAGGCGCTGGTGGCGAAGCTTTCCGTTCGAAACCTGCCACGCCAGCAGAAGGAATCCGAATGGCAGGATGCGTGGGAGGATTTGAAGGCGAATTACCCGAAGAGCGGATCAAAATAGCGTGCAAGCCGTTTTGACATGGCTGGGAATAGCGTTAGGAACGTTTGTTTCCTTTGTAGGGGTGTGCATTCCTATATTCTGGTTGATCCGAGCGCTGGGCGGGCACTTCGCCGTCAAGAACTGGAAGCTGCTGATGATAATTCATCGCTTGCAGAAGAAATGCAGGCTGGCAGCGGACAACAAGGTTCTCAAAATCCTCCATTTTTCTAACCCGATTGCGGCTCTATCGCAGCTAGCCCCTCATGTTTTTCTTGCTCGTTTGGGGACTTTTTTTGTGGTGTTTTTACTCGAACCTGGGTTGCTCGAACTGATCACTCGATCTTGGCTAAAGCCCGAAAAGGAATCATGGGCAATGTGGGTGGGGCAATTCCTCGCAATGTTTTTCATTGTCTTCCTGCATGAAGTGTTCTGGCTCAAACCAACCCCCATGCTCCTGCTGACGTGGCCGGGATATGAGAAGGATGAAGAGATAATCGAACCGATGCGGGCTTCCGGCGTTCAACTTCAAATTCTCTCGTCGCAAGCAGATGGTGTAGTAACGGTGTTTGAGAAACTTAGCGGCACCAAAACCCACCAAGTCCATGCACTGGTAGTTGATCAAGAGGGGGCAACGGAGGTAAACAATATATGCGGCCAAGTGAAGGCCCTGAAGTCGGTCGAAATGCCGAAGGAATTCTGCAAGTGTGTGCAGAACCTTCCGGCGGAGTTTCAACCAGTGAGGTTTGGATTCAACGGAATCTGCTGGGAGAATGCAAGGTGCCTTACGAGTGGAAACACAGAGGAGATTACAGCCCTCGTGAATTCTTCAGAACTTACAGGGTGCGAGTGGAAGCGACGGTATGAGTCGCTGTTGGAGGCTTCTGCCAAACGCCCGCTCAAGCTTGTCGGATTCTACGAATGGTGGCCCCTTCAGATGCTGTTGCATTTCAAGATCGTTCTGGCAAGCCATCCTGAAAATCTCGGAATTAGCGATGCCATAAAAAATGCTCGCTTCGACTTAGCTGGTCAACCCGCAAACGATTTAGTCGGTCCTTGGGATAAAATCTGTGCAGAGGTGATAGGTCTCTTGGAGAAACTAAAGGCAGGCGGCAAGGGGTTCGAGGACATGAAGGAAATGTTCGAAGCGCTTGTGGAAAGTCCCCAGCCGCCGCATTTGCTGGTGGGGCCGGGAGACAGCTTTGTCAAAGGGAACCGGAGTTTGGGGAAGGAGATCAACTGGGATTTTGTGGGGCCAAGAGGAGGTTTGATGTGGGTTGAGGGCTTAACATTCCCCAAGAGACGTGGGGGGCAAGACTCCGCCAATTCCCTTACCGAAGAGGAAAAGCGTCTGGCGAATTTGCTGGCGTCAGATAGGGCCCAACTGGCCATCTGTAATTCTGAAGCCGATTTCAATTTCTATGCCAACTCGCCGTTCAAGTTCGGCGATTGGATTGAAACCAAGCATCCTATGAGATATGGCGATCAAGAAGTCAATCCGCAGCTTGCAAAACTGGCAAAGGCTAGCGGCACCGATACAACCACGATGGGGTGCTGGGATCTGCTGAAATGGTGCCTTGATTCAGGGCGATTAATACTCAGGCCAAGTCCAAACACACTCGCGACGCTACACTGGGACAAGGCCTATAATAAAGTCATCAAGCCAAAGTCATGAAGGGAGGAAGAACATCGCTCCTGTATGTCTGGATCCTGCTGGGCATTCTGATGCTGCCGGTCGCCGCCGCCCTGATTATATCTGCAGGGGCTGAAGGGACGACTGCTCAACTGGCAGGAGGCTTCTGGGACCGGCTGCTCAACCGATTTAGCGAAGCGATACAGGGTGGGCAGACATTGGAAGCCGTGCTAACCAGTTTAATACTCGGAATTCTATGCGGTGGGGCAGCATTAGTGCCTGCCGCCTTGCTGGCGGCCTGTCTAAAGCTCGGCTTCAAACGCAAGCGGCGAGCGATGCTTTTTTGGATCGCAATCGCACCGCTTTTCGCAAGCTATCATCTTAAGACCTATGCGATGAGGATGTTTTTCGCGCAAGGGGGACCACTACAGATGGCTTGTCAGAGCATCGGCTTTAGTGTCAAACCGCTGGTAGATACTCAATTTGGGGTATGCCTTTACTTGGTTCTGGCCGCCATGCCTTTTGCGACCGTCATCTTTTTCATCCTTTTCGAAGGAATAGCCGATCAAACAGTCCTTGCTGCTCGCAATCTGGGGGCTGGTGAATTGCGGTTGATCAAACAGTTGCTTATGCCTGTCTTTCGCAAAGCTTTGTTCACGGCCTTTTGCTTCGGCTTCTTCTTTGTGTTTGGGGATTCGCTGGCAGCGGAGGTAGTTGGCGGAGGTCAACCCTATGTCATTGGAATGTGGACAAAGAAATTCTACGAGCGTGCGAACATTGAAACGGGGGCGGCAGCAGCACTCCTCCAAATGCTATTTACCGCCGCCCTGCTGATGCTGATGGGGTGGCTGCTTACCAAAACAACCCGCGACAAGGAGCAACAATGAAAAATCCATATTTTTGGCTAATGGCAATCTTGCTAGTGGTATTATGGTTCCCGACATTGTGTTTTATCGAAAACGTGGTAGCCGGCAAAGGCATGGCCCTCATAAAAATTGAAGGGACAAGCGACAACAGTCAAGCAACCACTGGCGAGAAAGAAAAGATTAAAAGCGCAATCGGGTGTTCCCTGCTTGTCGGCGTGCCGGCGGCCCTGCTGGCGTCGGTGATTGGGCTATGCTGTGTATATATTCTACGCAAGCCAAAGGCGGCGAATCTGGGAGGCGTTATCCTTCTTATACCACTAATGACCCCACCCAGAGCAATGGGAATTGCATTTGCCTCACTACGTAACTGCGCCCGGCTCGATCCCGGTCTGATCCCGATAATCATGGCCCATGTTTACCTCTTCCTGCCAATCGCTTACTATTTGCATTTATTAAGGTTCAAAGATCTGTCGGCGAGTAGGTTTGAATGTGCGCAAAACCTTGGAGCGAGACGTTGGCAAATCTTCAGGCATGTGGTTCTTCCACACCAAAGGATTGCATTTTTTGCAGCGTTCCTAATGTGCCTAGCTTTTTCATGGGGGGAGCCAATCATAGCTAACAGCTTGGCCGGAACCAATTCGACCTTTGCAGTGGTGATCATGCAAATGATGCGGTCTGCCCTCAGCAACAGGGTTTACACCGCCGCAGGAATGAGTTTTCTTGCTACGCTGGTGCCAGTGATTGTTGGCGCGTTCATATTATGGAACGCGACAAACTTGGCGAGGAAGGAAAAACAATATGAGTGAGTCCTACGCATTGGATGTAAACCATCTAACAATCAAATACAACAAGGAGCATGGTCCTCTTGAAGGCATCATAGACTTTTCAGTGAAACTGGAAAAAAAGGGGGAATGGCTAGGGGTTCTGGGCCCAAGCGGGTCGGGAAAAAGCACCATCCTAAAATCAATTGCGGGTGTTGAGGACCGCTATACTGGAACAATTCGAATTGATGGTGAGGATTGTTCGAAAATGCCAACGGGAAGGCGCAAAGCCGTGCTTGTGTGGCAAGAGGAATCGCTTTTCGAGTCCATGAGCGTCATGGAAAATGCTAGGTTTGCTTGCAAAACAGATGATGAAGCACAGGCGGCTCTGAAACTATTCCAAGTAGATGAGAATCTTTGGTTCAAGCCGCCGCGAAAACTCAGTGGCGGACAAAAACAACGCGTCGTGCTGGCCCGGGCATATGCCGCAAAACCAAGAATCATCTTGCTAGACGAGCCGTTCAAAGGGCTGGATCTGGAGTCACGGCGACAAATCGTGAGTGCATTCCAGCAAATGAAGAAAGCGAATCAGACGGCCGTGCTCGTTTCCCATGATGTTGATGAAGTGTTGGCCATGTGCGATTATATCATTGTTCTAGACCAAGGGAAGAAGGTAAGCGGTAGCCCAACCTCTAAGCTCTTGGACGAGCCGGCTAATCAAAAAACGGCGGAATTGGTGGCGCCCAACAACATCTGGCCTGCGAATATCAATAATGGAATAATGAATATCACCGGGGCAAATCAGGCGGTGATCGGCAGCGCGCCTGTGAAAAACAAAGAGTGCGTGCCAGGACAAGGATGGGCGATTGTTCATGCACGAAAAATTCGACTGGGAGATCCGGTGCCCAATGCGATCGTGATTAAGCAACTCAAACATGAGAGAACCGAGGTCAGGAGTGCTGGAAAACTGGAGTTCTTCAGTTCACCACTGCTCACACAAATTCAATCCTTTGATCCCAACGGGAAAGGGACAAGCGCCGATTCCTGCTGGTTTCTGCCAGATGACGTCTGGGTAGTGAACAAGTAACAATTGGAATTCATACATCAATCATCATTTCACCATCGATGAAGCCCAACGAGCAGAAACAGCCAACCGAGTCCACCGTCAGGAACGTCAAAATCCTGAGTAGGCAGGGCAAGGTCGTCTTTGAGGCGCGCAACATCGAGTCACCGAAGGCGTGGTCCGACAATGCGGTGGCGATAGCCGCGCTCTTGTATCTGAATCGAAAAGAGGGTGAAACAAGCGTTTATAAAATGGTTGACCGGATGGTTTCAGCCATGAGGAAACACGGTCGGAACCGGGGCTACTGGAAAGACGGAGAGGCGCGTCAATTCGCATTGAAAATGCGACATGCGTTGCTGGAACAAGATGTCGCCTTCAGCAGTCCCGTGTGGATGAATTACCGGGAGAAGGCAGAACGAGCGACATCCTCCTGTTACACGCTCCCAATGGCCGACAGCCTTGATAGCATTACCGCGAATGTTGTCGTGGGGGCAAAGATATTCCAGTCGGGAGGTGGTCTCGGAGTAAACCTTTCGGCATTGAGATCCTCGAAGGAGAGCATCCGCTCGGGCTGCCTAGCACCTGGTCCCGTGGAGTTCATGAAAACGATCGCTGCGTTCTCACGCGTGATCAGATCCGGCGGCAAGGATCGCAACTCGTCGGTTATTTTCATCCTAGATGACGACCATCCGGATTTTTTGAAATTCTGCGAAGCCAAACGCTTCCACGAAACGACACTACCACCGAACTGTATCTGCACCGTAAGGCTTTCCAACCGATTCATGCGGGCGGTAGCGTCGGGCGGAAGGGGGAAGTGGATCCTTCGGCACCGCTCAAAGAAAAAATGGGAAAAGGTGCCAATTAGGAAACTTTGGAACACGCTGGCAGACTCAATCATGGCGTGCGGTGAACCGGGAATCCAGTTTTCCGGGACAATCGAAAAGTGGCATACCTGTCCAGCCAGCGGTCAGATCAACACATCTAACCCCTGTGGGGAGTTCCTTTTCCTGAACGAAACGGCAGCCGTGCTTGCCTCCTTGAATCTGCTTCACTTCGTCAAGGCAGACATGGAGTTCAACATAACGCGGTTCGAAGAAGTGACCGCCGCGACAGTCGCTGCCCTGAATGTCGTGCTCGACAGCAGTCCCTATCCAAGCCCGTCCATTGAGGAAACCACAAAGAGGTTCCGGCCAATTCTCGTTGGATTCACTAATCTGGCGACAACTCTGGAAGCCCTAGGCCTCCCATACGGAGCGAAAGATGCGCAAGACTTCTGTGCCGTGATATCGGCTTTGATGACTGGGCAGGCATATGCCACGAGCGCCCGTTTGGCGGAAACCTTGGGCGCATTTCCGGCATACCAATCAAATTCATCCGCGATGCTGAGGGTCATCAGGATGCACCGTGATGCGATTGATCGTCTGCGCCCAGCTCGGAAAGCAGAGCGAGAGATTGCAAAGGCAGCAAAGGCGGCGTTTGCCGAGGCGCTACGGCTGGGAAGAAAATCCGGTTTTCTCAATGCACAGGTAAGTGCGATCGCACCCACTGGAACCACCAGCCTTTTGATGGATTGTGACAGCAACGGTATTGAACCACGCCTGGCTTACTGGAGTGAGAGAATGTTGCAAAACGGAGGTGTGTTAAACAGTGCTCCGGCCACTTTGCACTCGTTGCACGAGCTGTTGCAACGAACGAACGGCAAGTCCTACACCGCTCCAGAAATCGAGGAGATCACCAAGAGGCTGGCGGCTCGCGAAAGCATCACGCATCTCATCCACCCGGCCGACCAAGGACTTTTTGCTTGCGCAATCAGTTCGCCGACGGGGCGCGTGGTTTCACCAGCGGAACACCTGAACATGGTCGCGGCGGCAGCGCCTTTTATTTCCGGTGGAATCTCCAAGACCGTGCTACTGCCCCAAGCGCGAAATACCTCCCGGCGTGCAGTCCAGCAGCTTCTGGTGCAGGCATGGAAGAAAGGAGTAAAGGGACTCACGGTTTACCAGATGGGTTCCAAGTCTAATGAACCACTGACTGCCAAGGGAGCGTCGGGCGCAAAGGCGTAAAACGCCTTCGGGCTGGCATTGTCCACCAACCTGGCTATCCCAAAGCAAGCTAAACTGCAATATGTCCCGGCCTAGCCGATTGAGCTGCAAACCAAGCTTGTATGTCGATTAGCAGGGGAAGCCGTATGCGGATCAATGGTGGCGCTTTTATCAATGAGTGCGGATTCGAAACCCCGAAGACAAAGCGGCTATTCAACACAACATGCCAAATGCCGGTTTTGCCCGGCAGGGACAGAGGCTTGAGACGCATCGTGAAATCGCCTTTATCTTCGATATTATTTTTGAGGGCGTCCGGAACTAGCACGCAACCAATAAACCTTCCAGGTGCATATGACTTATTTGCAAAATCACAAGCAGGCGTAATCTCCAACAGGCCGATCTCGCACTGATCACCCATTGTCTTAAACAAGTCATTAAGGTGTGCGTTCAGTTGTTCCTTGGCAGCAACCACCTCTTCTTCTTTTAGCCCAAGTTTTGCACGCCCATCAATTCGTTTTCTAAAATTGGAGGCCGTTTCGTCATACTTTGGAATAATTATTCCATGAGCCACTTGGCTCTTATCGACATTGCAATAGTTGTGGGGGGTTCCGTCCGGTGACGCTCCATTAGCAAGGGAATAGAGATTGCCGGGTTCAAACCTATTCGCACCAGCGGCAGGTTTCGCAGTTAGCAAAGCAGCATTAATTTGTGACTGCTTGTCGCCGGACAACCCTTGTGTCGTTTGGACTAATGCCAACAAAGCTTCAAATGCCGGGTCGGAAGCTGATGGCATTCTTGCATATTGATCTAGGAAATCGGAATGGATCGGATTTAACCCCTCAGACAAGCTGCTAGCACAAGTGGCAATATCATTAACGGCACGCCCCCCCGCTCCAATGACAAGTGAGGCAAAAAGGGACATCATGTTTTTCTGATGCACATCGGCATCATTGGCATCGCCGCATACCGTGTGCAAAAGTGTCGTAGTTCCACCGGCAGCCTCATGAACCGATTGTTCCCACGTCCACATCAGCTTAGATCCGTTTTTAGGTGCCAAAACTGCATCCACTCTGGCATTTAGCTCCGCAAAATTAAATTTATTCCTCCGTTCTTTTTCCTTTTCAGAAGCACCAAAAGCTTCGTTGATAATATTCCTTATCGCATTCGCAACTTCTATTGCCGTTCCGAGATGCGGATTCTCCGTTGAAGGTGGAGGCAGAGTTTTACAAAGTCGTTCTGCCTCGACGCGGATCTTGTCCAAGTAATACCCAAACTCGGCGAAAAATTCTCTCTTTGGAACGGCGAGCACAAAGGCTGGCTGGAAAGCGGAATACCTTTCTTTGAGTAAATCTTCAAATTGCTTCTGTTCTTCGGCATGTTTTGTCCAACAAACGATGCCAACTTCACCTTTTGAAGGAGACACTATATGCGAAAGAATTCCGACAGTTGTGCTTAGTATGCCGTGAGCGTCACCAGAATTAACCAAATGCAAGTCCAAGAATAATAGTCTGAGACCAGAAAGTGGCTTGGCTGGCAATTGCTCGCCAATACCGTTGAAATATAACGCCCCGATTCCTGATTTTGAAATACTACAGAGCAACGGTTCTGCCTCGGCTAATTCGTCATCAATGACAGCAACCCGGGTTGTCTGCAAAAAATTCATATAGGCAAAGGAAATTGCATGGCCACTACTGCACCCGTAAATTCTGCCGGAAGGGAGAGTTCGCCAGCCTCCGGGAAAATCAACGCCCCTTTGTGTTGGATCATAATTTCACTAGCTATATGAAGGCCCAAGCCCATGCCTTCCGGTTTGCGGGTGAAAAATGGTTCTGTCAACATATCAGGTGCATCAATAAAACCGGGACCATTATCAGCCACAACCAACGCAGGACCTCCAGCCAACTCGTTCGTCGTTCCAATATAAATTCGTCTCCCCTCCGCTTTGGAACTCAGCCAATAGATTGAATTATCCACCAAATTCATCAGACTGGTGAGCAGTAGGCGCCGATATCCATTCACTGTGAAATCCGGGGTTCCATGCTCAATGCCGTTAGTAATTTGGATTTTATGGTATTCAAATCGGAACCTCCAATTTAAGGCGGCATGGGAAATCAATAATTTCATCGGGACCTCAGATATCCCCGATTTTCTGGTGAGCCACGTTAATCCATCAACCATCTCAGACAGATGCTGCGCTTTTGACAGTATTGATTCGTTCCCCTCTCCCCGTTCCAAAGAATCCCGCAAGTCACCGATGGCCCGCTCAGCCTCATGGAGCACAACAGACAAATTCATTCCAGCCCCAGCAGCAACGAGAAGTCGTTCTGTCACCTGTCTATACTGAGCTTCAATCCGGTCGAGTATCGGCCCCAGTTCATCCTGGAGCCCGCGATTTGTAAGTTCGGTCCTCAACTCGGCCAAATCTGCCAAAACTAATTCCTTGTTTCTGCCTGAGGCATACGCAATACGAATGCGTTTCTTATCAACGTTACGTTCCAATTCGGCTTGCTGGATTGCATATATCACTGTTTTGAGCAAGGCCCGGTATGCCTGATTCTCGACAAAACCTTCACGATTAGTTTTTTCTATCAGAGCCGCCTTCCCGGAAATATTTTGATCTAGGCGAATTGCTCCGATTATCTGGTTATTGCCAATCCGGTTTGCCGGGACGTTCACCCTTCTACCCCCCAAATTGAGCCAATCGTTACCAGGCTCACCGTAATCAAAAACCCGTATTCCATCCCGATAAACTCGAACCCCACCATTCTGATCCAAAAAATCCTTGAGCCCCTTGGGGTCTGAAGCCGTCAACTTTAGGATCTGTGAGGACCGATCAAAAATATAAAACTCAATTTCCACTGTTCCAATGGTCGTTGGATCCAAGGCGACACCCTCATTCTCACCCGAGTCGGATAACGCCATTATTGGCATCTTATTTGAACTGATGCGAGGCTCAACGCGCGTCAACTTATGACTAGGCTTAAATTCATATTTGTAATCAAGTATGCCATTTTGAATTTTGGCTTTGAAGCAAAATGGGGCGCTCTCAATCGCATCCGTCACTACTAGTAATCCCTTCAGCCAATCCAGCTTGTTGGAACCCTCCAATATCACTTCCGGTAAAAATTCCTCTGGGCGTTGAAATGGTGAGCAAATGGATGTCACTGCGCGGTAAAGTGAGCGCACCAAACCCCTAGTCCAAGGGCTTTCAGTCAAATCCGTAATGCGGATGAGTGTGCCAGTTTTCCCATCAAGAAAAACTTCCGGTGGTCTAATGATAACATTGATCGGGACATCACTAAGGTAGGTTGTGTTTGTAAAGATATTCCAATCAATTGTAACCACAACCTCTTCGCAGTCAGCTTTGCGGGTGACCATTTCCGTTTTACGACCTAGCTTATGGACGGCAAAACGGCCCACACCTTTTTCTCCAAGCGGCAATCGGTTAAACCGTGGTGTTCTCTTAAGCGCTTCGCGTTGCTGTTTCCGCATGTCAGTTCCGGGTTCCAACCATACATTCATCACGGTGTTGAGGTCCATTCCGCACCCATCATCCCGGACAACAATTTCTGTCGAATCACCTTTTTGGTCGATATTCTTCAAGAATATTTTACAAAAGGTGGCGTCAGCGTCGTATGCGTTTTTGACCAATTCGAACACCGCTATTCCAGAATCCCGGATTAGCTGATCACCAAGAAGCGTCATCAGACGCGCACGAGGTTTGAACCTCGGTGTTTCCGAATCAGGCCAGTCAGTTGGTTTGCCTTTCGGCCAGAACGCTCCAAAAACCTCTGGTGCAACACCCGATTTGTCTGTCTTTGCCTTATTGATTGATTTGGCAATATTGAAATCCAATAAAATGGCCTCAATCAATTTTTCGCGAGCCTTGTCAGAGACATTGACGGCGGCTTGGTATGCTTGTTCGGCGCAAATTGCCGGACTCAATATCTCCCCATCAGGGGTGCCGAGCTCCCGAAAATCGTCGTTGAAGGATGCGCAAATAGCCATCTGAGCCGCCTGAACCGCACAAGTGTAGGCATTTGATTCGAGCCAAAAAGGATCATCGGGGCTGCCACCGGCAGCATCCGCTTTGGTATTTTGGGCGGCGTTCTGAATGATTCCCAATGTTTCCACCAAAGCATCAAGTTCGTAGTTGGAAAGGAGATCAGTCATTACCTTCTCAATTTCCGCATCACCCAAAGCAGCACGGCGCTCCGCTAAATCGATTGCCCTAGCAATTGTAACCAGGTGTTCCGGTGATCTGACATTCAGTTTGCGATAAAGAGGTAAAATGCGACGGGCACAACGCGCAGCAAAAGCTGCAAGCGGCCAACGGCCAAGCGAGTGCAGATCTTTTTGTTGTATTTGCGATTGTGACATTTCGGGTAAATGGTAGTGAACCGGCACTTGCAGTCAATGTTGGCGACTGAGTGTTTTCCCCCTAACATTTTGGATGACTGGATGCAGGCATTTGAATAATCGGCTCATAACGCGGTCTGGCTTGCGAAGCCCATGTTCCCAAATTCGGATGACGCGCCAACCGAGCTGTCGGAGTTCGCGGTTCACCCGGCGGTCACGGGCCTTGTTTGCGGTGAATTTCTTTTTCCAGAATGCACGGTTGCCAGCGGGGATTTTACAATGCTTGGCGCAGCCGTGCCAAAAACAACCGTCCACAAAGAGAGCGAGCCGCACTCGCCTGAAAATGAAATCGGGTTTGCCGAAAACTTTTTGCCTTCTCCGCCAGCCGGTGATGCGGTGCTGGCGAAATAATTTCATCAAGGCAAGTTCGGTGTCCTTGTTGCCACGCCCGCGAATCCGGGACATGACGGCGGAGCGTTTCGCCTTGGTGAATACATCAGGCATGGGCGCAATCCAACGAAAGTGCCGCCAGTTCACGGCGTCGTCGGCTTTCGTCGGGTGTGGGATTTTTTATCTGATCGCAAAGGCCGGACCATTGAGCATCGGACGTGTAAAGCTCCGCGTCATCGAGTTCGCCGGCTTCCGCACGCCGCCAGGCTTCGGCGGCAAAACGGCGCAGGACGCGCGGCCAACCGCTTTCGCCATCTTCAAAACCGTCGGGATGCAGGCCGGGAAAAAGGTAGGCAATGGATGACCACACGCGAATAAAGTCCACCTTCGATAAATTTTCCAAAGGCTGTGCGAATGCGAAACGCAATTGATTGGCGGCGGTTCGGGCCGAATCCGGGATGTAGTGGAATGTTTTCATTTTTCTCCAGGTTACCAGGATGAGCGAGTGATGCCAGGATAAAATCAATGAAAAAGCCGGGCGACAATGCCGGCGATTTGATTTGCGAGCAACGGGGGCACGGCGTTGCCGACCTGATGATATTGCGCGGTGCGCGGTCCCTCGAAAAAATAATTATCGGGGAACGTCTGCAACCGCGCCGCCTCGCGCACGGTCAGGCTGCGACATTGGGTCGGATCGTGGTGGATGAAATAATGCCCGTCCTTGGAAATATGCGAGGTAACGGTGGTGGACGGACGGCCACGGAACTGGACGCGGAAGCGGTCGTTGAACATGGTCCCGGCGATGGCTTCGGCCACGTTTTCATGATTGGGCAGCAGTTCGATGGGAAAATGCTCCAGTCCGGGCGTCTGTTTCATTATCCGGGCGAACTGGGCGGCAAAAAGGTAGCGATGCAAATCCTCGCGGATATGACCGCGCGTGGCGTGATTGCAAAAGCCGTTGAGTTTGGGATCGCGCAACCAGTTCCGGGCGAATTTCGGCGCGGGGTTGCCGGCGACAAATTCGCCGCCCCGACTCAAGTTGCCATTCAAGTTACGCAACACCTTCCTGATGGCTCGGCGCAGAGCCGGGGTCACGGCAGGCTCGGCCAAACCGGGCGATTGCGTGAGAGCGCGAACGGCAGCAAGCCAGTTTTCCCCGGTGTCATCCTCCTTGGACAGGCCGCTGCGCACACGCGGGAGGTCGCCAATGGCCTTTTCAATGGGAACAATTTTTTTTGCCCGGCGCAATATGCCGGGTGCGTGCGGCCAGTCAGAGCGGATGCCAAGCAGGATGACACGATGTCGAGCTTGAGGGACTCCATATTCTTCAGCCCGGACGACGAAATCCTCCGGCGGGATTTCGCCCAGCAGATCGGCGCGGGCGCACACCAATGAAAACAATTTGTAACCCAACGGCTGTGTCTGGTCGGCTTCGGGAACCACCTTCAATGGTTCGGAAAGGTCATTCCTGATTTTCTGAAAGATGCCGGCCTCGTTGACGGTGGCGGACAACATTCCCTTCACGTTTTCCATGACGAACACCGGCGGTCGGTGCATGGCCAGGATGCGAAGGTATTGCTGATAGAGAAGATGCTTTTCGTCGGCGGCAAAGGTCGGATCATTTTTTCGCCGGGAACGACCGACTAGGGAATACGCCTGACAGGGCGGACCGCCGATGAGAACCCAATCTTCGGCGTCGCCGATGGCTGCGTGGATGCGTTCGTCCACGACCTCCGGGGGGAATTTTACCGAACCCAATTCCGCGTGCCATGCCTCACGGCGGGCGCTCTCCGCCTTGGCGGGATATTTTGCAAACAGATCATCGTGGGAAATCACACCGGCTAGGCGCTGATAATACTCCGGCGGTGCCTGCCGATATGGGAACTGACGGAAGAAGGCGCGCAGTTCAAGCGTCTGGTGGGCAAACGGGTCTTTCTCGATGGACACGCCAATCTTGAAAACAGGACGCCCGCCGCGCCGGAGCGCGGAAAAGCCCTCGCCCAAGCCACCTGGGCCGGCAAACAAATCTATGACGGGTATCGGCATCGGCAAGAAATACTAGCCGCACTGCCGCACCGTTGCGAGAGCCAACAAACATTTTAAGGCACGGCCTGCCGGAACCGGTCAAATTCTTTCGGCAACAGAGAAAGCAATTCATTGCAGCTCATCCCATATAGATAAAAGGTGAGATCAAGCTGGTTAAACAATGTTGCCAGCCGGCGGGCCGCTCCCTTCACGTCGGACCCGGCACCCCGCTTAAAGGATTTCGTATTGGGGTCATAATAAAGCTTGGTGGCCACATCGGCCACGGCGCCATTGGTGACAAGTTCCTTGCGCGAGGCGAGCTGTTCAACAATCTCACCTGGTTTCCAAAGCGGATTGCATAGCATGGCAATGGCGCGTTCGGGTTGGGCACGATGAGCACGCACAATTAAAAACGGACCGACCAGAAGGTGCCGGTAAAACCGCTGATGATTGTCAAGCAACGGAATCAATCTCGCCTCATCCTTCGGGCTTCTCCTGCCGTTGCCATCAGCAGGACAGACCTCGTCGAAAAAGTAAAGGGTCAGCCAAGTCCACAAACCCTGATTCCGTTCCGGGAGTTGAATGCCAGCTTCATCCATCAATTCGTTTAGAAAAATGCCCGCCTCCAAACGATTCGTGAATTTTTGTTTTGGCACATCAACATCACCGGGCAATAACTCCGTCAAAGCCGAATCCTCCAATAATTCCAGTGGCGGCTCCAAGGTTGGTTCCAAGGTCAAACTGGCGCGGTAGCTTGAAAACCGAGCCATGCCATCACGGTTAAAACATCTTAATTTCATTGTTGTCCCTCCCCATCAATGGTTCTATCCCAAGTCGAACGGATTTCAAGTCGCCGACAAAATCCCGCCACTGCCTCTTCAATCCATGTTTCGCGGTCGCTCTTCAAATGGGCCGGTGGCACCGAACCCAATCCGCCAAGATTCTTGGCAAAGCCAACCCAATCTGCCTGCCAGCCTCCGTCTTCGTCCTCTTCAGTCCAACCATCCTCGCCCAACAATGCTTTGGACAAAATGCGGCGGAGGATTTCCGGATAGACCAGTGAAATGAAATACGGAGAGCGAGCCATATCCTTCCATGTCGGTTTGGCATCCTTATTTACCAGCAAACGTGGCGGGTCGCTTTCAAAATCAAGTTTCCATAGTTGCTGCTCCAGTGCATCCGGCACTGGCACCAAAAGATGTCGCCGCCGGTCATCCGCCTCGCCTGCCTTCACAAACGGGATGGCATCCGCCTCGCCCAAAAGCTTGTGATGTTCCGTTCCAGGTGGCTGGACCACCCGCACGCGAAATAAAACACCGTCCGGGACATCAAATTCCAACAAGCGACGATCAATGGGCTGTTTCAGGGCGGATACGGTTCCCCATGCCCATTGCATCCATAGGTTTTGCCGGTGAGCCTCCAGCCACACCTCGGCATTGTGTGGAAAACGATATTCTGTGAGACGCAGTGCCGCATCGAAAACCCAGACGGACTTATCTTGGCGGAGTGTGATCGAAACATCGCTCCGGTTTATTTTGCGCCGTCCGGTAAAATTAAATGTTCGTTTCATTATTCTCCTTGATTTCCAAAGCCCGCACCACCAAGTCCCGCTTGGTGTCAAATCCAGAAATTCCATATTGAAAATGGGGGTTTCTGATTTCCAATTCCAACAAATTTCCATCCGCACGCGAGACGATCAGACCGCTCGCATGATCCTGCCGTAAGGGAGCGCGGATGAATGAAAAGTCGTCCACAGCCCAGCGTTCAATGGCATTGCCGCGCCGGATGGCGTAACCGGCCTTGATGCGAATAATCATTGGGAATGTCTCCACCGGGACTTTGCCCGGCTTGACCAAAAAGCCTCCCTTCACCTGCTCCAGTTCAAACCGTTTTGGGGTCGCCGGCGGCGGTATCGGCGGTGGCGGTTTAACCACTGGGTCGAGATTCTTATCCTTGGGCTTTTTGGATGGCTCGACCACGCCCTCGTCAATAGGTAGATAAAATATATCCAGCAACAGTGACGGATCACCCTTGGTCTCCGCCTTGTGCAACCGCTGCATAATTTCGTAAACACTGCGCGTAACAAACTTGATCGTGTCCGGGCCGTAAAAGAACCGATTGTAAAACTTGGGCGAGTCTTTTTGCCATTGTGTGTGGTTCACACCTTCAGAATCACCCAGCAAACCCGCCAACGGCGGGTCTTCAACCTCCACCAATGAGCGATTGCCCGACATTTGTGGGCAGCGAACATCCGTAATAACTATGCCATCACGCAAAAAAATCGGACGGTGTCCCGCGTCCCGGCATTGCGCCAGATAAACTGTGAAGAAGGACAAACTTTCAGACCGGCCCTCGTTTTTCGGGCGAACTCTCACCGGCACCCGAATTTCAACCCGCTGTTCGGTTTCAAGACGCGAGCGGATTTCGTCGAGTTTGGCTTCGGGAAGCAATTGGTCTCCAAATTCTTTCCAATTCGGCCGTGTTGCCGCCTCACTAGATAATGTAACCCTTCCGGCTGGCAGAGCGGTTGATGCCCAATTGGCAAATTCGATCACCGCCGCCTCTGTTTCAGGCAGGAGGGAACGATGTGCCGCCAAAGTTTCCGCGTCCATCCGCCAAGCTTCCCCTGGAGCCTCCAAATCCACCACCAGCTCACCCTGAAGAATCGGCCAGAAAAAACTACGGATGATGCCGCGACGAATATCAGCAACATTTACCCGGTCGTCCACGGATGGAACCACAATGGATAAGCCTGGCTCCTCTCCACGTTTCAACCCAAACGCATTTTGAAAAGCAGAAATAAACTGTGCATCGGAAACCGGCTTTACCGGATCGGCTTCATCCGACCGGCATCCAAACCAGCCATCGGGTTGATAATCCTGATCTCCAATGGAATGTGTTCTCACGACAGCCGACCCCATCAACACGCGCACGGGGTTATCAGCACGGACGGTAAGACCGAACATCGCGTGAAGTCGGCTGGCCGTGGGGAACACCTGTTTGCCAATCCCCCAGCGCCCCAGACTCTCGCCGGTTTTTGACGACCGACCTTCTGCACGGAAGAACGAGAAAAAGGCATTTTGTTCGGCCCGATCAAGCCGCCACTCATTCACGTCCCCGGTCAAACCGCGAGTGCCAAAATCCTCAAGCACCAAGAATCCACAATCCGTCCCGAAAAGTGTGTTTAGGTTTGAACACGAAAGGCCACGCTCAAAATTTTGTTTTGCAGTAAAAAAGTTTTCCGAAAGGAATTGTCTGACTTCCGGTGTCGCATGTGGGACAAAACAAATCCTGACCCTGACCTGGCGAACCCCGCCGGCATCACGCCTTGCAGCGTCCAACGAGTTCTGGATGCCTTCGCGCACCAAGGCCTCGCTAATATTTTCCAAACTCTCGGCAGTGAAAAATGCGTCGTTGGCCGAGTCGCGCATCCGATCGCAGGGACGCCGTGGATTGAAATGCCATTGTGGTGTCATATTGAATTGTGGTTTTAGAGGGATGATTGATTGTCTGCTTTCGGCGGCAGAAAGGAAGATCCACGTTTCATGCGCGCCGCCGTCTGTTCAATGACCAAGCCGACAAACTTGTCCGGGTCTGTCCAGCGCTGTGACGCTTTTGCGGGATCAAAGCCGTTCGCCCGGATGACCGCTTTCAGCGTCGGGATGTCGAGTGTTCGCACCCAAAAACCAAATTCCACTTCTCCCTTTTCCTGCAATACGGCAAAAACATCGGGGATGCTCACGGCGGTTTTTGGTGGGCGCGGCGGGCGCGCGGGACGAGCAGGCAGTTCGGCCATGATGGCTTCTAGTTTCGCGGCGAACTCCGGGTTGCGGGTCGCCTCGTCGTCAACGAGAGCCATCAAATCCCGAAGGAACGGGGTCAGCTTTTTGGTGGGTTGCATTTTTCAAGGATTTCTTTGGTCAGACCCAAAATGGATTCAAAGTTAGGTCCGTATTTTTGGCGGAACGTATTCAAGTTTGCCTCTGAATCGGCACCGCGCGCCGTGTTCACGTTCTGCATTATGTGATTTTGAAACAAAGCCGGCTGTTTCAAGTCGGTCTGCTTGCCGTCGAACAAACGACCCTCGCGCAACTCCCGCATGACACGGTCATGCAATTCATTCCCCTGGACTTTGGTGGCCACGATGCCGAGCGGTTTAATGATCCGGTTAATATTTTCCGAAAATGCGGCAATGTTGCTGACAATCTGGAATATGCCCCACGTCGAAACGATGTCAGGGATGGTGGGGATGACGTAATGAGACGAGATTTTGAGACCGTTCTTGGTAACGATTCCAAGGCTTGGCGGACAGTCAATGATGACAAAATCGTAACGGTCGAGCACCGGCTGGAGCGACCGGCGTAAAATGTCCTGTGGATTATTATTATAGTTTCCCTGCATCGCGATGAAGGGAAGTTTTTCTTGAACCTCGATGAACTGAATGCTGGAAGGCAGCAGGTCGAGACGGGAAATGCCGCCGTCAATCGTGGATGCGCCCCGGATGATCGCCTTTTCGATGTCGAAAACCGGCGGTTCTTCCGGCCGCAAGTTGTCGCGAAACAGTTGAACCAGTGTCCGACCGTCATTGTCACGTTTCTGCCACTCATCTTCCTTGATGAGGTTGATCGTCGCGTTGGTCTGCGGATCGAGGTCAATGAACAGGACGTGTTTCCGAAATTCCTTGGCGAGAATTTCCGCCACGGCGACAGAGGTTGTTGTTTTCGCCACACCGCCCTTCAAATTGATGAAGCTGATGACCACGGGAGCGTGGCCCGCCTTGGCGTCGAGCCAGGTTTTTATGACTTCAGCATCCCATACCGGACCGCTTTGGAGGGTTTGGACCGGACGAGGAAAGTCATCGTAACGAACACGCCAATTGGAAACCGCCTGTTTGCTAACAGGAGGATTTGCCATTTCGGCGATTTCAGAAATGCCAACGAGTTTCGGTTGCATACGAAACAGAATACAGTATTTGTGAACGATGTCAACTATATTTAGTTATTGTTTCAAAAACTATAAACAATCAATTTTTGTGACAACTCGGCAGTAATTCGGCAAGGATCAAGGATCGAAACCAAAAATCATTTCGCCTCTTTTTTCATTGCGTCGGCGAGCCAATCGCCACCTTTTGCGCCGAGCCGGTATTTCTGAAGGCGACTGTGCAGACTGCCGGAATCGAGATCATCCAGCCCCACATAAATTGTCTCCGCCGCCGTGCTCGGCTCCACGCGCTCATTGACATTCTCCACGATGTCGCCAAACCGCAAGCGCGTCCAATTCTTGCGATTGAACAGCGGCAGCTTGGCCCAATTTTTATTGGGCTTGAGCTTTTCCAGTTTTGGCAGCGCGGTGGTCATGCGGTGGCGTTGAATTCGCGCTCGAACTTGCCGACGACTTTGAGAATTTCATCGAAGGTCGGGACTTCACCGAAGAACATTGGTCCGAGCATTTGCTCGTAGTCGGCCCGCCAGTTTGCAAGGTGCTGTTCCGGTGGCAGCAGCCGGAATGTGCCCGGACGGTGGGTGGTGTAATCCACCCAGGTGTGGCGGAAGAAAATTTCGCGATGCTCCGCGACGCGTTGGAACAAAGGTTGGTTGACCAAAGCTCGCGCACCAACTCCGGCACACAACAGACACCAGAGATCGTAGTAATGGCGGGCCATGCGGAGTTTCCGGGGCTTGTCCGCCGGACGGAAAGTTTCCTCGTGCAGCAGGCAGGCTTTTTCCCAGAAGGTGCGTTCAGCCGCGATGACGCGCGCGGCGAATCCGGCGTCGGGCACAAGGGCTGGAAAAAGTTCCGCGACATAGGGCTGAATGGTTTTCTGCTCATGCGGCCAATCATCCGAGCGGGCACCCAGCTCAATCTTCACAACCGGGCGGACATAGCCGGCAGTTCCCGGCGGAAACGCCGACGGGTAGTGAAACAACAGGCATTGGCCATCGGCCATGTCGGGATCAACTTCGAGTTTCCAGCCGGATTCACCCAAGGCGGCATGAAGCCGGCCGGCCAGCGCGGGCTGTAGTTTTTCCTGAACCCATTTCCGGCTGGCCTCCATCAGAGCTTCCAAGCGGTCGCGCCGTTTCTTTTTGCTTGGTGCTTTTTCGGGTGCGGCATCACCGCCAAAGCCGAGAGCTTCCTTGTCCACCACCAGATCAATGTCCTCGGAAAAACGCCGGATCAGTCCCCAGGCTTTGGAGAGCGAGGTGCCGCCTTTGAACGTGAGGTGCTGGCCGATGTCCGGCAGGACGAACAGTTCCCGCAAGGTCCAGCAGACCCAGAAATCTTTTTCCACGCTGACGGGTTCGAGCGAAAGCCGGCGACTGCATTCATTGCACGCAGCAGCCTGGTCGGCAGGCGATAGTTGAAGGTATGAGTCCATAAGAATTCAATCCTTGGCCAGCCGGTGAAAGATGTCGGCGATCCAGCCGGGCGCTTGCGGCGCGTCCTGCACCAAGGCGGCGCGGTCAGCCGGTTTGAGATTGCGCCGCAAGCGGGCAATGATGTCATCGTCCACATGTTTACGGCCCAGCCAACGCAGTGCCTGAATGACGAGTGCGCTGGCGGGATTTTTGGTTTTCACGGTCCGGGCCGTGGTGTGCTTGAAAATGATCGGAGATTTGCCCACTTGGATGTGGCGTTTGCGGCCATCGGTCAGGTAAACCAGCTTCATGGGCACTTGGTCGGACAGTCCCAGTATGTTGGCCGCATGTGCGCCCGAGGTGTGAAGCGTGGCTTTGTCCCGTTTGGCGACTGCTTTAGCCACGGCATCAGTGGTGGTGGAAAGCCGCCCGAAGAGAGGATGGTTTCGCGGCAGGTCGTAAAGACCGCGACCCACTTTTCTGAGAATCCCCGCCCGCGTATTGCGCGACAGGGCTTGATCCACGGCAGCCCGCGTGCCGAGATCGAGAAAATCGGCGGGCGTGAAAACACGCGCCTTGCCATGCGCCCGGATGCGGGCAAGGATTTGCCGGTCAATGGATTGAATGTGTTTGCCCATATTTTTTGTCAGATAAAGATATTCGTATATCTGACAAAAACAAGCTGTAATTCAGGTGGTTCTTGGTCAGTCATCGGCTGCGATTTTATTAGCGACTGCAAGGACTTGCGGGTTTTGGCGGCGCTTTCCAGCCAGCCGTCGAGAGCCGCCGAAAGGCCGAGGTGGCTCGATGCCGTCGAGTTTGCATCCGATGTGCCATTCGCCGCCGGCGCGACGTATAACGGGATGCTCAAGTTGCCGTCCTTGACCATGGGCGTCGTTAGCGGACGAGTTTGCGGTGAAAAATGTCCAGCGTCAATGCGACTTCGTGTCCGTTTGCACCAGTTGGGCGCGGATGCTCGAAAAAGTTCGGTTCAATCTGCGCCGACTCAAATGTCCGCACGGTCAGCACCTTTTCAACCTGCGGGGTCACTTGCGGGGTGACTTCCGGGTTGGGTCTCGTCAACGCGCAGCCCGCTGCGGTAAACAAAATTCTCCCAAAACTCCGGCCAGCAATCCCGGCGCAAAAACCTAACCAGCCACGTCTTTGGCTCGCCTGCGCCTGTCAACGGTGGAGCCGCAAACCGAACAACCGGCGCGCAGCGCCAGACACAATTTATCGGACAACCTTGACAGGCGCAGGCGAGCCATACCATGGACGAGGCGAGCGCGCCGGAATCCTCCCCGTGCGGATGCAAAATGAGCATCGCGTCACCAACATAATAGCGGCACGCGGAAACAAATTTGTCGCCCCGCCTGTGAATGAGTCCATTGAGCCCATCGTGAGTCCATTGATTCTGTCACCGCCGATACGTCCAAAGAAAATAAATGCCGAAGCCGAAAAGCAATTCGCCGATGCTCCAGAGAATCTGTCCCCACCACGCCTGAAACGACATTCTGGCATCCAATGCTTTTTGTGCCTCAATCAGGCGAAACCGTTCGTCAATCAGTTCTTTCCTAACTTCATCCAACGCCTTTTTTAGCGAGGCGTTGCCGTGTTCCAACTCAAATTTAACCTGCCGGGCGGCCTTTTCGGTTTCAACCAGATGTCCGTTGGATTTGGCCACGGCTTGTTTAATGGCTTCGCTGTGATTGGCAATTGATTGGTCAAACGCCGCGATGGTCGAACTGGTCGTGTCATCGAAATTTGCGACAATCGCGCCGGTCTGCCGCCGGTATTCGGCCAGATGTTTTTCAATCAGTTTGCTGGCATCATTCATCAAGCGCGGCAGATTGGCAGCGACGCGCCATTGCGCCTTGGTCAACAAGGCCAGTTGCACCGGAAAACTGTTGTCCGGCC
>Ga0007882_10000443_pt1 | contig 24294 bp, 17 predicted proteins | sample CryBogCBH12Aug01_FD_71195 | JGI IMG/M metagenome (GOLD analysis project Ga0007882, IMG submission 71195) | Freshwater microbial communities from Crystal Bog, Wisconsin, USA - CBH12Aug09.1 | ecosystem: Environmental > Aquatic > Freshwater > Lake | place: Crystal Bog, Wisconsin, USA | collected... | reverse complement strand
CGTCAGCATTATTGAACGACGCCAGGCCGGTGATCGGAGCGCCAGTGGCGGGCAGGCTGTAAAATTCGCCCCAGCCGGTGTCGCCGCCGCCGCTGGTAACACCATAAAACTTGCCATCACTGCCAAGCGTTAAACCGGCGTCCGGCCCCGACCCGTTGCCCGTGTTGTCAAACGAAGCGACGATTTGCCCGGTCCAGGTCGGCGTCATGGAGTTGGGCGGCGAAATTCTGATCACAACTCCGTTGCCCAGTCCGCCGGCCCGGCCTACGCAATAAAAATTGCCGTCGGGGCTCCCTATCGGGCCGCCCACTGGAGCTCCGCCGGTCGGATAATAATAGTGCAGCAGCGGGGAAAACACACCATTCGTGGTCAGCGAATAAAAGCAGCCCCCGCCGTTGGTGCCGCCCCCGTAAAAGACACCATACATGACGTTGGACACCGTGGTGAGGTGGAAGTCGGGATAGGGAGAACTGACGATGCCCTGGGTGTTGGTCAGGCCGACGAGCTGGGTAAAAACACCGGCGGGAGTAAGGCGATAAATGGTGCCATAATAATAAATGCCGCCACTGCCGTTGGCGGGGCCGTATTGCGTGGTGCCATAAAAATTACCGTCTGCGCCCAGGCACAGGGCGGAGCCGGGTGACGGATTCGTGGAGCCGAACGAATACAAGGTAGTTAGTGTGCCGCCGGGCGTGACCTGGAAAATCGTGCCGTCGTTGTTCGCGCCACCATATAGCGTGGTGCCGTAAAGATTTCCGTCCGCGCCCAAGGTCACCGAGGTTTGCGGCGTCGAACCATGCGTGCCGTCGAATGAATATAGCACTTGGATGCCGCCGCTGGTCGAGACGCTGAAAACGGTGCCGAGATTGTTTGCGCCACCGGCCGAGGTGGTGCCATAAAGCAGCCCACCCGCACCCAGCGTCAAGCCCGCCACTGGGTTCGCGCCGTTCGTGCCAAAAAACGACGCGATGTTGGTAATCGCACCCGCCGGGGAAACGCGAAAGATTCCACCAACACCGGCGCCACCGGCAGTCGCGCTCGCCCCGCCGTTGAGGGCGGTGCCATAAAAATTCCCATCGGCGGCCTGGACGAGCTGTGACTGCGGATATTGCAGTCCGAATTCAAACGAATGCAGCAGTTGCACCTCGGCGTGCAGGGAGGAAAGACCTAATAACGTTAGCAAACAGACCAGTTTCTTCATGCGGACACTTTCGCATCCGCATGCCGGCTGAACAATACGCCGAATGGCGTAGGGCACCGCTGGGGCACCTTGGTGAAGAGTCATTCCCCTACTGGATCATGGTAGTATGACCTTGGGAAAGCGTCCTCGCGCATTCAGACAGGGTAAAGGGCGCGCCCAGAACGGTGCGCTTCCGCAATTACTCATGCGTTGCGGTCGGCCAGGCGATTCGCTTGCGATGCACAGTTTTCATTGCGCGTGTACGCGGTAAAACCGCATCGGGTGGTTGATTGAGTCGGGATCATTGAATTCGTTGGTGCCATTGATGAGCGCGTTGGTGCTTATCACGGTCCAGTTAAGTAAATCGGTGGAAGCCTCCACCACGACTGCAGTATTCGTGGCCCAGGCAATCGTAAAACCAAACGTGCTGCTGGTCCCGCCGCTGTGGCCCGAATGATGATGGATTTGCGGTTGTGGGTCATACCACCCGGCGGTGGGCCAGTTGCCGAAGGTGGTTCCCCAACCCGTGGTGCCCAGCGCGTAATATACCGTGCCTTTCGGCCAAATGCCGGCAAAGGTTGTTTGATCCTGGTTGCCGGGCACCCCATTGACCGTGGGGGCGTTGCCCTGAAAATAGGCGGAGTGCCGTCCGTTGCAATTCTGGAATGTTACCATACCGATGCTAGTGACGCGGTCAGGAATCGTGAGGTTCACAAGGGCGGTACAGTTTGCAAACGCATAGTCACCGATCAAGTTTTATGGGTGCGATGGGTTTGTGCGCGCATAGCAAGGTCAACACAATGCGGGTTTATGAAATCTTTATGTAGAAACCGTTGTTGAGAGAACTTTACCCTTATTTGATAATTCTCCGCATGCGCCGGTGGGCGCATGCGGAGCAAGTTGATCAGGGATTGAATACGAGCACGCCCGCCGAGTCCGCAGTGAGGCTGCCGCCGGGCGTAAGGGCGATTTGCACGTTGCCGCTTGCATCCCATTGCTCGGCGATGGAGTAACTGGCACCGGGCATCAGTCCGGTAACATAGTGCGTCGTGGCCGTGGGGGGCGCGGTGTAGGCGGTGCCGGTGAACGGCACGTTGAGGTCATGGGCGAACATTACGAGGCTGCTGCCGAATGCCGCGCCGTCGAACGCATTGCCGGCGAAGCTTTGCACCAGACTGCTTGGCGTCGCCGTTACGTTCGGATCACTCGCTTGCAACACATGCAGGAAGCGCATGTTCGCCGGGTTGTTGGTATCTTCCACCACCACGCGCCCGACGGTGGGTTCGGTATCGGCGATGTGGGTGACCGCGCCGGCCGCGGCTGCCCAATGGTAAGTCGGATTCACCGGCAATAGGGTTTGGACAAACAATTGTTGACCGTGCGGGGTGGTCTCGGTCACAAGATTGCCGTTGGCATTCAGCACGGGCGGCACGGTGAAGTTTAAATTAAAACGTTTGAACAGGCCGGCGTGCAATGAGGCGGCGCGGTCATACACGACCACATAATCGTTGTTCAGATGCAGCACCGAGCGACTGGCGTGCTGAATGTCCAGCAACGCATTCGCGGGTGTCCAAAGACTGGGGCGGTTATAGAGCGGAGTCAGGTCGGTCTGCACAAAGTCGTATTTGGGGCCGCGGCTGCGGAGGGAAGACGGGTCACCGGCATTCTCGCCGTTGTTCCAGGTGCTGCCATTGATAAAAAATGCCGTGTCCAAAGCGCTCAGGCTGGGCGTTCCCGCGCTGCACCAGTTTTTCAGCGCCAGGGTGTTGTGCCAGATGGTGGACTGGCCGTTGTTGTAGTCATCATAGTTCGCGCATTCCTTGGTGAGCCATTCGCCTTTGCGCCAGAGTTCAAACTGGCCGGCGTCGCAATTGACGTGGTTGATGCTCTGGGGCGCAGCCCGGTAAGTGAAAATGGTATCATTGGCGGTCCACCCGGAGCGGGCAATCAGCCGGGCCTGCGGGGCGTCATAAAATGTTGTGGCATACGTCGGGCGCGGATCGGTGGGCGCGGGGGCGGCCGGATCGAACAACATAAAATACAGGATGGATTCGGCCGTGGTCCACGGCTGGGCCACCCGGTTTAACAAACCAGCCTGCCCTCCGGAAGTGGCATTGATGGCGAACCAGCGGGCTTCGTTGAGATGATTGGTTTTTCCCTGCTGCTGTTCGATCAATGCCAGCAACGCATAGGCCTGGGAAAAATCCGGAGTGACATACAGGCGAATCAAGTCACCATAACTCGCCATTTGATAAATGGGCCCGAGGTAACTTATCGAGGGTATCACTTGCGGGGTGTTCACCATCTGGGACATGAACCCTTTCGCAAAGCGATCCCAAACCGGCGCGCCAATCAGCGCAATCTGCGGTCCCGACAGGTTGGGGTCATTCAGCCCGGCCGTTTGCAAAGCGAGCAATCCCCCCAGCACATAGGCATACGAATGGCCATAGAGCCCGCCTTCCACCGGCAAACCGCCGCTGGAAAGGCCGACGTTACTGGTTGCCGGCAAGCCATAGGCGGTGCGCACCGCAGCCGGATCGCCGTAAATGGCATACTGCTGATACAACCATGCGCCGGTGGCATCCAGCAAATAGCTGCGGAGGGTGTTGCCCAGCACACTGTCGGGGATGCCGGGGTTGAGGGCCGGATCATCCGCCGGATCCAAAGCGAGCGGCATCATCGTTATCAACCGCGCATGACAGCTGTAATAATTATTTGCGGCGACGCGCATGGCGTTGCCATTGGGCAGCAAGGCCGGCGTATTTATAAAGCCTATGGGTGCCGGATGGTCGCCGCCGGTGGTGCTCGCATTCAAACAATCGTCCGCCCACATCATGAAGACCTTGCGGATGGTCGCCTTGTCTGACGCGGTAAGAATGGTCACAGGCTGGCCGGTGGCGTCCGTCACGCCCTGCAACCAGTCAACAATCAGTGGCCACATTTCACCCACGGTATGCGTGCGGTTAAACAGCGCAAAAAATGGGTCGCGGAACGGCTGCCCATTGGTGTGACCTTTCGCGGCCTCATTCATTTCATACATCAACATTTGCCGCGCCATTTGGGCATACTGCAGCCGATTGGCAGCATGGCTATCAATCAAGGCAAAAAAGGCCAGTGTCAATTCGTGTTGTTCACTTTCGAGGTCGGAGTAAATGCCAGCCCCGGCATAACCGTAAATGTCGCCAAGATCGGGGTAAGGTGAAACGGGCAGGCCGTTGGAAAAGCAAAGGTTGTAAGCCTTATTTGCCGTGGCCAGGACGGCGCTTAACCCTTGCTGAAATACCGGATTGTTGGTGTTGGCCCAGGCGCGCAGGCGCGGCAGGTCATTCGTCGTGATCCACAGCCGCGGGTGCGAGGTCACGGTTGGCACGAGCGGGGGCGGCGTGTAAAAGGACGCCGTTTCGGTGACATTTGCCGACGGCATAGTGAACGTGGTGGCGTTGGTAAAGGAATTGGCCACCGCCGCGTTCCCGTTCCACTGTTTGAACCATTGTCCGGCCGGAGGTGTGCCGGCGACAATCGAGACGGTCGCGCCCGCCGCAAAATTACCGGCGGTTCCGCCACCGAGGAGGGTGCCGTTAACCACGGTTACGCTGTATTGGGCGGGTGGTTGCACCGGCGGATTGACTGTGCCACCGGCTGTGCCAGCGGGAGCTGCCCCGACTTTAAAGCTCCACGGATGTTGCGAATTGGTGCCGAGGGAATCCGTCGCCTTCACATACAACACATAGTTTCCCGCCACCGCCGTGCCGGAGACCGTTCCGTTGGTTGCATTCAAGTTAAATCCCGGGGGCAGCAAGTTTGGACTCCACACATAAGGTGGCACTCCACCCGTGGCGGTCAGGGAAAATGAAAATGCCTGTCCCGCGACAAACGGCGGCAGCGAATTCGGCCCGATGATAATATTCGTCTGAGCCGTTGCGATCAGCCAAAGTTGCAGGATGAAAATTGTCAGTGCGATGTGTTTTTTCATGGCGACACACTGACACCACTATTCATATTCGCCAATACGCCGGGCGGCGTATTCTCTCGCGCCTTATGGGCCGGTGACGCGATAAAAGCGCGTGCCACCGGTCAGGGCCTGCGGATCGGTGTATTGAAACTGGCCGGGCGGATTGTCCGTAATGCTGCCGATGGCCGTCCAGTTGGTGGTCGCGAGCGTCAGATTGGTGGCGGCATAGGCGGTGAAGGTGGCTCCGTAGGCATTGGAGAAACTGAATTGGAAGCCGCTGCCGGTGCGTTGCGGCGACTTCAGAATGACGGGATCCAAAACTGCCGGCTGGAATTTTACCACCTGGTTCGGCCGGCTGTCCTGACCGAAATACGCATAACCCCGCACCGAATCATAGACGCACGAGCGCAGATACACTTCGCCGTAAGGCAAAATGCCGTCGCTGTTCGTGGTGGTGTTGCTGCCGGAAACGCCGTTGCCCAACCCGGGTTGTGTGCCGCCTTGCAAGGACAGATATCCCACCTCAATGGGTGGGTTGGTTCCGTTCATCGCAAATTGATAAATCCGCCCAGGGTAAACATTGTCGTTGCCGAAATAGACAAAGCCGTTCACGGGATCGTTGAACTGGGAGATGAGCTGCACCTCGTTGGTGTGCAACGTGACTCCGCCAAACGGCACGGGTGTGGGCAAGGCATCGCCGGTCCCAAGCGCCACCTTGAAAATCGTCTCCGGGAGGTTGGTGGTGCCGTTGTCCGTCGCGTAATAAGCATAGCCATGTACGGTGTCAATGGAACTGGTCCACATGGGCAACGGAGTGGCCCCGAGCGCCACGGTGCCCAGCCGGATGGGGGAATTATTTCCGGAAGTGAGTTTGATTTTTACCACCCGGGGAATGCCGGGAGCAACGCTCGTGGCATAAGTGCCGAAATAGGCGTAGCCATTCTTTGTATCAATCTGGCCCCACGCAAAATTAGTTTCGCCCGTATTCAGGGTCACGGAAGAAACCTCGGTCATGGTGGACAACTGCAACTTCACCACCTTCGCCGGGGAACCGTTGCCGCTGCACATCACATAACCGTAATGATTGGCGGGATTGGGGTCGGAATTGTCCACCACCATGGAGATGGCCGGCCAGGCGACTTCGCTCAGATAGGTGGTGCCGGCCGCGCTGACGGAGTTGGTGCCGGTGCCCAGGGCAAACCGGTAGATTGTTCCCTGGCTGGTGCTGGCTTTGGGCATATACGCATACCCGGCAGCGGGGTCAATGGCACCGTCGGTGAACTGGCCCGTGAAAATATTGGTCCCGACTAAAACCGGCAGGCTGCCGGTGAGGTCCAGCTTGAAAAGATAATTACCGAAGAAATAAGCATAGCCGTTGGTAGGATCAATGACGGCGGCATACATGCCCTTATCATCCGGGCCGGAGTGGCGCGGCGTCAGCGTGGTGTGGCCGATGCGCTGGGGATTGCCGGCGAAGATCTGCCCAACGCCGAGTAATAGCGGGAGGCAAGCAATCCGGAGCCGTGAGCGGAAACGGCAATGTGAGATGTTTTTCATCAGTTTGACGCAAGCCTCCCATGCCGCCGTTCCTGCACCAATACGCCGAAAGGCGTATTGGCGGAATAGGTACAGCCTGATTTTGTTTGCAGGCAGTCATTAACCCAGTTCTTTAATGCAGAAACAACTTAATTATCCCATAAATATAGTATTTATGTCTGGTTTGTCCTGCTGACGGCCTTGTTCCCGGCGCTGCCATCGCCGCCGGATCCCCATGGCGTGAGCCGCTTCTTGTGACTGGCGGCAGCCGCCTTACCAATGGCATTGGGCGGCTGGCGTGCGGCCGTAGCGTTAGCAGGTCACGGATGCAGCAGCCGGAAGAATTGCTGGTTGGTGGCGGGCACGGTCACCAGGGCGCTGTTATTCGTGAACACCGGTGGCTGAGGGCACAGGCTCCACGGGCCGGATAAATCTGAGGCGCTGAGCAGATAGAATCCATTCGTGGCGCCGGACCAACTGACGTTCACATCAGTCGCATTGCCGGACTGGCTGGATAATTGCGGGAATCCGGTCAGGACCGACACTGGCACCGGGGTGGACCAGGCCGAGGCCTCCGGAATCGCGCCCACCCGGGTGCAAAGAAAATGATCACCCACCGGCGGATTCGTCCAAACGAAGACAAACGGGGAATTGGTCTGCGGAGCGTGAAAAAACGCCAGTTGATTCGTCCCATCATAAAACCGGACCTGATTGATTCCTCCTTGAAAGCTGACGGTCGCGGTCAAAACCAATTTGGCGGGAGCCACCAGCCAACCATTGGTGGCCGAAGTCTGGAAATTCACGCTGGGGGCCGGATTGGTGGGAATGTTGAGGGCAAAGTTCACCGGCACCGGGGGGGAGGTATAGACGCCATCATCCACCTTGAACTGGAACTGGTCCAAACTTTGGGCTCCGTTGGTCGGCGTATAAGTGAGATTTGGCAGCGTGCCGGAAAGGCTGCCGTTGACCGGCGGGGTGGTGATGACATAGTTGAGCGAATCACCGGGAGCGGCCACGCAGGTCAGGGTAAAACTGACGGAGGTGTTCATGGCCAAAACAAAATTCTGCGGCAGGGCGACGGGCGGAAAATTAGTGACCGACAGCGGTATGGGTGCCGGCGGAACCGTGGCCACCGGCATATTGGTCAACGTCGAGGCGTCAAAAGTGTAGCCGTCAATGATGACCAGATTGCTCACGGTCGTGATGCAGCCACCGGCTGCCAGCGCGTTGCCCACATTAGTTGAGACCACCGGCAAGTTGGTGTTGAATTGCGACCAGTTCGTCCCATCGAATGAAATATAAACCCCGCCCAGCAGATTGGTTCCCTGATTCAAGTCCGAGAAACTGACGCCATTGGGAGTGGTGACCACCTGGGATATCCCGTAGTTTCCCAAAATGCCCTGGATGGGCACGTAGGAGCCATCGGCGGGATGATACAAAAACGTGGAGGCAACTCCGGACCAGCGCGCTTGGGCCGCCGATCCGCTGGTATAACTGGTTCCTAGACAGATGAAATCGCCAAAACGATCCAAACCAACCACCCGGCCGTCACCGGCCCGGCCAAGCGGATTGGTGGAGTTGGTGTTGGTATAGTTGGGGTCAAGACTCGTCCAGGACTGGCCGTTGTTCAGCGAGTGCAGGAAGCCGCCGGTTTCGGTTCCGATCACCACTTCCCCATTCGCACCGATGGCAAGGCTGAAGATTTTCCCGGCGGAGAAGGCATTGGTGCCATTGAACGGTTGAGGGGAATAGCTGGCTGGCACCCGGGCATTGATATCAAAGGCGGTGTAGCTGTGGCCGTCATCCGTGCTGCGATAGACATAGGAAGCAAAGCCGGAACACGTCCAGAGCGAGCCATCGGGGGCATTATAAAAGTTTCCGACATGCACGGTGTAGGGATAAGATTTGCCGGTGATGGTGGCGGCTTGCCATACCTGATTGGTATTATCCCACCAATAAAATACTGGCAGGGTGTTGTTCAATGCGTTGGTGGTCCCATAGTCTAACGTGTTGTTGACAAGATTGACCACATCGCCTCCGATCACCAGGGTGCCGTGGGGGGCGACGCCCAGACTGGCAACCGCCATGCCATTGGGATTCGCATTCGCATCCCAGGCGGGAAAGCCATCCATGGGCAATTCAGAAAAATAGTACGCGCCGGTGAGCGGAACCGTCCACACGCCGCTGAGGGCCGTGGAAAAATACAGGTTGGTGCCGTCGGTGGCCATCTTGGCACCGGCGGAACCGCCAGCCGAATAAGAAATCTCGCTCCAAGGCCAAGGCGTCCAGCCATAGGCGCGCAAACGTGCAACCGGCAGTGTCAACAGCACCCCCAGCAGGGCGAGGTGCCCGACTCTGCCGGCCTGAGTCAAAAGTAATTTCATTAACGGAGAAATTAACCCTGACTGTTATTGGGTCAATGCAAAATCCTCCGCCAAGGGGCGAATACGCCGAACGGCGTATCGACCAGCCGGTCGGGCCGGTGAACAATGACTTTGCGACGATACGGGGGGCTTGGAACAGGCTTGCCCTGTCGCCGCTTCCATTGTCAAATGAACCCGATGTCCGAACATCCCCGAGCCCGGCCCGCGAGCCCGCGACCCGCCTTGCTGGTCTTGCTGCTGGCGCTGGCGGCGACGGGCTTTGGCTTCTGGCAGGCCCGGGAACTGGTCCGGAGCGAACAGCGCATCCGCTGGCAGGAGGGGCTGGGCCAATTCACCCCGCTGATGCAGGCCTTTGTTGGCCAGCGGTTTGAAACCCTGCACGACCAAGCCAAGTCGGCCTTTCGTCGGGATGGATTTTCCACCACTGGCTGGACCAACTTTTTAGCGGCGGCCGAATGGCGGCAACGCATCCCCGGAGTGGTGGACTTGGGGTATGCCGAGTATGCCGACGGCCATTTTACGGTCAAGTATCTGGTCGGCCAGACGGCGCCCGCACCGTGGACGACCGGGATGCCGTTAGACCAGGATCCGGTGGTGCGGGCGGCGTTGCAACAGACCGCCGACAAGGGCTACGGAATCGGTTCCCGCGAATTCGCGCGGGGAACAAATCGCGTCGTGATGGGCCTGCTGCCCATCCCCTTCCAGGACAAATTCCCTTCGCCGAGTCCCGAGACCAACCGTGCCAATCTGGCGGGGGTAGTGTTCCTCACTCTGGATCAGCCGGCCTTGTTCGCCAGCCTGCGCTCACAATTAAAGAACCTGCCGTTCACGCTGCAGTTATTGAGCGAAAACGAGCCCGCACCCCTGCGGACCGCCACGCGGCGGGTATTCAGTTCGACGGGCGACACTGGGCAATGGCGGTTTGTGGCCACGATGGGTGCCACCCCCATTACGTCCGCCTTTGGCCCCTGGGTCGTGCTAGTCGTCGGTTTGTTTTTGAGCGGGCTGTTTTCCTGGTGGTGCTACCGTCAAGCCTGCTTGCGGCTGGCGGCGGAATCGGCACGCGAAGAAGTTCTGGTGCGCGAAGCCGAAATTACCCGGTTCAACCGCGAACTGGAGCAAACCATCCGGGAGCGGACCAACGAACTGCATCAAGCCCTCGCTGAAGAGCGCGAACTCAACCGTCTGAAAAGTAATTTCGTCGCCATGGTCAACCACGAGATTCGTACGCCCTTGGCGCTCATCCTCGGGTCGGCCGAAATCCTCACCCGCTACCTTGACCGCCTGAAACCGGAAAAGCGGGCCGAGCATCTGCAGACCATCACCCAATCCGTTGACCGGATGAGCGGACTGCTGGAGGATGTGCTCCTGTTTAGCAAAGCCGAGGCGGGGCGGATGGAATTCCGCCCGGAACCGATTGACCTGCGGGAGTTTTGCTTGCAACTGGCGGATGAGATGCGCTCCGCCACGCACCGGCGTTGTCCCATTGTGCTCACGGTTGCCGAAATCGGGGCGGCCCGGGCGGACAAGACCCTGCTGCGACATATCCTTTCCAATCTGATCACCAACGCCGTAAAATATTCGCCCGCCGGGACACCGGTGGAATTTTCTGTCCGGAGCGAGGCCGGGGAGGCGGTGTTCACGATTACCGACCAAGGCGTCGGCATTCCGGAAGCGGACCAAAAACGGCTGTTCAGTCCATTTTTCCGGGGCAAAAATGTGGCGACCATGCCGGGCACCGGCTTGGGCCTGGTCATCGTAAAACATTGCACCGAACACCACGGCGGCAAGTTACAATTGACGAGCATCGAAGGACGCGGCACCACCGTCACCATCCGGCTGCCGTTATTTTCCCCGGCACACACTGAATTTATCCGACGCCTTTCCCCGAACCTATCCCGCCCATGAACACCATCCTGGTTATTGAAGACGAGCCCGCCATGCGCAGCAATCTGCGCGATATTTTGGAACTGGAGAACTTCCACCCGCTCCTGGCTCCCGAAGGGCAGACCGGTCTGGCGCTGGCCCGGGAACACCTGCCCGACCTCATCCTCTGCGATGTGCTGATGCCCGCGATGGATGGCCACGCCGTGCTGGCCGCCTTGCGGGCAGAACCCCGGACGGCGCGCATTCCCTTTATTTTTCTTACGGCCAAAGGTGAACATGCGGATGTTCGCACCGGCATGAGCCTTGGGGCGGATGATTATCTCGTCAAACCCGTGCACGTGGACGATTTGTTGGAAGCCATTGCCGCGCGGTTGGAACGGGCTCGCCAGCAGACCGAGCCGGCCCGGTTGGCCACAGATTTTAGTTCGGCGGTGCCGTTGGAAAAACTCGGCCTATCCGCGCGGGAAGCGGAAATTCTGCTTTGGGTTGCCCAAGGCAAGACCAACTACGAAGCCTCGGTCATTCTTGGTATCAGCGCGGCCACGGTGAAAAAACATCTCGAACACATCTATGCCAAGCTGGGGGTGGAGGGCCGCAATCCCGCCGCCCTGCTCGCCCTGGAAACGCTGAGCCAGTCGCCGTGAGGATGAGTTCATGACGGTGGTCGGGTGGAGCCGTAATGGAGGTTGCCCCGCGCGTATGGGCTAACAGACCCTAAAAATTACGCTCAATCAGCTCTTCCAGCGACTTACAAAGATGGTCCAGTTTGGAACTGGGATCGTGCAAAATCTCGTTTTTGCTCCCTTTGTCTTTTTGATTGAAGATAAATGCATAGTCATACTTTTTTGTGCCATTCTTATTTTTGAAGGAGCAGGCGACGGCGGATGTCCCAGGCATCCCGCCAACCCTATTTTCGGGGATGGTGCCGTTATAGCGTTCGTCCGATTCGTGATCAATGTCTTTCAAAACGACCTTGTGATGAAAGATGAACCGGGACAAAGAACGAGCCGAGGTAACCAACCCGCCGCTGGAATCCATCAATTCAGTCATGGTTCCAGAGCCGCCGTATGGCAGGGGTGCCAGCAAGGGTGAATCTGGTTTTTGGGTCGCATCTGGCCCCCGAAAGGGATCCTCATACAAGACTTCATTATCGAGTCGTCCGGACAAACTGGTTTTCCCGACAAAGACATCACGTATGCCGATATCGTTCAAAAGCTCATCCTGCAGAAAATCCAGGTAAGGTTTGCCGGAAACTTTTTCCACAACCATGCCCAGCAAGGTATACCCAATATTGGAGTATTTCACATCCGTTCCGGGTGTGAAATCAAGGTTGACGTGATCGTATATATACTCTGCGAACTCCAATTTGCCAGGCGGATGATCAAGCCGGAGCAATAAGCCGATTGCTTTCAAACTAAATATTGGGTCGGGCGCGGGTGGGTTCCTGTCATCGTAGTTCCAGCCGCCGCTATGACTTATCAGGTCGGCAACTGTTATATCAAGAACCCCCCTATCTAAAGGATCGCGGATACCGTCTGGGCCGGGTTGTTTTTTGGTTATCTCAAGCAACTCGAATATTTTCTGGTCGCTCTGCAAGCGGTAGGGCATTAGGGCTTTAATTGCGGCGGTGGTGAAGGTTTTGCTGCAACTGGCGATTCGCATAACCGAGTCTGTTTCGGTGATTGGATAGCCCGGTTCAGCCCAGGTAAACGCAACGGACATCGCCAAATGGCCATCAACTTGGACGGCAAATTGTCCGGCTTTAATTGCATCTGCCTGCATATACCGTTTAAACAAATCCACAATGTCTTGGTTGGGGGCATCAAGTTCGGATTTGAGCTTCCACTCCCATCCGGGTGCGGGAGGCGTTCGCAGGCCCAAACTATTGGTAACTGCCACGACAAAAGAATAGATTGCGTTGATAATGGCTTTGAACATGGCAAGTTAAAGTGGTTCGGTGTTATGCCGCAGAAATTACCCAGTTCGCGGCATAGGCGCAAACGAGCAGCCGATAATAGTTCCTTTCATACGAGTCTGATTTCCGGTTGGAATACGCGCGCGCATCCATTCACATCCAGGGTTGTTGACACCGCATAAGCCGATTCCGGCCAAAATATCGATGGCCTCGACGGCACACAAGCCAGTTGTTCCGTATGGAATTGGTCGTTCGCAGAAGTGGGCTTCGGCAAGCTTCACTATTTGTCTTCCGCCCAATCCGGGTTATGGTGGGGCATGATGCCGGATGCCAACGTGCCCTGGAAATTCAAGCTGCTTTACGATGGCCAATGCCCCTTCTGCCGCCGGGAAGCCCTTTGGCTCGCTCGCCGTTGTCCGGATGGGCGGCTGGCGCTGGCGGACATTGCCGCGCCGGATTTTGATGCCGCGCAATATGGCGTCACCCTGGATGAGCTGATGGGGCATATGCACGGGGTGTTTCCGGACGGCCGGCTGGTCACGCGGGTGGCCGTGTTTCGCGAGGCCTACCGCCTGGCCGGCCTCGGCTGGCTGCTGGCTCCCACGGCTTGGCCGGGGTTGCGCACGGTGGCCGACTGGGGCTACGAACGCTTTGCGCGCAACCGCCTGGCCATCGGTCGTTGGTTCGGCGGCAGCGACTGCCGTACCGGTCGGTGCGCCGTAAAGCCGCGCACCGTACCGCCCGCAAGATAAGCTGATTCATTCACATCACCTCCCGCCGACGTGACCAGAACCGACCCACCACTGGAGCGCGGCGGGTCTTTGCCACCGCCGCGCCTGTCGGAACCCATTGGCCCCGATGTGGCTGGACTTGGCGGGCGGGGGAAAATAATCTTGTCCCGCCATGCTTTCGCGCGCCTGTTCCGCCGCCGTCAATGGAATCGAAGCCTACGCCGTCGAGGTGGAGGTGAACTGCGGTTTTGGGGAAACCTTCATCGTCATCGTCGGCCTGCCGGATGCGGCGGTCAAGGAGTCCCGCGACCGCGTGACCACGGCGCTGTCCAATTCCGGCTACACGTTCCCGATGGGCAAGACCACCATCAACCTCGCGCCCGCCGATGTGAAAAAAGAGGGGCCGAGCTTCGACCTGCCCATCGCCATCGGCATGTTGGCCGCCAGCGAGCAGATTGAGACCGACCAACTCGACAATTTTGTCATCGTCGGCGAACTGGCGCTGACCGGCGGGGTTCGCCCGGTGAAGGGCGTGTTGCCTGTGGCGCTGCGGGCCAAGGCAGACGGCAAGGTGGGTGTGTTGGTGCCGGCAGAAAACGCGGCTGAAGCGGCGGTGGTGGCGGGGTTACAGGTGATTCCAGTGCAGAATCTCCGCGAGGCTGCGCAGTTCCTGGAGGGGCAAATCCGCCTCGCCCCGGTGCGCGTGGATGTGGCGGCGCTGTTTGACCAGCCCACGGAAGAAGAGAACGATTTTGCCGAAGTGAAGGGACAGGAGAATGTGAAGCGCGCGCTGGAAATCGCGGCGGCGGGCGGCCACAACGTCATTTTGGTGGGGCCGCCGGGCACCGGCAAATCCATGCTCGCGAAACGGTTGGCCACCATCCTGCCGCCGCTGAACTTGGACGAAGCCTTGGAGACGACCAAAATTCACAGCATTGTGGGCCTGCTCAAGCCCGGGCAGGCGCTGGTCACGCGCCGGCCGTTCCGCGCGCCGCATCACACGGCGAGCGATGCCGGGTTGCTGGGCGGCAACATCAATCCCACGCCCGGCGAAATCTCGCTGGCGCACCATGGCGTACTGTTTTTGGATGAGCTGCCGGAGTTCAAGCGCAGCGTGCTGGAGACCATGCGGCAGCCGCTGGAAGAGGGGCAGGTGACTATTTCCCGCGCCGCCGGTACCATGACCTTCCCCAGCCAGTTCATGTTGGTCGCGGCAATGAACCCTACGCCCGATGGAAAAATGCCGGGCGAAAGCCGCAGTTCACCGCGCGAAATTCAAAACTATCTGGGCCGCATTTCCGGGCCGCTGCTGGACCGGGTGGATTTGCACATCGAGGTGCCGGCGGTGAAGTTCCGCGAGATGGCTGCCGTCCAGACCGGCGAGACGAGCGCGCAAATCCGGGAACGGGTGATTGCCGCGCGCCGGCTTCAGCACGCGCGGTTTGCGGGCAAACCCAAAATCACCTGCAACGCCCGCATGGGCCCGCGTGAGCTGAAACAGTTCTGTGAACTGGACGAGGCCACGCGGGATTTGCTCAAGCTCGCCATGGCGGAATACAATCTGAGTGCGCGCGCCTACGACCGCATCCTCAAAGTGGCGCGCACCATCGCCGACCTGGCCGCCACCGAAGCCATCGCCGCCGACCACATCTCCGAGGCCATCCAATTTCGTTCGCTGGACCGGCAGTTGTGGGGGTGAGCCGGTGGTCAGCAGGAAACCGGAAGCGGGAAACCCATCCCTCGCGCGTGTAAAGATCTCACGGCAAAGGGCAGTGCGGGAGCAGGGGCACTTCACCGCGCTGCACGATAAGTGCGGGGAGCCTGATGAAATCGGCGGCGAAACCGGGTGGCAAAATATTGGCTGGAATTAAATCCGTTCGCGAAGGCAATGTCGGTCACGGACTGGTTTGGAAATTCCCGCAGTTGGCGGGCGGCGCGATCCAGGCGGCAATGGTTCAAATATTCCAAGGGCCCGTTGTTGACCAATTCCCGGCAGTATTTGGAGAAGGCGGTGATGCCCATGCCGCAATGCGCGGCCATTTGTTTCAACGTCCAGGCCTGGCTGCTGCTGGCATGGTTGTCCGCGAGGTCACGCAGGTAAAGTTCGACCGTGCGCCGGCGGGAAGTCAATTCGGGGTGCTGCGGTTGTTGCTGGGCCGTAAGGGCCGTGAGAATGCCAAGCAGCAGTTGGTTGAGCAGCGTGAGCATGCGCGATTCCGTGTAAGGCTGCTGCCAGTGCAACACGGCATCGGAAAGCCCGCGAAAGGCGGCGGCAATTTCGGCGGAAGAGTTCCAGACGGAACTTTCGTTGTGCCGCAGATTGCGCGTCAGGGCGGCCCGGTCGCCGGGGGTCAGGGTCACCCACCGGGGCCATCGCCAGTCTTGATTGGGGCGGCGAACACCCACATCCAAGATGAGCCAGTGCAATTTGCCCGGCCCGATGTTGGGCGCGCCCAGCTTGTGAAGCTGCCACGGGCGGGTAATGGTGAACTGGCCGGAGTGAAGTTCAAATCTCTTCGTTTCCACCGAGAAAGCCGTGGTGCCGGTTTCCAGAAAACAAATCTCCACCCCTTCGTTACGATGCGGTTCCAGCCCCCAGTCCTGCGCACCGGTGCCATTCCAAAAGCCAATGCTAGTGATGCCGGGCAACTGGGACGGCGACAGCAAAATGCCCGGATAATGGCCTTTGGTCAGCGCATGCAGCTGGATTTTGCCGCAGCGCACGGCCGCCGACTGCGGCGCGCAGGAGTCGATCTCAAACCGGGATTTTCGCCCCCGATAAATGGGCGCAACGGACGCTGGCATGAATGTTCAATATCCTTCGTCGAATGAATTTGCAAGCCGGACTCGCCGCGAATCTGGCAGACTCGCGGCATGAAATCCACCATTTTGAAAGCCCTGCTGACCTGCACGCTCGCAAGTAGCGCGCTTGTGGGCAAACTGCTGGCTGCCGATCAAGCACTGCTCAGCTCCACCAATTGGCCCGCCGCCGATCCCAACGCGATCGCGCATTGGCGGGATTTGCGGTTTGGCATGTTCATTCATTGGGGGCCGGTGAGTTTGACCGGCAAGGAAATCGGCTGGTCGCGAGGCGTTGCGCCTGATGAAACTCCCAAGGAACGCGAGCGCCAGACACCGGTTGAAATCTACGACAATCTCTACCACCAATTTAACCCGACGAATTTCAACGCCGATGAATGGGTGTCCGTCGCCAAGGCTGCCGGCATGAAATACATCGTGCTGACGTGCAAACATCACGACGGCTTTTGCCTCTGGGACACGAAGCTGTCTGATTACAACATCATGCACACGCCGTTTCACCGCGACGTCGTGAAGGAACTGGCCGCCGCGTGCAAAAAGCAGGGGGTTGAATTTGGCGCGTATTATTCCGTCACGGACTGGTATAACCCCAACTGGCCGATGACCAGCCCGCGCGGCAAGGTCAAGCGCGACCATTACGACTTGGACGCCTACGAAAAATATCTGCAGGGCCAAATCACCGAACTCATCCAAAATTACGGGCCGCTGCTGACTATTTGGAACGATGTGCCGACCCATTGGTTTCTACATCGCGGCCAGGACACCATCAAACTCGTTCGCCGGCTGCAGCCGGACATCCTGATCAACAACCGCACCGGCGACGGCGGCGATTATCGGACGCCGGAACAAAAAATCGGAACGTTTCAAATGGACGATCCGTGGGAATCCTGCATGACCGTTTCCGCCCACAATCATTGGGCCTGGGGTGGCGCCGACGACGGTGTGAAACCCGTGTCCGCCTGCATCGAAATGCTCGTGCGCAGCGCGGGTGGCGACGGTAATGTTTTGTTAAACGTGGGCCCGCGTCCCGACGGCGTGATTGATCCGGCGCAGGCAAATCTATTGAGGCAGGTGGGTGCCTGGCTCGCGCAAAACGGCGAGGCCATTTACGGCACGCGCGGCGGCCCCTGGAAACCGGCCAAAAATGTCGTCAGCACGCGCCGGGGCAATTATATTTACCTCCATGTGCTGAAATCTGTGAACGGCCGGTTGGAGTTGCCCGCGCTGTCGGCAAAAATCCAATCCGCCACCCGGTTGGACGGCAGCCGGGTTGAGTATGGCCAGAAAAACGGCGCGCTGGTGGTGATGCTTCCCCCCACCGGGCAACCGGCCCCCATGGACACCATCGTAAAACTGGAACTGGACGGCCCGGCCATGGCGATTCCGGCCATGGACGTTGCCGCCGCTGAAAAAGAATGAAAAACATCGGGCTGATTGACCTCGTCATCATTGTCCTGTATCTGGCCGGCATTGTCGGTGCCGGCGTGTGGGTCGGGCTGCGCAAACGCAAAGGCGGCGCGGCGGGGAGTTATTTTCTTGCCGGCAACACGCTGGCCTGGCCGTCTATCGGGCTGGCGCTGTTTGCCACCAACATTTCCTGCCTGCACCTCGTCAGCCTCGCGCAGGCGGGCTACGATTCCGGTTTCCTGATGGGCAATTTCGAGTGGCTGGCGGCGTTCATGCTCATCGGTTTGAGTTTGTTTTTCGTGCCGTTCTACATGCGCGCCAAGGTGGCCACGCTGCCGGACTTTCTGGAAAAGAGATATTGTTCGGAATGTCGGAACTGGCTGGCCGGACTCTCGATGCTCACGGCAATTATTTTCAACATCGCCTTTCCGCTCTCGACCGGCTGGCTGGTGCTGCATGGCGTGTTCGGCATTGATAAATGGGTTTGCATCCTGACGCTCACCACGCTGACAGCCATTTACACGATTCTCGGCGGGCTTTCGGCGGTCGTGCTGACCGAGACCATTCAGGCGGTGGTATTGCTGGTCGGCTCGATTGTCATCACCGCGCTGGCCTACGCCAAAGCCGGCGGCTGGCACGGCATGACGGAACAGCTTCACGCCTCTGGCGAAAGTCTGAAGCTCTCCATGTTGCGCTCGCCCACGGACGAGCCCGGCTTGCCGTGGTATGCGATTTTGCTGGGTTATCCGGCGCTCGGCATTTGGTATTGGTGCGCAGATCAGACGATCGTGCAGCGCGTGCTCGGCGCGAAGGACGAAAACCACGCGCGCACCGGCCCGTTGTTTTGCGGTCTGATCAAGGTGTTTCCGGTTTTCGTGTTCGTCCTGCCCGGCCTGTTGTTTCTGACGATGATTCAAGGCGGCAAGCTCGACGGCCTGGCGCAGTTGCGTGTCCGCAGCGAAACGACCCTTGCTGCTGCCGGTAAACAGTATCAACTCGAACTCACCGGCAAAGTGATTGGCGGTCAAACCCGGAAATATAGTTTTACGGGCGATCAAGCGCCGTTGGATTTGACGAAGGAACTGGCGAACGATGGCCAGCCACTCACTTTGATGTCTGGCTTTGACACTAAAAATCTGGTGCTGCCGGCCAATGTCACCGTGATGTCATCGAAGGAAACTTACGGTTTGATGATCAAAAATCTGATGCCGGTAGGTTTGTTTGGCGTGATGGCCGCCGCACTCATGGCCGCGCTCATGGGCAATCTCGCCAGCGCGTCCAACTCCATCGCCACGCTGTTTAGCTATGATTTGTGGCGACGCTTTCGGCCCGCCACGCCGGAACCTCGCCTGGTTCTGATTGGCCGGCTGGCTTCGCTCGCCGCGTTTCTGCTGGGCATCGGGCTCGTGCCGCTGCTGGACAATTACAAAAGCATTTTCGCCGGCATCAACGACATTATCGCGCACGTCGCACCGCCGATTTCATGCGTGTTCGTGGTCGGCGTTTTCTGGCCGCGGGCATCGGCGGCCAGCGCAAAGTGGACGATGTGGATCGGCTCGCTGACCGGCGCGCTGGTGTTCACCGCCAAGACGCTGCATGCTTGGAAACCTGAAACTTTTGGCTGGATTCCAGGCTTCTTCTATGTGACCCCGTTCATGCTGATGGCCTTTTACCTCTTCGTTTTTTGCGTGGGGCTGCAAGTTGCCGTGACGCTGGCGCGGCCAAAGCTCGCGACGGAAGATCCGCAGAAACTATTCTGGGCGCATCCGTTGGATCCGCTCCGCTCCCCCGGCTGGCCGGGGCTGGCGAATTACAAAGTGCTCGCCGCGCTCGTGTTCGCCTTGATGTGCACCCTGTATGGTTGCTTCCGCTAAACCAAATCCGCCATGAAAAGAAACCTGTCCCTCACCTTGCCGCTGCTCGCCCTGATTGCGCTCGCGGGCTGCGCCACCCGCCCGGCCCCGGTCACGCGCTACGCCTGGGTCACCGGCCTCAAGCCGGAGAAAGCCGCGCGCTACGAGGAATTGCACGCGCACCCGTGGCCTAGCGTGAACCAGATGATCAAGGCCTGCCACATCCAGAACTTTTCCATCCACGAACGTGAGATTAACGGCCAGCTTTACCTCTTCGCGTATCTGGAATACACCGGCACGAATTTCGATGCGGACATGAAGCGCATGGCCGCCGATCCCGAAACCCAGCGCTGGTGGAAGGAGACCGACCCGTGCCAGTCGCCGTTGCCGGACGCCGCCGCCAAAGGCAAAATCTGGAGCGACACCAAGGAGGTCTATTTTCTCCAATGAAAGCGGGGCTGTTGCAGGATAAAGTCATTTTTCTCACCGGCGGCTCGACGGGGATCGGTTGGGAATGCGCGAAAGCGTATGCGGCTGAGGGCGCGAAAGTCGTGATCGTGGCGCGCGGCGCGGACGCGGTGGCCCAAGCGGCGGCGGAATTGGGCCCGGACCATCTGGGCCTTGTTTGCGATGTTGCCAGCGATGCCGAAGTGAAGGCGGCAATGGCAAAGACACTGTCGCGCTACGGCAAGCTCGACGCCGTCCACAACAATGCCGGCATTGCCACGCCCTCCCGGCCGGTGCACGAAACCACCGACGCCGAGTGGGACGCGCTGTTTAACATCAATTTGAAAAGCGTTCTGCACACCACGCGTCATGCCTTTGCCGCCCTTCAGGCCAGCCGGGGAACCATTCTCAACACCTCGTCGCTCGTCGGCGTGATTGGCCAGGAGATTCACGCCGCCTACACCGCCACCAAGGGCGGCATGAACACGCTTACTAAATCCATGGCGCTCGACTACGCGCGGCACGGCATCCGCGTGAACGCCGTTTGTCCCGCCGGCACTTGGACGCCGATGCTGCGCCAGTGGTGCGCCGAGCAACCCGACCCGGGTTCCATCGAGCGTTATCTCGACGAGATTCATCCGCTCGGCCACTGCCCGGAGGGCGATGTGATTGCCGACGCGTGCGTGTATTTGCTTTCCGACAAGGCGCGTTTTGTGACCGGCCACATCATGCACGTCAGCGGCGGCGCGGAACTCGGCTATCGGCGAACCGTTTAATGCCATGATTAAAAACTTTTCCACGCGCGATGTGCGCTATCCCATCGGTTCCGGTCACGGAAGCGACGCCATTCACAAAGACCCGGTTTATTCGTATGCCGTCACCTTGCTGCACGATGACCAGGGCCGCACTGGCACGGGGCTGGCCTTCACGCTGGGCGAGGGAAATCAGCTTGTCTGCGAAGCGGCGCGGTTCTACGCGCAGGGGCTGGCCGGCAAGTCCATCGAAGACATCATGGCGGATTTTGGGGCGTGGCAAAAGGCGATGGCGGACGAGCAACAGTTCCGTTGGCTCGGGCCGCACAAGGGCATCGTGCAACTGGCGCTGGCGTCCGTCACGAATGCCTGCTGGGATTTGTGGGCCAAGACGCGCGGCGTGCCGCTGTGGCAACAGCTGCTTGACCTCACGCCCGAGCAACTGGTGGCCACACTCGACCTGTCCTATCTCGAAGACGAACTCACGCGCGAGCAGGCATTGCAAATGCTTCGCGCCGCCCAGCCGAGCCGCACCGGCCGCGAAGGGGTCTTGAAATCTGGCTATCCCGGCTATGACACGAGCGTGGGCTGGTTTAATTATTCCGACGAACTGGTTCGGGAAAACTGCCGGCGCGCGCTGGCCGCCGGCTTCACGGCCATGAAATTAAAAGTGGGTTCGCGCGACCCGGAACGCGACCTCCGCCGGGCGCACATCGTCCGCGAAGTCGCCGGCGACCAGGCGCGTGTGATGCTCGATGCCAATCAGCAATGGACTTTGCCCCAGGCGCTCGCCATCTGTCCGCGTTTGCGCGCGATGCATCCGTTTTGGATTGAAGAGCCGACGCATCCCGATGACATCCTCGGCCATCAGACGCTCGCCACCGCCATCGCGCCGGTGAAGCTGGCCCTGGGCGAACACGTCCCGAACCGGGTCATCTTCAAAAATTATTTGCAGGCGAAATGCGCCGGCTTCATCCAGGTGGACGCGGTGCGCGTGGCGGGCGTGAGCGAATTTCTCGCGGTCAGCCTGCTCTCCAAAAAATTCGGCGTGCCGGTGGTGCCGCATGTCGGCGACATGGGGCAATTGCATCAGCACCTCGTGCTGTTCAACCACATTGCGGTCGGGCATGAGGTGGTTTTTCTGGAGCATATTCCGCACCTGCGGGAGCATTTCATGCATCCGTGCCGCGTCGAGGACGGGGTTTACCGGACGCCGCAGGAGGCTGGCGCGAGCTGTGATTTGAAATAGCGCCGGTGGCAGCCTGCTGCCGAAAGGCTTGCGGCGACCGGCCAAAAGCCTTTTGAAAGGCAATGCGCAGGTGCTCATCACTGCGAAAACCCGCGCGCTGAACGATGTGCTTTATCGGCATCGCCGTTTCCTGCAGCAATTTGGCGGCGCGGGACACGCGGCAAAACTGGATTTCGGCGAGCACGCTCCGACCGGTCACGGCTCGGAAACGCCGGTCCAACGTGCGGCGGGCGAGGCCGACTTTGTGCGCGACAGCGGGCACATCCACAATGTCATGGCTGAAATTCCAGATGTATTCCACGGCGGCTTTCACCACCTCGTCCACCACCGGCCGGCTGGCGCCGGCCGGGCCGCCGGGCTGGTCGGTGAGAAAGTGTGCCAGGAGGCCGATGGCCTGCCGCGAGAAATTGGCGCAATTCACGGACGGATGCCGATGCACGCACAGCAGCAGATGTTCAAACTGGGCGCGGAAGAGGGCGCGGTTCTCCATGACGGGCAGGTTTTCACGCAGGCAGAAGGCATCCTCGCGCAGCCAGCGCAGCGGTTCATCGCCATTGAAATGAATCCACATCAGCGTCCAGCCGGTCTGGGGCGACGGCCGGTGGCGGTGCCATTCCCCGGGACGGAACAGGAAGGCGTCATTCGCCCTGAGCCGGCGCGTGTGGGCGCGCGTTTGCAATTCGCCGCCGCCCGCCACGACCAGGGCGAGGCAAAACTCCGGCAACATGCGCCCGTCGTGCCAGTCAAAATAAAAGAACGGGGCATCGCGCTGCGGATAGGCTTCGCCGGGCGCAATCCGCTCCCAGCCCACATGTGTCAAATAGAGCGCCTCGTGAAACAGCGCTTCGCTCACCGGGAGCGCATGGCGGAAGGGCTGAGAAAGGCTCATTCGTAGGGGTATTTAATGCCACTTTCCAGATATAGTCAATTCCTAGCCATAGTGCTGGCGCATAATCGGGGGTTAACCTGGTTGCGGCGGGTTGGCTTTGGGTGTTTAATGGGCGGGAACCATGAACCTGCCGCACCAGTCCGTTTTGCCTGCAAAACGTTTCCCGATTCTCATAATCGGGACGGGCGGCATCGTGAAGGACGCGCATCTGCCGGCGTATCGCATCGCTGGCTTTCCGGTCTGGGGACTTTACAACCGCACCCGTGACCGGGCGGCGGCGCTGGCGAAAGAATTCGGCGTTGCCCATGTCTTCGACAATCTCGACGCGGCGCTCGCCGCCGTGCCTCCAGACGTTATCTACGATCTCGCGCTGCCCGCCTCGATGTTTGCGGATACGCTCCGCAAATTACCGGTAGGCTCGCATGTGCTCATCCAAAAACCGATGGGCGAGAATTTGGCCCAAGCGCGGGAAGTACTGGCAGTCTGCCGCGAACGCAAATTGAATGCGGCCATCAACTGCCAGTTGCGCTTTGCGCCGTTTGTCCTGGCGGCGCGGCATTTGATTCAGGAGGGGATGATTGGCGACCTGGTGGACATGGAAATGCGCCTGACGGTGATGACGCCCTGGCATCTGTTCCCGTTTCTCAACGGCCTGCCGCGCATGGAAATCGTTTACCACAGCGTGCATTATGTGGATTTGTTCCGCTCGTTTCTGGGCGAACCGCGCAGTGTTTATGCCCGCACCTGCGCGCATCCGTCGCTGCCCGAACTCGCGTCGGTCAGCACCTCGATGATTCTGGATTATCCCGATCCGGTGCGCGCGACCATCACCACCAATCACATGCACCGCTTCGGCGCAAAGCATCAGGAAAGCTATCTCAAGTGGGAGGGCACCCGCGGTGCCATCAAGGCGCGCGTCGGGCTGCTGATGAATTATCCGCACGGCGTCGGCGACGTGTTTGAATACTGCCAGCTCAACGCCCAGGGCCAGCCCGGTGAATGGCAGGCGGAAAAACTTGAAGGCTCGTGGTTTCCCGAGGCGTTCATCGGTTCCATGGCACAGGTGCAGCGGCACAAGGAAGGTTCGCTGGCCCGGATGGTCACGGACGTGAATGATGTCATCCACACGATGGAAGTGGTCGAAGCCGCCTACGCCTCGTCCGCGCGCGGCGGCGTGAAACCCTCCGAATTTTGCCAACCATGACCACCCTGCGCGGCATCGCTTGGAACCACACCCGCGGCTTCACGTCCATCGTGGCCGCGGCGCAGCGCTTTGAGGAACTGCACCCCGA
>Ga0007882_10000442_pt1 | contig 24303 bp, 32 predicted proteins | sample CryBogCBH12Aug01_FD_71195 | JGI IMG/M metagenome (GOLD analysis project Ga0007882, IMG submission 71195) | Freshwater microbial communities from Crystal Bog, Wisconsin, USA - CBH12Aug09.1 | ecosystem: Environmental > Aquatic > Freshwater > Lake | place: Crystal Bog, Wisconsin, USA | collected... | reverse complement strand
CACATCAAGCGAGTTCTTGCAGATATTGGTATTTGCAAGCTTGATGAGAAGCACTTGAAAGCCAAGTGATACTATTATGTATTCGACCGTGATGCCTAACAAGTCGCCGGAGCCAACCGCCGTTGGCGCTGTCAGTTCCGCTGTCGCGGTTCACGCCACAAGTCGGCGGTGGCTCAGCTTTTTTCGTTAGGCAGCATTCGCGCCCGTGAAAAACTATATCGCCATTGTTAGTTTTATCGTCATGTTTCTGATGGCGGCGTTTGTGATTGTTGTCATCGGCGGAGTAGCTTCGGTATTTGTCTCGCTTTATTACGAGAAGAGTGATGTCGTCGGGCCTGTTCCTGCGTGTTATTGGCCGATTGTGTGGACGGTGGCAGTGGTTGCTGCCGTTGCCGCTGGCAGACATTCATTTCGAGCGACGTTGCGACGTTCCCAGAAACACGATAGTTGATAAGCTATGACCATGCTGCCTAACCATTCGCCGGAGCCAACCGCCGTTGGCGCTGTCAGTTCCGCTATCGCGGTTCCCGCCGCGAGTCGGCGGTGGCTCAGCTTTTTTCGTTAGGCCACGAAAGATATGATGTCTAGTTTCAAGAGGCTACCAGCGTGGAAGACATTCAGCTTATTGATTCTTTCCGCCGTGGTGCTGTCGCTCTTGAGCTACTTCATGTTGTTTTTGAGATATGGCGTTTTCGATTGGGGAGACAGTGACTTTCCACCTTATCAGCCCGAAACGCTTATCGAGAAGGCTTTTGAGGCTATTTGCTTTTCCGTCTTGTTTGGTGCTGGGCTGCTCTGGTTATTTGTCATCAGTTATGTCATTGCAATTTTATTTAGAGCCATCAAGCGGCACGTGGCCTAACCAGTCGCCGGAGCCAACCGCCGTTGGCGCTGTCAGTTCCGCTGTCGCGGTTCGCGTCGCGAGTCGGCGGTGGCTCAGCTTTTTTCGTTAGGCAGCATTCACGCCATGAAAAAACTAATCATCATTGGAATCAGCCTCGTCATACTAATTTTGTTGGTTGCGCTGTCATTGCCGCATTTCCGACATTCGAGCGGCCCGGACATTCACAAAGCAAGCACCGCTGATGTTCGCACGATGAGCGATGCAGAAGTCCGCAAGATATTCACTGGTGATTGGGTTCCACAAGGCTCGACTTGGGGCGGGCTGGTTTTACATTCAAAAGGAAGCTTTACCAAAAGATTGAGGTCAGATTCGACTAGCGACGCCAAACAGTGGCTATACGAAGGGACTTGGGCTGTTAAGGATGCGTTCTTGACCTTGACTATCACAAATGCAGTCACTCGGAATACCGCCGACAGTGAGCCGGTTGGTAGTATTGACCAGTTCATGATTGTCAAGGTAGATCAGAGTCAGTTGGTGTTACAAAAAGACGGCGTTAAAACTTATTTTAGTAGATGACCATGCTGCCTAACAAGTCGCCGGAGCCATCTGCTGTTGGCTTTTACACAGTTCTTCAGAAGAAGGCAGATACGAAAAGGTCAGGTCAATTTCGTCATCGCCGATGATGATTTTTTCCATGATCGCCTCTGCAATTTTTCGTTTGCTCTCCCGCTCCAACTTGGGCCATTGCTCGTACAGCGTCCATGCTTCCGCTAGCACTTCTTCGCTGGAAACATTGTTCACCTTGAGGCTGGCAATCTCAGCTTCGAGCCTCGGCAGTTCATTATGCAACTGCTTCAGTCGTTCTTCGGCAGGGCCGTAAAGATCACGAAATCCGTCTCCAGAAATCTGCTTGTTAAGATACAACTGGTGCGTATGATGCATGTCTGCCCGCACTTTCTGACTTTGTCGCTGTAATGTCGCCAGTTCCTGCTCCTTTTGGTTGATATTGCGCTTGGCCTCGTCCATGTGGGCGGCAACCTTTTCCTGAGAGCCAAAAAAGGCGTGCAATTCTTCCCGGAAGATGCTTTCGAGGTCTGCTGTTGGGATTTTGCGGTTGCATTTCCGGCAATGGTATTTGGGTGAATCCGAGCGGGCATACATTTTACCACCGCACACACACCATGTCAGGTTGCCGAATATATGCACCGGCACCTTGCCGGGCTTCTTCCAAGACTTCAATTGTTCCTCCATGATCTGATTGACCTGATCCCATAGCGTAGGAGTGACAATCGGTTCACATTCGACCTTGCCCCATTCTTCTTCCGGCTTCTCGGTGCCTTTCCAGTCACCATGCTTGCGGATGCGATTAAAATAGTAGATGCCTTTGGCGCTCGTATCGGCAAGCACCCGTTTGACCTGAGTATCGCTCCACAGGGAACCGCCCCGGACGCGATGCCCGGCGGCATTCAACAATTTAGCCACTGTGCCTTTGCGTTTGTATTGTAGGAATAGCTCAAATGCCTTGCGACGGACAGGTGCTTCATCCGGCTGAATGACGAGCTTGCGGTCTTTCCAGATGTATCCATATGGAGCTTGGCCATTGATGGTCTTGCCCAGCTTGGCACGGACAAGAATCGAAGATTTTTGCCGGTCGGCTATTTCTTCTCGTTCCCAAGTGGCCATCGCTGCAATGATGGTGAAAAACAAGCGGCCAGCCGGGGTGCTGGTGTCAATTGTCTCGGATATGGAAATGAGATCGGCATTGTGGTCGCGAAAGTAATCCGAGAATTCCAATAGCTCCTTGGTATTGCGGGCCAATCGTGCCAGTTTGGAGAAAATGAGGCCGTTGATATGGCCACGCTTGATGTCATCCCGCATCCGTTTGGCTTCGGGGTGGTCATTGACGGATTTGCCGGAAATCCCCGCAAGGTCGTATGTCTCCTTGACCGTCCAGCCGCGAACCATGGCGTATGCTTTGGCACGTTCAAGGTGGTGTGCGGGGCTTTCGCCACGGGCCTGCTCGTCGCTTGAAACTCTGATCCAGATACCGATGTTCTTCGGTGAATCATTTTTGACACTATTTTCCTTCATATACTACTTATGCCTGATAATGCAGGGGCATTTCAAGACAAAAGTATATCTATTTGATGGACGATGTGATTTCATGGAGGCGTGCAAAACAAATTCGTGAAAGAAACTCAACTGGCTGCGCTTGCAAAAGCAGCGCGCTTGAAATCGAAGCTATCCAAAGCGGAATTGGGGCGGCAGTTGGGCGTCAGTAGAGGTGCGATTCATCAGGCAGAAGAATTTCCCGATATGAGCCTGACCAAAGTGCGAATACGGATGATCGAGAAATGCACGGTAGCAACAGTGACCGGCCCATTCTATCGAATCAACGTGTGATGAAACGCCAACCAGACAAAAACCAGCCCGCCACGTTTAACCGAGCAATCCGCCAAACGCACCCGGCCTGCCCGTCTGCCAGATGCGAGCCAGAACGTCACCAGCTAAAATGGATTGGTCGGCAAACAGGAACAATCCTGGTGCCCGTTGCAATTCGGAACAGGTCTGTACCAGCGTTTGCACCCGCTTAGCGCTCGTTGTCACCGTGATGACGCGGAAGCGGTCGATACCAAGTTTCTGCTCACGGATGCGTTGTTGCCAAGTCGCCGTATACGCCAGTAGTTTGCGCTTAAATGACGTTTGCGACAAGGTGCGCCGGTTGACCGGCATGGTGCCACGGTCGGCCTCAAGGAAGAAATATGTCCGCTGACTGGTTCCGGCGGTATCAGTATAGTCCAAGGCAAACACCCGGTCGGGAATGACACCAAGTTTTATGCCGCCTTGGATCATTACCTGCCAGCGGAATGGCTGCCGCTCCGCATAAATGGGGAGCTCATCCTCGTAGAGAAACGTCACATTGCCTCGTTTTTGGCAGGCCGATACAATCGCCACTAACACATCCGCCACGAACAACGCGTGATCGAGATATATTCGACCAACGATGTCATTCCGTTCGTTCCATGTATTGGAAGGCACAGTCAAACCGAATTTCTGGCGCAACAGGGTGCCTCCTTTCCTTCCTAATCCGTATACGATCTTCTGGGTGCCTCCGTTTATGCGATGAACAAGCTGAGCGCGAGGACGATCAAGAAACCCATGATGAAAGAGTGATTGCAACCGACGCACAATTTGTTGCGAACTACCACCCACCAGAGCGACAATCTGATCGGAACGCAGAAATCGGTGCCGGTGAACGAGTTTGATAATCTGCCAGTCGCGCTCCCCAAGCCACAATGGGGCATCCGGGGAAACGCGTTTGAAACGGGGTCTTCTTGTGGGCATCCTGCCATCTTGATGGCTAATGCAATGATGATGTAGAGGGCGCTTTTTGCCAAATTGCGCAAGTTTAGTGTCTGGTAAAACCTGCCATTTTCATACGGTAAGTTCACTCGTAATACCCGTCGTTGCTCCACGTTTCAAGCGTGAACCGGTCGCGGTAGCGCCCTCCGGTCGTAATGGGCGATAGCCCCTTATTCTAAAACCAGTTCCCAACGTGTCGGCGGCTAGGATGATAATCCAAGCCGGCCGACATTTCTCTTTCTGGCTAAAGGACAACGGGTAGTGTCCGATAGCCCGGCTAGCCCACAGGGAGAAAGAGAAATGTCGGGCGGTAGCCGACGACACGTTGGGAGCTAGTGGTGCGGCGGTTAAGCCGTGCCATTCAATCGTTGGGCAAATTGCCCCTACATAGTTATATGTAGGTAGTATGTGGGGGAGTAAACCGTATCCTTGATATGCTACCGATTGAATAATTATTGAATTTTTGCTTGCTGCGCTCCCAGTGATTTTGTAGAAGTCAAAATTATGCCACCCCCTCGCAAAAAACGCCCCGCTTTACCAGCAATCAAGGCGAGTCCAAAAATTTTCCTTGTCCACGGCCAAAACGAAGCTGTTCGTGAAAAGGTGGCGCGATTTATTGAAAAATTGGGATGTAATGCTCTGATCCTCCATGAGCTTCCAAGCAAAGGGAAAACTATTTTTCAAAAATTCAGCGATTATTCAGCAGTCGAATTTGCGGTGGTTCTGCTTACAGAGGATGATACAGGTGGTCGCAGCGGTTCCAAGCAACAGAAGCGTGCCAGACAGAATGTGATTTTGGAATTGGGTTTCTTTTTGGGAAAATTGGGGCCGGAAAAGGTGTGTTCGTTATACGAAGAAAGTGTTGAGCTTCCTTCGGATTATAATGGGGTTGTCTATATTCCATTGGGCAAAGATGAAAAATGGAAGACACTTTTAACACGGGAATTGAAAGCCGCTGGAATTCCTATTGATTCTGACCGATTGCTATCAGCATGAGCTTGGACATAAATCAAGTGCGTCGGCAATTCATGGAAAAAATGGATAGCCTTTGGGTGGATGAATTTGATGAAGCTTTTGATAAAATTCCCGGCGGAGACGGTGTTGCTTTTAGAAGATATGCGGATTTGCTAGATGAATTTTTTGTATGCTACTGGCATTTTTTGACGCTTTGGCAGACGGAAAAACACCCGAAGACCTAAATAAAATAGCCGGTTATCAATACGATGAGTCATTTCGCAAGTTGGAAACGGTGTGGCGCAACACGATAGACGCACAAGTGCGCAAAGCAGAAGAGTTAAAACTGGATTCTCGCCCACGATTTTTGCCACCACTGCTGGCCACTTTTCAAAAAGCGGATGGTTTATTGAAGGCAGCTAGAAAAGCTGATACAATGAAGGAACGCATTGATAAATATAGAGAAGCAGCGTGTTTGCTTGAAGATTTTATTAAGCGGCTTGAGGTCGCTAATTAACAAGCTTCCTATGACTCTTATCAACGCAGAGCTTACGTTAATTGATGCACCATTCATGCCTCCAGGCTATTTAGCTTACGCAGACTTTTATAACGATATAATTCGCATTGGAAAGTGCGATCTTGGTCATGGGATATTTGCAAATAAAAATATCGGAAAAGGCGAAACCATTTTAACCTTTGAAGGAGAGCGCATTAACTTTCTTCAGACAAAAACAAAAGGATCATGGGAATGTATGCCCCTTCAGATAGATTTAGACCTCTATATTGACACGGTGCCAGTAGGGGTATTTGTTAATCATTCATGCTCACCTAATGCTGGGATAAAGCATGACAAGGATTTGGTTGCCCTTCGACCAATATCCAAAGGTGAAGAAATTCGGTTTGATTATTCGACAACCATGCAGGAAAAGAGCTTCACTATGGAATGCAGGTGTGGCCAACCCGATTGTCGCCATATTGTAGATGACTTTAACACTCTCCCTGAAAATAAAAAAACAGCATACCTCCAAGAAGGAATCGTCATGAGTTTTATTGCCAAGAAATATGCGAATCCTTGCAAATAAAGCTGTAAAATACTATAAGCAAGTTTCCAGTCTTCAATGATTGGATTTTTTCTTGCCACATTGGCAAATTCGACCGTCTTGCTTCACTCCGTAACCAACATAGAATCATTCCGACCATCTTTTGGATGGCCTGCATCGTGACGATGCAGAAAACCAGCAATCACCGACAAATCCGGCAATTCGCCGCGCGTATTCAGTGCGGCTAATTCTTCTAAAATCATGTCCCATATTCGAGGTATGGCCCGCGATGGGGCACCATTTATATTTTGATTTCGATTCACGATGGATTGGAACGCGAGCGATGGCTCTAATTCTATAGATTTTGCATGTACCAGTCGGTTCGAGGTCATGATATTTACCATTTCTCGCTTTTCTTCTGGAAAAGCTAGTTGGTAGCTCAACCAAGCGTTTCCAGCCAGTTCGAGGAATTGTTCTAGTCGTTTTGGATGTTGGCCGTAGTCGTGGTTCAGATTACTCAAGATTTCCTCCACCGCTTTTTGTTCTAATAATAAGCTATTCTTCCGTTCCTCGAACATGGTCTTGTCGAGCACCTGATCGAGATAAGCGTCGGTAAGACGGTTCAACCGTTCTTTAATAGAGGCTAACTTCAGATTCTGGCTTTTAATCTCCTCATCGTGCCGTATTGTCCATGTTTTCCGCATTGCCAACACTTTGGGTCTGAAATATGCTTTTTCGTCGTCACCAAACTGTACCTTCTCAAAGAACCGTGATGTTTCCGTCTCAGCAACTTCCTCGCGGATGGCGGTGCGGGGATCATGCTTGCTGTGACAGCGATAATATACATGACCTTTCTGACGCTCGCCGATGAGTGAATACTGACAGGTCGCACAGGATAGCATCCGACGGAACTGGAACGTATGACGCTTCGTGCGAACGTTCACTTTGCCGGTGAGAACGTCGTGCACGCGGTCAAACAGGATTTTGCCGATGATGGATGGATGGATGCCAACGAATCTTTCATTGGTCTTGTGGATTTCTATGAGGCCGAAATAGAAGGAGTTGTTGAGCATCTGGGACAAGCTACTACGCTTGACTCTGCTGTTTGAACGTGTGCGTAGTCCCAACCGATACATCTCATAACCCAAGGTTTCTAGACTGTACTGCCCCGTGGCGTAAAGCTCAAACGCTTTTCGCACCAGTGGTCCCATGATCGGGTCAATAGTCTTTGGTTTACCCCCGCCTTGGTCGAGGTAGCCAATGGGAGCAGGTAAAGGGTATAGCCCTTGCTTTAAGCGCCCATAAAAACCTTTGCGTGTCTCTTCGCGTAAATTGCGGATATAGTCAGCGGCGACCACGGCTTGTATGTCTGCTGAAAGCCTGCCACCTCGGGATTGCAGATCAATGCTTTCATTTACGAAGTGGACTTCAATGCCTTGATCGGATAATTCACCAATGGCCGCCCAATCGCGAAGATTACGAGCGCCGCGATCTAATTTATGCAAAATAATACCCTTAGCTTTGTCAGTGCGCAGGAGTTTCAATGCCTGATTGAAAACTGGACGCCCCTGTTTAGCTGCCGTCTCCATTTCTTCAAGCCAGATAGTGATGATAAACCCCATACGCTCGGCGTAGCGTAAAATGGCATCTTTCTGCTCAGTGAGCGATACGCCTTTTGTCCCTTGTTTGACCGTAGAAACACGGATGTAGCCGATATATCCTTTCATGCTGTTGGGGGATTAACTTCCTGCATGTTAGATATTATCTCACCTGTATCGGGTGTCAAATGAACGGAGGACGCGTCTGTCTGCGATTCCAGCCGCTCAAAAATGCGCATGACCAATGCGAGATACCTTTCTATACTATCCTCGACCTCGGCGAGCTGGTCTTTGTTCAAATCGGGATACAGCTCATGAATGGTTAGCGGTAGTTGTTCGTCCATGCGTTTGACCATATCGCCGGATGCATGGACGTACTAGAGGTTAGAATTTGCCAGATTGGGCAAGTTTACTTTTCCACTTCGCGCGCGAACCCAATATGAACGTCCTCTAACAACCGGGTATTCGGCACCAGCGGTATCGGGACTATCTGACCTGAATTCCAGCATTATCATTGTCGCCGGGCCGTCCAGAAAAAAGAACAGCATCAGCAGGCTAGAAACAATGATTCGCATTTAATTCATATTTTCCACCTAGATTTTAGGCGCATGAAGGACTTCAAGGTAATATTCGGTTGTCCTTTTCAACTTGATTTGCCCCTGCCTTTCGAGTGATTCCAGCGCTTTCTGAACCTCAGGTTGTTCCAGATTAATCTTGGAAAAAAGTTCCATAAGTTTATCGAGCGGCCAACGAGTAAAGCCTTCGTCGTAAAACCTCCAAAGACCACGAATTCCTATACGAATTGCAGATTCTTTTTTTCGTCATTTGCCATATAAAACTTCTCCTGTTCTACGATCTATAATGCGAGTTGCCTGAAGCCGTGGTGACAAAGCAAGCCCACAGAAGCAGCAGAGAGCGCAGTCGTAGCCAAGGCTGGTTCTTCATACGCTTGTCACCTGTCCGAAGCGCCGCCTGCCTTGCGGGAATCCGCCATCATTTGAATCGCTGCCTGTTTGCACTTCTCTATCAGCGCGTCCGGGTCAAGGCCGGTTGCTTCGACATTTCGGCCAGCGCGGTCACGGCCAAACGCTCTGAAAACGCCAGCAGACATTTCATCAGCATTGAATGACCAACCAGGAAGCTCTTTGAATTCTTTTGGCATAATACGTTATGGAGTTACTTCATTCAGGATTCCCCATTTCAATAGGGTTTGCAGGTTTACCGGTGTGACATATTGCAATCCGCCGCCTGGCTGATTAAACCAAGGCGCAACCGATCCTGATTGAACCTCGAACGGTTTCATAACCTCGAACGACCGCAACGACTGGCCAGCAGTTCCGGGTGGCAGCGCTCGTGCCGCTTCGGCAGTTCCCGCCGGTGAGAAGAACCGCGAGTAGCCACTCCCGCCATATCGGTCAATCGTTTGTCCGGGCATCAAAAACGTCCGCTCTGTTGCACCTGCGAAGCCGTTGTTGGCCGGATAGAACCTTTGGAGTTCCATCGTTTCTGTCTTTGCGGCAAGAGTGAAATGCCCGTCGTAGGCATAGGCAGTCTGCAAAACGAGGATCGTAGCTGCAAAGCAGAGCCAAAGTGTGAGTAACGACCGGAATCGTAGTTTAAACTTCGTCACCATAGCACCGCATGTTGTTAATCTTGCAAACTCAAGCATTGCTTCCGCAGATACCCCTCGAAATTCGCGGCGATGACTTGCGCTACGCGAGCGTCGTGGTCGTATATCCAAACCTTGCCTTCCGCATCAAGCCCGACTGGATTCCCTCCGTGGTCTGTTGAGATAACAGCCCACTTCTCCACGCCCGGCCATCGCTGCCGTCGAAAGGTTTTTGTGACTTGAACGAAGGACTCTTCATTCTTGCCCATCGGCACCGCCTTACGCAGTCCAAACACGCGAAACGGGCCTACGATTGCACCGCCGTAACGACGGACGAACTCCTTGTAATCCGCATCTAGCACCACACCGACATCTTGCTCGGCTGCGGAGATTTCGTCAGGTTCAACCCCTTCGGCTTTCAGGATAGGAGTTTTGGAAAAAAGTTCGTCCAAAGCTTGCCATGTTTCGTTTCTCATAAAGTATCAGTTGCCAAGTGCCCGTCTGGCGTTCAGTTCTTGTGTTGCGCGCCACTGCCAATACTCGGTTCGCCAAGCATTGTAGGTCGCCCGCTGCGCTTCCGTTAAGCCCGCGCCAGCGGTGTTCCCGAGTGGATGTTGGACACTATTCCAAATGCTGTGGTTGGCTGCCGGCATTTCGACAAGAGGCCCAGCCGGGTTCTGCCCAAGATGGTGAAGAACAATGGAGTCGCCGCTTGTGGTGGTTGCCGCAAAGCCATTTTGCTGCATTGCCTCAAGGGTTCCTTGTTCAACGTGAGAGAGATCTCTGACTGCTCTTACCTCCATTCCCTGGAACTGGACTACATTGCGCATTGCTCCGCTCTCTGCGGCCGTCCTCCCACCAATCAACGCGGAGTCAGCTTCCAAGGAGCCACCACCTGTCGGTAAAACCAGAGCAACTGACGCTGCATATATCCCAGCCTCCAAAGTTTGTTGGAAAGCGTCCGCGCGGTCAACATGGTTTCCGTTCAAATCTGAACCAGTTGCCAAGCCAGAAAAGGCATTACCCAGACCTAGCGTTATGAAATTCAAAAAATCGGCCTTAACCGACTCATTTTGCATTTGTTCCGCCATACTTGAGCCGGAAACAAGACTATTGAAGATTTGATCATGTAGCCAAGTACTGCTGCCATTTTCACCTATTGCTCCAAGTCCAAACGGATCAATTAAACTGACAGGATTCCCGTTCGCATAGGCATAAGTATTTAATCCCCCGGCAAAACCGCTGGGGTCACTGCTCGTAAAACGGCATAGGTACGGATTATAAAACCTAGCTTTCATGTCGAGCAACCCATTCGGGTCGGTCATCACGCCATATTTGCCGTTAAATAGGAATGGAGTGTCATTTGTGCCTGTACGATAAGTTGTTAGCCCATACGCGGAATACTCAATACGGTCGGTGACAAGACCGCTGTCGGAGGACAACGCAATCGTGCTGCCGCGATAATCATAGTGGTAAGTAAGCGTGTTGGTCTTTGTGGCCGTCTCGGTGATTTGGTAGAGCAAGCCAGCGCCATAGATGTAATAGTTTGTGATTCCATTCTTGATACGCAACAACACCTGGGGCAGGCTCGTGTTGGGATTAACAACAAACGTGGTGGTGTTTGTTCCATTTGCGATACTGACTCGATCATCTAAGGGGTCGTAAATATTTGTAATACCTCCTGCATTGAGCAGTCTGTTTCTAGCATCGTATATGTAGTTGGTGAAAACTCCGCTGGTCAACGGAGCATAGGTCAGGTTCCCATCAAGGTCATTGGTGGTATTTACACTGTTGACTGTTATTAACCGGTTATCCTCGTCATACGCCATTGTGCGGGTTGGCACAGTGTTCGAGTGAGGTAATGGAGCGGCAAATTCCCAAGCCATACATCCGGTGTTCGTCCAATTAAATTTGAAAATAGCAATTGGCAGACTATTTGACATCTGTTCTAAAACATTGGTTGCTTGCCCAGCTGCATCATAATTGATGGTGCGAATGGAACCGTTCGGGCGGATGATGCTTTTAATATGACTGGCCAAGTCGTAGGATATACTGCTCTTCCGGCCCGCCCAATCTGTGACATTAGTCAACCGGTTCAAAGAGTCATAGGCATAACTAACCGCACGATTGCCGGGATAAATAATATTGGTTACGTTATTATTTGCATCATATTGATACTGTATTAGGTAATTGTTTACATCTGTGTAGCTGCGAACACGGTTGTAAGCATCGTAGGTCTTAGAAATACTGGCAGCCTGCCCGACATTAGTAATTGTTAGTAGATTGTTATTAGCATCAAAGCTATAAAGATTAGTAGAAACAATATCTGTGCGGTTGGTCAGCCGTCCCTTGGCATCGTAGAACAAATGAGTGATCTGATTTGCTGGGTCAGTGACCGTTGCGACTAAACCTTGATGATTGAAGGTTGTTGTGATGGAGCGTAACTTTGGCGTGATGGTTTTTATCAACCGGTTGGCTCCGTCATATTGGAACTGCCATACCTGATTGTTTCGGTTGGTTAGGAATATCTGATTTCCGGCACCATCATAGGCACCAAGTGAAGAATGACCTGCGCCATCTGTAGTTTTGGATAAACTGCCGCGTGCATCAAAGATCTGTTTGACCGTTTGTACCAGTGCTGCATTAGTTACGTTCAATTGGTGTCCGTCAGCATCAAATCCAAACGTCGTCGTTCTCTTAACTTGATCGGTCATTGCAACCGTTCGACCTGCCAAGTCGTTGGTGTAGAAAATCGAATTGTTTAATGGATCAACCGAGCGAGTGAGCCAATCACGGGAATCATAAGCGTTGGTAACCATAGGAATGCCCTGTGGTGTGACCGGCAGGGTGGTCTTCAGCAAATGCCGAGTGGCACTCCAGGTGTTGCTCAACGTGTTATTGCGAGCATCGGTGGTGGTGGCCACATTACCAACGGCATCATAACTGACCATTACTGTCAGGTTTGTTGGCGTAACCGTATTGGTGAGTTGGCGGCGGTTGTTATATTTGAAACTTGTCACATTGCCGTTTCCGTCGGTATGACTCGTTATGTCACCTTGCAGATTGTTCACAAAACTCTCACTACCTAAACTATTCGGATATGTGATGTGGGACAACTGTCCATAAACATCATACGCATCATAAGTGGTCGTCCCGCCCGAATCAGTGCGGGTGTGGAGTGTGCCATTCGTGTTGTACCCATAATTAACCCAATCGCCAGCGCCGTTGGTTTGGCCCGTAAGGGAGAATTGTGCGTTGTAACCGAATGTTTGTGGATTGTTGAGGGGATCAAACGCACAGGTCAATCTGTTCTGGTCGTCATAAACAAAGCGATTCGTGTAACCAAGTGAGTCAATGGTCTGCAATAAATTGTTGTTGCCATCAAAAACAAACTGATTAGTCTCACTCATGGGAGATACGGTCATCACCACATGATCTTGCCCGTCATAGAATTTCCGGCTGATGTTGCCCAGTGCATCTTGTTGCGCAATGAGGCGGGCTTTATCGTCGTAATAATATGCTTGCTGACCACCTGCGGGGTCTTGCGACACGGTCTGCCAACCTGACCAGAATATTTTCCATGCCTTGTTAGCATCCCCCTGTGTGTATTGCGTCGTAACACGCCCAAAGTTGTTATAAATATTACTCGCTACTAATTGCCCAAGCGCATTATAAGTAGCCGTTATTTGATGGTTTGGGTCATAGTAAAATGAATTCGTTTTGCCTTCGGGATCGGTAATGGATATCAAATCGTTGCTGTTACTATACCCAAAATAAATGGAGCGGCTGGGACTTGAATTATCGGCCACCTGCGTTAAACGTGAAGGAGAAGTAGAGTAGGTGAAAGTAAGCGTGCGATTTGTCCAATCCGTAACGGTCGTCACCCAATTGCTGGAATTATATCGGAGGCTTAACGATTGGTTATATTGATCGATGATGTTGGTCGCCCAACCCAATTTATTGAAATAAAACGTGCGACCGTGACGTTCTCTTAAGGTGTACGCTGAGTTTGTGTCCTGTGTCAGCGCCATAGTGCAATTGGCCGGCGGCGTAAAGCTCCCGTCTGGCTGCTGAATAAATTGTAGAGTGTCTTGACCTAAGCTGATGGATACCGCCTTGCGCGTCAACTGGTCAATACCCCATTTTGCAATGAGCGCTGTTGTCAGCCAGTTTTTGGGGTCGGGTTGTTGAAGGTTAAACAGACTGTCGGCAGCAGTGATGGCCACCAACATCGGGGCCATTTGCGCGGGGGTCGAACCTCCCATACCCGTTTGCGGGGAACTGGTAGGCGCTGCTCGCATGTAATAATTATGCACCCAGCCGGGAGCAAGACCGGCTAGGTTGCTGTTACGCCGACTGCTATTATAATAATGAGAAAAACTTAGTCCACGCGGTTCGGTCTGGCCCACGGTCAAATCCGTTGCATCCACTTGAAACGTGCCATCTGCCATATTCACTGGGTCCGCCCCTGTAAGGCTAGGAATGGAAACTGGTGCAGAATTATAGAACAAAGGCTGCGAGTAAGCTGAATAATTAATCCAGGAAGTGTCCACAGTGGCGTTTAAGTCGGAGGCGTAACCGCCAAAGTAACCCCCTCCAATCAACATTTGTCCTCCCCCGAGGAAAGTTGCCATGATGCCATAGCCACCCCAACTACTTGAACCGGCAACTTGATTGCTTCCAATCTGAGGCAATAGTATGTTATCGGTCTGATCGATTAAAGCAACCAGGTCTTTATATGTATAGTTAACCAGTTGACTGAATATTGTCGGTGAGTTTGTTTTGTTTGCCAGATAAATCGCCTGATGGTTAGTATTTGCCAATTGCAGCATTTTAATCGTGGAAGCTGCAATCAGATTGCTGGATTGAAGTTGCTCAATCATTCCGCTTTCCATACCACTGGCGAAGATCATTTCTTCGGTCGCCCAACGCAATGCGTAGGGATCATGATACCCATCGCCTGTGCTTTGTCCGGCAGACATCGTTGCTTGGAGATTGGCATAAACATCAACGTAATAGCCTCGCCCGGATTCTTGCGCCATGCGCCCCATTCGATGAACGTGATTGGGCAGTGTGCCAATGACTAATCCTAACAACTGACCTACGGTCTCATCTTGTAATTCCCAATTTAACCCCATGACATTCAACGTTTCTGTGACCACTTGGCGCGACGTGCTGGACAAACCTTGTTGCTGGTAGGCTTCCAATTGTTTTTGCCGGTCTTGTAACCAGCCCCAATCTGGTTCAAATGAATATAAAATCGCATAATTTGCATTAGCGCTCTGATAAGCCACAGCTGGTGGCGGATTCGGTAGCGAAGCCGGAATAAAAGAGTTGTTCGTGGTGTTCCAGTGACCGTTCCAAAATGGATGGTATGGGAAGAGTATGAGACCGGAAGGACTATTTCCGCCACCAGTACTACCATTGGTTAGTTGTACATCATCAAGCCACAACTGCGCGGCGCCACCACTCCCAACGGTTAAGGCGAGTCGCCGCCCTTGCAGTTGGGGCATAAATATATTGTAATTGAACCCAGCGAAACTGATTCCCAGAGTGGACATCATATTGGTCGGCAGATTCGACCAGTTGGTTACGGGCATTGTCCCGTTCATATTTACAGTAGGAAATATCGTACTTTGGCTTAATATATTATTCGTGGCGGCAATGATTTGCTGGCCACTTAATATATCTTTTACACTGGCGTTGGGATAATTACTTTGAAGATACGAAAGTAGGACAGTCGTGTAATTGGATAGTGTATTTCTAATATTAGACTCATTTACATTGGTAACATAATAATTAGAACTAGGATTTCCAACAACTGTTCCGACTGCGGTCGTCCACAGGGCGTTGCTGATACCGGTGATCGTCCCGCCCAATGCTAGTGGTAATGAAATACCTACCACTGGTTCACTGACCTTGAACGCTGGGTCTAAGAAATAGTTCGTTCCTCCAGTCGTTAAGGTCACCCACACTCGCTGAAATGCGAAGGTGTTGCTAGTATCAACACTTTGTCTCAACGGAAAGAAGCGGGCACTCAGCAAAACACTCAGATAAGTTGTCGTGTAATCCCAACTAGTATTTGTCAAACTCAATCCAAACCAGTGATGCAGGTCACGGTGACTGCCATCAGGATTATCAAACGGTATCTGTTGCCAACCGAACTGATAACCAACGCCACCGTTTGACCATTGACTGTTGGTATAGCCCGCCGCCCGTAAAAGTGCCACCAACAACGCGCATTGGTCAAAGTCATTCCCGCTCTTTTCCAGCAACGTCAATTCCGCGCCTTTTTTGGAACCGAAATAAATAGAATAACGAATGGTGTCATGCACATAATTCTGAATTCTAACCGGATCGTGTTGTAATCCGTCGGCTAAGGCTTGAATTCTTGGGGTAACCACCTCGGCGATGGAAGGCGCCGTTTGTCCATTAACCCGGCAAATAGCAACCAGCATTACTAAGCAAAGAAAAGGATATTTTAAGGTTTTCATTGGTGTTCCCCTCAAAGTTATTGAGAAACCGATTGCACATTGCCCTCGTTGTCTGTGGTGATCGTGGTAGCGGGTTTTACTCCTGACACCGCATTCAACCAATCAGCGGGCGTATAGCCGTAATTAATCCGCTGGTTGGGCGAGGTGAAATTGTTTGTCTGCGGATTTAAGCCTAGCAATATTTCCCAGCCATCTTGAATACCATCCAAATTGGAAACGTTGTTCGTCGGGTTGGTGTGGCTTACCAGCATTTCGTAAGCGTCGGTCAGACCGTCGGTGTCAGAATCTTGTGGTGTCCCTAAAATCAGAAAGGCGTTGTTGCTGGTGATTGGCAAAGTATATGTGGTGGCAGAATTGCCTTGGCCCATCCAAAACCAAACGGCGTTCGCGACCGGCGATTGCAAAGCGGCGGTGGCAAATACGTCATAAAAATATCCAGGCTGTCCGCCTTGAATTGTAAAAGTTACATTTTCGTTGCCACCGCCCGTCGCTGTCGCTGTGACATTGGTGAGCCAAACTTTGTAGGGATTGGCGTTGTAATTGGCCGTTGCCGATCCAACTCGTTGCAGAAAACCGGCACCGGTGATGACATTAGGTGTCCCACCGGTGGAAGGATTAAACGGTGCCGAACTGATCTCTGGCTGCATATACAGCCAGTTCAAAGGATTTAGGAAATAATTTATTTGAGTGTAATAAAAAACTCTTAGCACTTGGTTTGAATCCAACACGACATTGTAGGTGGAGATGTCGTCGAACTCACCTTGTGCCTGATAGACTCCGTTGCTGTCGCTGCCGACATAAAACCCATTTGCCAGAACATCTGTTCCCGGCCAGAAGGGTAATCCACCAACATCGTTCGTCAGTAGTATGCCATCCAAATACAGAGATACATTGGTGCTGGAATACGTGAGTGCGATGAAATGCCAGTAATTTGTCGTGAAATCCACCGGGGCGGAAATGGTGTAAGTATTGCCAAAACCATCATTGGTTTGTGCTGAAAAGTAAATATTAACTCCTGCCGGGTCAGTATACAGACTCCACCACCCATAACTCGAATCAGGCGTATAGCCACCAACTTCCAGCAGCCTGCCCCAATTCTCCGGGCCTGATCCACCCGTTGCATCATTTGTGCTTGCCCAATTTGGTGAAAACCAAAACGCCACTGTGCCGGAATCTACCGTCAGATTGGTCGTTCCGTCGCTTTCAAACACATTATATTGCAGCCAAGCTGGAACAATGGTGTCCAACGCGAGGGAGGTACCGTCGCCAAACCGTACCGCAGTGATGTTGGTAAACGAAACTGGGGCGTATTCTGCGTCGCTCGTCCAATTGCTTGTGTCTGTGAACGACCACGTATCTAATGAGGCGGGTAGAGAATAAAATCCACCAAAGTCGCCGGGCGTTCCCAAGGAAAAGGCGTGCCCCTTTGGCATCAGGGCAAACAAAAAGCCCGCGACAATGAAAGCGCGGGCTACAGTTGCAAACAGACTGGGCAAGGAGTGTTCTCCACTTTTTATGGACTTCATAAAAATCTATGGGTTTTCCGTCATTATTACGATTCAATGGCCACAGCCCATTGCAGTGACGAGCGATCTTATACGAAATACCATGCCTTTTGCAACAATAATATTTGCGTTTGATTCATGTGGGGTCGGTCGTCATCCGAAACGCACCCAATAACAGTCCCGTTGCAATAGATCAAACCAGACTGACTAACTCTCTCTGTATCTAAATAACTCTGATCTGACTTGGTGTCAGGTCAAAGTGTGTCAGGAATATCGTGCTTTGCATTCACCAGCAAGTTGCGAGGTAGGCGAACAATCCGCTCGTCTGGGCCACAACCGGCGGTTGACGGCAGTTTGGGGGCGGCAGCGTCGGTGATGTCAATGCCGATGACGGCAAAATCACCGTTCTCAAGCTCCCAAATATCCGGGCAACCGCGACAAGCGGCCGTTTGCGCTCCATTGGCGTGCGGGTCAGGACCGATGCGACGAAGAAATGCGGGAGGTGTTTTCATGAAATAAACCAATACATAACAACTGTGAAGTATTTTGTCAAAGCTTTTTCGCGTATTCCTATTTGGTGCCATCCGGTGCCAAACAACGGGCTATTTGTGCGCAAGTCATTAAACTCCTCAAAGAGGAGCGTGAACGACGTGGCATATCAAAATATGCCCTGTCGGCGCAGTGTGGCTTGGCTCAACAAACAATCAGCTACATGGAACGTGAGCTTCGCCATCCTTCGTTTGAAACCATCCTCCGAGTAGCCGATGGTATCGGGGTCAGCTTGGAAGATGTCTTGCAACAGGCACGTGCTAATATTTCTCAAAAACAATAAAAACATCCCAAAGTGTGGGGATTATTTGGCATAGTTAAATGATGTTTTTGTGTAAAACCCAACACGCTACTCTAGCGTTGGCCTTTGGTTGGTTGGGAAAGCTGAATCCAAGCGCAGTGCATCCTTCAGCACCTGCCAATGATGCTCGGTGGGGCACACAATGCCATATTCCCACTTCCGCACCGTCCGCACTGAAACCCCTGCCATTTGCGCTAGTTCCTTCTGATCTAGGTTCGCTTCAATGCGCTTTAAGTGAAGCTGGTCGCCCAAGGTTTTTTGATTGACGGGAATCAGCTTCCGGCGACTATATCTCTCCTTGGAATCGTCATATTTAACCGTTACGGAACGCTGTGCAATACCCAACAGCTGAGCCAACCGCCGTTGGCGCTGTCAGTTCCGCTGTCGCGGTTCACGCCGCGAGTCGGCGGTGGCTCAGCTTTTGTCGTTAGGCATCGCGGCCATGCTCTCGAAATATATGTCCATTTCATACATCAAGTGTTCGCCGTTATCACCATCGCCGCCATGCTTCCAGCCGAAGAAGTCGCCGCCGTATTTCCAGTCTATGTCTTCGAGTGCTTTGAATAGCTCGATGGATTTCGGATGGTGTGGGATTCCTTGCTCCCACCGTTTATTGATGTCTGTTTCTATCATATTTGTATGTCGTTAATCGCTATGCCTAACAAGTCGCCGGAGCCAACCGCCGTTGGCGCTGTCCGTTCCGCTGTCGCGGTTCACGTCGCGAGTCGGCGGTGGCTCAGCTTTTGTCGTTAGGCCACACTACGCGTATGACACTTGATGATGTTTCCCGGATTGAGCGAGAGCTTGGTATCACAGTCCCGGCTGATTATCGGACACTCATCACCGATTATCCGCCAGAGTTATTTCAGCACGCGGCAGATTTCGACTTGATGGACGCTTCGGCGCGAGTCGTTGCCATGAATCGGCAGGTTCGCACCGGCCAGTTTTACGGCGTCAGTTGGCCGGCTCATTATTTTGCTATCGGTGAGAATGGTTGCGGTGATTATTATTGCCTCGACCTTTCGCGGAGCTTGTCACCAGTGATTTTCTTTGACCACGAGACGCGTTCGTTTGTCGAGCGAGCGCAGTCACTACAAGAGTGGTGGCCGATGGTGGTTAGAGAGTATGAGCAGATATGACCGTGTGGCCTAACCAGTCGCCGGAGCCAACCGCCGTCGCGCCCTGCTTTTGTTTTTCGGAAGCCATGAGTCGGCGGTGGCTCAGCTTTGTTCGTTAGGCATCACTATGCGTCGCCTATTTCCAAAAAAGTTTGGCCTGCGTGAGAGGTTACTTTCGACGCTCGCAGTTGCGATGGCGGCTCCATTTGCTTATTTGACTAGCAAGGCTGGCTTTGGAGCATTTGGTGCGATGTTGCTATTTACCATTTTTGGCACGGCAGTTTTTATTGCTATATCTGGCAGTGACCGCCTTTTTTTCACCGCGTTGTTTACTTTTTTGTTTATGACGATCCTTTTTGCAGGAGTGTTTTACGCACATTTTTTCCCGGTAGTTGGTGAGGAGACTGATTTCGGAGAGCTAGTCGTTTGCGCGCTTATTTGTTACGGTTTATTTGTTGCATTGCCGGTAGCATTTGTTTGGGTTGCGCCGAAGTTATTGAAATATGCGAGACGTGATGCCTAACAATTCGCCGGAGCCAACCGCCGTTGGCGCTTGCCGTTCCGCTGTCGCGGTTCACGCCACGAGTCGGCGGTGGCTCAGCTTTTTTCGTTAGGCCACTATGTTTGCCGGACAGCCATTACAATTTTGGTTGATTATTTTCGTCTTGCCCATGCTGGCGACGATTCCAGTGACGGCTTTGATTTGTCGGTATCGGACTTCGCGCAAGAAGCGCGTTTCGTATGGGACTGTTACCGCAGGTGCTTGCACCATCCCGTTTGCAATGTTTTCATTTTTCACGGTTATGATTTTGGTTACGTTTGGGCTAGACGACGGCAAGGCACCATCACCGCTGTTATTTTTGCAGTTGTTCGGATTTGTCGCTTGCGTTTGTATTTTGCCAGCTCTTGGAGTTGTTGGTTATTACCAGAGACGAAATAAGAAAGATGAGACACGAGTGGCCTAACCATTCGCCGGAGCCAACCGCCGTTGGCGCGGTCAGTTCCGCTGTCGCGGTTCACGTCGTGAGTCGGCGGTGGCTCAGCTTTTTTCGTTAGGCCGACTACCACGCCATGAATTTATCCAGACCACTTCGCAGCAGCGGTAAGATTTGGATGGCCATCAGCATTCCGTTGTTTCTCGCTTGTTGGTTCATTCCGTTTGGCAAGGGCGGCGATATGCCGGTTGGTGGGTTGTGGTGGATTTTTATCACCGATGATTATATTTGCTCCGTCTTTGAGATGCTTATCGGGCTGGCGATACCGACTTTTGCTTTTGCAGCCGGCGCAGCTTTGGTTGGCTGGATTTTGCAGTTTTTTGTTTGCATGACATTGGATAGCTTTCAGAAGCACAAGCATTCAGATGAGATTTAGAGGCGTCACAAATCGTCGGCCTAACAAGTCGCCGGAGCCAACCGCCGTTGGCGCTGTCCGTTCCGCTATCGCGGTTCACGCCACGAGTCGGCGGTGGCTCAGCTTTTTTCGTTAGGCGGCTTCGAGCGCGTATGAGACTTGGATACCTCATCAAGATTGCGGCTGTTTTAGTTGGCCTCGCGGCACTTGGCAGCTTGCTGCTGGTATTTCGCTGGCATCAGCCTGCGTTCGTGATTATTCGCGCCGTGTTTTTTGCGGCGTTAGCTATTTCATTTTTTATTGGCTGGAGTTGGATGTTTCAGGCTAGAGCCAAGTCTATCGTCCAGAAGTGGGCAGCGGAGCATGGTTATGTTATTTTGCAGTTCGAGAGTCCATTTCACACCGGCGCATTTCGGTGGTGGACTACTTCACGCGGACAGGTTGTTTATTGCCTCACCGTCCGAGATGGAGCCGGTATAGATCGGAAGGCATGGGTGCGTTGCGGCAGTTACACCGGCAGCGTTCTTTTCAGTGACGAGATTGAGGTAAGATGGCAAGATGAACCAAAAGCCGCCTAACAAGTCGCCGGAGCCAACCGCCGTTGGCGCTGTCCGTTCCGCTATCGCGGTTCACGTCGCGAGTCGGCGGTGGCTCAGCTTTTTTCGTTAGGCCACATGACCACGCCTTGAGAATTATGGACGGAAGTTCATCAGAATGGAGCTATTTTACGCCTTACAAGGCAGACATATCAGTCGCATTACAGCGATTGCGTGAGGAGGTTTTTGCGCGAGGTGATTATGTGCTTGGCGTCGGCTTTCCACAGAAGGATATTAATGCAATTCGTCCGGTATTTGAGAAGATAGCGAGAGAGAGTTTAGCGCGAGCGGAAGATTCCAGCCTGCCGGAGTTGTCGAGATTTCTGGCTTCGCAGATGGCCGAGCACGCAAAGAGCGAGATTGCGAAGTATTGGGAAGCTTCTCCAAAAGGCGGACAGAAGCTGAAGGTGATAGAGAAGCCGAAGACGATAGATGAGCTATTAAAACAGCAGGCAGAAATCGGGACTCATTCTATTTTGGATATTACCCAGATTTCGCCGACGCCGAAACGTAGAGCGATTAGCCCATTGCCTGACTCGGTGCTTGCTGATTATTGTCTGGCTGGGACACCAAGCCGTGCCGAGATCGAGGATGTTTACGAGTTTGGTTCGCTAGAGAAGTATGTCAACAAGCGCTGGCGTGGGATTTACATCATTGCTTACAAGAATGCCAAACCGTCAGAGATATTTTTCGCCGGATGTTCGGGAGATTGACCATGAACCTGTGGCCTAACAAGTCGCCGGAGCCAACCGCCGTTGGCGCTGTCCGTTCCGCTGTCGCGGTTCACGTCGCAGGTCGGCGGTGGCTCAGCTTTTTTCGTTAGGCATTATTCTTCCAGCACCATGAAATCCGAAACCTTCATTAAGAGCCTCAAGACCGTGGTTCACGACTCTGGCGTGAGCAGCGTCGTCGAGACATTGGAACATCCGGCAGGTCGGAAGCCACCGCAGCGGTTGGTTGAGCTATCGAATTGGTTTCGCACACTCTCGCCCAGCGACAGGGCGCGAGTTGAGCAGGTCATTCAGCTTGGAGTTCACAGCGGCGTGTTTGGTGTGCTTTCTGTGCTTGATGGCGTGCGCGCCATTGAGGATGACCGTGCCAAGGGCAGTTTGGAGTTATCTTATCGTCGAGGTGATGAGCGTGACATTCTCACGGACGCATCACAGGAGATGTTACACGACATTTATCAGAGCCATATTTATGAGCAGGTATTTGGCACTCCCGCCTGACTTTTTTTGTTAAGCCACTTCACAGGCTATGACCCTAGACACCATCGCGGAGGTTGGCATTGATAGTCAGACGCAGTTGTATCTGCGTCCGACTTCAGAGCGTTTTCCATATATTTATCGTGAGGCGGTAGATGTTCACTGGAATCCGAAGCTTTTGCATCTTCACTCTTTGCAGCCGCGCGAGTGGACATATTTGCAGTGGTTTCAGCACATCATTGGTGCTGCTGCTTTGCAGGCAGTTGATTTGCGCCTGACAGATTCGACGGTTTGGACGAACATTCCAGATAGTTTACGAGCGGAGATGCAGGCATGGTTTGACACGAAGCATCCATGAGATTTATGAGCATTGAACCGTGGCCTAACCAGTCGCCTGAGCCAACCGCCGTTGGCCCTTGCCGTTCCGCTATCGCGGTTCACGTCACGAGTCGGCGGTGGCTCAGCTTTTTTCGTTAGGCCGCATTCGCGCTCATGCCAGACATCCACACAGTTGATGAGCTTCGAGATCGGTTACGCGCTCCGCGACCACGGTTGCTTGAGTTGTGGGCGGCGGCACCGCCAGACCAGTCGCTCTGCGCACTCATCAGCGGTGAAGTTGGTTGGTTGATGTATCTGCGCGAAAACGGCGATGCAGGTTTTAGCACTCGCAATCCGAGCTACTCAGGCAGCCCGGATAGTGAGATTCATTATCGCCTCGACAACGGCCAGCACGACAGCTATCCAGCATCGTGGGCATTGCCAGTTGCCGAAATTCAGCGCGCAGTTGAGCATTTTATTATTCACGCCGAGCCAGCGCCGTGGTTGACTTGGCATAATGATTCAGGAGATGGAGTTACAATCGGACATGCTGCCTAACCAGTCGCCGGAGCCAACCGCCGTTGGCGCTTGCCGTTCCGCTGTCGCGGTTCACGCCGCGAGTCGGCGGTGGCTCAGCTTTTTTCGTTAGGCCACATCACACTTTTATGTCAGTTCATGTTCTTATCGCAGTTGTTTTGACGCATTGGCTGCTTACCATCGCCGCCTGCGCGTTGGTGTTCATTTGGAGTTTTTCTCGTCGGCGTTTCTGGCCTTGCATCATTCTTTCAGTCTTGGCTTTTCTCAGTAGCTATTATGGCGTGACACGCATTCGTATCACCAGTTCGCAGACCGTCAACGGTCATTTGCAGTATTACATTGATTCCAGATGGTTTTTTATGGCATCGCTGGTGTTTAGTATTTTGGCGTTGGCCTATACACTTTGGAAAAGATGGAGGGTATCGCATGTGGCCTAACCATTCGCCGGAGCCAACCGCCGTTGGCGCGGTCCGTTCCGCTGTCGCGGTTCACGCCACGAGTCGGCGGTGGCTCAGCTTTTTTCGTTAGGCTGCTACACACTTTATGACAAAACGAAGCGTTGGCACATCATTCTGCGCGTTGGCTGTAGTGTTGTTTTTGTCACGCTACATCATCGCACTTTGGTATCGAGGATCTGGTCACACTCAATGGGGGCCAGATGAGTTTGGAGCTTATTTGAGTTATGTCGGAAGTGCGCCGTGGTTTTTTGCGGCTCTCTTTCTTGCAGCGGGGATTTACTACTTGATTCGTTCAGAGAGTGACAAATGAAGCCGCCGTTTAGTTTCACATTTGTAGTGCGACAAAAAGGGTGTTTTTCATAATAGACTTCATTGGGGGTCTTAAAGCCTAGTCTTAGCCGGGGACGATTGTTCAACTGTTCAGCAATGCGATCGCATTGCTGCTGGGTAAGCTGACTCAGGTT
>Ga0007882_10000438_pt1 | contig 24362 bp, 18 predicted proteins | sample CryBogCBH12Aug01_FD_71195 | JGI IMG/M metagenome (GOLD analysis project Ga0007882, IMG submission 71195) | Freshwater microbial communities from Crystal Bog, Wisconsin, USA - CBH12Aug09.1 | ecosystem: Environmental > Aquatic > Freshwater > Lake | place: Crystal Bog, Wisconsin, USA | collected... | reverse complement strand
CAAGCGGGTGCGCGGCGACACGCTGGGCTATCTGCAGCGGTCATTCGTCGGCTGTGTTTCCGACGTCGATCAGCGGGAAGCCCGCGAAGTCGGCGAAAGGCGGTGCAATACGCCATGTGGGGCGACCAGGACGGCTCGGTGACCATCCAGCGCACCGGCTTCTATTCAGTCGATTACAAGCTGCTGCCGCTGGCCATGGTGGCCGGCCGGACCCGCATCATGCCCGATGAGTTCATCGCCCAGTCGGGCACCGACATCACCGACGCCTTCCGCCTGTATCTGCGTCCGCTTCTCGGTTCGGGCCTGCCCGATGCCTTCAGGCTGCGCCACGAAAGCAACGCGGTGCCGAAGATCCTGAAGAAATAGGTCAGTCGTTCCCCGCCGCGTCCAGGGCCTCATGGGCGGCGAACCAGGCCTCCTCGGCCGCCGCCAGGTCGCGTTCGGCGTCGGCCAGGGCCTTTTGCAGGGCGGTCACCTTGTCGGGCGGCCCCTGGTAGAGGCTCGGCTCGGCCAGCTCCGCCCTGAGGCGGGCGCAACGGTCGGTCAGGCTATGGGCCTTCTTTTCCGCCGCTTCGGCGGTTTTTCTCAACGGTGCCAGCTGGCTGCGGCGCTCGGCGGCCGAGCGCCGTCCGTCCTTGCGTGACTGTGCCGCCGCCTTCTGGTCGCGGCGACTGTCGCGGGCGCGGTCGAGCAGCAGCCGGCGATAGGCCTCGAGATCGCCGTCGAAGGAACTGACCCCGCCATCGGCCACCAGCCACAGGCGGTCGGCGGTCAGCTCGATCATGTGAGGGTCGTGGCTGATCAGGATCACCGCCCCGCCATAGGCGTTGAGCGCCGCCACCAGGGCTTCCCGGCTTTCGATGTCGAGATGATTGGTCGGCTCGTCGAGGATCATCAGGTGAGGGGCGTCGCGGCTCATCAGGGCGAACAGCAGGCGGGCCTTCTCGCCGCCGGACAGCGTGGTGACGGTGATGTTGGCGCGGTCCTGCCCGAAACCGAAGCGGCCCAACTGGGCGCGCACCTTGGCCGGCGGCGCCCCCGGCATCAGCGCCGACATATGGTCGAAGGGGGTCCCCGCCGGGTTCAGTTCCTCCAGCTGGTTCTGCGAAAAATAGCCGATCCGCAGCTTGGGCGAGATCCATAGGCTGCCGGCCTGCAGCGCCAGGCGTCCGGACAGGATTTTGGCCAGGGTCGACTTGCCGTTGCCGTTGGCCCCCAGCAGGGCGATGCGGTCGTCCAGGTCGATGCGGAAGGCGAGGTTCTTGAGCACAGGCCGGCCCGGCTGGTAGCCGGCCTGACCGCCGTCGATGGTCAGCAGCGGCGGCGCCAGGTCGTCAGGGTCGGGAAAATCGAAACTGACCGGCCGTTCCTCGATCACCGCCACCGGCGGACCCAGACGCTCCAGCATCTTGATGCGGCTTTGCGCCTGCGCCGCCTTGGTCGCCTTGGCGCGGAAGCGGTCGATAAACGACTGCAGCTTGCGGCGCTGTTCCTCCTGCTTGCCGGCCGCCTTGCCGGCCAGCTCCATCTTCTCGCGCCGGGTCTTTTCGAACCGCGAGTAGTTGCCGCCATAGGAGACCAGCTTGCCGCGGTCGATATGGACGATGCGCTGGGCGACATTGTCCAGCAGGCCGCGGTCATGGCTGATCACCAGCAGGGTTCCCGGATAGCCGGCGAGGAATCCCTCCAGCCACAGTGTCGCCTCGAGGTCGAGGTGGTTGGTGGGCTCGTCCAGCAGCAGCAGGTCGGGACTGGCGAACAGCGCTCCGGCCAGCGCCACCCGCATGCGCCAGCCGCCCGAGAAGCTTTCCACCGGGCGTTCCTGCGCCTCGCTGTCAAAGCCCAGCCCGGCGAGGATGGCGGCGGCGCGGGCCGGCGCCGCATGGGCGTCGATGGCGGTCATGCGTTCGTGAAGCTCAGCCAGATGGTGGCCGTCGTCATGCTCCTCGGCGGCGGCCAGCAGGGCGGTGCGCTCGTGGTCATGGGCCAGCACGCAGTCGAGCAGGCTTTCCGGCCCCTCCGGGGCGTCCTGGGAGACCGCCCCCAGGCGGGCCCGCGGATGCAGCTGCACCTGCCCGGCATCGGCCTGGGTTTCGCCCAGGATCAGGCGGAACAGCGTGGTCTTGCCGGCGCCGTTGCGGCCGACCAGGCCGACCCGCTGGCCGGCGGCGATGGTGACGCTGGCGCCGTCGAACAAAGGGCGGCCGCCGAGGCGCAGGGTAAGGTCGGTGATCTGCAGCATGGGCCGCCCAATAACACGGCCTGAGGCGTGACCACAAGGATCCCCCTACGCAGTCCGTTGCCAGCGGCGCGGCAAGGGGGTATAAACCGCCGTCTTCATCCTAAAAGGACCCTTACGCCTATGGCTACCGAGCGCACTCTGTCGATCATCAAACCTGATGCCACGCGCCGCAATCTGACCGGCAAGATCAACGCCCGGTTCGAGGACGCGGGGTTAAGGATCATCGCTCAGAAGCGCCTGCGCCTGACCAAGGATCAGGCCATGAAATTCTACGCGGTGCATGCCGAGCGCTCGTTCTTCAACGAATTGTGCGATTTCATGACCTCCGGCCCGGTGGTGGTGCAGGTCCTGGAAGGCGACAACGCGATGGCCCGCAACCGTGAAATCATGGGGGCGACCAACCCGGCCAATGCGGCACCCGGCACCATCCGCGCCGACTTCGCCGAATCGGTCGAGGCCAATTCGGTCCATGGGTCGGATTCCGTGGATAATGCCAAGGTTGAAATCGCCTTCTTCTTCAGCGAAACCGAAATCGTCGGCTGATCAAGAGTCTTTGGCGATCAATTGCCGGGCCTGGTCGCGCAGACCAGGCAGGTAATAAGCGAACAGAAGCCCGCCGGCGCTGCAGGCCAGGCCGCCGGCGGTGATGGTGGCGGGTGCTCCGATCCTGTCGGCGAGATAGCCGGACAGCAGGGCGCCGAAGGGGCTCATGCCCATGAACATCATTGAATACAGCGCCATCACCCGTCCCCGATAGGCATCGGGGACGATGGACTGGATCAGGGTGTTGGACGACGCCATATGGGTCATCTGGCAGAAGCCGACCAGCGCCAGCAGCGTCATCGACAGCCAGAACCACGGTGACCAGGCGAAGGCGATCAGCGCGACGCCGAACAGGATCACCGCGCGGGCAATCCTCAGGCCGATGCCGGCCAGTCCGGTATGGCTGGCCAGCATCAGGGCGGCCAGCAGGGCGCCGGCCCCGGAGGCGCTCATCAAGGCCCCCAGATGCTCGGGCCCGCCGCCGAGAAGGCGGTCGGCGATGATCGGCATCAGCACGGTGTAGGGCATCCCCATCAGGCTCATCAATCCGATCAGCAGCAGGATATTGCGGATCGGCATGGTGCCCAGCGCATAGGACAGGCCCTGGCGGAGCTGCGCCAGAACCCCCTCCTGCGCCGCCGGGCGCTGAGGGCGGGTCCGGCGCATCGCCAGCAGGCCGGCGATGACGGCGAGATAGCTGACGGCATTGGCGAAGAAACACCAGCCCTCGCCGATCGCCGCCACCATGATGCCGGCCACCGCCGGCCCGATCAGCCGCGCGGCGTTGAACATCGAGGAATTGAGGGCGATGGCGTTTTGCAGGTCCTGGCGGCCGACCATTTCGACGACATAGGCCTGGCGGGTGGGGATGTCGAAGGCGTTGACCACCCCCAGCAATCCGGCCAGGGCAAAGATCTCCCAGCTGCGGATGACGCCGAGAAGGGTCAGCGCCGCCAGCGCCGAGGCCAGAACCAGCGAGGCGATTTGCGTCAGCACCAGAATGCGGTGCCGGTCATGGCGGTCGGCGAAGGCACCGCCGAGCTGGGCCAGAAAGAACACCGGCGCCTGCGAGGTGAAGGCCACCAGGCCGAGCAGTTCGGCCGAGCCGCTGAGCCGGTAGACCAGCCAGGCCTGGGCCGCCGTCTGCATCCAGGTGCCGATCAGCGACACCAGTTGGCCGGCGAAAAACAGACGATAATTGCGATGACGCAAGGCTCGGCCGAGATCGGTCAGATGGTGTATGCGGGGGGGTGATGCCATGTTTTCTTTAAGCAGAATAACCTGAAGTCATAAACTTCGGAATGGCTGAGCTGGCCGTCATCGTCGCTGTCCTCATCGGCCGGTCGCGAAAGTCTGTTCTATGATCAAGACGTTATTTGGCGCTCTGCGTAACCGGGGCATATCCCTTACGTCGTAGTGCGACCGCCCTCCCGGTTATGCTATTACCCGCATTGGCTGCATGACTGAATAGAGTCCAACCATTGCGATTGGATCGTCGGCGAATTGCCGGCGGACGGAAATGCGGCGCCATCCGCATATAGGGAAAATCATGAACTATTATTTTACCCCGGATTTCTCGGACTGTTTTCCGGCCGAACTGGAGGAGAATCGTCTTCGCAACTGTGCTTTTCTCAACGAGCACATCAAGAAAGATCTGAAGGCTCTTCAGAAAAAATACAAAAAACCGACTACTGTGTATATAGATCTAAGAAAATGTAAAAATGAAAAGGATTTAAAAAAAACTCTTGAAAAATTTAAAAATCATATGAAGAATTCTCGGAATAACGAGATTTTATATGAGACTCAATTGGTCATACATAATTTTAATTTTTTGGCCAACCAAACTGTGGGAAGTTCATTGACGGATGAGCAAAAAATTCAGTGCTCGCGTTTTTCCAATCTTCTGAGAATTGCCCAAAGAGAAGTTCTTGTTGAGCTGGACCGTTGGGTCACCGATGCCATGCCCGCAGCTATCGGACATCTCAAGCTGTAGGGTCCACCGGCCTTGCGGCCGACCATGAAACTTAGTGGCACGGGCAGGGACGCCCGTGCCACTCAGGTTTGCAGGTGGACCTGCTTAATGATTTTACCCAAAACGGACGTCGACGATCTCGTAGGAGCGAGAGCCGCCGGGGGTGCTGACCTCAACCGACTCGCCCACATGCTTGCCGATCAACGCCCGCGCCAGCGGTGAATGCACCGACAGGCGGCCCGACCGGATGTCGGCCTCATGGGCGCCGACGATCTGGTAGACGGATTCGTCGTCGCTGTCCTCGTCGGCCAGGGTGACTTTGGCGCCGAAGCGGACGATGCTGCCTGACAACTGGCTGACATCGATGACCTGGGCGCGGCTGATGATGTCCTCAAGTTCGGTTATGCGGCCTTCAATAAAGCTCTGGCGTTCGCGCGCCGCATGATATTCGGCGTTCTCCGACAGATCTCCATGTTCCCGTGCCTCGGCGATGGCGCGGATGACGGCCGGGCGTTCCACCGACTTCAATGACCTCAATTCATCCTCCAGGGTTGTCAGCCCCCCTGGAGTCATGGGGATCTTTTCCATCCTAAGTTCCTGAAAATCAACAAGAAAAAATGCCGGTACGCCTACCGGCCGGTGTGGTTCCTCTAGAACGAACCACTAAAATACGACTGCAGCGGGGCGACATCAAGAGTGCCCGCGCGTAACGCCTCAATGGCGTCCACTGCCGCCCGGGCGCCGGCCAGGGTCGTGTAATGGGCGATGTTGTGGGTCAGCGCGGTGCGGCGGATCGAAAAGCTGTCGGCCACCGCCTGGGCGCCGTCGGTGGTGTTGACCACCAGTTGCACCTGGCCCGACAACATGGCGTCGACGCAATGTGGCCGGCCTTCCAGCACCTTGTGGACGACGCCCACCTCGATGCCGTGCCGGCGCAGCAGCAGGGCGGTGCCGCTGGTGGCAATCAGTTTGAAGCCGAACTCCACCAGGCGCCGGGCGACCACCACCAGTCCTTCCTTGTCGCCGTCACGCACCGACAGGAAGGCGGTCCCTTCCGCCGGCAGGCGAGTGCCGCTACCCAATTGCGACTTGGCAAAGGCGCGGGGAAAATCGCTGTCGATGCCCATTACCTCGCCGGTGGACTTCATTTCCGGGCCAAGCAGAATGTCGACCCCGAGGAACCGGGCGAAGGGAAAGACCGCCTCCTTGACCGCCACATGGCCCAGCGGCCGGTCGACCAGGGCGAAGGACGCCAGTTTCTCGCCGGCCATGACCCTGGCGGCGATCTTGGCGATGGGGATGCCGGTGGCCTTGGCGACGAAGGGCACGGTGCGGCTGGCCCGCGGATTGACCTCCAGCACGTAGATATCGCCGTCCTTGACGGCGAACTGGACATTCATCAGACCCACCACCTTCAACTCGCGGGCGAGCATGGTGGTCTGGCGCTTGATCTCGGCAATCACCGGCGCGCTGAGGCTGTGCGGCGGCAGCGAACAGGCGGAATCGCCGGAATGGATGCCGGCTTCCTCGATATGCTCCATGATGCCGGCGACGAAAACGCTTTCGTCATCGGCCAGGCAGTCGACATCGACCTCGGAGGCATCGGAGAGATAGCGGTCGATCAATACTGGATTGCCGCCGGTCACCAGCACCGCGTCCTTCATGTAGCGGGCCAGGCCGTCCTGGTCGTGAACGATGCGCATGGCCCGGCCGCCGAGGACATAGGACGGGCGGATGACCACCGGATAGCCGATCTGGTCGGCCACCGCGACCGCCTCCTCGAGGCTGCGCGCCGTGCCGTTGGCCGGCTGGCGCAGGCCAAGGCGCTGCAGCAGGACCTGGAAGCGCTCGCGGTCCTCGGCCAGGTCGATGGCGTCAGGCGAGGTGCCGAGAATGGGGATCCGCGCCTGTTCCAGGGCGGCGGCCAGTTTCAGCGGCGTCTGGCCGCCGAACTGGACGATGACGCCGAGCACCCGGCCGCGAGATTGCTCGCGGCGCACCAGTTCAATCACCGTCTCGGCGGTCAGGGGTTCGAAATACAGGCGGTCCGAGGTGTCGTAATCGGTGGAAACGGTCTCCGGATTGCAGTTGACCATGATGGTTTCCCGCCCCGCCTCGGACAGGGCATAGGCGGCATGGACACAGCAATAGTCGAATTCGATTCCCTGGCCGATGCGGTTGGGTCCGCCGCCGAGAATGATCACCTTGTCGCGGTCGCTGGGATCGGATTCGCAATCCGCCGGCGTCACCCCGTCTCCTTCGTAGCAGGAATACATGTAGGGGGTCTTCGATGGGAACTCGGCGGCGCAGGTGTCGATGCGCTTGAACACCGCCTTGACGTTCAGCACCTCGCGGCGGAAGGCGGTCTCGACCGGCGTCTTGCCCGACAGGGTGGACAGGCGCAGATCGGAGAAGCCCATCTTTTTCAACCGCAGCAGGCCCGGCGCGTCGATCGGCAGGCCGTCGCGGCGAACCTCGTTCTCGGCGTCGACGATGCCTTTGATCTGTTCAAGGAACCAATGGTCGTAACGGCAGCAGGCATGCACCTCGTCGATCGACAGGCCATAGCGGAAGGCCTGGGCGATGACCAGCAGGCGCTCGGCCCGGGGCTGCGACAGGGCGGCCTTGACGGCGTCGCGGTTGCGCCCCTGGTCGGCGCCGGCGATCTCCACCTCGTCGAGGCCGGTCAGCCCGGTTTCCATGGAGCACAGGCCCTTCTGCAGGCTTTCCTGGAAACAGCGGCCGATGCTCATCGCCTCGCCCACCGATTTCATCGAGGTGGTCAGCATGGGATCGGCGCCGGGGAACTTTTCGAAGGTGAAGCGCGGAATCTTGGTCACCACATAGTCGATGGTCGGCTCGAACGATGCCGGGGTGACGCCGGTGATGTCGTTCAGCAATTCGTCCAGGGTGTAGCCGACCGCCAGTTTGGCGGCGATCTTGGCGATGGGAAAGCCGGTGGCCTTGGACGCCAGGGCTGAGGACCGTGAGACACGGGGGTTCATCTCGATGATGAGCATCCGCCCGGTCGCCGGATCGATGGCGAACTGCACATTGGAGCCGCCGGTATCGACGCCGATTTCCCGCAGCACGGCGATGGAGGCGTTGCGCATCAGCTGGTATTCTTTGTCGGTCAGCGTCAGCGCCGGGGCGACGGTGATGGAGTCGCCGGTATGCACACCCATCGGGTCGATATTCTCGATCGAGCAGATGATGATGCAGTTGTCGTGGCGGTCGCGCACCACCTCCATCTCGTACTCTTTCCAGCCCAGCACGGATTCTTCCACCAGAACCTCATGCACCGGGCTGGCGGCCAGGCCGCCGGCGACGATCTGCTCGAATTCCTCGGCATTGTAGGCGACGCCGCCACCGGTGCCGGCCAGGGTGAAACTGGGACGGATGATGGACGGCAGGCCGACATGGGTCATCGCCTCGCGCGCTTCGGCGAGGGTTTTCACCAGGCGTGAGCGCGGCGATTCGAGGCCGATATGGTCCATCGCCTGGCGGAACAGCAGGCGGTCCTCGGCCTTGGCGATGACGTCGCGTTTGGCGGCGATCATCTCGACGCCGTATTTTTCCAGGATGCCGGCATCGGCCAGCGCCATGGCGGTGTTGAGCGCGGTCTGCCCGCCCATGGTCGGCAACAGGGCGTCCGGACGTTCCTTCTCGATGATGCGGGCGACCACGTCGACGGTAATCGGTTCGATATAGGTGGCGTCGGCCAGATCGGGGTCGGTCATGATGGTGGCCGGGTTGGAGTTGACCAGGATCACCCGGTACCCCTCCTCGCGCAGGGCCTTGCAGGCCTGGGCGCCGGAATAGTCGAACTCGCAGGCCTGGCCGATGACGATGGGGCCGGCGCCGATGATGAGGATGGAGCGGAGGTCGGCGCGTTTAGGCATTGCGGGCTTTCATCAGCGCAATAAAGCGCTCGAACAGATAGTGGCTGTCTTCCGGCCCGGGGCTGGCCTCGGGATGATACTGCACCGAGAACACCGGCCGGTCGCGCAAGCTGAGGCCTTCCACCGTGCCGTCGAACAGCGAGCGGTGGGTAACCTGGACGCTGTCCGGCAGGCTGTCCTCGCGGACGGCGAAGCCGTGGTTCTGGCTGGTGATCTCGACCTTCGACGTCGCCAGGTCTTTGACCGGATGATTGGCGCCGCGGTGGCCGGTGTCCATCTTGTAGGTCTGGCCGCCGAGGGCCAGGGCCAGGATCTGGTGGCCGAGGCAGATGCCGAACAGCGGCAGGCCGGCGGCCAGGATCGCCTGGATGGTCGGCACCGCGTAGCGGCCGGTGGCCGCCGGGTCGCCGGGGCCGTTGGAGAGGAAAACGCCGTCGGGCCGATGGCCGAGGATCTCCTCGGCGCCGGCGGTGGCCGGCACCACCGTCACCCGGCACCCGCCGGCGGCGAGGCAGCGCAGGATATTGTGCTTGGCGCCGTAGTCGACGGCCACCACATGGAACCCGGGGGCAGTCTGGCGCCCGTAGCCCTGGCCGAGCTGCCAGCGGCTCTGGTCCCAGCTGTAGGTCTGGCGGCAGCTCACCTGCCGGGCCAGATCCATGCCCGCCAGGCCCGGCCAGGCCTGGGCCCGGCGCAGCAGTTCGGGCAGATCGAATTCGCCGTCGGGGGCGTGGATGATGGTGCCGTTGGGGGCGCCGGCGTCGCGGATGCGCCGGGTCAGGGCCCGGGTGTCGATGCCGGCGATGCCGGGAATGCCGTTGGCCTTCAGCCAGGCGTCCAGATGACGGGTCGAGCGCCAGTTGGAGGGTTCGGTGAGATCGGCCCGCACCACCAGCCCGAGGGCGGCCGGGGTCAGGCTTTCCTGATCTTCGCCGTTGGTGCCGACATTGCCGATATGGGGGAAGGTGAAGGTGATGATCTGTCCGGCGTAGCTGGGGTCGGTGAGGGTTTCCTGATAGCCGGTCATCGAGGTGTTGAAGACCACTTCGCCCACCGCCGAGGCGGGAGCGCCGATGCCTCTGCCCCACAACACCGAACCATCGGCAAGAATCAGGGCGCCGGTGGCTCCCGGCGGGCGGGAGACTGGCATTTTGGCGTCCGGCGTCTCGTGGCTCATAAGTGGTCCCTTGTGGCGGCGAACGGCGCGCGGATGCGGCGGCGAGGCACCTTTGATGGTGCGGCTCGTTCCGAGCGGCCGGCGGCGGGGCCACATGCGATAAGGCAAAAGTTTCGTGTAAATAGGCAAAACCGCAAGGCCCGTCAAGTGTTCATTGTTTTTTCGAATTCCATTGTTTTTCAAAGGGTTGGCAACTTGCATTTAGCGCCGATTTGCTGTAGCCTCCCAAGCTTCTGAGATTTCCGGATAGTGGGTGGTGGAATGTTGCGCCAACGGCTCAACGACACTTTGAAAGCGGCCATGCTCGGCAAGGAGGCCCGCACCGTCTCGACGGTGCGCCTGATCCTGGCGGCGCTGAAGGATCGTGACATCGCCGCCCGGCCTCGGGGCGTCACCACCGGGATCGGCGACGACGAAATTCTGCAGATGCTGCAGTCGATGGTCAAGCAGCGGCGGGAAAGCATTTCCCTTTATGAACAGGGCGGGCGTCTCGAACTGGCCCAGCAGGAGGCCGAGGAGATCGCCATCATCCAGCGGTTCATGCCGTCCCAGATGTCCGAGAGCGAAACCGTCGCCGCGGTCAGCGAAACCATCGCCGAGATCGCCGCCGCCGGCCTGAAGGACATGGGCCGCACCATGGCGGCTCTCAAGGAGCGGTATGCCGGGCGGATGGATTTCACCAAGGCCAGCGCCGCCGTCAAACAGCAGCTCGGCTGAGTGGTCCGCTGACGCCGCATGGCCTTCCCGCCGGGCTTTCTTGAAGACCTCCGGAGCCGCCTGTCGCTGGTCTCGGTGATCGGCCGCCAGGTCCGCCTGGCCCGCAAGGGCCGGGAGCATATGGGCCTGTGTCCGTTCCACAACGAAAAGACCCCCAGCTTCACCGTCAACGAGGAGAAGGGGTTCTACCACTGCTTCGGTTGCGGCGCTCATGGCGACGTCATCAGCTATCAGATGCAGGCCCATCGCCAGAGTTTCGTCGAAGCGGTGGAGCAATTGGCCGAGCAGGCCGGGCTGGAGGTGCCGCAGCAGGTTCCCGAGGAGCGCGAGCGGGCCCGCCGCGTCGCCTCGCTGCACGACGCCCTGGAGGCGGCTTGCGTGTTTTTCGAGCGCGAGCTGCGCGGGCCGGCCGGGCATGAGGGGCTGGACTATCTGCGTCGCCGCGGTCTCGACGAACAGACCATCGGCCGTTTCCGTCTGGGCTTCGCCCCCGACGGCCGGGGCGCTCTCAGAAGCGCCCTCAAGGGCCATGGTATCGACGAGGCGCTGGCGATCGAGGCGGGGCTGCTGGGCGTCGCCCGGGACCGCGGCGAAACGTTTGATTATTTCCGCGGCCGGGTGATGTTCCCCATCGGCGACCGCCGCGGCCGCGTCATCGCCTTCGGCGGCCGCGCGCTCGGCGACGCCCAGCCGAAATATCTCAACTCCCCGGAGACGCCGCTGTTCCACAAAGGCGCCGTGCTGTACGGGCTGGCGCAGGCCAGGGAGCCGGCGGCCAAAGCCGGGGCGGTGATCGTCTGCGAGGGCTATATGGATGTCATCGCGCTGCATCGCGCCGGCTTCACCAATGCCGTGGCGCCGCTGGGCACGGCGCTCACCGAGCAACAACTCGAACTGCTGTGGCGCCTCGCCGCCGAACCGGTGATCTGTCTCGACGGCGACGCCGCCGGCCAGCGGGCGGCGGCCAAGGCGGCACTGCGCGCGCTGCCCCTGTTGAAGCCGGGGCTGTCGCTGTCCTTCGCCGCCGTGCCGCCGCCGGAAGATCCCGACAGCCTGATCCGCAAAGGCGGTCCGGCGGCCATGCGCGAGGTTCTCGAGCGGGCCCAGCCATTGTCTGAATTCCTGTGGCGGATGGAATGGGCCGGCCGCCCCGCCGACACGCCCGAGCGCCGCGCCGCCATCGAGCACGACATCATGGAAAAGGTCGCCGGCATCGCCGACCGGGTGGTTCAGGATAAATACCGGCGACATTTCCGCGCCCTCCTGTGGGAGGCTTTCCGACCGCCGCCGCCGCCGCCGCGCGGACAGCGCAAAATGCCCCCCGGCGTGCACCGGCATTCCATCGATCGCGGCCCGGACGGCCGCTTACCGGGGTTGCCGCGACCCAATCCCTATCCCAATGCCGGCGGTGCCGAGGAGCAGCTGCTGCTGATGGTTATAGCCCATCCGGAGCTCCTGGAAGAGGTGGCCGAGCGACTAGGTCATCTTGAATTTACCGATTCCGATCTTGACAAGCTCCGCCAGGAGGTCTTAAAGCACCTCGATGGCTGGGCCAGCCTTGATTCAGAGGGTGTGCGGCGCCACTTAAGCGCATGCGGCTTTTCGCAGATATTGGACTGCCTTCTGGAAGCCAGAGCCCATGATCGGATCGCCTATCTCAAGCCTGATGCGCCACTCGAGGCGGTTAGGGCTTTGTGGGAACACGTATTCAATCTCTACACGCGAAAGGAAATCGGGGCTGAGCTGAGGCGGGCCGAGCAACAGGCGGGCGCCGAATTGTCCGATGAAACTTTTGCATATTTGAATGCCCTGTGGTCTTCGCTGACCCAAGGCATCGAGTCGTGAGCCGGGAAGGCTTTTAAGGCCGCCGCCAACTTGTGCGGCGGAGAGGTCTTCCTTATGTATCATCGCCAAACGGCAGGCGTCCCCGAGTGCGGGCGCTGCCGGTGGGGAGCGGACACCGGATGGCAAGCAAAGCAGCAAAGACGGCGGAAACCACTGAAACGCCGGAAGAAAACCTTGATGGACCGTTGCTCGACACGCTGGGCATCGCCGTCAAGAAGATGGTCGCCCGCGGCAAAGAGCGCGGTTACATCACCTATGACGAGTTGAACGCGGCCCTGCCGCCGGACGAGGTGTCTTCGGAACAGATCGAAGACACCATGGCGATGCTGTCGGAAATGGGCATCAATCTGGTGGAGAGCGAGGAAGGCGAGGAGGCCGCTCCCGCCGAGGAGGAATTGACCGGCGAAGCCGAGACCCCCGCCGCCGGCAATGTCGACGAGGAGGACCTCGGCCGCACCGACGATCCGGTGCGCATGTATCTGCGCGAAATGGGCTCGGTGGAGCTGCTGTCGCGCGAAGGCGAAATCGCCATCGCCAAGCGCATCGAAGACGGCCGCGAGATGATGATCGGCGGCATCTGCGAAAGCCCGATGACCATCCGTGCGGTTCTCGAATGGCATGACGCGCTGGTGGACGGCAAGATGCTGTTGCGCGACATCATCGACCTCGACGCCACCTATGGCAGTCCGCGGGCCGATATGTCCGAGGAGGAACTGGAGGCAGGTCCGCCGGAGATCGAGCCCGCCGCCGCCGGCGGCGAGATCCGCGAGGAGCCCGAGGCCGCCGAGGCGCCCGCCGGCGACGAGGAGCGTCCGGCCGGTGGCGAGGAAGGCGAGGAGAGCGGGGCCATCGCCGGGGAAGAGGGCGATGGCGAGGACAGCGGCATCTCGCTGGCCGCCATGGAGGCGGCGCTGATGCCGACCGTCCTGCAGACCTTCGAAACCATCGCCGAGACCTACGGCAAGATGCACAAGGTCCAGGAGCAGCGGCTGACCGTCCTGCAGAAGGGCGAGAAGGTCGCCGCGGCGACGGAAAAGAAATATGACCGTCTGAAGGGTGAACTGGTCGTGCTGATGGAGGGCGTGCATCTCAACAATGCCCGCATCGAACAGCTTGTCGACCTGATGAACGAATTAAACCGGCGCCTGATGGGGCACGAGGGCAAACTGCTGCGGCTGGCGGAATCATGCCGGGTCAAGCGCCAGGACTTCCTCGACTGCTATTTCGGCCATGAGCTGAACCCCAATTGGCTGGAAACGGTGGCCCAGCGGCCCGGCAAGGGCTGGAAGGATTTCGCCGGCAAGCATTCCGGCGAGGTCAACACTCTGCGGTCGGCCATTGCCAGCGTGTCGCAGGAAGCCGGACTGCCGGTCTCCGAATGGCGTCGGATCGTTTCCACCGTCCAGAAAGGCGAGCGCGAGGCCAGCAAGGCGAAGAAGGAAATGATCGAGGCCAATCTGCGCCTGGTCATCTCGATCGCCAAGAAATACACCAACCGTGGCCTGCAGTTCCTGGACCTGATTCAGGAAGGCAATATCGGCCTGATGAAGGCCGTCGATAAATTCGAATACCGGCGCGGCTACAAATTCTCCACCTACGCCACCTGGTGGATCCGGCAGGCCATCACCCGCTCGATCGCCGATCAGGCGCGGACCATCCGTATCCCCGTGCATATGATCGAGACCATCAACAAGCTGGTGCGCACCAGCCGCCAGATGCTGCACGAGATCGGCCGCGAACCGACGCCGGAGGAACTGGCCGACAAGCTGTCCATGCCGCTGGAAAAAGTGCGCAAGGTGCTGAAAATCGCCAAGGAACCGATCTCGCTGGAAACCCCCATCGGTGACGAGGAGGACAGCCATCTCGGCGATTTCATCGAGGACAAGAATGCCGTGTTGCCGTTGGACGCGGCGATCCAGGCCAATCTGCGGGAAACCACCACGCGGGTGCTGGCCAGCCTGACGCCGCGTGAGGAGCGCGTGCTGCGCATGCGGTTCGGCATCGGCATGAACACCGACCACACGCTGGAAGAGGTCGGCCAGCAATTCTCGGTGACCCGCGAACGCATCCGGCAGATCGAAGCCAAGGCGCTGCGCAAGCTCAAACACCCCAGCCGGTCGCGCAAGCTGCGAAGCTTCCTTGACACCTGAGCCGGCGAACTGCAGTTTCTCCAGGTGGGGCCTGTAGCTCAACGGTTAGAGCTGACCGCTCATAACGGTCTGGTTGGGGGTTCGATTCCCTCCGGGCCCACCAATTTTCTGTTTGCCGATGCCCACAGTCACAGTGGGCAACAGAAAATGCCGTCGGAGCGCAATTCTGTATATACAAAAACATTGATCATGCGTCTGGTGTCGTATATACATAAAATCGTGAACACCTGGGACGAAGCCAAGCGGACGAAAACCCTCGAAGAACGCGGATTGGATTTCGCGGATGCGGAGAAGGTTTTTGAGGGGACGGAAATCACGGTCCCCGATGATCGCAAGGATTACGGCGAAGATCGGTTCATCACAGCTGGGTGGATTTCCGGTCGGTTCGTCGTGTTGGCCTGGACACCACGCGATGGTGGTCGGCGAATTATCTCAATGAGGCATGGTCATGCAGACGAAGAAGCCTGGCACAGAGAGCAAATGGGTTGATCCTGATGACGCACCCCATTTGACCAAAGAATGGTTTGAACGAGGACAGGTCAGTGTCGGCGGCAAGGTGATTCGTCCAACTCGGCCGATTGGCCGGCCCAAAGCCGAGAGCCCGAAGGAGCCGATCAGCATCCGTCTGGATGCCGAGGTCGTGGAGTTCTTCAGGAAGGACGGTGCCGGCTGGCAGTCCAGGATCAACGAGGCGTTGAGGAAGGTGGCGGGGCTCTGAGACCGCGCTGTGATGTGCCCTGCCCGCCTGTTCGGTCTTGAAAAGTGTGATTGCTGTCGCAATGATGGCGGCGTCCCCGGATGTCGTCGCTTGCCCGGGAACAGTGATCGAGACCTCTCCACAAGATCAGGTACTCCATGACCCAGTTGGATCAGATCCCCGTCCCCACCGATGGATTACGCCGCATGCTGGTGCTGTTGCGGGCGGTGATCCACGAAGCGGGGTTGCAGGACCGTGAAGACCTGGTGGAATTTTCCGAGCGCTGCAAGGTGGTGGTCGAGGATGCCCTGCGGATCGGCACCAACTGATCAGTACACCAGTTCGTCTTCCGCGCTGCCTTCCGAGATGACGATCTGGCCGCTGGCCGCCAGTTCCTTGGCGGTGACGACGATCGCCGCCTGGGCCTGATCGACATCGCGCAGACGCACCGGCCCCATGGCATCCATGTCTTCGCGCAGCATCTTGCCGGCGCGTTCGGACATATTCTTGAAGAACAGTTCCTTGACCGCGTCCGAACCGCCTTTCAAGGCCATGCCCAGTTTGTCCTTTTCGACGCTGCGCAGCAGGACCTGGATACCGGCCATGTCGATGCGGATCAGATCCTCGAAGGTGAACATCAGCGCCTTGATGCGTTCCGCCGATTCACGGTTGCGCTCTTCCAGGGCGCTCATGAAGCGGTTTTCGGCATTGCGGTCGAGGTTGTTGAAGATATCGGCCATCATTTCGTGTGCGTCGCGCCGAGCCGTCTTGGCCAGGTTGGACATGAACTCGGTCCGCAGGGTTTTTTCGACACCGTCCAGGACGTCCTTCTGCACCGCCTCCATGCGCAGCAGGCGCATGATCACTTCCATGGCGAAGTTTTCCGGCAACAGAGACAGCACGCGCGCCGAATGGTCGGCCTTGAGTTTTCCCAGGACCACGGCCACCGTCTGCGGATATTCATTCTTGAGATAATTGGCCAGCACCGTCTCGTTGACGTTGCCCAGTTTGTCCCACATCGTTCGGCCGGCCGGACCACGGATTTCTTCCATGATCATGTCGACGCGGTCCTTGGACAGCGCTTTCAGCAGCAAACGCTCGGTGCTCGACTGGGTACCGACCAGCGACCCGGTCGAGGACAGCTGTTCGGCAAATTCGACAAACAGCCGTTCGACGATTGACGAGTTGATTGTGCCAAGATTGGCCATCGCCTGCGAGATTTCCTTAATCTCTTCGTCGTCCATCAAAGCAAATAACTTGGAAGATTGTTCTTCACCAAGAGACAGCATAAAAATCGCCGCCTTCTCGCTGCCTTTGAGCGTACGGTAGTCTTCTTTCGTGCGTGCCATGACAGAGACTCCCACCGATACGTCCAAACCCGAAGGGTGTGGTCGGCATTATTGTCGAAGGTCCCCGGCCTTCCAACCTACGTCCACTATTTACCTGGGGGGGCACCAGGTTTTGTGTTCCTCACCGATAACCAACCCCCAATTCTTGAGGGAAAGCCGCGTAGAGAACTCGCAGCAGCATCTACTATGAGGCTCGACGCTGCAATCGTCAATTCTTCGGGGCCCGGCGGGCCGGCTCGCTACCTGGCAAGGGCGGAATTTGGCCGTTTATCATAGCGTCCCACCGGTCGGACCTCGATCGGAAAACCATAAATAGAGAATGGTCAATAATATCCATGCAATGTCATTGGTATACAAAAGTATAGATAAACAATTAACATTAATCTAATGAACTGGTTGCGTATAAATTTTTGTATCGCTACAGATTTCATATGTTTTAGCGGTGTGGCGAATGGGTTATTCAAATGGACATGGCTGCTCGAATTTCGAAAAAATTAATAATAAAACTGAAAATACAAAAATAAAAAAATCTAAATATATTGGATTTATCGCCTATTTTTCGCCTGTAGAGAGGTTTTAATTAGGCTGTGTGGCGGATGCATGGCGTACAGGCATGGCCATACTTTGATTGATGCGAAAATAAATACATTCGTGTTGCTCTGAAGTGGCGCTTCCAGCCTGCGCTGGTCTTTACACCACCAGAGAAGATGGGAACAGGATTGACCAACGTCAATTCTATCGGAGGGATCCCCCTATACCGTTTTTCTCCGGAGCGGGCTGTTAAAAAACATCCGGAGGATCCCTCGCGAGGTTACGGCAAGTAAGAACGTCCATTGTGCTTTCTTGTTGAAAGCCGATCAACGTAGGGGAAATTAGAAAATGAAGATTGGCGCACGCTTAATGGCTGGTTTTGGCACCATCTGTTTGCTTCTTACTCTTATTGCAAGTGTGGCGGCGATTGAAGCTTGGCGTGTTAACGATCTGGTCAATGGTATGGCGACTTTCCGCTTGCCAGTGGCCCAGACCAGTTCGAGCATCGGCAAAGAGGTTTATGCCTCTCTGGCGGCGCTGCGTGGGTACCTGTTGACCGGCAAAGACAATTTTAAGCGCGACCGGACAGACGCATGGCTGGCGGTTGAGTCACTTTCTCAGCGCCTTGATGCTTTTGCTCCGCGCTTCAGCAATCCCCAAAATCGGCAGGCATGGCAAGACATCAGGCGACTTCTGTCCGAACTGAAGGCCGCCCAGGACCTTGCCGAACAAGCCGGTCCGGGAGAGGCCGCGGTGAAGATTCTTTCGGAGGAAGCGGTTCCCCGCGTGCAAAAGCTTTCAACTTTACTGGACGGTGAACCGGGCGCCGATGGGTTGCGGGTCGGCGGATTGATCGGCAATCAGCGCCGGATGCTCGACGAGAACGCGGCGGAGGCGACGGAAAGCACAAATATGCTCAAGCTGGTTTCCCTGGGAGGCCTGATCCTCGGGATCCTATCGGCGGCTCTGATCGTGGTGCGGACCCGGGCGGCGATCGTTCCGCCGATCATGTCCATCACCTCGGTCATGGGACAACTTGCCGCCGGCAACCTCTCGGTGACCGTTCCCGGTGCCGAAAGATCCGATGAGGTCGGTGAGATGGCCTCCGCCTTGGAGGTGTTCCGCATCGGCCTCGCCCGGCAGCGTGAGCTTGAAGCCCAGCAACAACGGGAAGATGAAGCCCGCAGGCAGCGTTCGCTGCGCATCGAGACCCTGACGGCGCAGTTTGACCGCTCCGCCGCCGGCGCGGTGCAGGCCGTCGCCTCGGCCGCCCAGCAATTGCAGGGAACCGCCGGAAGTCTCAGCGCCGCCGCCGCCCAGACCAGCCACCAGGCCACGGTGGTGGCGGTGGCGTCGGAACAGGCTTCGGCGAATGTCCAGACGGTCGCCTCGGCCGCCGAGGAACTGTCAGCCTCGATCACCGAAATCAGCGGCCAGGTAACCCGTTCGTCGCAGATTTCCAGCGCGGCGGTTGCCGAGGCAATCCGCGCCGAAGCCGTGGTGGCGGCTTTGGCCGAGACGGTTCAGAAGATCGGTGACGTGGTCAATCTGATCAATGACGTCGCCGCCCAGACCAACCTGCTGGCCTTGAACGCGACCATCGAGGCGGCCCGTGCCGGCGAAGCCGGCAAGGGGTTTGCCGTGGTTGCCAATGAGGTCAAGGGCCTGGCCACCCAGACCGGCAGGGCGACGGAAGAGATCGGCCAGCAGATCGCGGCGGTGCAGGAGCAGACGAACCGCGTGGTCGCGACAATCCAGGGGATCGTCAAGGTCATCGAGGAAGTCGGCGATATCGCCACCGGCATTGCCGGTGCCGTCGAGGAACAGAGCGCGGCGACCAGGGAGATCGCCTGCAATGTCGAACAGGCGGCTGTCGGCACCGCCGAGGTCAGCGGCAACGTCGTCGGCGTACAGGCCGCCGCCGACCAGACCGGTGGGGCCTCGCGGGAGGTGCTGTCGGCGTCTCGCGACCTGGCCTCGGAAGCCGATGGACTTAAGCAATTGATTGACGGCTTCCTGGCCGATGTTCGTGCTGCCTGAGACGGCTGTCGGGAGATGTCACGGAGCTCCTTGGAAATACTGATCTCCGGTGAGATATGAAGATCCGCTTCGTGCTGCCGTCGGTCATTTCGGCTCTGGCGGTGATGCTGATCCTTATCGCCGGCGAGATCTCCATCACTGCCCTGCAAAGGCGCGGCGAGGCGGATGCTTTCCTCAAAGTGAGCCATACCGTCAGCCTGCTGCTCACCGGCGGCGGCGCCTGGGCGGTGGAGCGCGGCCTGACGTCCGCGGCATTGAAGAATGATGGACTGGTCAGCGCGGCGGTCCGCGCCGATATCGACACCCAAAGGAGGATCGGCGATTCCGCCTTCCGGGAGGCGTTGACGGAATTGCGCGACGCCCCTGAACTGAAGGGGGCGTGGGCCGTGGTGGTCGATGCCGAGCGCAGCTTCTCGGATGTTGAGCAATTGCGGATCCGCCTGGATCAAGACCTGGAAAAAGGCAAGGCGCTCCGCAGCGCGGAGACGATCGACAGCGTGATCCCGTCGCTGACTGCCCTGATCGAAAAGACCGCTCTTCTGCGCCTTACCTACGAGACCGTGAAGCGGGCACCGTCCAATCAGCTGGCGCTGCTGAGCAGCCTGCGTGATCACGCGGCGGTGATGGCGGAATATGCCGGGCGGGAGCGCGCGCTTCTGACCTCATTGATCATGGACCACGCCAAGCTCAACGGTCCGGCACTGCAGGCGATTTCCGATGCTCGCGACCATGTCGGGGTTAGCTGGAACGCCATTTCCGTTGTCTGTGCCAGACCCGACACGCCGGAAGACCTGGTGCGGGCCATCAATGGGGTAAGAAACAAATATTTCGGCGACTATGAGACGTTGCGCAAAGCGGTATTGGCCGCCGGACCGGAAGGGCCATACCCCGTCGATGCCTTGCAGTTTTTCGAGCAGGCGACGGTCGGTGTCGGCGCCATCCTGCAGTTGGCGCAAAAGACCAGTGAGGTGGCCGACAGTTTTGCCGCTGTTGAAGTCAGGGACAGTACGGCGGGCACGGTCATCTCGACCTTCGTCCTGCTGTCCGCCGGAGGGCTCGCCGGCGTCGCCTTGTGGATCTCGGTACGCCATATTGTCCGGCCGATTCTCGGTATTACCAGCGCCATGGAGCGACTCGCCGGCGGTGACAGGACGGTTGACGTGCCCTCTCTCGGCATGAATGGCGAAATCGGTCAGATGGCGGAGGCGGTAAAGGTGTTCAAAGAGAATGCCATCCGCATCGACCGGATGACCGAGACCGAATTGCGGTTGGCCGCCGCGGCCCTGGAGGCGCATGAAGGGCTGGTCATCACCGATGCCGAGGGTGTCATCCTGCGTGTCAATCACGCCTTTTGTGAATCCTCAGGCTATTCCGCTGAGGAAATCGTCGGCAAGACGCCGCGGATCCTCAAGTCAGGGCGCCAGGATACGGCATTCTATGCGGAATTGTGGGGGACGCTTCTGCGCACCGGTTCCTGGCAGGGGGAAATCTGGAACCGCCGCAAGAACGGCGAAATCCACCCAAAATGGCTGAAGATCAAGGCGGTATACGGAGCGGACGGCGCCATCACCCATTTTGTCGCCAGTCATATCGACATCACCGAGAGAAAGGCGACCGAGAGAAAAATCAAGGATCTGGCTTTTTACGATCCTCTTACCGGTCTTCCCAACCGGCGTCTCCTCATGGACCGGCTGCAGCAGGCTTTCGCCTCCAAGTCACGCGATGGGCGTGAGCGAGCCCTGCTCTTCGTCGACTTGGATCACTTCAAGACCCTGAACGATACTCTGGGCCACAGCAAGGGCGACGTGTTGCTGCAGGCGGTCGGTCAGCGCCTGAGCGCCTGCCTGCGCAATGCCGATACGGTGGCAAGGCTGGGCGGCGACGAGTTTGTCGTTCTCCTTGAAACTCTCAGCGAATCTCCCGACGAGGCTGCCGCCCAGGCGGGGGCTATCGGCGAGAAACTGCGGCATGTCCTGGGGAAACCCTATCAGCTGGCTGATCTGGAGTTCAACATCACGCCCAGTATCGGCATCGCCTTGTTCGGAAATGACTGCGACGGTCCTGATGAGCTTCTGAAAAACGCGGATATTGCCCTCTATCAAGCCAAGGCCGTGGGCCGCAACACCGTATGTTTCTTTGACCCGGATCTGCAGGCGGCCAGCCAGGCGCGCAATGCCCTCGAGAAAGATCTTCGCCTGGGGCTGAAGAGTGACCAGCTTTTCCTGCTCTACCAGCCCCAAGTTGAAATGGGTGAGGTCATCGGCGCCGAAGCTTTGATCCGTTGGCGGCATCCCGAACGCGGCATCGTCTCTCCCGCGGAATTCATACCCCTGGCGGAGGAAACAGGCCTGATTTTACAAATGGGTCAATGGGTGCTGACCACTGTTTGTCAACAGCTTGCCCAATGGGCTCATCGGCCCGAGATGGCAAGCCTCACCGTCGCCGTCAATGTGAGCGCCTGTGAGGTCCGGCAGCCGGAGTTCGTCAATGACGTGTTGGCGGCGATCCATCGAGCCGAAGCTGATCCGAACAAGATCAAGCTGGAGCTGACCGAGACTATGCTGGTGAACGATGTCGAGGAAATCATTGCAAAAATGAATGCTCTCCAGAACCACGGGGTGAGGTTCTCTCTTGACGATTTTGGTACCGGCTATTCCTCCCTGTCCTACCTGAAACGCCTGCCGCTGAGCCAGTTGAAGATCGATCGCTCGTTTGTGACCGATGTTTCCACAAACTCCCATGACGCGGCGATCGCCAAGACCATCGTCGCCCTGGGGCAGACCTTGGGACTCAAGGTGATCGCCGAAGGGGTGGAAACGGAAGGGCAGCGACAACTGCTGGCAAGTTACGGCTGCCATACCTACCAGGGCTACCTGTTCAGTCGGCCCGTACCGAAGGAAGCGCTGGAAGACATCATGCGGCAGGGCGAACCGGTCAGCGCCTAAACCGTTTGAGCCAACCGTTGGCGCAATTTCGACCAGCGGCGACGGTCGCCGCTGCCCTTGACGGCGATGGCGACGGCCTTCTTCTGTCCCACCAGGATCACCAGGCGTTTGCCGCGGGTCACGCCGGTGTACAGCAGATTGCGGGCCAGCATGGCGTAATGCTGGGTCATTACCGGAATGACCACCGCCGGATATTCCGATCCCTGGGATTTGTGGATCGTGGTGGCATAGGCCAGCACCACCTCATCCAATTCGCCGAACATATAAACGACGGCGCGGCCATCGAAATCGATAACGATTTCATTGGCGTCGCCGTCGATGGCGGTGATGAAGCCGATGTCGCCGTTGAAGCAGTCCTTGTCGTAGTCGTTTTCGATCTGCATCACCTTGTCACCGACCCGGTAGGTGAAGCCGAACCGTTCTACTTCGATCTGGCCCGATAGCGGCGGATTGAGGGCTTTCTGCAGATCGGCGTTGAGCGCCCTGGCACCCGCCGCGCCGCGGTTCATCGGACATAGCACCTGGATGTCGCGGACATGGTCGAAGCCGAAACGGGCCGGGATGCGGGTCTTCACCATTTCGACGATCTTCGCCGCCGCCGTCTCCGGCTGGTTGGCCTCGACGACATAGAAATCCACCAGACCCTCGGCCGGCGCCGCCAGATCGGGCATCAGTCCCTGGTTGATGCGATGGGCGTTGACGATGATGCGGCTCTCCGCCGCCTGGCGGAAAATCTCGGTCAGGCGGGCGACGGCGATGGCCGTCGAGCCGATCAGATCGGCCAGCACCTGGCCCGGCCCGACCGACGGCAACTGGTCGACATCACCGACCAGGATCAGCGCCGCGCGGTCCGGCAACGCCTTGAGCAGCGAGGCCATCAGCGGCACATCGACCATCGAGCATTCGTCCACCACCAGCAGATCGCAATCCAGCGGATTGTCGGGGCCGCGCTTGAAGCCGCCGGTCTTGGGGTCGAACTCCAGCAGCCGATGGATGGTTTTGGCGACCACGCCGGTGCTTTCGGTCATCCGCTTGGCGGCGCGACCGGTGGGGGCGGCGAGCGCCGGCCTGACCCGTTTCGCCGTCAGGATGCCGAGGATGGATTTGACGATGGTGGTTTTACCGACGCCCGGTCCGCCGGTGATCACCAGCAGCTTGGCGGCCAGGGCCGCGGCCACCGCGTCCTTTTGCCCGGCGGCCAGGGTCACCGCCAGCCTGGCTTCGATCCAGGGAATGGCTCGCTCCGGCTCGATGGCCTGCCACGGCAAGGCATGACGGGCAAGCACCGCCAGACGTTCGGCAATAGTTTTCTCGGCATGCCAGAGATGGGGCAGGAACACGCAATCCCGGCCGTCGATGTCGTCGGCCACCACCTGCTGGTCGGCCAGTTCGAGGGCCAGGGCTTCGGCCAGCAGTTCCTGCGGGATCTCCAGCAGGGCTTCGGCCTTGGCCAGCAGGTCTTCTTTGGGCAGGGCGCAATGGCCGTCATTGATGGCCTCGACCAGGGCATAGGCGATGCCGGCGCGCGCGCGCAGCATCGAGGTCTTCCCGATACCCAGTTTCAGGGCGATCTGGTCGGCGGATTTGAAGCCGATGCCGCGGATGTCGCGGGCCAGCCGATAGGGATTTTCGGTGACCAGCGGCACCGCATCGGCGCCATAGGTCTTGAAGATGCGCACCGCCCGCGCGGTGCCCACCCCATGGGACTGCAGGAACAGCATGATCTCGCGGATCACCTTCTGCTCCGCCCAGCCCGAGGTGATGCGCTCAAGGCGGACCGGGCCGATGCCTTCGACCTCCGACAGGCGCCGCGGGTCGCCTTCGATGATGTCGAAGACCTTGTCGCCGAAGGCTTTGACCAGTCTTTTGGCGAATTGCGGACCGATGCCCTTGATCAGTCCGCTGCCCAGATAGCGTTCGATACCCTCCACCGTATTGGGCGGCGAGGTCCTGAGCAGGGCCGCCTTGAACTGCATGCCGTGCTCACGGTGCTGGTCCCAATGGCCGCTCGCCTGCAGGTATTCTCCGGCTTGAATGGACGCGGCCGAGCCGACCACGGTGACCGGCTCGCGATGGCCCCGGACCTTGACCCTAAGGACGCAAAAACCGGTGTCCGGGCTGTGATAGGCAACCCGTTCGACCAGTCCGGCCAATGCTTCCCGGTCAGCCGCCGGGGCTTCGCTCACGACCCCTTGGCGGTCCGCCGTTGTTCGAGGAATTTGAGCATGGTGTCGGCGTCCGAAACCTCGAAC
>Ga0007882_10000437_pt1 | contig 24368 bp, 23 predicted proteins | sample CryBogCBH12Aug01_FD_71195 | JGI IMG/M metagenome (GOLD analysis project Ga0007882, IMG submission 71195) | Freshwater microbial communities from Crystal Bog, Wisconsin, USA - CBH12Aug09.1 | ecosystem: Environmental > Aquatic > Freshwater > Lake | place: Crystal Bog, Wisconsin, USA | collected... | reverse complement strand
CCGGCCAGTGGGTTGGCCCGGGCGCCGGCGGTCCATACCACCGTGCGGGTGTCGATGATCCTGCCGTCCGAGGTCGTCAGGTGATCGCCCATGATGGAAGAGACCGTTGTGCCGGTGACGGTCTCGACACCGCAGGCGGCCAGCGCCTCCTCGATGACCGGGCGGGCGGCCGCACCGAGATCGGCGCCGAAGCTCGGGGCCTGCTCGATCAGCGTCACCCGGATAGCCGCCGTCCCGCCGAGAATGGCGCGCAGACGGCCGGGCATCTCGGCGGCGGCCTCGATACCGGTCAGTCCGCCGCCGACGATGACCACGGTGTCGCGCGCGGCGCTGCCCGGCAGGTTCGCCAGCGACTTGAGATGGTCCTCGAGGGCCTTGGCCGAGGACAGTTGATCAATGTTGAAGGCATGTTCGGTCAGGCCCGGTACCGACGGTTGGTTGAGAATACTGCCGGCGGCGAGGATGAATTTGTCGAAGCCCAGGGTGCGGCGCCCGTCGGCGTCGACGATGTCGACCTCGTGCGCCGCCGTCCTGATGGCGTCGATGCGGCCGGACAGGTGGCGGACGCCGACGGCCTGAAACAACGCGCTCAGGTCGGGGTCCATATTGTCGATCGCCGCCTCGTAGAGCCGGGGCCGGATGGTCAGGCGCGGATCGGGCGAGACCACCGTTATCTCGATGTCCTGCTCTTTGCCGGCCAGGCTAACCGCGCGGGCGGCGGCCAGGGCGGCCCACAGGCCGGCGAACCCGGATCCGGCGACGACAATTTTCTTGCGCATGACATTTGCTCCATTCGACAAACGGGGATGGTCGGTTTCAGAGTGGCGATGGGAGGGCGCGGCGCCGCCCCGGTTTGCGGGCGCCTACCCGCTCGGCCATCCAGTCCCGGGTCCGGGCGAGAAAGTCCGCCGGCGCCTTGCCGACGAAGGTGGTCGCCAGATCGGCGAGAGAATGCGCCGCGAGTTCGCCCCGCATGGCCTCTTCCGCCTTCAACATCACGGCGTGGATGGCGCACGGGCCCGTCGTCGCCCAGCCCGGCGCCTCGGCACCATAGGTCGCGCAGCGCCGGCGGATTTCCCGGCAGTCGAACAGCGGCTTGTCGCCTTCGATGGCATCGACGATGTTGAGGACGCTGATCTCCCCGGGCGGTCTGGCAAGCCTGTAGCCGCCCCGCACGCCTTCGCTGGCCTCGACGATCCCCGCCTTCTCCAGCTTCGGAAAAATCTTGGCGAGAAAGCTGGGGGATATTTGCTGCAACTCGGCCAGATCGCGGCTGCTCAGCGCCGTCCCGCCGGCGCCGGCAAGCCAGAGCAGGCAGTGGATCCCGTATTCGACGCTGACCGTCAGCTGTGCCATAACGCAGACTTTAGTTGTCTGCGTTTATCTCGTCAAGGTTAAAGCAGGACAAAAATTGTCCGTGTTTAGGAAGCCCCCACGGGAAGTTCGAGCACGAATGTGGCGCCGCCTCCCGGCGTCTCCTCGATCCAGACAGTCCCCTTGGCGTCGGTCAGGTATCGCTTCACCAGCGACAGACCAATTCCGGTGCTGTTGTCCGCGGAATCCGGATACAGCTGTTCAAAAATTTGGAACACCCGCTCCCTGTATGCGGCGTCAATTCCGGGCCCGTTGTCGGCGACGCGCACTCTTGCCTTCCCGTCAACCGCATCGACCGAGATACTGATGTGAAGCCGTCGCTCGGGATGGCGGTAGCGTATTGAATTCTCAAGCAGGATGTCCATCACTTCGGTGAGTCGCTGGTGATCGGCCAGGATCACGGGGAAGTCTCCGTCGACGCTGACGTCGGCCTCGATGGATGACAGGTCCGTCGCTCTTGCCGCCACGGCGCTCTCAATCAGTTGCCGCAGGGCTACAGGGCGGATGTCGCCCTTGGATCGATTGGCCTCAAGGTAACGCTGAATATCCCGAACCAGCGAATGCAGTCTTCGGGCCTGTTGATCGATGAACGCCAGCCACTGGGCGCTATCGTTGTTGCTCTGCTGTCCGTCGAGAGTTTTTCGCAACTTTTGAGAGTAGATGACCAGGCGACGGGCCGGTTCCTGAAAGTGATGCGCCATCACTTCGGCCAGGCGAAACAACTCGGTGTTGGAAAAGCTGAGCCTTGCCTGGGCCTCTTCAATACGGGTGCGGGCATTCTCGGAAGATACGACAGAACGCCACAACAGCCATGCGGACAACAAGGTGAACAGAAACAGTCCCGCCCCGCCCGCCAGGCTCGCCCGGAGCGACCATTTGAGATTTGCTTCCAAGACCTCCCGGGGCACGGCGACGATAAACGTCCAGCCATATCGCTCGGAACGCTGGTAGCCGGCGAGGATTACTGTGCCTTCCAGGCTGGTGACTTCCGCAACCCCGCGCGAGGCCGTGCGGATCGCTTCCAGGACGTTGGGGGCGGCTTTCTGACCAACATATTTTTCCGGGTCCCTGATCCGGGCGACAATGGTGCCCGTCCCGTCGAGGATTGCGCCGACCCAGCTGGATGGATAGCCGTCCTGACGGATGAGGGGGGTGAGGTGCTTGGTGTCGAGCGCCATAACCAGGACCGAATCGGTTCGTCCCTGGTGAACGACCGGAACAGAAAGGGAGACGGTGGGGCGGCCGCTGACCTGTCCATGGTACAGATCGCTGAGCACGGATTGGCCGGTTGCAATGACCTGCGAGAGGTAGGGGGGTGGATCGGTTGGCAGGGGCTCGCCAAACGGCCGCAAGGTATTGATTATCTGCTCTCCGGTGATTGCGCGAAGCACAATATTCGCGCCGGAGGAGTGGCGCAGCACCTCCTCCGCCTGCCTATAGAAACCGGCGTAATCATGGCGGTCCAGGCTGGGCGAGGTGGCGAGAGCCCGGAGCGATGCTTCCATCGTGGCCATCTCGAACTCGACGCTGCGCATTTGGCTCTGTGCCGCCGCGCTCAGCGATTGTTCCAAGCTCTGCCGGCCGTTGTCGAAAGACTTGAACGACAGATATCCGGCGAATACCCACAGCGGCAGGATGCACGCGGCCACCTGCGCCGCCACGCGCCAATGGCGCCTCAATATTTGGAATCTATCCAACGGCCCCCCATCCGCTTTGACGGAGCATCGATCCCCAACGATTTAGGAGAGACTATCCGAGTTGGGAGCTTTCGGTAAGGCGGATTGCGGCCCGGCGGCCAGCCGGTTGCCTGATGTAAGCGCATATCATCCCATGACTTTTTACCATAGACACATATCGGCGGGCGGGAATAGTGTTGCTTTTGTAACATTTCGACATCAAGGCACTCCAAATGAAGTTGATCTCACCGGGCCGCAAGGCATCCCGTGCCGGCGACGTCGATCGCCATGTCGGCGCCCGAGCGCGTGAGCGGCGTATCATGATGGGCTACAGCCAGCAGCAAATGGCTGAGTTGATCGGTGTCACCTATCAGCAGGCCCATAAATATGAACGCGGCATCAATCGCATCTCGGCCGGGCGGCTTTACCAGATCGCCAATGTTCTGGGAGTCCCGGTGGAGTACTTCTTCGAGGGGCTCGAGGACGGCCGTACTGCCGATCTGTCGAAGCGGCAACGCATGTGCCTGGAACTGGCCCGTAACTTCGCCAATATCGACGACGAGGCGCAGCAGGCGGCCTTGAGTCAGATGGCCCGCGCCCTGGCGGGCGACGGCAAATAATCTCCCAGGTAGTGACTTTGGCTCTCTCGGTGCGACTCGGCCGCGTCGCCGATTGAGTATAACACGGACGCAAAGGACGCCGCTTCGCGGCGCACGGACGAAAGGACTGAGAGTATTGCCGCCTTCGGCGACGAATTTTCCTATCCACACCGTCCCTTGCCGCGAAGCGGCGTCCCTTTGAGTCCGTGTTGCTTTCAGTCTTCACTTAGTCTCAGACGGCTCCAGGGTGGGTAATCCATGACCGTCCTGGCTATCATTGCGTGATGATGAACGCTCCATAGACAATCACCCGGCGCTGGGGGATATCCACGTAATACAGGGCCTTGTTGATTTTGATTCCATGCTCAGTGTCCGTGGTAAAATAGCTGAGCAACTTGCCGCGCTGTTCAATAGACGCCGAGATGAGACCTTTCATAAAATTCGTCGCCGCCGAATCCTTAAACGATTCGACATTTCGGCCGACATTCGAAGTTTCATCCGGGTCGATCCGCCATGTTCCACTGTAGTCCATGACCTTGACCGAATAGGGGCCGCAGGAAAACTGCCCCTCCTTGCGGTCAATCAGCCTTTTCGCCACCTCGACCCCAAGCCGCCCGATGACCTCGGCGGCCGACTCGACGGCTGACTTTCCAGTTTCCCGGGAACAGGATCCGGCGTCGGCAAGGCCTGCGACCGGAAGCGTCAGCAGGGTGACTGTAAGCAGAGACGTCACCAGTGATGCGGATGTCATGAGCCATCGGCCTTTGGTTTCGGCAGCGCCCCATCAAGGAAGGACGCCGCGTTCAGTGTCGGTCCAGCCATTTTGACAACATAGCAGAAAGGGCCTCCAGCGTGATTGGCTTGGAGAGGAAGTCGTTCATGCCGGCGTCAAGGCAGAGCCGTCGATCCTCAGGAAAGGCATTGGCGGTCAAGGCGACGATGGGGGTGGCAGCGTAGCCGTCCAGTTTTCTGATTGTCGCCGTGGCATCCAAGCCATCCATATTCGGCATCTGTATGTCCATCAGGATCAGGTCATAAACATGCTGAGATGCCATCGCGACGGCGATCAATCCATCGGCCGCCATATCGGCCCGCAAGCCGAGTTCACTCAGCATGTCTTCGACGATTTCGCGGTTCAGTTCGACATCGTCGGCCAGGAGAATCCGGGCGTCGGCATAATGGTTCGCCAGGCGGGCGCCCGCGGGTTCCGTGGCTCTGTCGTCACCATGGTTCTTGGCCGGTTGCAGGAGCGCGGTAAACCAGAAACGGCTTCCCACGTCCGGTGTGCTTTCGACGCCGACGCTTCCCCCCATCAACTCGGCCAGCTGGCGGGTTATGGCAAGGCCCAGGCCGGTTCCGCCGAAGCGGCGCGAGGTGCTGCGATCGGCCTGTTCAAACGTGGTGAACAGACGCGCCACCGCCTCCGGTTCCATGCCGATGCCGGTATCCTCGACCTCGAAACGGATCAGGACATTTCCGTCCGGCTCGATAGCGGGGCGTGGTTCAAGCCCGACCCGGATCACCACCAGGCCATGTTTGGTGAATTTCACCGCGTTATTGAGGTAATTGATCAGACATTGGCTGAGGCGCATGGCATCACCGAACATCTGGCCCGGCACCTCCTGGGCAGGCTCGACGCGCAGCTCGAGATGATTTTTCTCCATCAGGGGTCCGACCTGCGCGGTGACGCTGCTCATCAGCGCCGCCAGCAGGAAGTCCTCGGGATTGAGCGACATTTTCCCCGCCTCAATTTTCGACATATCGAGGATATCGTTGATAAGACGAAGCAGATGTTCGGCGGAGTTATCGATCTTGGCTAATTGCTCGGCCTGTTCGGGCAGATTGATTTTCCGCCGCAGGCTGCGGGTGAAGCCGATGATGGCATTCATCGGCGTGCGGATCTCGTGGCTCATATTGGCCAGGAAGGCCGATTTGGCGCGGCTGGATTCTTCGGCGACGGCGGCAATGCGAAGCGCCGTCTCGGCCCGCTTCCGCTCCGTAATGTCGATGGTCGTGCCGACGGTTCGAAGAGGACGACCTTCGCCATCATATTCGTGAACACTCCGCGCATGGCACCATCTGGTTTCGCCGTCCGACTGACGGATGATCCGAAATTCGCAGTCATAGGGCGTTCGCGATGCCAGCGACGTGGCGATGTTTTCCGCCACGAGGTCCCGATCGTCGGGGTGCATAAGGCTAAGAAAATAATCGCATGACAATTCTCCCTCTGCCTTATTGATCCCATGCATATGATAAAGCTCGTCCGACCAGATCATTCGCCCGCCGGCAAACTCCAGCACCCAACTGCCAAGCTGGGCAATCCGCTGGGCTTCGGCGAGGTCGTCGCCGCGCTTGCGAAGTTCGTGCTCCAGGGCCTTGAACTGGGTAATGTCATCGGCGATCAGCAACAGGTGCTTGGTGCCGTCGACATCCAGCGAGGATACATACAGGTTTGCCCAAAACTCGCGTCCAAAGGTGGTGTGAACGTGGTGTTCGAAGCTCCTTTTCTTGTCATCTTGCAAGACAGCCAGGGCTGTATCAATTAGGCCTGATTTGTGCCAGGACTCTATTGTCATAAAATTCTGGGCAAGGAGATCTTCCATCCGGCCACCGTTCATTTCGGCGGCCTTGGCGTTGACCTTGGTGCACTGGCCGTCGGCCCGGTAAAGATAGATACCGACAGGGGCATTGGAGATGACATTGTCATTGAGCGCCGCGGCGTCCACCAGGCGCCTTTCGGCCAGCTTTAATTCGGTAATGTCCCGGGAAATGTTTGAGGCGCCGATCACGGTCCCATTTTGATCATGGACGGGTGAAGTCGTCGCGGAAACATTGATCAGACGACCATCTTTGCGGTGACGCACCGTGTCGATATTCTCGACCCGTTTGCCCCTGGAGATGCCGTCCAGGATGTCAGCCTCCTCGCTTTCCCGGTCCGGCGGCATCAGTGTCAGCATCGAACGGCCGATGGCCTCTTTTGCCGTGTAGCCGAAAATCCGCTCGGCGCCGGCGTTCCAGCTATTGACGATACCGGTCAGCGTCTTGCCGATGATCGCTTCGTCAGTCGAGTCGATGATGCCCTTAAATTCAGCCAGCTTCAGATTCGAGACAACGATCTGATGCCCAATTCGCGCCGACAACACCACCGCAATCAGGGCCGACAGCAAAGAGCCGGCGAGCGACCACCACAGCCATGGTCCGTGCGCGGAATCAGCTGTCTGTCGCAGGATCTGGTCGTGGCGAGCCATATAAGAAAAATAGACCTGGGCTATAATGGCCACCAGAAGCGGCAGAATACAGGACAATACCAGGAAGATCAGGCGAGCCTTGATCTTCGAAGAGTCGTTAAAAAGTTTATTGTCGCCAAATAATCGGCGGAGCGGCCTGGTTGCCTCGCGCCATGCGGCGCATAGGGTGGATTTGATGGAACCTGGCATCACATTCCCCCCGGCGCCGGCTCAAGCGGCGCGAAACGCAACCGTCACCCGGGTCCCGTTTTCGTCGTAATCCAGTCTGTCAAAGCAGAAGGCGCGGGCGATCATGATCCCCCTGCCATGGGCCTCGCAGACCAGGCTTGGGTCGACCTCAACAAAGGGGCGCCAATCAAATCCGGCACCCATATCCTTGATGACCACGGAGACGAACTCTTCCTCAGCGCTGAACGAAATTTTGACCGTTTTTCCCTGCCTGCCGGCGGATGACACCAGGTGGATCACCTCTTCGTCCCAGTTGCCCTGCCTGATCAGCTCCCTTTTCCTGCGGAAGTCGATGCCGCAATTACCGTTTTCCAACCCATTGGTGATCAATTCCATCAATCCAAGGGTGACCGGGGCAGGTCTTTCAGCAAGGTCGGCAATAAGATTGGCCGCCATTCGGCCTTCCTGAAGAGTTCTTATCTCGAACACGCCCTGACGAAGTAAGGCGAGGCCGGCCATGACCTCGATCCCCCAAGCCATGACTTTGCGGAATTGCCGGAACTTCTCAATGGCGGCGGCGACAATCTGCAGCAATTTCTCGCCGTCAAACGGCTTGGTGACGTAATAGTAGGCGCCCGCCTTGATTCCCTCCATGACGTGTTCCGGGGAAAAAATTGTGGTCTGCATGATCACCGGCAATTCGAGCAGGCGGCTGTCCGAGCGGATTGCGGCAAGGACCGCCATGCCATCCATTTCGTCCATCATCCGATCCAGGATAACCGCGTCGAATTGCCGGAAGTCGGCGTCAAGGATGTCCATGGCGTCCCGTCCATTGACGGCGGTCACCACCTGATATCCGGCATCCTGCAGAAAGTCGGACATCATCGCGAGAATGATCGGGTCATCATCGACAGCGAGGACGGTGCCGAGGGGATTGTTCATGGCTTACCCTTGTCTTTTTGGTTTTTGGATAACGTCTGTTGCAACTCGGCCTGTGACATGGCCGCCTCCAGCAACGAGGAGGGTCTTGCGGTCATTGAGATGGCGGGCGTTGGGGGTGCGAGCACCGTCTCGGCGGCCTCACCCGGATTGAACGGCGTGTCGCTGTTGCGCCGAAACGGTCCCTGGTATCCACGGGTATCCTTGCGGCGACGGTCTGGCCCGCGATAAAGATCCGTCGAAATAAGCGGTCGCTCTGAACAAAGAGCCGAAACGATCCGGCGCTGCATGGCGTATTGCGAGGAGGGAAAGACGAGGACATCGTCGATGCCGGCATCTCGGTACAGTTCGATTTTCTGCTGGGTCCATTTCCAGCCAATACTAATAATGGGTAGGTTTGGCTTGGGCCATTTTCGATCTGATCTAACAAAACGAACAATATCTATGCACTGAGAAATTGGCAGGTCTTCCTGCGCAATAACTATATCAACATCTTGAATTTGCCGTAATTTAAAAATAGCCTGAGCGCCATCCGTACAAGTCTCAATTTTTCCGATATTCATACTGTAAAGCATCTCGCGAAGTGACTTCATATAAAGACGATCAGACACCGCCAGAAGGCAAGTACAGGTATCAAACGACTTCATCCCATCCTTTTTATCCGATATCTCGGGCATGCTCTCCTATCCCCCCTGTCCATTTTTTCGGGAAGAATTTTGAAAAGCCTGCTTCCTTTCAGAATAGAGCGCGATAAGCACCCTTTTTTGAATTGCAAACTGCGATGTTGGAAAGACGATGATGTCGTCAACGCCAGAATTGCGGTATGACTCTATTTTTTCGTGGGTCCATTTCCAGCCAATACTGATGATTGGCAATTCTTGGCGAATCCACTTTTTATCTGCTCTAACGAAATTAACAATCTCTATGCAGTTTGTTATTGGCAGATCTTCCTGGGCGACAACCAGATCGAATGTCGGTCTCTGTTGTAACATAAAAATTACTTGAGACCCGTCACGACAGGTCTCGATGCCGCCGAATCCCATATTGCCAAGAATCTCTCGCAGAGATTTCATGTAAAACGGGTCAGAGACGGCAACAATGCAGGCACAGGATGACAATGGTTTCAAATCACCTCTTTTTTCGGATGGTTGTGCCATCAGGTTTGAAGAATCCGGGATTGTTCCCGCCACAAGGCGGAACGGAGAAGACCTGGTCGGTTCCCGCGGATGACGCTCATCAACGTAGCGACAGCTTGAAGGCATAAAGAAGGGCCTCGATGTCGGCTCGGTGATCCACCGGCTCAGCGGACTTGGGAAGACCCAACGACATCAGGTTCCGGCAACTCGCCCGAAGGTCTTGCGGAAGCTGATCCAGGCGTCTGAGCGCCATCCTCCAATCAGGGAACACCCGCTGTTGAATAGACTCATCAAAAATTTTCATGATGTCGTAATGTCGCTTGTCATTGTATATAATGTTGAATACTTCAGCAATATCAGCGTCTTCGCCTTCAATAAATTGAAGAAAATTGCCGTCGTTGTAGCAAAGAATTCCGGTTATGTTGTGAGGCGTATTCCAGTTGATGGCAGAGGACAATATTTTTGGAATTTCTTCTTCGGAAAAGTTTTTTGCAGCCGTGCTGACATATCCTATTGATCTGAGCATGCTCTGGAATCTCCGCCGCAAGGTTTCAGGTATAGCCCCGGGCAAACCTTACCTCGATGCAACGGCCATCCTTTTTGTACTGGAAGCTATGGAACGGCATGCTCTTGGCGACGAGAATGCCGCGACCCTGAACCGCGTTTTGTAAATTTGGCGCGGTATTATTAAGATGCCGGCGCCATTTAAATCCTGTGCCTTGGTCTTCGATCCTGACCACAACATCGGAGGTGCTGGCGTCAAAATCGATCGTCACCTTTTTATCGGCATTTTCAGACAGGCTCAGACGTCGTTCTATTTCCTGTTCCCATCGATTTTCCCGAACCAGGATTTCTTTTTCGCTGCCTCCAATACCCAGGTTGCCGTGTTCGATGGCATTGGTAACCAACTCCTGCAGTCCGGCTGAAATCCATTCCGGCTCCAGGGCATGCTGGCTGATCATCCAGATCGCCGACTTGGCTTCCCGGAACGTGGAAAAGCGAAAGCGGGCCTTTTCCAGGGTCTCGGGGGCCTCCAGGGGAATGGCGGCGTAACTGGCGAAAAAGCGGTGCTGGTTATGACTTTGCACCGCCGACCGAACCACCGCGACCAAGGTGTTTTCGTCATAAGGTTTGGTGATGTAGTAAAAGGCTCCCGCCTCGATCCCCTCGGTCATCGCCTGCGGATCAGCCGCGGCCGTCTGCAGGATCACCGGAATCGCCGAGGTTTTTTCAGACTCTCTGATCGACGACAGCACCTTCATGCCGTCCATTCCAGGCATGACGCGGTCGACGACGATGGCATCAAATTTCTCCGGTTCGGCCAACAGGATGGCCAGCGCCGCCGCACCATCCCCGGCCGTCACAACGTCGAAGCCGCGGTCGGCAAGGGCATCTTTGATCATTTCAAGGGTCAGACTGTCGTCATCGACAGCCAGAATAGTGCCGTTCGTCATTTGCCTCTCCTCAATCGCGCAGTTTGGCAATCGCCGCGCAGACGACATCCAGTTTTTTCTCGGTTTCGTCGGCAAGCGTCAGGATCTCACGGTCCTCGGCGCCCCGTTTAAAGGCCTGCTCAAGCTCGCCCGCCAGGTCCTGAATACCTGTCACGCCAAGCTGAGCCGATGTTCCTCGCAGGGAATGCGCCAGACGGCCGATCTGCTCTCTCTCGCCGGCCGCCAATCCGTTGCGCAGGCGAACCATGCTGTCGCCGTAGGCGGCCGCATATTTCAGCAGGTACCCAATCAGTTTGGCGGGCTTGGCCTGAGACGAAATGCTCTTGGTCAGATCGATGTCGGCGATGCCGCCGAGGCAGCTTTGCAGTCTGGCGAGATCGGTATTGCCACCGATGGCGCTCTCGCCGGCCGCCGCAGGGAGCAAAGGCCCCTGATTCGTGCCGCTCTTCTCCAGCCATTTCAGCAGTTTGCTGTAAAGCTGCCGGGGGCGCAGCGGCTTGCTGATAAACGCATCCATGCCGGCTTCGAGACATTGCACCCGGTCGGAATCGAAGGCGTTGGCGGTGACGGCGATGATCGGGGTTTCGCCATGACCCGGCAGTTGTCGGATCAGGGTAACCGCGCCAATTCCGTCCATGATCGGCATCTGCATGTCCATCAGGATCAGGTCGTAAGCCACCTCGCTGGCCATCTGCACCGCGACCTGTCCATTTTCCGCCATGTCGGCTTTCAGCCCGGCCTCCCCCAACATGTCCTCGAGAACTTCGCGATTAAGCGGCACATCCTCGGCGACCAGCAGGCGCGCACTGCCGAACTTCCGCGCCAGCTGGGACGCAATAACATCGGCGTCATCTTCATTGACGGATGCGCCGGTTCCCACCGCGGCTTGCAGCAATGCCGTGAACCAGAACCGGCTGCCCTTGCCTGGCGTGCTCTCGGCCCCAACCTGACCCCCCATCATTTCCGCCAGCTTGCGCGAAATCGCCAGGCCCAGCCCGGTGCCGCCGAAGCGACGGGTCGTCGATTTTTCGGCCTGTTCGAACGGTACGAACAGGCGTGACAGCGCCTCGGGGGCGAGACCGATGCCGGTGTCCTCGACAACGAAGCGGATCAGGAACCCGCCTTCGGACTCTCGCTCCAGGGAGGTCCGCAGCGTCACCGTCCCGTCCGGCGTGAACTTGATGGCGTTGCCGGCGAAATTGATCAGGCATTGGCTCAGCCGCAGCGGGTCACCATTCAGCCTGGCGGGAATGTCGGAGCCTGGGCAGCTTAGCAATTTCAGTCCTCGGCTCACCGCTTGCGACGACAGTTGTGACACCACACCGTCCAGCAGGGTTTGCAGGCTGAAATTCTCGGAGTTGATGGAGAGTTTTCCCGACTCGATCTTCGACATGTCGAGAATGTCGTTGATAATGTTCAGCAGATGATGCGCGGCTTGATCGATCTTGATCAGCTTGTCTTTCTGCGCCGGATCGAGGGAAGACCGCTGCAGGCTTCGCGTCAGGCCGATAATCCCGTTCATCGGCGTGCGGATTTCATGGCTCATGCTGGCGAGAAACTCGCTTTTCGCCTGGCTCGCTTCGTGAGCCCCCTGTTCCGCGGCCCTGGCCGCGGCAACATCGCCGGCGATCACCAAGGCTTTTTCCAGGTCAGCCAAGATCCTGTTCTGGCGGATAAAGGCCTCCTCCCGTTCCTGTCGTGCCTTGAAGACCTGGCGCAACACCGCTTCCAGCATCCAGGTTCGGAAGGTGGTGACGGCGTCGATGTCCACCGAGTCCCAGGGCGCTGACTGGTTGCGCACCGATTGCGTCCAGGCCTCGAAAGATTTGCGCGGGGTCATTCGCTCGCCCAGCGGACCGGCCGTGATGGATTTCGAGGGGTCGCCGGCCCAGGAAACGGCACTGATCAGTTCGGGCCTGAACCAAATCACATAGTTGGATTGGTCCTTCGACAGCGACGCGGCGATGATGCCGCTGGCGATGTCGGCATGCGGCAAGGCCGCCGGGAAGACGGCGCCAAGATCGCAGATCTCCAGGACCGGCCTGTTCCGCTGATGAAGCCAGGTCACCAACGCGGCGATGACGTCGGCGGGAGGCGTTTCACCCGCGGTATGCAGTTCGGCATCCATGCAGACCGCAACCCCGCCCGCCGAGATGAGGTCCAGCAGGCTGACCTCTCCCGTCACCAGTTCCGCCCCGATCGAAAGGCAATTCATCAGGCGGGCGGCCAGGGCCTCCTGCAGTTGCATGACTTTGGCGCGGCGGCGGGCGTAGGTGGCATCGATATTGGCCTCAAGATGCAGCGCGAAGACCTGCGCAAAGGTTTCGGCATAGGAACGCAGATCGGCCGGGACAAAACGTGGTGAATAATTATGAAAGACGATCAGTCCCCATAGATCGCCGCGGATGAGGATCGATATCGACATGGTGGCGGTCACCCCCATGTTGCGAAGATATTCCAGGTGGATGGGGGAGACCGACCGCAGGGCACAGTCGCTCATATCCAGGGGAGGGATGGCTGGGTCGCTTATCGATGGCTGGAGCGGCTCGGGCGTGTAGTCGATATTGGGGATCAGGCGCAGGCTGTTGCGCCGGAAAAGGTCCCGCGCCGGCGCCGGGATGTCGCCTGCGGGAAAGTGCAGGCCAAGGAAACTTTCCAGCCCATCGGCCCGGTCCTCGGCGGCGACGACGCCGCTGCCGTCTTTCTGGAACTGGTAGATCATCACCCGGTCGAAGCCACTGGTGTCGCGGAGTTGGACCACGGTCGAATGCAGGAAGGCGGTGACGCTGTCGGCGGCGCGCAACGCCGCCCCCATCAGCTTGATCTGGGCGAGCGGATCCCCGGCCGCCATGGGACTGCGCCTGGCGACTTCCAGTTCGATGATCGCCGTTTCACCTTTGGCATGCACCGTGACATCGAGCGGGAAGGGGCCGGTGCGGGTGTTCGCGCCGAGAATGATGTAAGGGGCGATGTCTTGAGCCGGTTCGCGCAGGTTCCTGGTGATGAGATTAAGCGCGGGTTCATCGAACAGTTTCGGCAGCGACAACTGCGTCATCCGGCTCGGCTCTATGCCGAGGAGAAAGATCGTGTTTCCGGCGAATTGGCGAATACCGAGATCCGTGCGGTCAATCACCAGCAGGGCGCCGTGCGGCTGGATCGAGCCGGGCGTGTGAATGACTTCCCGGTCGCAGGAATTGAGATCGGCCTCACCGAATTTGATGTCAGTGCCGGTCATCGGTGCACTCCGCGATGGCAGGACAGGATAGGGAGCGCATGAGGCGGGTCTCCAGCGGTGGAACCGGATGTCGGCAGGGGGCGGGCGGCTATGGGGGCGGTTGCTGGCTTAAGGGCTTTCCATCGACCGCTTGATTGCCAAAATCTCCGGCTGGATGCCCTCGAACAGATCGACGAGGATCGGTTCAAACTGCGTTCCCGCCCCGCGCCGGATTTCCGCCATGCTGTCTTCGACGCTCCACGGTTCCTTGTAGGGACGTTTCATCGTCAGGGCGTCGAAGACATCGGCGATCGCAACGATACGGGCGGACTGGGAAATGGCGTCGCCGGCCAGTCCGTCCGGATAGCCGCTGCCGTCCCACTTTTCGTGATGGTGGCGCGCGATCTCGGCAGCCATCGCGAAAACCGGGCTGCGGGCTTTGCTGAGGATGTCGAAGCCGATTTCAGTGTGGCGTTTCATCACCACCCACTCCTCGGCGGTCAGCTTGCGCGGCGCCTTCAGAATCGCGTCGGGAATCCCGATCTTGCCGGTGTCGTGCATGGGGGCGGCCAACCCCATCCGCTTGACCATGGGATCGGGCCATGCCGCCGCGGCCGCCAGGGCACTGGCATAGGCGGCCATGCGCCAGATATGGACGCCGGTATCGTTGTCGTTGTAGTGCCCGGCTTCGCCGAGCATGGACACCATCTCTTTATGACTGTCCTCAAGGTCCTGCGTCCGGGCGAGAGACAGCAAGGCTTGCATCCGCCGCAGCAGGATCGGCCCGAAGACCGGCTTGTAAATATATTCGACGGCGCCGACGTCGAAGCCCCGCGCCTCGTCTTCCGCATCGATTCTGGCCGTCAGGAAGATTACCGGGATTTTCCTGGTCGCCGGATTGCTTTTGAGCCTCTCGCAGATCTCGTACCCGCTCATTCCCGGCATCATCACATCAAGAATGATGGCATCGATGGTGCGGCTGTCGGTCTCCAGGAAGTCCAAGGCCTGCCGGCCGCCCGTCACCGTGATGACGCGGTAGCCGCCGTCTTCCAGCAGGTCGCGGATGATTTGCAGCTCCAGACCGTCGTCATCCACCACCATGAATGTGCCGCCGGTCATATCTGCACTCCGCACAGCCATGCCTCCATGGCGAGAAAGGTGGAGCCGGCGGCGGCGATGGCGCGGCCTGCCGTTTCCGGCGTTTGGCAGTGTGTTTCGACGGCGTTGCCGAACGCCTGCCACATCTGGCCCACCCGGGACCCGTAGCTGGCGAGGTAGGAAGCGCCATGCGCGGCCGAAAGGCCGAGCGTGCGCTCGACGACAGGCAGCAGATGCTGGCCACCTAGGGTTGCCCCTTCAAGAACGTAGAAGGCGCCCAGGGCGGACGCGCTATCGGCGACCATCGGCAGGATGGCGTTGGCGATCGCGATGCCTCCGACCGCGCGAAGGTCGGCGGCCAGCAGCGGCGCTTTGCGCCGTGTCGGGTAATCGTCCAGCACCGGTTCGAGAAATCCTGCCCATGCGGATTCGGCCGGTTCGTAGAACGCCAGCAGCTGGGCGATATGTCCGCTGTAGGATGCGAGCGTGGAAAAGCGATCCTTGATGGCCAAACGTTTTTCCATCCGCAGATGAGCGTCCCAAGTCGCGTCCTTGAGGGATGTCATTGTGCCCATTGCATGACCTGCGCCGTGGAAGTTGTTTTCACGTTTATCCTGGGGGGGGGATGCTGGAGGAAAAAGCATCCAAGAAGTAGTTATAAAATAGATATTTTAGAGCCTAGGCTTATATGTGAATCGATGCAAATGAATGATTCACTATCTTTTTATCATGTAAAATATTTCTACAAATTTCATCAAAACAGATAACTTTAAATACGTAGTAGTATATTAAGACAAAGGCGGAGTTATCCAAGGTTGGCTTGTGAATGTATTTACAAAATATTTTAAGGTGTTTGCGCGGATAAGGCCGATAAAATCAGCGGGTCGCGACCCTCGGAAATGATCCAAAATGTTCCCCAGTGGGGCCGGCGTCCCGAGCCTGTGCAAGCAGCTTAAACGGCTTGGCCGGCGCACCAGCCCGATGACCAGGCCCATTGGAAATTATAGCCACCCAGCCAGCCGGTGACGTCGACGACCTCGCCGATGAAGTAAAGGCCGGGCAGGGATTTGACCGCCATGGTCCGCGAATCGAGTTCGTCTGTATCGACGCCGCCCAAGGTCACCTCGGCCGTGCGATAGCCTTCAGAGCCGGCCGGCTTCAGGCGCCATTGATTGATCGCCGCATCGATCCGGCGCAGATGGGCGTCCGACAAATCGGCGAGATTGCCGGCGACATTCAGGCTTTCGGCGATGTACTGGGCCAGTCGCTTGGGCAAGAGATTGGCCAGGGCGGTGTGGATCGCCTGCCGGCCATTCTGGCTGCGCGCGGCCTTCAGCGTGGCGAAGATATCGGTGCCGGGCACCAGACGCAGCAGGATCTCCTCGCCCTGGCGCCAATAGGACGAGATCTGCAGGATCGCCGGCCCGCTCAGGCCGCGATGGGTGAACAGCATCGCCCCGTTGAAGGCGGTTTTAGCGTGGGCGGCGGTGACGTCGAGGGCGATGCCGGCCAGTGGCGCCAGCTTGTCCAGGCTCGCCGGATCCAGCGTCAGCGGCACCAGCCCCGGCCGGGTTTCGACGATCCGGATGCCGAATTGCCGGGCGATTTCGTAGCCGAAGCCGGTGGCGCCCATCTTCGGGATCGACTTGCCGCCGGTCGCCACGACCAGGGATTGGCAGGCGATCTTGCCGCCGGGATCGAGTGCCAGGCTGAAGCCCTCGTCGGTCTTCTCGATCCGCGAAACCGAGGTGCCGAGTTTCAGCGTGGCGCCATGGCTCTTCAGCCTGCGGACCAGCAATTCGACGATCTGCAGGGCCGAGCCGTCGCAGAAGAGCTGGCCCAGGGACCGCTCGTGATAGGCGATGCCGGCAGCTTTGATCAGGCCGATGAAGTCGTGCTGGGTATAGCGGCGCAGCGCCGAGATGCAGAAGCTGGGGTTCTGCGACAGGTAATTGGCTGGGGTCGCATGCAGATTGGTAAAGTTGCAACGCCCGCCGCCCGAAATGCGGATCTTTTCACCCGGTGCCTGGGCATGATCCAGGATCAGCACCGAACGGCCGCGCCCGGCGGCCTCGAGCGCGCACAACATGCCGGCGGCTCCGGCACCGATCACAACCACATCGACGGTCTGCACGCGAAGAACACTTTCCATAACCGTCGGGGCCTCGTGCTGGACCGTTTCCGCGCCATCGCAGCCACCACCACCCGAAGTCGGGGGGCAGGTGAGGGACAAGAATTTCAGATTCCGGGAAAGCGGTCTATGACCTCTAACCCATGGGCGCCCCAGGCCGGCTCGAACCGGCACGTCTTTGCGAGCAACAGAATTTGAGTTCGCGGCGCATGGCGGATTTCCGCGGCCATTCTGACATTTCGGGTATTTTCAGGCCCAGCGGCATCAATATGAAGGCCGGCTGAGCCAGAATGACCATAACTTGTGATCGGCCTTTTCTGCGATTAGTCCGCCAAGCCCATCACAAACGCCACGGCGGTATCGAGTTGGACTATTTGTTCGGTCGTCAGCCGACCAATGACTTGGCCGATCCGTTGGCGACGCACCGTCACCGGTTTGTCCACCATGATCTGTGACCGTTCGCGCAGACCGTTGCCGGTATGCGGCTCGACCGGGATCCGGAAATTTGGTGCCTCCACCAGCTCCGAGGTCAGCTGGCAGATCACCACCGAGGCATGCCCTTCCGGAAAGGCGTCGGTTTGTACGACAACCGCCGGCCTCGGTTTTCCATAGTCACCCGCCGCCGCGACGACCACCACGTCACCGCGCCGCATCGAACTCGGACACGTCTTCGATCCAATCCAGCGCCGCCTGTTCGGCCGCCGGCGACAGGCGAGCCACTTGTTCTGCGATCCGCTGCCGGGTCGCCGACGCCCTGGCATCAGGAACATTCAGGCGCACCTCGCGCAGTCCATCGGCACGGCGCCGCGCCCGCATAGCTTTCATCCGTTCAGCCGTCGACGCCATCGAAAGCCTCCATTCCGTCACGCGTGACAGTGTAACGCGTGACGAACTTCCGAGCAACTGCCTCTTCGTTCGGAAATTTTCGCCTTTGCATATGCCGCGGAGTGCGCAACAGATTTTGAGTGTCCGCGGAAGGCAGTGAATTCAATAAGTTATGTTCTGACATCGGTAAGAGTTTGGTCGATTTCCGGTTGACGCCTGACGGTTTCCGCTCCGCCATGAACACGCTCCACTATCCCGGGAAATGGATGGATGGGCCATCCATCGGGGAAATTTTATCAAGACACTTGCTGTGATCCGCGCCCCTGCCGATTTAACAAAGGTGGCAGCATCAAGGGTGCCGAGAGACGAACCTTCTTAAACGTCTCAATCTGACTGTGAAACGGGTCGTTTAAATCGGACGTCTCAAACATTCATTTAGGGAAGGATAAGCGATGATTCGTCTGACAGTCCCGCTCCTTGCCGCCAGCCTTCTGATATCCTTCGATGCCAACGCCGCACTCAAGGTCGGCGACAAGGCGCCGGATTTCGCTGCCCAGGCGGCCGTCGGCGGAAAGGAGTTCACCTTTTCCCTTGCCGAGGCTTTGAAGAAGGGGCCGGTGGTCCTCTATTTTTATCCGAAATCCTTCACGAAGGGCTGCACGATCGAAGCCCACGCCTTCGCCGATGCCGCAGAAACGTTCGCGGCATCGGGTGCCAGCCTGATCGGCATGTCGGCCGACAACATCGACATACAGAAGCAGTTTTCGACGATGGAATGTCGCGACAAGTTTCCCGTCGCCGCCGATCCCGGCATGAGGGTGATCCGCGCCTATGACGCGGTCATGGCCAGCCTTCCCGGCAAGACCGACGTTTCGGACCGCACATCCTATGTCATCGGTCCCGACGGAACGGTTCTTTACACGTTGACCGAGCTTGCGCCAGACAGGCATGTCGAGAATACGCTTGCGGTCGTCCAAGCCTGGCGAAAGGCCCATCCTTGATTGGGACGGTCGTCCTGAGGGTCGGGATCGGTTTTAGATGGCCGAGCTTCCGCTGGATCAGATAGCGGGAATCGCGGCCGCGCGGCACCGCTGTCGACGGCCCGAAACCGGGCTGCGGGGAGGACGTGGGGAGGGCAGAATGCTGTTCATCTCGGTGCGGGATGTCGCTCGACAGACCCACTTCCTCATTCTGCCGGCCCCGAGCTATAGCGCGAGGAGTTGCGTCGGAAAGTAAGGGTCGGGAACATCGGTCCCAATTTGACGATGAAGTCGAACGCCATGAGCAGGGCCGCCAGCGCGAATGGCACGTCGCCGACGAAGCGCATCCACTGCCAAAGGACTGTCGTGTCATAGAATTCGAGGCTGCGCGCATAAGCCAGTCCGTGCTCATAGACGGCGCCCAGTTGCGCCCAACCGACCGGAAAAAAATTGAGCGCCACCCACAACACCATTCCTAAATTGTATAGCCAGAAGGCCCATAGCCCGATCTTCTCGTCGAATTTCCCCTGTTCGGCTGCGGCATAGCGCAGGCAGAAGTAGATGAGGCCAACGGCGAGCAACCCGAAGGCGCCGAACAATGAGGTATGGGCATGGTTAAGCGTCAGGAACGTGCCGTGCTCGTAATAGTTGACAAGCGGCGCGTTCAAGGTTCCGCCGCCGAACACCCCGGCGCCGACGAAGTTCCAAAAGGCGGCGCCGAGTACGTAGGTGTACGCCAAGCCGTAATTGAATTGCTGCTGCCGCTTTATCAGGTCGTGGTGGTCCATGGCGTCGAGGATGAGCAACACCAGGGGCAGCACTTCGATGAATGAGAACATGCTGCCAAGCGGCACCCACATGCCGGGACCGCCGACCCAATAGATGTGATGACCGGTCCCCAGGACTCCGCCCAGGAAAATCAGGATCAGTTCCAGGTAGACGGCCCGTTCGGCCAACTGGCGCGAAACGAGGCCGAGGCCCATCAGCAAATAGGCGCTGACCGCAGCGGCAAAGAACTCGAAGGATTGTTCAACCCAAAGATGGACCACCCACCAACGCCAGAAATCGGTGATGGTGAAGGAGCTGTTGACGCCGAAAAGCGGGATCATGCCGAAGACATACAACAGGGCGATGTTGGTGGTGGATGCCCACAGCAGATGTTCGAGACGGATACGTCCAGTCCAAAACTCGCGCGTCGCCACGCGCAGCCTGGGGCGCGTCGGCCAGAGAGCGCGTAGGACAAGGACGCTCCACAAGGCGAGCCCAAGAAAAAAGCCGATCTGCCAGAAACGCCCCAGTTCCAGATACGACAGGCCCTGGTTGCCGAACCAGAACCAGCCCTTCTTGATGATCCCCATGATTCCGAGATAGTCGCCCACCAGCGCTCCTGCAACGACGACCACCGTCGCCCAGAACAGCAGATCGACCAGGATGGCCTGATAGGGCGCCTCGCGTTGGCTGATCGCCGGCCCAAGAAAAAGGGCGGCACCGATCCACGACACGCCAATCCAGACAATAGGAGTTTGAATGTGGACGCTGCGCAAGAAGTTGAACGGCAAGATGTCGTCGAAGTGCAATCCGTAGAAGCTTACCCGATCGGTATAGTAGTGCCCAAGGATGGCTCCCGCGGCGATTTGCAGCAGTAAGACGGCGGCGACGATAACAAAGTACTTGCCCACTTTCCTTTGGCTCGGCGTGAGACTGAAAAATTGCGCCAGTACCGGATCCATCACCTCGTTTTTGGAGGGGGGCAGATAACGATGATAGACGAACAGGACCGCGCCGAAGCAAAAGAATGTGAAGCAGAAGCTGGCCCAGGTCCAAATGAACGTACTGGCCGTCGGCGTATTGCCCACCGAAGGTTCATAAGGCCAGTTTTGCGTCCACGAGATATCGCTGCCGGGACGCCGCGCGATCGTCGTCAACGATGAATAGAGGAGGAATTCGGCTGTTTTAGCTGCGCTGGCGCCGTCCAGACTGTAGGCCTGGGTCCATCCCCTGATGAAATCATGGTGCAGCAATTGCTGGGCGATCTCACCCTTGAGCGTCACGATGGCCGCCGACAGCGCCACAGGGAGTACCACCGAAGGCTGAGTCAGGTCGACGGTCTTCAGTTGGCGCTGCATGGAGGCCTCGACGACCGCCCGGTCTTCATCTCCCAGTTGAGCCAATGGCCTGCCGAAGCGTCCCTTGGCGATGTTGTCTTCGGTCACTTGGCCGAGGCGTACAAGGTACTTGGCCGTGTAGTCTTCGCCGAAATAGGACCCCATGCCGTAGATGCTGCCATAGTCCATCAGGTCGGCCTGCTGGAACGCGCCTTTCCCCTCGATAATGTCGGCCGCCGTCATCAACACATCCCCACCAGTTCCCACAAAGCGGTCCGGTTGCGGAGGCGCGGTCTGGTAGGTCACGTCGGTGGCCCAGGCGAGCAGGCCAAAGCAGCCCACGGCGGTGGCGAGAAGAACCCACTTTAGGACGTTGCTAATCGGATCTTCCAGCGCCTTTGTCACTGTCTCGGCCATTCACCGCCTCGCTGACGTGTCTTGTTGCAGGCTCCGCTCTCCCCTGAGTCGCAAATGTGCAGCAGATATTATGGAGGCAAGAGGCCAATCTCGAACGAATGTGCCGGAGCATTCCGGGGTAACGCACCCGGCGCCCCAGTTTGAGAGAGGCGACACGGTCAGCCACGGGCCTTGAAGACGAAACAGGTCAAAATCAACGCCTCTTTGGAAGCGGCGTCCCCATCGGCGAGACGAGGCCGGGTGCCGGCACAACGGCACCAGATGGAACCTGTTGATTCAGGGCAAAGGGTCGCCAAATCCAAAAGGGATTGCCCTGGACGAGGACACCCGGAATGCCGATGCCTATGTCTATTCAGGTTAAGCGCGCCTATGCGCCCGCCGCGAAGGACGACGGAATACGGATTCTTGTCGATCGGTTGTGGCCGCGCGGCTTGCGAAAAGTCGATGCTGCAATCGACCGCTGGCTCAAGGACGTCGCCCCCAGTTCGGAACTGCGGCATTGGTTTGGACATGCTCCCGAGCGCTGGGACGAGTTCCGGCAGCGCTACGCCGAGGAGCTATGCCAGAGCCAGGAAGCCCTGACCGAATTGCGCGCAATCGCGGCCGAGCAGCCGCTTACCTTGCTGTTCGCGGCGCATGATGAAGAGCACAACAACGCCGTGGCGCTGCGTGAAGTCTTGCTCAAACAGCTGAACGTCTAGAAAGGGCGGAGATTGTGTCTGACCTCTGAGCATCTCCGACGCACGACGTAGCCAAGTGCCGACGGCAGTTGGGGCCACAGATCCTGAGTTCGCTGCGACTGGCGGATTTCTGGGGCTATTCTGGCTTTTCGGGCATTTTCAGGCCTGGATGCATCAATATGATGGCCGTTGGAGTCAGAATGAAAATCCACCTATCGCGGCGGTGGACCTCGATCCTTTTTGAGGACATGGGCGCAGCTGACGGGTCCGGAGGCATGGCGATACGCTCGGAAAGCTCAAGTCCATACTGGGCGGCAAGGGCGGTGATCGGCCCCTCTTGGTAATGGGGTCGCTTCCCCAGCAGGAAATCCATATCTTACGGAAGATGTGGAATAGGAGGTTCCGGTGTCCAGTACGGCTTCGGCGACCGAGGTACAAAAGAACTTTGGTGTCTATCATGATCAGGCTCTGAGCGAACCTGCGCCGGGCCTGGTTTTCAACTTCTCCAGATTATTACTGCAAAATCCGGTGCGCCATCCTTGGGCTGCGGCAGGAAAACGCCATTGTGCCGGGCATGGCCGGCACAATCTCATCGGCAACCATAATTGTCGCTGAAACCTGCGACGGCACCGCCGCAGCCAAAACCTCAGGCAGAGGTCAATTCACCGGATTCCCGCAGCTTTTGACCACCGCTTCGCTCCTCGCAATGACGACAATTTGCCCGGGGTTATGCCCCTGTTACAGGAAAAATCGCTGACTATTTGAAAAGATTGCTGCCCCAGGCCAGACAAAGGAGAGAACTGGTCTGCCAGGCTGCGCCTGGATTGACGGTTTCGAGCAACGTTTGAAGATGCTATAATTCTTACGAATTGCTGATCGATCGGAGAAGCGTAATGTCTGCTAAGGATACGACAAGACTTTCTGCGAAATTCCAAATCTCAATCCCGAAGGCCGTGCGAACGGCGCGACATTGGCAGGCAGGCCAGGAGTTCGCTTTTATCCCCAAGGGTGATGCAGTCTTATTGGTTCCGGTTCCAAAGCCCGAAGATCTTGCCGGGCTGGCGTATGGCGCAAAATCTGAGTCTTATCGCGACCGGAAGGATCGCGTCTGATGCGACTGGTCGACACATCTGCCTGGATTGAGTGGCTGATTGGTTCGCCGGTCGGTGCCGCGCTGGCAACAGATCTGCCGGAGCGAGGCCAATGGCTTGTGCCGACGATCGTTCAACTCGAATTGGCGAAGTGGCTGCGACGGGAGGTTGGAGAAGACAAGGCGGATCAGGTGATCGCTTTTACACAGACCTGTATCATCGCGGATCTGGATACGTCCATTGCTTTGGCGGCCGCCGATTTTTGTGCCCGGTATAAGTTGGCTACGGCCGACGCCATTGTCTATGCCACTGCCTTGGCCCACGGTGCTGATCTCCTAACCTGCGACAGACATTTCGATGGGTTATCCGGTGTGCGGTTCGTGCCCAAATCCCCTGGCTGAAACCCATACAGGCCCGATACCGGCAGTCTCGGAATTGTTGACAAAGTCCGAGAGTGAGATTGGTGTCCCAGGCCGGACTCGAACCAGCACGCCCTTGCGGGCAACAGATTTTGAGTGTCTGCGTAATGCAGTTAAATCAGTAACTTATGTTCTGACATCTGTCAGGCTTTGGTCGTTTTCTGGTTAAAGTCTGACAGTTTCTGTGGGACGTCAGACATTCGGTGTGACCTGTCTATCTCCAGCGAGCCACAATCCGATCACTGTTTGCTGCCGCTGCTAGGGAGGATGTGGGGAGGGCGAGAATGCTATTCGCCTCGGTGCGGGATGTCGGCCGCGTCGAAGAAAATGCCTGTGATAACGAGCGGCCGTGTGGTCTGGTAGGACACCCAATACCTCCCAGCCTTCACCCAAGCCCGGCCTGGTCGCGCCAGTTCCGGATAGGGGCTCGGCGCGGGCAGTCCATCGTCGGGATGTCGTTCGATCTTCGCCATCGCCGCCTCAACGGATTCAATCAGGCGCCGCAAAGCGTCGGGCCGCTGCAAAGTGGTGTAATGCTGCTGGAGGTCGTCAAGCTGACGTTCGGCGAAGGGCGTAAACCCGATCACCGGTGGGGAGCAACCTTGCGCTGGGCGGGGGGCAAGTGATTGGCCGCAAGCTTGGCGAGACTATCGCGCAGCCGGGCAAGCACTGCCTCGGCGGGCACCACGTCACCAGCGGCGGCTTGCGCCTCGCTTATTTCGAGGTCGGCAAGCCAATCGGAAACAGGTCGGTTTGTTGGATCGCTCATGGCGACAATTATAGGTGGTGTCTGGTCGGATTTCCAGTCTATCGG
>Ga0007882_10000434_pt1 | contig 24621 bp, 25 predicted proteins | sample CryBogCBH12Aug01_FD_71195 | JGI IMG/M metagenome (GOLD analysis project Ga0007882, IMG submission 71195) | Freshwater microbial communities from Crystal Bog, Wisconsin, USA - CBH12Aug09.1 | ecosystem: Environmental > Aquatic > Freshwater > Lake | place: Crystal Bog, Wisconsin, USA | collected... | reverse complement strand
GATTTCTTCGCCAGCCGGTTGGCCAGCTTGGCCAGGGTCTTGGTCGGAGCGATGCCGACCGAAACCGGAATGCCGGTCCATCGTTTGACGGTCGCCCGAACCTGCTGGCACCACGCCGTCAAATCCGGCACCGGCAGACCATTCAGATCGAGGAAGCATTCGTCGATGGAATAGACCTCGGCCCCGGGCGAGAATGTCGCCAGGACGGACATCACCCGCTCGGACATATCGCCATACAAGGCGTAGTTGGACGACAGCATGATCAGCCCCTGCCGCTCGGCCAGATGCCGCAGTTTGAACGCCGGTTCGCCCATGGGGACGCCGAGCGCTTTGGCTTCCGCCGACCTGGCGACGGCGCAGCCATCGTTGTTGGACAAGACAATGACCGGTTTGCCTTCGAGGGCGGGATTGAAGACCCGTTCACAGGAAACATAGAAGTTGTTGCAGTCCACCAGGGCGTAAACCGCCATCGGTGGCTACCGTCTGGTCAAGGCTGAAATGGAAAAGGTCACGACACCCCAGATTTGCACGCCCTCTTCCTCGTTGACCGGGAAGGATGGATAACCGGGGTTGGCCGGGGCAAGTTCCCAGCCAGCTGTGGTTTTCCGCAGGGTCTTTACTGTCAGTCCGCCATCGAGAGTGGCGACGACAACGTCGCCATCATGCGGTTGCACCGAGCGATCCACCACCAGCAGGTCACCGCTTTGGATCCCAGCACCGGTCATGGAATCCCCATCGGCCCGGCAGAAGAAGGTCGCCGCCGGCCGTTTGACCATCATCTCGTGAAGGTCAAGCTGGCCCTCCAGGTGATCGTCGGCGGGGGATGGAAAGCCGGCAGCCACCAGGGCCGAATAAATGGGGGTCGTCGCGTCCGATGGAGCGTAGCCACGGGTCGATGGCTGACATGTGCCGGGTGGCAGCGGCGAACGGAGATTGGATGAGAACATGAAGTGAACATTACACTGGAGCCGAAGGGGAGGACAACAGGGACCTGCAGCAGAGCAACGAAGGCTTGTCGTCCCCAAGAACGTCGAGTAAAAATGTATGCGGAGCGAATACACCTTGCAAAGGTGAGGGTGGAGCGCAAAATTTGAAAAGACCAACAACAGTTCGGTTTGACGCGACGATCGAAGAAGCGCTGCAAAGGCAAGCAAAAATCGAAAATCGGACGGTCAGCAATTTGGTCGAAACCGCTGTGAGAGCAAAACTTCAGAATGACGGCTACCTTGGCCAACACTTTGAACCAACAGAAATTAAGAAAGGAATGCCCGCCAAGCGGACAATCCCGGACAGAAGCAAATTGAAGCAGAACCGAGAGGATTAAATGCATAGACGCATAACCATTGCGGCGTGGATGCTGCTGGCATCTGTGGGGATGGCCTCAGCGGCGCCGGGTGATTTACCGGATCCCAGATTCACACCAGGCATGCTCCATCCTGACGTAAATCCGGGAAACATCGATCAGACGATTTGCCTTCACCGTTCCGGATATCCCAGCTGGTCTAAGGCCAATCGGCCGGCACCGGTCTATACAAACGGCCTTAAACGCAAACAACTCTCCGCGATGGGCGGGAATTTAGACCCGGCAGACTTCGAAGAAGACCATTTAGTGCCACTGTCCCTCGGCGGGCACCCTCGAGACCCTCGTAATCTTTGGCCGGAACATTGGGACGGTGAATGGGGTGCCCGACGGAAGGACCGATTGGAATTGCGACTGTATCGCCTGGTGTGCGCCCATCAGGTGCCACTCCAGGAGGCACAAGCGAACATGGCCAGAAACTGGATCGCCGCATGGCCGAAATATTGCCCGACCGAAGCCGCATGCCCCCCATTCAAAGAGGAGTGAACCCGATGGCCTTGTTGTCGTTCCGGGACGCGGAAACCGCCATCGCATCCGTCCGCCTTTTGCGCGCCGCCGGCATAAACGCGAAGGACCCGACGCCACCTATCATATTGTCCTTCTGGCATGTCGAAATCCCGGACGCAGAAACCGAACGGGCTCGCGGAATCGTAACCGTCGCAGGCCATTCGCGAGAACCGCCCGTCGGCCAGGTGGCGGTCAACAGCCAAGCTGGTGAATAAGCGCCATGAAAATCCGGTCCGTTGGGTTTATATATGGCGCCGGCGCCGGCCGACGGTCGGGGGGATCTGCGCCGCTCACCTTCTCAACAGAAACTGATTAGAGTCGGGAGGAAACCTGGGCGCGGTGGGGTTTGGCCCTTGCGCGACCCCGGAAACTCCTGCTAGATAGTTTCTTTGCAATCTACTGGTGACGCTGTCGCGCGGCCAGGCACCGCGGGCCTTTCGCACCAGGGTGACCCGACTGGCACTTTGGAGGGATGACCTTCGTTGGCGTTCAATCCGTTCTCTCTCATTTCCCGAGTCATCCGCCCGGCGACACCGATCGCCGCGGTTCCGAGACCGACCACCGCGCCATCCCCTATAGCGCGCGGTGATGGTTCCTACGCGTTGCGGCCCGTGGCGGCCGGGATTCCTGTCATCTCGGTCGACACCCTCATCGATCGACATGCGGATCTGATACGTGAAATTTCCTATAAACTGGAGTTCTCGCCGAAGGACTTTGATCGACTGATGATGCCCGTCCTGCAACGATTTACCGCCATGGTCCATCTGCTGCCGGCATCAGAGGTCCACCACCATCGCGAGGTCGGCGGTCTGTTGCGCCACAGTCTCGAGGTGGCCTATCGGTCGGCCGCCATTGCCTACGACCAGATTTTTAACAACCATGGTTTCCCCCAACAAAAAACAGCGATCGAAGCCAGGTGGCGGGTCGCGGCCACCTTGGCCGGGCTACTCCACGATATCGGCAAAGTCGTGACCGATATGCAGGTGTTTGACGAGACCGGCAGAGAAGAGTGGACGCCAATCCGAGAAACGATCCTCGAATGGGCCGATAGCCACAACATTTCGCTTTATTTCCTGCGCTGGCGTCTGGATAGGCACGAGGCACATAAGGACGTTGTCCCACAGTGCCGGAATGCCATCATCTCGCCGGAAATGGACAACTGGCTGCGGTCCGTAGGAAATGGGCCATTCAACGCCATGATGGCGGCGCTGACCGGTGTGGAAGCGGAACATGATCTTGATAAAATCGTCGCTGCCGCTGATTCCGTAAGTATTCGGTGGGACAGGCAACAAACCGGGGTCACCCTGGGCCTTCTTTCTCCCTCTGTTCCGGTGGAACAGCATCTGATGGAGGGGATGAGAACGTTGATCCTCGACGGACAATGGCAGTGCAATGTGGCCGGCGCCCAGATATGGCACATCGTTGACGGTGATCAGACAGGCCTTTTCGTCGCCTGGACGTCAGCCGCGGTGGAACTGGCAAACTTCCTCGTTCAGGGTGGTGTGAAAGGCATTCCGCCAGCACCAGACACCCTCGCCAGCATTCTTGCGGAATGCCACCAGATAGAACTGCGGATTACAGCTGCTGGGGTCGACAATCGGTGGCCTGTAAAGCCGTCGATTGGCAACACGGAACGAATGATCAAGATCGCCAATCCCCGACAGTTGTATCCAGTGCTCCCTCCGCCAATAGCCGGAACCTTTGTTCTCAGGGCGACAACAGCTGGCGCTTCCGAAGAGCAGCCAATGCGTAACGAGGTGGCAACCCCGACAAATGCTGAGGACGGACCGCCGCAATTCGATGAACCGCCCATGGAAGCCTACGCCGATGAAATGAACGCGGGGCAACCTGCAGAATTACCGCCCGACAAAGGACCGGCTCAAAAGCCATCCCCACCGCGCCCGGCGCCTGCTTCATCGAAGCCGGCATCCAAGGGGGCCTCCGTTGGTCACAAGTCCCCTCCGATGGGACGATGCCCGGAGTGTGGTCACCTCGCCAGGTGGGTCGATGGCGGCTATCAATGCACTGGTTGCGGATCGTGCTGGAGTGAACAGCAGGTCAAGGAGTTTGAGCGCAGGACAGCGGCTCAAACACAAGGGCAAGCCAAGGCAAAATCAGCCGCGCCACCACCGTCACCTGTCGAATCAGCTGCACGTGACACGCTCCTCAAGGAGGGAGAGGCCGGCTTGCTGGTGCTGACTCTTTGCCATGAAACAGCGATCGGCAAGAAGGCCTTGGGCGATGTGTTGGGCCAGCATGAAGACGAGATGTGGGTGGTCCACAACGGGCTAAAAGAATATGCGCGTTGGAACCGCGAACCGGGACAACCAGACCTGTCGCCACGCAACATCACGATGTTGCTCGATCAGCCCAAATGGCTCCTCCCGAACCCGCATTACCCAGATCGGTTCGTCCAGGACCGGGGCGGGAAAAAAGTGATGGTGTTCAACAAGACCATCAGTTCCATTATTGCGGTGGTGTTGGCCGATCTGATCGCCCGTTCAGAGAAAGGCAGTCAACCAGGAAAAATTCACGATGAAGTCCCGCCAGTTACTCAGACCGCCGTTCGGCCCCCAACGACGGTGGTTGAGACGGTGGTAGAGACGGCGGGCGAGCCGATGCCTGAGGAAGTGGTCCCCGCGTTCGCCGCCAGCGAAGAAGATGCAGAGGACCCGCCGGCGACGGAGGTGACGAAGGCAACCCCGACGAAAAAAGCCCCGGTGACGGCAAAGCCGGCGCCTCGCAAAAAGACCGCGTTGGCACCGACGACAGAACCAGAATTGGCGGATCTAAACGAAGAACAGCGCCAAATGCTCTCTGAATTTATCTTGTGGGTGAGAACCCGTCATATGGAATGCATGACCGAGGACGGAGGAACCCAAACCTCAGTATTGATCCAGGCGGAGTTCTGCAAAGAGGCCGCCTATGATATGGGCAAACTGATAAAGGTGTTCCGGGCCGCTGGAGCTAAGAGCCAAGGCCCCCTCATCACCCTCCATTGGGAGCCATAATGAGCAACCAATACGTCAACAAGAACCGTCCTATTTTTGAGGCCCAGGCCGCAGCTGGATGGGCCGGGGCCGCTGTCGCAGCCGGCTTACTTGGTGCCCTTACCCCACTGCCGGTACTGCCGAGCGTCGCGGTGATGGCGGGCGCGGGAATCGCCGGCGCCTGGAGAGCGCAACAGGCCTATGATCTGTGGCAACATCAACGGCGCCTTGATCCAAGAGGCAAATGGGAAATGTCCTATGCCGAACTCGGCCCTGTTTTTGACCAAGCAACATCCGAAAATGCGGTGTGGATGGGTCATGGGTTCGAATGGGATCAACGCCATACCCAGGAGGTGTTCGAAATCATTAAGCGTGATCGCGGACACCTGAAAACCAACGAAAAGCAGATTGGTGCAGCCTGGATTCATGGTGTCGGAGAAGAAGAAAAAATCATTCAGGCCCCGTTTGCCACGCTGAGCGGGCACGTCCTGCTCGTCGGGACCACCAGGTGCGGAAAATCCAGGGCCATGGAATTAATGATCCTGCAGGCGGTCCGGCGCGGTGAAGCCGTGATTATCATCGATCCGAAGGGAGACCGGGATCTTCGCGATTCCGCCCGATTGGCTTGCGAATTGGCCGGTGAACCGCACCGCTTTATCCAGTTTCATCCGGCATTTCCTGAAACATCTGCGAGAATCAATCCGCTCAGAAACTTCGCCCAGGGCACCGAACTTGCGTCGAGATTGGCGGTGCTGATGGGCAACACGGGGGATCCCTTTTTCCAACAGTTTGCGCAAAAAGCGGTGAACAACGTCGTCCAGGGCATGCTTATCTGCAAGGTGCGCCCGACACTACTGAAGATCCGGGCGCATCTTGAGCGAGGGGTGGCGCCACTGGTGGTCGACGCCATTACCCAGCACTGCAATGAGTTCATGCCGCCGGATTGGTCGAGGCATGCGGCAAAATACGTCAGCTCGGCCATGACGGATCCCATGAAAAAGGCGCCAAAACTCTGCCAATACTATTGGGAGAAGGTCAGCCAGGTGGCGCCAAACCAGGACCTGGAAGGGCTGATAAGTCTGCAGCAGCATGACAGCCAGCATCTTGGGAAGATCATCTCTGGCGTGATGCCGATCTTCGACATGCTGACCTCCGGGTATCTCGGCGCCCTTCTGTCCCCGACCCATACCGATTATGACGACCCAAGGCCGGTGACCGATACCGCACAAATCATTCGGAATCGCCAGGTGGCCTATATCGGCCTCAACAGCATGGGAAATGTGATGGTCGGGTCGGCCGTCGGGTCAGCGCTCATGGCCGACCTGACCTCGGCGGCCGCAAGCATCTACAACAGCGAAGATGGCGAAAAGCCGACCGTCAACATCTTCGTCGACGAGGCGGCCGAGGTCATCAACGACCAATTTATCCAGTTGCTCAACAAAAGCGGTGGTGCCGGCTTTCGACTGGTCGTGGCGACCCAGACTTTCGCGGATTTTGAAGTCGGCGCCGGCAGTGAGGCACACTCCTCCAAAATTCTCGGAAACCTCAATAACAAGATCATCCTGCGAACCATTGACACCAAGACACAGGAAAGAATCGTCAAGGAAATGCCTGAGGTGCGCGTCCAGTCTTTGCAGATGCGTCACGGCAGCAATGCCGACGAATTCCTGCTGGATGCGAAAGGGTCGACCGGAGAGACGGTCGCGGAAGAAAAGTCTCCGCTGATCCCGCCAGCGTTGCTCGGGCATTTACCGAACGGTGAATACATCGCTATCTTATCCGGGGGACGAATTTGCAAGGGGCGATTACCCCTTCTGAAAAATGAGCCGCGACAATGACAGACGAAAGCAAGCACCCGCCGAGAAAAACCTACGGCCCGATCGTGTGTCGCCCGCACAAAAAAGCGATTCGTGCCCTGCCGCTCGAAATCCTGCTTTATCAGAAGAACTGCCAACGATTTGCGGTCGACCATCTTCAGCGGGTGGAATGGGCGATCTTTGATCTGTCGGTCACAATGGAACGCCTCGGCGTGTGGCAGGATTTCGAAGCGCGAATCGTTCTTGGGATTGGTGAACTCCGGCGGGTCCAAGCCGGCTTCGGGATGGAGCCACTGCGCGACACGGTGCCGTTAGCCTGCAAGGTAGCCGCGAGTAGCCCGGGCACCAGGTTGTTCCTTACACTGCTGGAAGCATGGGACGATCTGTTGGGGACGGTGAGGGCGGCGAAGGAAGTCGAAGAGGCGGATATATCCGCGTTGAACGATGTATACAAAGAGTGGAAGGCGAGGATCCGCGGATTGGCGCGCGAGATGATCGATGTCAAAGAGACCCGCCTGGCCGACGCCTATGCCTCTCGTTCATCGGAGAGCAGAGACTCCCGGCCGCCTCAGTAGGTGAGGGACGCCTGGATCGCTTTCCTCTCGGCGGAGCAATATGTTAGATGCCCATTAGGGAATTATCGCCGGCACCCGGGTTCGGTCTCGGCAGAGCATTGCCGCTTTTGTAAGGTACAAATCCAGTTTATCGAGACTGTCGACTGCCTCTTCGAATCGCTTACCCACCAATTTGAGCCCGGGTAAATCGGCAAACGTCGCCGCGCCTCCGGTTGCGCCTGTGCTCGTGCGTTGATAATATTCCCTAGTCAATCACTCTATTGTATTCGCGGGGCGGCGTCTGTGAAATCTAGGGCTTGCATCTGTCTGGTAATCGTCGGCTGTCTTCTCACGGCAGCTTGTGAAACTGAATCGGGTTCCGTTGACGCGAGGCCCGTGGTGGTGGCGCCGCCCAATCCGTCCCAGGACGGTGTGTTCTCCGTTGGCCGGATTCAATATCGGAAATACGTGACGCCGCCAGCAAAGCCGCTCTTCGGTTACGAATACGTTGGCATGCGTCTTCGCATCACCAATGTAGGCGGCGATGTGACCGACGCTACCAGCCCTGGGTGGGCCAATCGTCTATGGGCAAAAGCGGCCTTCAACCAGACTGATTCGGTATTTGTCGGTCTTCGTTTCACGAACGGGCCGTTTGATCTCGTCGATTCCGGTCAGGGGGACGGCACAACGGTCTCTGCCGTTCCATTTTTCACGATCATGCGGGCAGCGCGCTCCGATGGCGCCGCCACACAGCCCGAAACGTCGAACGGGAACCTCGTCTTGGGCCCACGTCAAATTGGTTCCGGCGATGTCGTTCTTCAGCTAGCCGTGAAGTGGGGCACCGAGACGGACACCAAAATACCGGCCGTCGCGATTCAGGCCGTGAAGACGGCGTCGCAAGCCTACAATTTCTTGCCGGCGATGACGGCGAACAGTCTCGTCAATATAAAGAACTCTGATCGGAGCGCGGCCAACGAATTTTTCAATAGAGCACTGTCGTCCAGTAGCGTTGATCTCCAAGGTTCGAACGGCCCGAGCGGTGTAAACTCCGAGACGATCAGCAATGCGGAACTCCGCTCGGGCGTGTCGGTTGAGGTCAGCGTGTTCGACAAAGATGCACGCGCGGCCGACAAGCAGGAGATAGTCCATTTTATACTGTCTCCTGAATATCGCTCGTCGATAATCCCGAATTCGTCCGCAGAGGCATCCGCTGACAAGAAAACGATGTACGTGTACTGGACAAGCGGTGCTTATCGTGGGCCGGTAATGACGGGTAACTTGGACTCTACAGGCGCAAAACTCCTAGCACGATTGCCGCAAGTCGGGCCTCTGCTTGTCAGCCAGTTGGAGACCAATGCAACGTTCGGCGACACATGTGCGGGTCTTCTTAGCGATTACGCGCAGCTTGGTTTCAATGAGGGGGATCAGAACGCCATGGCTTGGAGCCAACTACAGGACTCCAGGGTTCTCAAGTTAATTCCTCTTCTGAACGCAGATATTGCAAAGGGAATCTTCCAAACGCAGACACCTTGCCCCGATGACAGAATGAAGGCTTCATTCGCTGATTGGGGGCTCCCCTATATTGCCAACCAGATTGACTTGCTGCCTGGCGGTCCGTCAGGCGGGAGCCTCAAGGATCAACGGTTCCAGGTATTAAAATACCCGTTCGCACGTGCGTGGGCACGGCAAGAAAGTTTTGACGCACTCTTCGACCCAAAAGTGAACATGGTCACGATTGATGACACCGGAATCGTGAACATTATGACTCCCGCAAAATCGGACGATCTGATCACAGGTCTGAAAACCATTGTGCCGACCTCTGTCGGCATGTTCAGCCTATTGATGACGCGTCCAGACACTTTTTGTAGCGTGTTTACGGTGCGCAGTAAGAAATATAAGGGTGCGATCGACTTCGTTTCAAATTCGACCAGCATTGACACTATTCACGTCGGCGGTCCAACCGATTGCCCGGCTCCCCAGTGACGTATCTGGGGGGCTACCGTCAGACCCAGTGGTCGCGCCCCCCGTCAAACGGACCAGAAGAGAGCATTATCGGCCGTGTGGCGGGGGGCACGACCACTGGGTCTGACGGTAGACCCGCTCGGCATGGGTCGGTGCGACAGCGCTACCAGCAATCCCGAGCAACGACCGGAAGGCGTTGAACGGGTAGAACCGCCTATTAAATCGGAAGGTGAACTCGTTCAGATAGGCTTGGAGGTGCTGGCGGCTGACGCCGTGATGGACGCCGATCAGCCAGGTTTTCAGATTGGCAAAGACCAAATGGACCGTGGGCAAGAAGGCTTCAGCCTCGTCGCCGTCTCCAAGTTCCTTGATGGCATAGTGGTCGTAGCCCCGCTTCTTTAGGTTGGCATAGCCGCTCCAGTCGTCGGTGACGATCCGTGTCCCCGGCATGACGGTGCTCTCAACGAAACCGCAAAGAGTGTCCGCGCTGCGATCTTCTGCAACGGCAAGGCGGACCCGACCGGCATAACGGCCGTCATGTCGCTTGTCCTGGGCGGTGCCCGGCTTCCGGTGTCGCACCTCGACCGCGCAGGTAACCAGCGTCTTGTGATGGACGCCTCGTCCTTCGCCGTGGGTCTTCCCACCAACCCAGGTTTCGTCCACTTCCACATGCTGACCCTCGATGCCGCCGATCCGATCGACATCCGGCCGGACCATCCCGGCCCGCAGCATGTGTAGGATCTGGAAGGCCGTCTCGTAGCGGGTCAGTCCGAGTTGGCGCTGGAACTGGACGGCGGACATGCCGAGCGTCTGCGACGTGACAAGATAGGCGGCCCAGAACCACGTCGAGAGCGGCGTATGAATGCGCTCCATCACCGTGCCGACGGTCAAGCCGGTGTTCTTCCCGCAAGCGCGGCAGCGGAGCACGCCGGGCTTGCTCTCGAAGCGGTAAGGCTCCTTGATAACGCCGCAGTGCTGACAAGTGAAGCCGTCGCCCCAACGGGCCTTCTCCAGGTAGGAGGCGCATGCCGCGTCGTCGGGGAACAGGTGCTGGAAATCCGGCAGGGACTGCGGGAATGGCAGATCCGCGTGGTCAAGAACGTCCATTCTGCACCGCCTGTAGGCGTGGTGGACGCATGGCCGCGACTTTGATGCCGACAAGGCTCGCAACGATCAACGCCATGCCGAACGCCTCCGCCATCGACGGCATCCTATCGAACCAGAAGGCGTCGGCCGGAAGCGCAAGGGCCACCGGGAGCAGTGTGAAGGCCGCGTAGACGGCGGACGGGATAGCGGAGATCGCCATCATTGCCACCAGCATCGACAGACAGGCCAGGACACCGGCACCCGCGCTCCACAGCCAACCTGACAACGGGACGTTGGCCACGATGGCGATGCCGTGCTGGGCTGTGACAACGAGCGAGGAAACGACCGTTCCGACAAGGATGATCCATAGTGTCGTAACGGCCGCTGGGACATCACCGGCCCGGTGCTTCGTCACGCCGAGGCCGATGGCGGCGAGAAGCGCGGAACACAGCCCGGCGGCCAGAAATTCCGCGATGACACCTCCGCCCGGCGGACGCATACAGAGAGCGCCAACGAAACCAATGATCAGCGCCATCCAGGCCGTGGCCGCAGTCTTCTCTCTGGCCAGGAACCACCCGACCAGCGGGATGAGCAGGACATTCGTCTGCTGGACGGCGCTGGCCACCGACAACGGCAGGCCACGGAGGGAGAAAAAGAACAGTTCGTTCGCGGCGAGCAGGCAGAACCCCACGAGAACCGGTGGCCACCCCGCGCGATGGAAGCTACCGTCACGGATGGCCGCCCACAGAAGCGGCAAGAACAGGACAAACCCCGCCATCTGGCGCACGGCCACAAGGATCGTGCTGGGCATATAGGCGGCTCCGTTCTTCGCGCAGAAACGCGCCCCGGCCACAATCACCAGGTCGATGACCAGCAGGATGATGGCCGTCCGAGGCGACAACTTGCCGATGGACAGAAGGCCCTTCACCATAGCACTGCCTTGATCACGGCGATCTTGAACAGCGCCTCAATTATGCCGCCAGCAAGGCAGACGACCAGGATCGCGCCGATGATGATAACGTTGGTGCTATAACTGACGCGGGTGAAGATGCGAGGGAAAATAGCCATTATCAATGCCCTATCCGGTTGCTGCCCATTCGATGTCTAGCGGGTATGGGTGTCAACCGGATAGGCAAGGTTGGATCAAAACAATTGGCCCACATTGCGGCTGCGTAACCCGCTGGGAATACAGCCGGCCAAACGGTGTGCCTTGAGCTGCAAGGCGTGCCTTGAAGAGTACTCGGACCCCTAGCCGGTGGCAATAATCAGGCCCGGCGCGGGACGACTATTCGGCGGCCGCGTCGTTAGTGGACCCTTTGCCCCGCCGCTTTGACGGCGCGGCAGAGTCACCTTCAGCCACCGACTCTTCATCGCTTGCGGCCACCGGTTGCGAAATACCAACGTCAGCGGAGTTATCCGGTTCGCCGCCCGGCCCATCGGAATTCGGGACACTATCGCCACTAACATCCAAACCATCGGCACCCAGAGGACCGACAATGGCCTGGATCTCGGCCTGCTTGCCTTTTCGGCCGGCGTCCTTCCATGCCCGCATCCGCTGCTGGACGATCCGGTGGCCCAACTTGGCCAGGCGTTGCTGCCACTGCCGTTCCCCGGCCATGCGGACCGCGGTGTTGATATCGCCGGAGAACCAGAGCCCATCGTAATACTGGGCGATTTCGTCCAGCATCCTGACCATGGCGACGAACCTGGCCGCCTGGGGAGTGGAGATTTCCAGGACACCCTGATGGGCGCCTTTGTAGGTCGGAAGGTCGACCAGGCCGGCCCGGTTATCCGCCCAAACAATTTTCAGCCGGGCAAGCTCGAACTCGAGATCCTTTTCGACCGTGGCGATGTCTTTTTCGACCACGCCGATAACCGCCTCCATTTCCTTCGGCGGCAACGTGAATCGCAAAGTGACATCAAGGACGAACAAAGAGTGCGCGGCAGGCTTGAACTCTTGCGCCAGCACAAATTGCGCCTGAGGCGACTTAACATCGACAGCCTGCTGAATGACAGGGAAACTGTATCCCCGGCCCGCTGTCATAGGAGCCAAAGCCGCATCAAGACGATCACGAAGCCTTTGACCGCCAGTAGCGCGGCGTTTCGGGGATTTGGCCATGATTGAAGGCTCCTTGGCAGTTAGAGATTGACGCAAATATATCGAAGTTATTGCATTATGACTATCAAGAATGCAAGCCCCGGAGAACAAAAAGGGTAACTCGCCCCATCCGACATCCAGGAACAACATTCAAAGTCGGGAGGCATGTCAACGCCAAACAGTGAATTTCCTCTGGACAGGGAAGTAGGGAGTGGGTATCGTTCACCCTACATAGGTACCGCTTCTGCTGTACCGGGTAGCCTCAGCCAGGCTCGAAATGGCCAGACCGCAAGGTCCCGTTCTCCAGAATTCCTGGAGACACCCCGAGGGGGCATGTTTTCCCTTTCAGGGTCCACCAACCCAAGCAGACATCCCAAGGCCATCCCACCATTGAACTGTGGCGACGCGTTTTGTCTGCCTGATAGGCCGGTCTGTCATCTTCTCACCGGCTATGGCCCAGGGTTTCTTCCACGGGCCAACCGTTACGGAATTTCTTATCCAACCCCAACCGGGGGCGCAATCGCCCCCACGGGGTGGCATGCGCCTCCATAGCAACAGAGGTCAGCATGAAAGAATTTTCCGAATTATTCGAAGCCCTGCGCATTCTGGGCAAGAATATCAATATCGGCATTCACGCCGAAACCACCAGGATCCTTCACCTGCAGGCAACCGAACTTCTCAGCAATTTTGCCGAAGTCCGCGACCTCCTGCCGGTGGTGGTGCTTCCAACCGAGGAGAGCGCCACCACCCTCCTGGACCTCATGGAAATCTCCATCATTGAGATCCTCGCGGGGGGAATGAAGGAAGCCCGGCGTCGCAGTAACTTTCTCGGGGTTGCAGCGATGTACAAACGCCTGGTCGAGGGTTTGCAAATGACCCCCGATCTCCCCGCCGCCTGTGAACGTCAGGCCGCGATGATGATCTTCGTCAATAGCTGGGAAGATCAAATCTACGCCCAGCGCCATTGACGCCCAATCCGGCCGGTTCCCCACCAGGGGAAGCCGGCCGGGTCCCGGGCCGCGGAGATAATCCCCAACCACCACAAACGGCTCCTTGGAGCTCATCGAATAGCTTCGACCCGAATCCTGTCGGGGGGCACGGCGCTCCTGCGAGGACTTGGTTAGATCCTCCTCGCCACCAACAACTGGAGGCATGGAACATGTATATCGAAGCAAAAGACACGATTGTGAAAACGCTCAGCCACCTGAGGCAACTCAAACATTTCCTCGGAAAGGCTGAGAAAGCGACAACGCTTGAAGGCCTGGGAATGCAGGCACGCACCGTATGCAGCATCATCGGCGAACTCCGCCGGATGGTGCCGGACACCAGACTGATGATCGGCCGCGAGACTTCTTCGATTGGCGAGGAACTTGCTCGTATCGAAATGCCGCTGACGCTGGCGACCACCCGCAACAACCTCATCCTGGCCCGCCGGGATGTCGCTTTTGCCATTCTCGCTCTTCGTCGAATGGTCCTGGCGATCGAACGTCATGTGCTGTCCCTACGGGATATGGAATGTCCAATCCCCGTGGATCAGCAGTTTTGTTACCGGTGACCAATGTCGTCGCCGTTCACGCGGAAGGCGGCGCCGGCTAATCCCCGGCGCCGGCAAGATTTCCGCACCCGACCAGTGCTCTACATCATTGAGGCGCCGGTTGAAGAAGACGAGGACCCCTTGGACGATCCACTACGGCCGTTAAATCTGTGGACGCCCTACCCCGGAAAGCGAACCTACCATTGAGGTCGGTTCTTCAAGATGCGGCGGCGCCACGGCGCTGTTGGCCCCAAGCCAATATGGCGACGGCGCCCGCCCATCCCGAGATTCCTGCGGACCGCCACTGTGATCAATGATCGCAGCGACCGGTCCCGGAAGCGAAACCCCGACATTGTCGACGGTTTCGCAGCGAGACATCCACGGCTTGCTGTCGGATGTCTTGAGGATTGCTGAAGAAGCAATCGTGCCGTCATCGCCTACCAACAACAGGCGGTGCCGTGACACATCAAACCACCTGTCTGGGATTTTCCCGAACAGGTCCCAGCGGATCTGCTCCGTTGATTACTCCCCGGTGGGGCAAGACCCCCACCAGGGGTTGTTGCGCCATCGGGCCTTCGTAAGGAGGGACCATGAAGCACCAGTATTATTATTCCGTCTTCCAGGAAGACGGGACAGAGGTGCAATCAAAGCGCTATCCGAACCGGGAGTTGATGCTCCACGCCGCCAACTGGTGGCTGGTTCGTGGCGCCAAAGTGCGTCTCTACGGTCCGCCCACGCGAATGCGAGGGCAGACTGAACAAATGGGCGTGCTGCCATTGATCGGAGAAATACCGATCGTCAGTACGCCCTTCGTGTTCCAGATGGGCAGCGTGTGGAATGTCGAGGTGCTTTGCTCCTCAGGCATTCAGCGTTTCCAATCGGAAGAATCCGCCAACCGGTGTGCCCGATCGCTGATGCGTCGGGCCGCCTGATCCAGTCTCCCCGCGAGGGGGCGCAATGCCCCCTTAGGGGGTGGTGTGCCCCGTCACGGTTTAACAATCGGAAAGGACACATCATGAATACGACTGAGAACCCGACCTCCGCTCCCAAAGATAAGCTGTTTCCTTTGGTCGCGACCTTCGGAATTACACACAACCTGCTCGGGGAAGAAATTGACCCGAAGCTGAGTTTGAAGGGCTTCGACCAGCACCCGGATGCGCCGGCGGTCATTCCTTATTACCGGTTCAACACGGAAACATTCACCCACGGTGCGTTTTTCCTGATGAACCCCGGGAAAGGGATCCTGTTCCTGTCCGGCCCTCAGGGCTGCGGGAAGTCCTCTCTCATGGAGCAAATCTGCGCCCGGCTCAACTGGCCGGTCACGCGGGTCGCCGCCCATGAGAAGATGCACGTCGATGACCTGATCATCCGGTGGATACCGGATGGGCAGGGAGGACTGAAACCGGTGGACGGCCTTCTCACGAAGGCCTTTCGCGAGGGCCACGTCACAATTATCGACGAAGTGGACAGTCTGCCGCCGGGTGAACTGATCACCTTCAATGGTCTGCGGGACAAAGGCCGTTTGGTCGTCCCCGCAACCGGCGAGGTGATCAACCGCCATCCGAACTTCAGACTGGTATTCACCGGAAACAGCAATGGTGCGGGAGACCAAACCGGACTGTACGCCGGGATAAAACGGCAGAACGCGGCGTCCTTCGACGGGACGCGCTGCATTCTCGTCGGATATCCTCCGCCGGAGGTGGAAGAAGAGATCCTCGAAGCCGTCGCACCCGCGCTCGGCAAAAAGGCTCAACTCGACATTCTCCAAAAGATGGTGTCGCTGGCCGGAAAGCTCCGGCAGGCGTTCACTGCCGCCGGCGGAGAACTGGCAGTGTCGATCCCGCTGTCCACCAGGTCCCTGGTGGACTGGGCGGAACTGACACTTCAATACAAGAAGAGCCCCGCGCCTTTGGCCATCGCGTTGGACCTCGCCTATGCCAATCGGCTCGACGAGGACGAACGCATGGCAGTTCACGAGGCGGCAAAGCTCACCTTCGATCATCATTGGCAGTAGGCGGTCATGTCGACCGCCGACGCCAATGCCGGGACGGACGCGGCGATGCCGCGTCCCAACCGCTTCGACGACAACGCTCTCTTCATGGAAATGAAGGGCAGCGAGGCCGCCGTCGAAAAGGCGATCGAAAATGCAAAACAGATCTGGCGAAACGCCGGCCTTGAGGTAGGGGATCACAACCTTCCCCAACTGTCGTGGCCGGTCCCCTGGATCAGTGGTTGGTTCCCTCTCTTTCAGGGGGTCAAAAGGCCCGCGTCCGTTTTTGACGAAACGGAGACGGTGCCAAGGATGCTTGGGATTTACCCGGTCCTGTTTTGCCTCGTCCTAAGGGCGCGGCAGAACGATCTGGTGAAGATCACCCTGGTCGATGGCCAGGGAACGCTCCTTCCCGAAAAACTCGATGAAAACAGCGAATTCCTCACGAGCTTCAGCGGACTTAGCCGAAGCGAACTGAGGGACCTGTTGGAGAACATCCAACTGGTCGGCAAACGCGTTCGCTGGAACGAAATCGCGGTCGGAGACCTCGAGACGTTCTGATTTTACAGACATCCGGCGGTGCTGATCCTCAGCCCGTCGCACCGCAACCGGGGGCATTTGCTCACGCCCCACGGGGCGTGACTTGCCTCCACGAGGAGGTATTTCATGAAAACAGAAATTCTCGACAACATGGCTGTTGTCAGTCTTGGGGTCTCCCTCTGGTCGGGTCAGAAAAAACTCCGGCCGGAAGATCTCCGACTCGGTGCCGGTGGGGCACTCCCACCCGCCGATGTCGCTTCACTGGGCCACAAAAAGATCATCGGCAACGATGATCTGAATTGGGGCAAAACCTTCAAGGCGCAGTTGGCGCGGGCCTGTTTGGCACGCGGCACCCGTTTCCTGAACGGTTACGCCGTTCCCACGGCGATCCTGCCGGAACTCACACAGGAGTTGGACAGGATCGTTGCGGAGGCTCGGGCGAAGAAGAGAAAATTCATCGCGGATTATGACAATCTGGTCGAGGCACATATCGCCAAACACTCGGATTGGAAAGAGGCCCTCCGGAAGGCTATTACGCCGGTCGGAGTGGTCGATTCGCAGATCCAGTTCAGTTATTCGGTCTTCAAACTGCAGCCGGCGGAAAATTCCGGCGACCTGCAGAGCGAAGTCGAAGAACTGGGTAATTCCGCCCTCCGAGAGGTGGCGCGGGAGATGCAGGAACTGTACCGCATTTCCATTGTCGGCAAGGAAGACGGGTTCTCCCGGAAAACCTTGGGCTCTCTCTGGCGGATGCGAGACAAACTGGACGGGTTGTCCTTCCTTGACGGAGCCTTCGGGCCGATGGTCAAGGCGATCGACTCGCTCCTGGCGAGGGTTGGCACCAAAGGCGATATTCCTCGGGATGTCTACCTTGAGTGTGTCGCTACCATCCTCATCCTCTCCGACCCGGAGGAGGTGAAGAACCATGGCAAGGGCCTCCTGACTGTCGCCGGCAAAGCGCGGGCGATGGAAGGGTCGGACCCGGCCACGGAAGAAAGTGATGCCTTTGGCGACTTCTTTACTGAAGACAGCCCTGGCATGGAAATGGCGTCGGAAGCCTTCGACTTCGCCAATCCTGTTCCGGTTATCTCGCCGGATCAGGCGGTGATGGCCGAATTCAACTTCTAACAGGCGAGGAACGGGCAGGCGAAAGCCGCGCCCGTTCCGCCAAGGAGAACGCCATGAAACTAAATGAAAAGGTCCTCCAGCGGTCGCTGCCCTTCCTGGCATCGATCCTGGCGGGGAAAGGGGTCCGTCTCGAAAGGGGCGGATCCGATTCCGCGACGGACGGCACCACGACCTGGCTCAGGGATTTTCCTCAGGACAGTCCCTGGTACCAATTGTCGGTCGGCACTCTCTTCCACGAGAACGCCGGCCACATGCGGCACACAGACTGGTCGGCGGTGTCGGACGCGGTGGCGAACAGCAGTCCTCTCCGAAAGGAGATGCTGAATGCCATCGAGGATCCTCGGATCGAAAGGGCTGCCGCCCGGGACTTTCCCGGCGGCCTTCGCCCGATCGCCGAGGTCATCGCGCACTATGCGGCGGAAGGGCGGTTTAACGCCCCGACAGCGGACATCCATCCCGCAGCGCTGCTGCAACAGTACAGCATCCTGAAAATGCGATCCGCATTGCCACATCAGGACTTCCTGGCGGAAGAGGCCAAAAAAGCCGCCGAAGCCGTGGAAGCCGTGATGGGTAAAGGGACGCTGATCAAGCTGAACGGGCTCCTCGCCCAGGCCCCGACCCTCACCAGCACCAGGGACGCGTTGGATCTTACCGACGCCGTCCTGACCATGCTGAAAGAGGAAAAGGAAAAGCAGGAAGAGGAGCAACAGCAGGGGCCGTCGAATGACGAGAAGGATCAAAACCAGGACGACGCCAACGGCGCCGGACAGGGGGACGATCCGGACGGTCAGTCGCAGGACAACACCAGGCAGGACCAGGGCGGTAACGCCGGCGGTCCATCTCCAGGTGATATTGCCAAGGCGCTTGCCGAGGCCCTCGGGGCTGGAGCAGACGACGTTGGCGGGTTCGATCCGTTCGAGCAGGCGAAGAAGGAATTGACCAAGGCGGCCGGTAACGGCGCCGCGGATCAAGGTCTTCCCAGCCTTCCTCAGGCGGTCGATATCGACGGAATCAGCGGAGCCGGGACAGGTGGGGCAGAAGCCATCCTGTCGCAGGCGAACAAAACAGCCGGCCGGCTGAGAACTCAACTCCAGGGATTGGTGGAAGCCAGTTGCCAGGATGATTTCGAATACCGGCAGCATGGTCCCCGCATCGATCCCAGAGCAGTGCGGCGCTTAAAGATCGGAGATCCGAAGGTGTTCCTTCGGGTCGATGACAAACAGGCGCCAAACACAGTCGTCCATCTTCTGGTCGACCGTTCTGGCTCGATGGCAAAGTTGGTACCAACGGCGAATGGTGAAAGCCGCAGAATGGTGGATATCGCCGTCGAAGCAGCACTGTCGTTGAGTATGGCCCTTGAAGGCATTCCCGGCGTGAACGTCGGGGTCACAGCCTTCCCCGGTCCAGACACAAACGACGGCACCCAGGTGGTGAAACTCCAAAAGCACGGTGAACCGGCACGGCGCGCAGCGCGTCGCTTCCGGATCAATGCCGGCGGAGGAACACCAATGGCCGAGGCGCTCCTGCATGCCGCTTTCGCGGTGCTGCAGGAACGGGAAGAGCGGAAAATTGTCATCGTGGTTACCGATGGCGATCCGAATTACCGGAGAAGCGTCGAGGACCTAGTAAAAAAATGCACCGCAAGCGGTGTGGAGACGATCGGTATCGGTATCGGCACCAATGCGGTGCAGGGACTGTTCCCGACCGCCGTAACGATCGGTGACGTCACGGACCTCCGTGGCGCGCTGTTTGGTCTGGTCAGAAAGTCGCTCATGGCGGCCTAAGGCCAAAAATTACCCCATGGGGGACGTTGTTCCCCAAGGGGGCAACGTCTCCCCGGGGGAAAAAACCGAGGAGAGTTAAATGCAAAACGATAGACCGGTGTGCCCGAATGGGCATTGCCGGCGACCGTGCGGCAGCGACTGCAGCTGCACGGTGGCCAATGACCCGGCCGATACCGGAGGGAACCCAATAGGACCCGCTGGATCGGAACGTGGCGACGGTCGGTGCAACCTTCACCAGAAGGAGATGCCGACATGATCATCCACGTTCTCGCCGACGCCTCGTTCGACGAAAAGAAGAAAAAGGCAAGTTTCGCGTTCTGGATAGAAACCCCCAACACCCGCCGCCAGGAATTCGGCCGGTTACGGGGCATTATCCCGGACTCGACCAACGCGGAACTCGCGGCCCTCGGAAAAGCCATTTGCATGGCGGTCGAGGTCCTGGATCTCGGGGAAGGCGACACCATCGTCGCTAGAACCGATTGCGAGCACGCGGTGAACATCCTGGCCGGCATCACGCCGGTTCGCCAGGACCGGCCGGCAGACGCCGCCGTTTTCGCCAAAGTGAGGCCGCTGCTTCTGCAGCGGCGGATCGGCCTGGTGGTGCAACGCACCAAAGGGCATGCGGGAATGGCCTCACTGTGGGCCGCCATGAATACCTGGTGTGACCACACCGCGAAAGCGGTGATGGCCGCTTACCAAGTGGATCGGTTGATGAAGTCAGCCGCCTAATCAAAACAACCACCTAGAGCCATCTGGCCGGGGAACTCCTTTTCCCCGGTAGGGGGTGGAGTGCGTCCGGCTGGGGCAAGGAGAAAAACCATGTCACAGCAAATGAATTTCGCACTCGCGTGGGCTACTCAGGATCGTCCGAAGCGTCCTCATGGACACATTCTTTCCTTCGACGAACTGGGAAATAAAAATTGGATCCCTCGTCCCGACACGGGCAGGGGCTCCGGCCATGTGGCAACCGGCGTTGGGACAACCTTCGATCTGTTCAGTTGGCTCGACGAAGTCCCCACACCGCCCCGCATCATCGAAGATGGTCATCAAGGCTTCGACGAAGCAGAGCAAGCGTACCTCAGGGAAATGGTGCTCTGGGACGCGATCAAATCGCTAATGGATGGCAAGTGCGGTCGGCAGTTCGAGGAAAATATCGAATGGATCCTCGACGACTCAATCCATCCGTTCAGTTTCCGTGTGTGCTCTGCGGAGCGCGGGATCGATCCAGACGATCTGCGGGCTGAGGTGTTGTGTCACGTGACACGGTACCTCGGCGCAAAGCGGAAAAAATCAGCCGCCGAGTTGGCGTTTCTGCAGGACCAAGTCCTGCAGCGGCATCTCGATGCGCTGTTCACATGCCCCGATGGTACGGCCGGTTTCACGGCCAGTGCCACGTGGCTCAGCAACGACAGCGAACTGGATCCGCTGTCGTTCCGTGCGTGCTGCAAGGCGACCGGGGTTAATCCCGACGCCATCCGGCAGCAGGTGGTGGCCCATCGCAAGCGCCGTTGGGGTTCCCAACGGAAAGCCGCCTAAGGCCACGCGAATGGTCCTGTTTTCCGTCTCCGGACGGGAAGCAGGGCCTTCGCCTTTGATGAAAACAAGAACTCGAGGTGTGATATGCAAAACAACATCGAAGCATCTTTCGTGCGGGAGCAGGCCGAAGGCCGGTGGGCGCTGATTTATTCCAAATTGGCGCCGGAACTGAGTAAGGCCGTCGGAGTATGGGGACGGCATGTACCGTGCCCGCATCCAAGTCATGCCAACAGCCGCGACGCCTTCCGACTCTTTGACAAGGATGGCGGTGCTCGTGGCGGTGGGATTTGCAATACCTGCAAACCCCGTGGCGGTGGTGAAGCGTTCAAGGATGGCGTCGACATCCTCATGTGGTTGAAGGGATGGACATTCCCCGAAACTCTCATGGAGGTGGCCAGCGCGCTTGGCATCCATGATCAAACGACCGGTGTAAGGCCTCGTCGGGAACCTACCGAGGAGGAAATCGCCGAGCGTCAGCGGCAGGTCGACGAGATGAAAAAGAAGGACGAGGATTTGCGAAAGCACCTCAACCAACTTTACATCATCCAGGGCCGGTTGCTGAGTGAGGAGGACGCAGCACCAGCCAGAGCCTATCTTCGCCGTCGCGGCCTTTGGGACCAGCAATGGGCAAATCTCAAGGGCTTGAAGTATCATCCGGCGCTGTCTTACCTGGACAGCAAAGGGAAATACTGCGGCAAATGGCCGGCTCTGATGGCACAAATCATCGGTCCAGACGGGAAGGGCATAACCTTTCATCGGATCTTCCTGACTCCAGAGGGCAATAAGGCGCCACTCGACGAAGTCAAGAAGACCATGTCAGTCCCGACCGATCGGACCCTCCGTGGTGCGGCCGTTCGTTTGGCCCCCCCGCGGCGAATCATCGGTGTGGCCGAGGGTCTGGAGACCGCAATGGCGGCCATGCTGGCAACCGGAATGCCGGTCTGGAGTTGCCTCAACGCAACGGTGCTCGCGAACTTTGAGCCACCGGAAGGTGTCGAGGAAGTTGTCATCTGGGCCGATCTCGATAAGTCGGGAACCGGTGAAGAGGCAGCCCGCAAACTCCAGGCAAAGCTCTGGGGCCAGTCCAAGAAGGCCCGAGTGTGGATGCCGGCCATGGGAATTCCCGAAGACGCGAAAGGCGTCGACTGGAATGACGTGTGGTTGGCTCAAGGATCCGCCGGGTTTCCGGCTTCCGAAATACAGAACCGGTCTCGCGCCTGTGCGTGAGGTTGGTTAAGTAAATATTCAAATTTCGACTGCCCCTTCCACTGTTGTGGAGGGGGCTATTTTTTTGCGTATGTCTCTGTTTTTGGGTGAGCCCCCTGGTAGTGTGGATGACCGGTGTTTTTGGAAAGGCCCTCGTAAAGAAGGGCGTTTTTACGCACGCCGATGTTATCGCGGAAATGAACGATGTGGAGAACCGCTTTCAAAGCAAGACCAGACACCTTTATCCCCTCCTTCGCTGCCGACCGTGATACGGTCTATACAATGATACGTCACATTCAAGGCCGGCAAAGTGCGCAAGATCTGTGTGAACATATTAACAAGTCGTCCATTCTTCATTGTGATGCTCATATTGGTGGGCATGTTTGGTGTGGGGAGCCTTTCGGTTAGTGGATATCGGATATGTGCCCAGTCGTGGCCGGAGCAGTGCCCTTCGTATGAAGATTTTCGCCGGGGGCGGCAGTGGGTTCGCGTGGCGCAGGCCGGCGAACTGGTTGCCGCGGACCAATCGCTCACGTCATTGATCCAGGAATTACACCGTGAACTGGGGCCTATCGCAACAATCGTCCCCTCTTATCAAGCCATCGCCGATCGGCTCGTGCAAAGAAAGAACTGGGTACTATCTCGGGCGGCGATGGGCGCAATTAATGACCAGGCCAACGCCGCTGGCATTGTCATCTCATCGTCAAGCGCCGGTTCGGCACGGAAACACCTGATGAAAAAGGAATATGCTGAGTTTGCGGGCATTGTGGATACAACCAACGCGGCCGATACGGGTCCAGTTTGCGTTGCCATTCCACAGGATCCGACCCAGTCCGATCGCCTTCGCTTAGCCCAACTCGCCGGTGGGGTCGAACTGGCCACGTTTTCCAGTGATAATCGAGGGCCGCTGCACGTTGCCCAGTTCATCACTCGGCACGAACTATTCCACTGCATAGACGCATTCTATGGCTTTTTCCGCGCTGGCATCAAGGAAGCCACGTCTCTTTCCCCGAGACACACGTCCTCCGAGACTTTTGCGGATGTAGGTGGGGTCCTTTGGGCCTATCGTGATGGCCTAGAAGTGTCTTTCGCGGCCAGCGTCGCGGCGGCTCGTATTGTCATGCCGGTGCAAAACGCCAAGGACTTGGGCGACCCGTTGGAGAGAAGACTTCGAGCCTGGCATTTCGGGGACAGCAGTGAGCCGCCGGGATTTGTTCATCACTACACCACGCCAGGGCTAGACGTCGCAATACACCTGATCTCTGACAGCAAACGGGGTGGCGTAGTTCGAAAAATGAGCCTCGGAGAAATCACCTCGTTGGCTTATCTCATTACCACCCGATACGGAGCCGACAGCGGTCGCGCCTTGGACGGCTATAAGTCTGCGAGCGATGCTGACGCCCCACTTCTCAAACTAATGCAAGAGGGCAATACAAAGGGTCGGAGAGAAAGTGAACGGCTCCGGGAACTTGGTGCAGCCGAGCCGTTTCTTCAAAGGGTCCTGGCTGCGATAGAGGCGCCTTCCGCTGAACATACATTCGGAGCAGGCATTGCAGACCAAGAGTTGGATGCTTTGATTGCTGACGCGATCACGTTCGCGCGGGATCAACTCGATTCTCGCCGAGTGGCAACGTCGCAATCCAATCTGAAGCAGCCCTAAGCGGCCAAAGGAGCGCGCATGCTGACGATCACGTCGATTCCGGGTTCCAAGCAGATAAGTGGGGTCCACCATGTGGCTTTAGAATTCGTAAATGGCCGATGCTACAATGAGCAATGTCGAGAACACAGACTGTTTCTTCTCAGTGGCTTTGTCTTGGTACCGAAGGAGTCCCTCGGATGGGGCAAGAAGGATTGGCAATCTGATCGTTGGCGTCGCGACGAGCTTTTCCCTCTTGAACTCTTTGAGGACGATCTCGGGCGCCAGGTGGCGGACCACATTAAACTCGTTCGCAAGACGGCACCTGAATTGGCGATTGTTGCCAAGAGACATTCCAAAACCACCGGTTCGGACTACTGGGCCAACGTATGCCCCTGCTGCAAGCGATTGCAGGGCACCCATTTCTTAATGGCAAAACGTTCGCGGTTGGCCGCCGATCGGTCGGCGAGAAGTTCGAACAAGCTGATCTATCGTGGTTTACGGGTTACCATCGCAGGCAAAGCCTATTCTGAACAGGAACTCGCAACCCGGGCGCACATCGACCATCTATTCAACGGTTATGGGTGATCCTCGCCCAGTGGCGCCACCGGGGCGATAATGTCTTGAATGTCTTCTTATCGGCCTTGTGGGGGGGGGGCCGACCCCGGGACCTGTTGGTAGGCCCATGCAGTTATTCCCGGCATTATGTAGCAACCACACCTCCCCAGGGCTAATGTTAGCCCCTTCAGGGGGCTAACATCATCTCCAGCGGCCATGCCGTAACTACGAATGGAGATGAAGCCATGGCCGAGAGCCACGTCGTATCCGCCCTGCGTCAGAAACGTGCCGAAGTTGCCGGATTTATCACGGTGGCCGAGCGGCGCATCACCGAT
>Ga0007882_10000433_pt1 | contig 24648 bp, 22 predicted proteins | sample CryBogCBH12Aug01_FD_71195 | JGI IMG/M metagenome (GOLD analysis project Ga0007882, IMG submission 71195) | Freshwater microbial communities from Crystal Bog, Wisconsin, USA - CBH12Aug09.1 | ecosystem: Environmental > Aquatic > Freshwater > Lake | place: Crystal Bog, Wisconsin, USA | collected... | reverse complement strand
ATTCATTCGTTGGTGATGTTGGATACCCGCGGGCGCGCTTATACCATTCGTGCATCCGAATTGCCCGGTGGACGCGGGGATGGTGTGCCCATTACCACCTTGGTGGATATGCAGCCCGGTATACGGGTATCTCAACTTATTTCCGCCATGCCTGGTCTTCGTTATTTGGTGGCGGGCTCTGGAGGCGCTGGTTTCTTGGTGACCACAGAGGACTTGCTTTCCCGCGTAAAGGCGGGCAAGACCTTTATGACATTAGAAGAAAACGAGGAACCCATTTGCCCAGCATTACTGGCATCCCGTGCCACTCATGTGGCGGCTCTATCTGCTAAGGGGCGCTTGCTGGTGTTTTCATTGGATGAAGTGAAAACCATGCCGCGCGGACGTGGTGTTATTCTAATGGGGTTGGATCGGGCCGAGAAACTGCAAGCGGTGGCGCTAATCACGTTGCAAGGACTTACCATCCATGGGCATAACCGTTCTAATACAGAGGTGACGGCAGCGCTAACTGCCAAAGAGGTTAAGAGTTATGTGCATGGGCGTGCGCGTAAAGGTGCCGCGCTGGATTACCGCATGAAACCCTACGCACTGGATTCTGTAACGGAGAGTGAATGAGTAGTATTACCCACACAACCGCCTGGCAGGCGCTAGTCACTCACCACGCGCGGGTGGCACAGACCTCTTTGCGCGAACGCTTTTCCGCAGACCCCGAGCGCTTCTCAAAATTCTCCTTGCGTGCCTGCGGCATTTTGCTCGATTACTCTAAAAACCATCTGGACGCTGAAACCGTTCCCTTGCTGTTGGCTTTGGCTCAGCAAGCGCAACTACCCGCCTGGATTGAAAAGATGTTTACGGGTCAACCCGTGAATAATTCTGAAAATCGCCCCGCATTGCATACCGCCTTGCGCAACCGCTCTGATGTACCCGTAATGGTAGCGGGGCGTGATGTAATGGTTGACGTGCGCCATGTACTGGCTCAAATGCGCCAATTCACGAGCGCATTGCGCAGCGGTGAATGGAGGGGTTATTCGGGGAAAAGTATTACGGATGTGGTGAATATTGGCATTGGTGGTTCGCATATGGGACCTTTCATGGCCTGCACGGCCTTAGAACCCTATGCCGGTGTGCCCCATGTTCACTTTGTCTCCAACGTGGATGGCGCTCATTTGGCCACTACGCTAAAAACATTAAATCCTGAAACCACGTTGTTTATTATTTCGTCCAAATCATTCACCACCGCAGAGACTATGGCCAACGCGTACAGTGCGCGCGATTGGTTGCTCTCCACTACCCAAAACCCCAACCATATTGCTCGCCATTTTGTGGCGGTGTCGTGCAACGCTAAAGCGGTGGCCCATTTCGGCATTGCTGCTGAAAACCGCTTTGAGTTTTGGGATTGGGTGGGTGGGCGTTATTCACTATGGTCCGCCATTGGCTTACCCATTGCCGTTTCTATAGGAATGGATCATTTCGAGGCCATGCTCGACGGCGCTTATGAAATGGATGAGCATTTTCGTCACACGCCTTTAGCGCAAAACATGCCCGTCATTTTGGGGCTGCTTAGCGTGTGGTACATCAACTTCTTTGATGCCCAGAGCTTTGCCTTATTGCCTTACGATCAATCTTTACGCTTGTTCACCGAGCATATTCAGCAAGTGAGTATGGAGAGCTGTGGTAAGTCCATCACCCGAGAGGGCGAACCTGTGGACTATGCCACCGAAGCGGTTATTTGGGGCGGGGCAGGGACAAACGGTCAACATAGCTTTTACCAATTGCTGCACCAAGGCTCACCGTTTATTCCGGCAGACTTTATAGCAGCCCTAGAAACCCATTACCCCACAGGCTTGCATCACGCCCAGTTGCTGGCTAATTTTATTGCGCAACCCGAAGCCTTGATGATGGGGCGCGCGGAAAAGGGCTTGCCTGCACACAAACATTTTGGTGGCAATCGCCCCTCCAATGCTTTGCTGTTTCAAAAGCTCACGCCGCGCACCTTAGGCGCGTTGATCGCTTTGTACGAACATAAAACTTATGTACAAAGCATCATCTGGAACATCAACGCTTTTGATCAATGGGGCGTGGAGTTGGGCAAAGAGTTGGCGCAAGCCCTACTGGCGGATTTGGGGGGTCCGGGGTCAGACCCCAGGGGGGGTCTGACCCCTCAGTTGACCCCAGGTGAGGGGCATGATTCATCCACAGCAGCGTTGCTTGAGGTGTGTCGCGCCGCCATTATCCGGCAGTGATTAAAACCGTGGCAATAGGGGTCAGACCCCGCATGGGGTCTGACCCCTATCCCACCCCCGCCCCATCATCCCAGGCCGTAAAAAAATGCCCAACGAGGGGGATCATTGGGCAAAACCTTTTCAGGTGAGGGGTTACAGACCCTATTTTATACATAAACTGTTACATATTACTTACAACTTGTTACAAAAATGATTTAGTTTTATAATCAGTCTGAAACATTTCACTCATAAAATACTGAAAATACATAGTGATACGCATAAAGCGTGTATCAAAATGTGCGTTTTCAAGATTACATTTTTGGGGGTTGAGATGAAAAAATATGCCAAAATTTTCGTGGCCGCAGGTCTTCTTATTGCAACGTCTGCCTTTGTTTACGCGGATTCTTCAATTCAGGGCGTTAACGGCTTAGGTCAATGGGTTAATCGCTTTGGTCAGTTAAGCTCCATCAACGATGTTGCTATGAGCCGTGCAGGCTGCCTGTAGCTTACGGTGTTGTATGAACCACCAGAAGCTGTGTGGTGCCTGGGGTTTGTATGGGGTGTGGGTTGGGCTGTTCTGGCGTTGCGGCAGGAATGGGTCCAAAGTCAGCCATTACTGAGAGAGTGCCCAGACTGGTTCTATTGCGACGGCCTCCTGTGATCGTTGAACTGTTACAACGAAGTGAATTAGATTTCATCTAATTGTAATATGGATGTCGCACAATACGCGCATCGTTCACTGCGCAGACCAATCCCATGACCATTTCCCACCTCATCGATCTTGCCAATGACTCTGGCGGCACCTTGTACCTCATGATCGTGTTGCTCACTGTGGCCTTAACGGTGATTATTGAGCGCAGCCGTTACTTATCAAACATGTTGGAAGGCGGTGAGCAGTTGATTCGATTGCTCAAAACCCAACCACGCAAAGGTGACGCTCGCCTTGCCGAATTTACTTTGAAAAACCCCAAACTCCCTCACTTGACTTTAATCAACTTGGCCCATGATGTGCGTCCTGTGGCGCGTTTTGATCGCGAATCAATGGACAGCACCTTGGAAGAAGCGGTAATGCACGAGGTTCCTAAATTAGATCGCTCGTTGTGGTTGTTAGACACCATCATCACCTTGGCGCCCTTGTTGGGCCTTTTCGGCACCATCTTGGGAATGTTTAACGCCTTCAGCGTACTGGGAGAAGGGCAGAGTGCGGCCACAGAAATTACCTCCGGAATCGCTGAAGCATTGCTGGCCACCGCTTCTGGTTTGGTAGTAGCCATGATCGGCCTCATCTTCTTTAACGGTTTAAATTCTCGCGTGCGAATGGTGGTGCATCAATTGGAAACCTTGAAGGTGATGATTGTGAATCAATCAGATCACACCGTACAAGGGAACCTACAGTCTCTGTAAGCACACCCTCTAAGAAAACCTAAGGACTCACCTATGCGTTACATCACTGAGCGGCGCGCACGCATCGAAATTATTCCCATGATCGACATCATGCTGTTTTTGCTGGTGTTCTTTGCCATGCTGATGTTGAAAATGATTCCCACCTCCGGACAGCTCACCAAACTGCCCACCAGCTCTACCGCTGAGGCCTTGCCGGCACCTAAATTATTGGTTGAATTGGCCATTGATGGCACCATTCGGGTGGAGAGAATGCCTGTAAGTTATGAGCAATTGACTGACCGGCTTAAGATGATGGGCAGTAAAACAGCCGTGACCATTTCTGGGGATGGCAGCGTGGATTTGCAGAAGGTCATGAAAGTTTTGGATGCCGTTCGCGCGGCCGGTGTTAGTCAAATTGCCATAGCGGCTCGCCGTGCATCTTGAACGCGCTGTGCCCGGAGGCGCCCTATCCGCCATCGTTCCGCGAGACAACCTACAGGCGTTGATGTTGGCGTTGGGCGTAGAAGCAATACTCCTCATTTTGGCCGTTGTTATTTATAGTTCTGGCATCCTTAAAGTGCACCCCAGTCAGCGCGATGTGGTGACCTTGCAGTTGGATAGCTTGGCGCCTGAACCAAAGCCGGAGGTTCCAGAACCGCCCAAGCCTATCCCCAAAGCGCCTCCCCCTCCTGTAAAGAAAGTAGCGCTACCGCCCGAGCCGACCCCAACACCCAAACCTGAACCCGTTGTGCAGGCCCCGCAACCCGTAGAAAAAGTCGCCCCAACGCCTTTTGTGGAGCCCGCTCCACCGCCCCCGGTGCGTGTGGCCTCCACAAAAACCGATGCGGATTTAATGGCGGTGTATAGCGCGCGCATTCGCGCCGCCGTGCAAGCGGCCTTGGTGTTTCCCTATTCAGCCCGAGAGTTGGGTGCCACAGGACGGACGCGCGTGGAGTTTAAGTTGGATCAGGGGCGCCATAGTGGCGAGCATGTGTTGATTTCCAGTGGCATGAGCACTCTAGATAAAGCGGCTTTGCAAGCGGTGCGCGATGCCAACTATCCAGCCCCTCCTGAGGGACTGGCCAATCAACCCCGCGTCTTCCAAGTTTGGGTGGAGTTTAATCATTAATCGATTAATGATGGTGGTGTTGGCTTATGCGGCCTGCGCACAAACGGTTACAGCTTATGCGGCAACACCCATTGAAAATGCCTTTGTAATTTTAGGTCCCGCGGGCCAACCCATTATTCGCGTGGTGACCGATGCACCGCAGTGCCCAAGTCTGATGACTGATCGTCAATTACTCCCCATGCGGATACGAGTGGCGGCATCAAACATGCCTTCCACCGGTATGCATCCTGCCGTTTTTCCGGTACAAACCTGCGAAATTGAATGGCCTACGGGCGCCGAATCCGTAACTCTAAACGGTAACCCCTTACCCAAAGCCCACAGCCATCCCCATAAGATTGTGCTCATGGGTGATTCGGGGTGCCGTATAAAGGCGCCCGTGGACTATCAAGCCTGCAACGATGCCAATCAATGGCCCTTGGCAGAAGTGGCGCGCAGTGCCGCTGCTGAAAAGCCCGACCTGGTGATTCATGTAGGTGATTATCATTATCGCGAAAGCCCATGTCTAATGGATGGTTGTGCAGGCAGCCCCTATGGCTATGGGTGGGATACTTGGCAAGTGGATGTGTTTAATCCGCTGCGCCCACTGATGCAAGCAGCCCCTTGGGTGGTGGTGCGCGGCAATCACGAATCTTGTGCTCGGGCGGGGGAAGGGTGGTTTCGTTTTCTGGACCCTCATCCTTTTGGTGTCGGACATGCCTGTGATGTGGCTCAAGATGTGGGTACTGATTACAGCGAACCCTATGCCGTGCCCTTGAATGGCACCGATCAATTGATTGTGTTTGATTCATCCGGCGCCTCAGAAAAGTCACCTGCAGCCGATTCACCCTTGGTGGCCACCTATGCGCGCCAATTCAAAACTGTGGTGTCACTGGCCGCCAACACACCCAACAATTGGTTGCTTTTCCATCACCCCGTATTGGGTTTTGGCTACAACCCCATCGGCGGTTGGCAAAAGGGCAACGCCAGCCTGATCGCGGCACTCACCACCCTTCAATCGAAGGCGTTTTTCCCGGAAGGCGTTCAAATGACCATTCAAGGGCATGTGCATACCTTCGAATTGGCCCGCACAGCGGGTCATGAACCGCTGACTTTATTAACGGGTTTTAGTGGATCAACTCTGGATGCGCATTTCCCAAAACCATTGCCTGATCATTTTGAACCGGCTCCCGGCATTCCTATTCTGGAAGCCCAAACAGACCAAGAGTTTGGCTATTCTGTGCTGGAACAAATGAATGATCATTGGCAACTGCGAGAGATGGACGTACACGGAAATGTTAAACATGTATTTAACCTACAACTGAAACAACCTCCTTACAATTTCTTACAAACTAAATAGCATTTATTGTCCGTTACTTAATTTTTGTAATAAAAGCTTAAACACATTCCATAATAATCGTCACAGTTTGTAACCGATGTGTCTTTTCCTTTGTTGCGAATTCGTGACAGCTTAAATTAATTAATTGAGGGGCTTTAATGAACACCACCACACACTTCAAGCGTCGTGCCTTGCACGTTGCGGTTGTTGCAGCACTTCTTCAAATGGCAGCACCTGTCTTTGCAGACCAAGCGGTGGACTTGGGTTCTGTGGGAGCAACGGGCGGCACAGGTAAAACGGTGGATGTTAATTCAGCTGTTTATCAAGCCCCAACGCAAACCTCGCTAGTGGCCACGCAGCCTCAGTCCATTATTTCGCAACACTATATTGAAGAAAATGCTGCCGCAGGCGCTAACTACAGTGAGATCATTAGTATTTCGCCCAGCGTAGTGGATATGGCGCCCAACGGCCCCGGCCTTATGGAGTCAGGCGGCGGCGGAGGCACACCCACTATCCGTGGCTTTCAAGACGGTCAATACAATGTCACCTTTGACGGCATACCATGGGGCGACTCAAACGACTTTACCCATCACTCAACAGTGTATTTCATGCCACAAGATATGGGTCAAATTATTGTAGACCGCGGTCCGGGTGATGCCAGTACCATTGGAGATGCCACATACGGTGGCACAATTGCCATATCATCCAAGGCGCCGTCAGTGCTTGCAGACACTACAATTTTCGGCACCTACGGTAGTTGGAATACGCGTTTACTGGGCGCACAGTACAACAGTGGTATCAACAAAGATGCCAATGATTCGAGCATGTATTTCAGCTTAAAGAACTTAAACTCTGATGGGTTTCTGACTAACAGCGGCCAATCCAGAAATAATGCATTTTATAAGTTTGAAAAACTGGCAACCGACAACACGGTCCTGACTGTCGTTGCCATGTACAACCATACAACGCAACATGTGCCCAATGGTTCAACCCCGCAGCAACAATCCCAATATGGCTATAACTTTGGTCTAGTGAATAACGTCCAAAGCGAATCCAATTCTGGTTTTAACTACGATGACCTAAGCACCGACTTTGAGTACGTGGGGCTAAAGAGTCACATGGGTAAGTGGACGCTGGATAATAAGTTATATACCTACGCGTATTATCACAATGGATTCTATGGCGCCAATACCGGTTCGGTTACGCTGCAAGATACCATTAATGATGGCGGTACCGCTAACGGTCCAAGCAATGTTCCAGGGGCCCAGATGCACAATAATTACCGTTCCATCGGCGACATCCTGAGAGCCACCTATAACTTTGGACAAGACAAATTGCAGATGGGGTTTTGGGCCGACCGTCAGCAAGATGATCGCTTTGAACAACAAATCGATTGGACCTTGGGTGGCGCGCCAAACAATATCGTAACAAAAGGGGTATATTCCACAACCGCTCCTGGTTCTGTGGACCGCAGCATGCTTAGCAACCTTAATTCTATTCAAGGCTATGCACAATACGTTTGGAAAATTACCCCCGATTGGGAAGTGACACCAGGTGTAAAGTATGATTCCTTCACCCGCACTATGAATGCTGCTGTAAACCAAAAAACGTTAGTTCCATACACCGGTTCCGAGACTTGGGACAAGGTGCTTAAATCCCTTAACACGCGTTATGCCATTAACCCCAATCTGTCTGCCTACGCACAGTATTCAGAAGGTTTCTTGGCGCCCAACATGAATGTGTTTTATAAGAGTGGCGTTGACTTGAGCACAGTGAATCCAACCACCACAAAAAATTATCAGATTGGGACGAATTGGGTTAGCAACAAGCTGAACTTTGGTGTTGATTATTATCGCATTGATGCCAACAACCTTGCGACTGGTATACCATGCCCAGGCGGGTCAGGGTTCACCAATTGCGCAACAGTTCTTCCATCTGTAACTTATTCTGGCGTTGAACTTGAAGCAACTTACATGTTGTTTAAAGGCTTGTCAGTATATGGAAATTTTGCGAGAAATAATTATTCCGATCCAAGTGGAAAAGTTTTACAAAACGCACCCACAACCAACGCGGCGTTTGGTTTAATTCACCAAGATGGTAATCTTTACGCATCACTGGTTACGAAATATATTGGTGACTTTTATAGCAACGTGGATGTAAATGGAAACAACCTACGTTTAAACGGTTACGCGATAACCAACTTTGATATGAGTTATAAGTTTGAAGGCAAGTACAAGGTGGGTTTGGGTGTTTACAACCTATTTGATAAAACAGGAAATCTGACTTCTATTAACTCTGATGCAAATGGTAACCCTTTGTTTTATGTAATACCTAACCGCAGTTACCAAGTTAATTTTTCAGCACCATTCTAAATACATAAATTCTTTTGTTATGCTGAAACTGGGGCGAGTAAAATCGCCTCAGTTTGTAACCGATGTGTCTTATCTTTTTCTTACGAATTCGTGAAAGCTTCGATGTAGGGGTCAGATGTAGGGGTCAGACCCCTAGAGGGGTCTGACCCCAAATTGGTGCCCAGAGCCGGACTTGAACCGGCATGGCCGATGAGGGCCGAGGGATTTTAAGTCCCTTGTGTCTACCAATTTCACCATCCGGGCAGTGGCGGTATTCTACCGTGTTCGTGACATTCTGGGCGTGAATTGATCAGCGGCGAAGGTTACCCCGTTAAAACGCCTCTCCCCACCGCTCCATTGTCCATAGTTTTCAGTGCAATTATCGCAATGCCCGCAGTGTCCCGCAGAGTCTTCTCCAAAGTAGCTCAGCAGCGTTTGCCGGCGACATTGCGCTGTTTCGCAATAGTTAATCAACGCCATCAGGCGGCGTTCTTCTATAGCCTGCCGTTCGGTGTTTAGTTCCTGCTGCCACAATTGATTGCGCATGAGCAATGCTTGATCAGGATGCCACAGCATGAGCGCATCCGCGGGTTTGCCATCCCGTCCGGCACGACCGGTTTCTTGATAATAGCCTTCCAGACTGCGTGGGCAATCCAAATGCACCACAAAACGCACATCGGGTTTATCGATCCCCATACCAAATGCAATGGTGGCCACCATGATGACATCAGGTGAATTTAAGAAACGCGCTTGATGAGACTCACGACGCTCGGCACTCATGCCTGCGTGATAGGGCAGGGCGCCCCATCCGCCTTCCTGCAACCAATGCGCCACATCTTCCACCAGACGTCTGGTGCGACAATAAATAATGCCGCAATGATGTGCGTGGCGACGGTATAAAAAAGTTTCTAGCTGTCGCTGCCAATGATAACGCCTGTTAAGTGCATATGAAATATTGGGGCGATCAAAACTGTCTACAAATGTCCTGCCCGCACTCAACCCCAACAGCGTCACAATGTCCTCCCTTGTGTGGGCGTCTGCCGTGGCGGTGAGGGCCACGCGGGGAACTTGCGGGTAACGTTGTTCTAATAATTGCAACTGACGATACTCAGGACGAAAGTCATGGCCCCATTGTGAGATGCAATGGGCTTCATCAATGGCAAATAGTGAGAGTGACTGGCGCCTATAGAGATCATCTAGATGGGCTAAAAATTGTGGGCTCAGTAACCGCTCAGGCGCCAGATACACAATCTTCAGTTGTTCTGTCAGTAGTTGCCTGGTGATGTAATGTACCGCTTCGGGCGACAGGGTTGAGTTTAAATAGGCTGCTGCAATGCCACACATCTGCAAGGCGTTCACTTGGTCTTGCATGAGCGCAATCAGGGGCGACACGACCAGCGCGGTGCCGGGGCGCACCAAGGCGGGTATCTGATAACACAGTGATTTTCCGCCCCCCGTTGGCATCAGCACCAAAGCATGTTGGCCTGCTATGAGGTGGCGCACAATGCCCTCTTGCTGCCCTTTAAAGGCGGCGTGCCCAAAGATTTTTGAAAGCACTTTATGAGCAGATGACATCTGTTTACCGTGCCATTTATAAGCCTGTGGCAGTGGGCAAATAGCGCCAAATAATCGCGTTATTAAATGAGTTAATTTCTTACAAATTCTGTCATGATGCTGTGAGAAAATCGCCCTTTACACGAACCAGCGGAGCCCTTATGAACGGTCAATGGATTGAACTCGCCACCCCCGAAGGGGAAAGTTTTGAAGGTTACTTAAGTTTGCCTCCCACAGGAACGGGACCCGGCATCGTGTTGATTCAAGAAATCTTTGGCGTGAATGAGCATATCCGCACCGTGGCCGACCAGTACGCCTTGGATGGCTATGTGGTGTTGGCGCCTGACCTTTTCTGGCGCATGAAGCCGCGTGTTAATTTGGGCTATGACGAGGCGGGTTTTAAAGAAGGATTCGGCTTGATGACGTGCTTGGATATAGATTTGGCCATTAAAGATATTACGGTGGGCGCTAAAACCTTACGCGCACGCCCTGAGGTGACCGGGCGGGTGGCCAGTTTGGGCTATTGCATGGGCGGTCTGTTGTCGTATTTAACCGCCGCCAGCGGGTCGGTTGATGCCAGTATTTGTTATTACGGTGCCGGTATTGAAGGCTATTTAAAGCAAGCCAGTCAAATTCACTGCCCCATTTTGCTTCATTTTGCAGAAAAAGACGCCTATATACCAGCCGCAGCCGTGAAGTCGATATCCAAACTGTTTGATAAAAAAGGAGATGCTTGGGTGCTGTCCTATCCAGGTGTAGACCATGGCTTTAACTGCTGGGGTCGCCCCATGTACAACCAAAGTGCTGCGGCGCTGGCGCGTGGACGATCTTTGGAATTCCTGTCTATTTATATGGCCCCGGCGCAGAGCTCTTAAGGTTGGCAAAACATGGTCATTCAGCGTAATGTAGCGACTGATGTCACTTTAAAATAATCGATGATGGGAGAATGTTATGGCTGAATGGATCGTAGCGGTAGCGGTAGTGGTGGGTGTGGTGGTGGGCTGGGTGTTGCGCGGCTCAGGCGCTTCCAGTAAACCTGCTCCATCGTCCGTTCCTGATAACGGTGAATTGGCATTGGCAATGACCCAAATTCAGGGTTTAGAAGCCATGGTGAACGGCCGGGATGCCGCCATTGCAGCCTTAGAAAAGACGCTCGCCGCAAAATAACGCCATACACCCCCTCAGTCTTAAATCACCCGATTGATTGAGGGGGTTGCTTTTTTTCCGATACTGTATAAAAATACAGTAAAGGAGAACGCCATGAACGAACTCACCGCGCGTCAGCAACAAATTTTAGAGTGGATTACGCAGCACTTTGAAACCCATGGGGTACCCCCCACCCGCGCTGAATTGGCTTTGGGTATGGGTTTTAAGTCTGCCAACGCCGCTGAAGATCATTTGCGTGCCCTGGATCGCAAGGGCGCCATTGAGCTTATCGCAGGCTCCTCGCGCGGCATCCGTCTTAAAGAAATGGGCGGCATTCCGCTAGTAGGCCGTGTGGCCGCCGGCAGCCCCATTCTGGCCATAGAGCATATCGAATCCCGATACCGTGTAGACCCTCAAATGTTTACCCCCCGCGCCGACTATTTGCTGCGCGTTCGGGGGTTGAGTATGCGCGATGCGGGCATTCTCGATAACGACTTGCTGGCGGTTCATGCCACCACCCAAGTGCGCAATGGTCAAATCGTCGTGGCCCGTTTGGGCGATGAGGTCACTGTGAAGCGCTATCAACAAGAAGGTTATCACGCCAAATTATTGCCGGAAAATCCTGATTTTCAACCCATCACTTTAGACTTGCGTCGCGATTCTGTGGTGATTGAAGGGTTGGGGGTAGGGGTTATTCGGAACGGATCCATGCTCTAACCATCCGTCCGCCAGCTGAGGGGGCGAAATCTCTCTGGTACTGTTCAATGGAGCTCATCATGTTTTCATTTTTAACTGGTTTAAAGAATTTGTTTGGTACAGAAACCCTCTCGCAGGCCCATGGCGCCACGGTTACCCCCATTGGGCAAGGCAAGTCTGCAGGGCATGAATCTGTGGCCGGTCGCCATTGGCCCTTGGGTGTGACTGAGCTTGCGTCCCATGGCAACAGCACTGAGTTAAATGCGTTGCTGCCTTTTATGGTCAAAAACACGCAGCTGCGCAAATGGGTTATTTTGGTAGCCCCGCCTTACGCCGTTCCAACGGCACGGCTCCTGCAAGCGGGTGTTAATTTATCCCGTTATTTGGTGGTGAATGCCCGTTCGGTGGAAGGAAAACTGTGGGCCACAGAACAAGCCTTGCGCAGCCATAACTGCGGTGCCGTGTTGGTTTGGCCCGAGGCCTTGAGCGTTGATCAGTTAAATCGTCTACAGTGGGCTGCCGAGGAAGGCGAAACCGCCTGCTTCTATTTCAATTCCACCGCCAGTGAGCTTACACACCTAAAACAAGTGGCCTAATATGTTGCGACCCAATCACCATCATGTGCTCACCGTTGCGTTAAACGCATTGCGGCCTACGCAGGCCAGCGTGGGTTACGTGGAAGTCAGCGAAAAGCGGCAAGAATGGCAAAGCTTAAAATCTGCGCAACGAGCAGAGTTGTTAAACAACCATTGGTTCCCGGCAGTTTTGGGCCCAGAACAGCAGTACTACATTGTAGATCACCATCACTTGGGCTTGGCGCTGCATGAGGAAGGGGTTGAGTCGGTTTTCTTAACCCTTCTGGCCGATTACTCTTGGTTGGATGTGGAGCGTTTCTGGCGTGTGATGGAATTTCATCAATGGGTACATCCTTATAATACCCAAGGACAACGTATTGGTTTTCATCAATTGCCCGTTCAGGTGTCTGCTTTAAAAGACGACCCCTATCGTAGCTTGGCTGGCATGGTGCGCAAAGCCGGCGGTTATGCCAAAGACGTCACTCCCTTTGCTGAATTTTTGTGGGGCGATTACTTCCGCAATGCATTACCTGTGGTTGTGACAGACAGCACCTTGCGTCAGCATTTCAACACAGCACTCACCTTAGCGCGCGATCCTTTGGCGCGTTACCTACCAGGCTGGACCGGCTAAAAAAAAGTCAGACCCCGAATAGGGTCTGACCCTTTTCTTGCATTCCTTAAGAGTTGGTCTGTGTTTCTACCTGTACCAAGGGTGCGTTCTCGGTATTGGCTTGTTCACGGGGGCGACGGGTTCGTGGACGTCGAGGCTGTGGTGTGGGTTCAGTGTCCAATGGTGCTGCGCCACTGCGCGTTTGCACCAATACCAAACCGCTCTCTGCAGGGACTTCTAATGCGGCACTGGCCAGAGAAGTGGCTGGTGCAAACACTGGGGAGCGCTGCGCTGCGGCTATCATAGGCGCTGTATAGGCTGGTTCTTGTGGTGCAGCAACGACCTCCGTTACAACAGCTTCTGCAACAACTGCTTCTACCACAATCGGTTTAACAATAATTGGCTCCGCCGCAACCGGCGTTGGTGCGGCCGTAGGAGTCCATGCAGGTTCTGCTGCCTGAACTGCAGGTTGTAACCCTTCGTTTGAAATATCCAACTCATGCTGTGCCGGGCTCGCCACTTCTAGGGCGGGTTCATCACCACGCACAAAGGTTGGAGTAATGGCTCCATTAAAGCGACCCACACCGCGCTCACGACGACCACCGCGACGACCGCGACGACTGCGACCTCCGCCTTCGCGCGGGGCATTCTCAGCGCTGTCGGCTGCCACGTTGCCGTTCACATCGGCTATTGCAACAACGGGCGCGGCTTCAACATCACGTTTTGGCGGACGGGGTTGTTGTGGGCGACGACCCGCATTAACCTGCGGTGCAACCTCTGTATTCTCTGCGGGGGTTTCGCGGGGCTCATTGCGACGAGCAGCGTTGCGATTGGGGCGCTCGCCACTCTCGCCCTCGGGGCGTTCGCCCCGTTCACTGCGCGCACCACGACCACCGCGACCGCGACCGCGATTGCGATCATTACCGCCACGACCTTCACGGTCATTGCGTTCGCGACGAGCAGTGCTAGGCGCTACCGGAGCTGGCGCAGCAGGGGCTGATTTAAACCAACCCATAATGGTGGCCATAAGCGACTTGGAATTAGCTGGACGCGCTTCAGCGGGTTTGGCTTCCACATGCATGGGCGCTGGTTGCAGCGGTGTAATGCCGCGCACTGCCGCAACCGGTTTGGAAGGACGTTCTTTCTCATCCTTCTTCACATCGGCGGCTTCTTCTGGCGTTTCCACCAATTGATAGCTGGCTTCTGCCATATCCAATTGATTGGCTTCGTCGTGACGAATGCGCAATATCGAGTAGTTGGGTGTTTCCAGATGTGAGTTGGGGATTAACATCACATGCACCTTAAGGCGTGCCTCAATGGCGTAGATATCCGAACGTTTTTCATTGAGCAAGAAGGTGGCCACATCCACCGGTACTTGTGCGCGCACAATAGCGGTGTTTTCTTTCATGGATTCTTCTTGCAAGATACGCAGAATATGCAAAGCCGATGATTCGGTGTCGCGAATAAAACCCGTGCCATGGCAACGTGGACAAGCGGTGTGGCTGGTTTCGCCCAAAGAGGGTTGCAAGCGTTGACGTGACAACTCCAGCAGACCAAAGCGTGATATTTTGCCGGTCTGCACGCGGGCCCGATCGTAGCGCAGAGCATCGCGCAAACGGTTTTCCACGTCGCGCTGATTGCGCGGGCTTTCCATATCGATAAAATCGATGACGATTAAACCGCCCAAATCGCGCAGGCGCAATTGACGGGCAATTTCATCAGCGGCTTCCAAATTGGTATTCAGTGCTGTTTGCTCAATGTCCGCGCCGCGGGTGGCGCGTGCTGAGTTTACATCCACCGACACCAAAGCTTCGGTGTGGTCAATGACAATGGCACCACCCGAGGGCAGAGTCACGTCACGGCGATAGGCGGTTTCAATTTGGTGCTCAATCTGAAAGCGTGAGAAGAGCGGGACGTCGTCGTGGTACAACTTCACCTTATGCACATTGTCTGGCATGACATGGCTCATGAACTGCTTGGCCTGTTCAAAGATGGATTCTGTGTCGAAAAGGATTTCGCCGATATCCGGTTGAAACAGGTCCCGAATGGCGCGAATCACCAGGCTGCCTTCTTGATAAATCAGGAAAGGGCCATTTTGGCCATGAGAGGCGGCTTCAATGGCGGTCCACAGTTGCAAGAGGTAGTTTAAATCCCACTGCAATTCTTCTACGGAGCGGCCAATGCCCGCGGTACGGGCAATGAGGGACATGCCTGAGGGAATGTCCAGTTGCGCCAAGACATCGCGCAGTTCAGTGCGCTCGTCCCCTTCTACGCGGCGCGATACACCGCCCCCGCGGGGGTTGTTGGGCATCAACACCAAATAGCGACCGGCCAGGCTGATGAAGGAGGTGAGGGCGGCGCCCTTGTTCCCCCGTTCGTCTTTGTCCACCTGAACGATGAGTTCTTGGCCTTCTTTTAGTAATCCGGCGATACGACTGCGAGAAAACTCACCCTCTTCGCTTTCAAGATAGGCTCGGGCAATTTCTTTAAAGGGGAGAAAACCGTGACGTTCTGTGCCATAGTCCACAAACACGGCTTCAAGCGATGGTTCAACTCGCGTGATAACCGCCTTGTATATATTGCTTTTCCGTTGTTCCTTACCGGCGTATTCGATATCGAGATCAATGAGTTTTTGACCATCGACGATGGCAACCCGCAGCTCTTCCGAGTGGGTTGCGTTAAACAGCATGCGCTTCATATATAACTCCCGCGCGCTTATGCTTCGGGAGGACAAAACCGAACCACGCTCGCATCTATGATGCGGGTGGTGTATGTTACAAGGCCTTCAAGTGATTAAAAGTGCCAATTTCTCTATTAACAATCGATCGGTTCGTCGTCATCACCTTGCTATTCGCAAGGCGGAAAATTCAAAAGATGCTTTCAGCGCGCAACTAACTTACCATCGCTACTTTTTGGTGAGCGAAATTAACCGGTTATGACATTTAAGCCAATCTTGGAAGGTTTTGGGGGGCAATGTATTCCATGGCGCCCGCCCCAGCGTTTTGTCTGGGACACTATCCTAACCAAGTCTATTGAGCCAATGGTCGCCGTCTTGGTAATAACCCGGCGTTTGGGTCGCTCAACTGGGCAGACCCCTAATAGACTCAACAACTTAACAGTATAAACACAATGCAACCATTAGGCAAAAGATCTGTAGTCTGGGAAGAAATCGGCGAAGAGTCCGCGGGGCAGCGTATCGACAACTATTTACTGGGTGCCCTGAAAGGGGTACCCAAAAGCCACGTATACCGTATTTTGCGTGGCGGGGAGGTGCGGGTGAACAGTGGCCGGGTGGATGCCACCTATCGCCTAAAAGAGGGGGATAAGGTGCGAATCCCTCCGGTTCGCATGGAGCAGCGCCCTCTTTTACCCCCCAATAGCCTCCCCAAAGGGGCGCCGCGACTCATGGAAATGGTGATTTATGAGGACGAGGGCCTCATCGCCCTTAATAAACCCGCCGGATTGGCCGTGCATGGGGGCAGCGGCATCCGCATGGGGGTGATTGAGCAATTGCGCCAAGAATTGCCCAAAGCCCGGTTTTTGGAGCTGGTGCACCGCTTAGACCGCGAAACCTCTGGGGTCCTGTTGATTGCCAAAAAACGGGCCACACTCCTGGGGCTTCACGAAATGATGCGTGCGGGGGGTGGCATGGATAAGCGCTATCTGGTTTTGGCGCAGGGCCTGTTTCGCGACGAGAAGCGGGCTGTGAAAGAGTCTTTGTATAAATACAACACCGTCTCCGGTGAGCGGCGTGTGCGCGTACAAGCAGACGGTCAGGAATCCCAAACCATTTTTAGACGATTAGAACGGTTTCAAGAAGCCACTCTATTAGAGGCCCAATTGCTCACGGGCCGTACCCATCAAATTCGTGTGCATTTGGCCCACGTGGGTTACCCCGTGGCAGGGGATGACAAGTACGGCGACTTTCCTTGGAACAAAGAATTGGCCAAACAAGGACTCAAGCGCATGTTCTTGCATGCCACTTCTTTGCGCTTCAAACACCCCATTACAGAAGCGCCTATTAATTTAGAGGTTCCATTACCCCCCGAATTAGCGCGCTTTCTCACCCACCTAACACCGGTGATCCATGCGCCACTATGATCTGATTGTGTTTGACTGGGATGGTACGGTTATGGACTCGGCGGCTTTGATTGCCGAGACTATGCAGGTGGCCGCCGTGAAGGTGGGTATGCCGCCCCCACCCATAGAGCGTGCGCGTTATGTGATTGGTTTGGGGTTGGTGGCGGCGGTGGCGCATGCTGTACCCAACTTACCCCCTGAGCGATTTCCGCTCCTGATCCAGCATTACCGCGATTATTATTTACCGCGCGAGCACCAGTTGCGCCCCTTCGAGGGCATGGAACCCCTCTTGCAACACTTGGATCATCAGGGCCACTTATTGGCCGTGGCCACTGGAAAACCTCGTGTTGGCCTGGATCGTTCGTTGCTTACCACAGGCCTCAAAAAACATTTTGTGGCCACCCGTTGTGCCGATGAAGGGCATCCCAAGCCCAACCCTGATATGTTGCTGTATTTAATAGAACGAGCTGGGGTTAGCGCGCAACGCACGCTCATGATTGGCGATACATCCCATGACTTAATGATGGCCCATGCGGCGCGCGTGGATGCGGTGGCAGTCACCTATGGCGCACAAGAGCGGGAATTTTTACTTCAGCATCCAGCCCGTCATTACGCGGACACGGTGCCGCAATTAGTGCACTGGTTACACCATAACGCCTAAGGTTTTCCAGCCACAACCGGCGTCACCAAGGCCTTATCCTGTACAGAATCCGATGGATTGGTAACCACTTGATCGCCCGGGCTAATGCCGGTGAGTACTTCAACGGAAAGCCCAAAATCACGTCCCAGTGTTACAGGCTTTAAAGCAATACGGTTGTCTTGGCCCACTACAGCAACGAACGTGCCGTTGGCGCGCGCGATGATGGTGTTGGCGGGTAATACAATGGCCGGTTGTTCCATTTTTACAATAATGTGTGCTTCCGCATAGCCTCCTGAGGCCAATTCATTCTGATCATTGGGTACATCCACTTCCGTCAGTAAGGTTTTAGAGTTGGGGTCGAGCGCTCCGGCGCTGCGCACCACATGGGCCGCGAAGGTGCGACCGGGAAACTCGCTCAACACCACATTGGCGGCCATGCCAGGAATAATGGCGTGCGCTTGGCTTTGCGGCACCGTAATAAATAAGCGCAGAGGATTAACAGCGGACACGCGGTATAACCAGGCATTGGGGTCGGTGCTGTTGGCGGTAATGAGTTGACCCACCTCCACATTACGAACGGTAATTTTTCCGGCAAAAGGGGCAGTGACTTGCTCAAAAGCCTGACTTTGTTTTAGGCGGCGCACATCCGATTCATTGGCTTTCACATCCGCTGCGCGCGCTTGCATCTGCGCCTCTTGCTCATCTACCAATTGCATAGAGACAAACTTCTTAAGCAATAATTCTTTGGAGCGATTCAGGGTAGTGGTGGCTATTTGCAAATTGGCGCGAGCAGAAGCCAGGGCAGCTTCGGCATGTGCCAAGTTCTGGTCCACTTCAGGACTGTCAATGGTCGCTAATGTTTGGCCGGCCTTAACCGTTGCGCCAATATCCACCGTCCAATGCTTAACATAACCACTGGCGCGGGCGTAAACCAAGGTTTCACGCATGGGTTGCAAGGTGCCGGGCAACACCAATTCTGCATCGGGTTTGCTGCGCGTGGCGCTAATCACCGAGACAGTGGGGGTGCCGGCCACCGTTGCGCGCGGTGCGCTATTGGTGATGCCGAAGCGATTCACCAGACCGATGATCAGCAGTACGGCCAGAAATCCGGACACCACCAACACTGGCAACGACGCTGCACGTAAGCGGCGCAGAAAATGTTTTAATTTTTCGAATAAAGAACTGAAAAAAGATGCGTTCATAGAAAGGTCCGAATGTTAGATGGGATCAGCATGGGCGCTTGTGGCATCAAAACGATAACCACGGCGAATCATATTTTCTTTTACCCAGGCAAATACCACGGGTACAAATACCAGAGTGGAAATGGTGGCTAAAAATAAGCCGCCAATCACAGCACGACCCAAAGGTGCGTTTTGCTCGCCCCCTTCGCCAAAACCCAGGGCCATGGGGACCATACCGATCAACATGGCCGCTGCCGTCATAATCACCGGGCGCAGGCGCGTGAAGCCGGCTTCCAGGGCGGCCTCCAGGGGTGTGGCGCCCCGGTGCAATAATTGGTTGGCAAAGGTCACCACCAGAATACTGTTGGCGGTAGCTACACCCAAACACATAATGGTGCCCATTAAAGAGGGCACGCTAAAGGTGGTGGCTGTGGCAAAGAGGATCCACACCACACCACATAACGCACCGGGTAGAGCGGTAATAATAATCAAAGGATCCATCCAGGATTGAAAATTCACCACCATCAGGAAATAGATCAAACAGGCGGCAAATATGATCCCCAGACCCAAACGCAAGAATGCTTGATTCATGCTGTCCGCTTGACCACGCACCACCAGACGAGTGCCGGGCGGCAGCTTTGGTGTCCATTCGTCCACTACTTTTTGGATGTCGCCCGAGAGTGAGCCCAAATCGCGATCTTGGACGTTGGCGTAAATATCAAACACCGGCTGTACGTCATAGTGGCTAATCACGGCTGGTGTTTCCGTGCGCTCCACAGAAGCCAAATTGCTCAACGGCTCAAAGGCGGCGTTTCCTTTACCGGGCATGGCCATATTCATAATCTGATCCAGTGAACCCACATCACGTTGAGGGATTTGAATGGCAATCGGGTAACCCACGCCGGACTTAGGGTCGGGCCAAAGATTATAAGAAATTACCGAACTGGAGCTCAGGTTGATCAGTACATTGTTGGCCACATCACGCTGTGTCATCCCTAAATCAGCGGCACGGTTGCGGTTAACGTTTACCTGCAATTGAGGGGCATTGCTAATTTGATGGCGATGCACATCGGCAGCCCCTGGAATGGCCGTCACTTGTTTTAGAATTTGCTCAGCGATAGCGGGTACCTTGGGATTAAAACCCGAAATTTGTATATCGATGGGGGCAGGGAGACCAAAATTTAAAATTTGACTGACAATATCAGGGGTCTGAAAGAAGAATCCCACGCCGGGGAATTGCTTTGGCAACTCGGCGCGCAGTAAGCGCACATAATCGGGTGTATGGCCCTTGTGATCGGGTTTAAGAGAAATAAGAATTTCACCATCAGCGGAACTGATGGTGGGGGTGTCTGTGAAGGCCAGATTAACGGCTTGAGGCAAGCCAATGTTGTCCAGCAGAAGATCCATGTCTGTGGCGGGAATAAGTTTTCGCACCGCTTTTTCCACTTGTCCGTACAACACCTCAGTTTCTTCTAAGCGTGTGCCGGCAGGCGCAGTGACATGCATACGAATTTGGCCTGCATCCACGGTGGGGAAAAAATCACGCCCAACAAAGGGCATTAAGGCCAAAGTGGCTAGAATAATAAAGACTGAGGTCACCAACACATTGCGCCGATGAGAAAGGCACGTCTTTAGTGCCACCATATAGACACTGCGCATTTTTTCAAATTTCTCTTCAAAGCGTTGGTGGAAGCCCGATGCGGTATGGGTGTTGCCCGTATCCAACTCCTTGGGCAGCAGATATTTCACCATCACCGGCACCAACGTGCGCGATAGTACCCATGAGGCCAGCATGGCGTAGACCACGGCCAGCGCCAAGGGCGTAAACAAATAGCGCGCAGGACCGTTTAAGAACAGCACTGAAACAAATACAATGCATATGGATAAAGTAGACACCAAGGTGGGTATAAAGATTTGTCGTGCGCCCAGTAGAATGGTTTCCTCAATAGGCAGACCCAGTTTTGCATTGCGGTGAATGTTTTCAATTTCAACGGTCGCATCATCCACCAAAATACCCACTGCAAGAGCCAGGCCACCCAACGTCATGATGTTGAAGGTTTCACCCGTGAAGTTGAGAATAATGAGCGACGACAAAATAGAAAGCGGTATGGAAACCACTACAATAAAGGTGCTGCGCAGGCTACCCAAAAACAGCAAGATCATGCCCGCCGTAAGGAGAGCTGCGATACAGCCTTCAACCACCACACCCTTAATGGCCGCTTTAACGAATAGGGATTGATCAAAGAGTTCAGAAATTTCAATGTCCGGGTATTGCGCACGCAAACTGGGAAGAATATCTTTTACGCTAGCCACCACATCTAAAGTAGAAGCTTGACCCGTTTTAAGGACTGTGAGCAAGGCGCCGCGCCGCCCATCACTGCGTACCACATTGGTTTGCACACCGAAACCATCGCGCACTTGAGCCACATCGCGCACATAAATCCAATTGCCAGACACCTGCTTGATGGGCACATCGTTGAGTGCATCAATGGTGGAGGGGTTCATATTAAGCCCCACAATATAGTCCGTGGCACCTACTTTGGCCGTCCCTGTGGGTAAGCTTAAATTCTGGTTGGAAATGGCGTTGTTGACGTCGTTAGCGGTAATACCCTTAGCCATCATGGCGGCAGGGTTTAAGTCCACTTGAATTTGGCGCGGCTTCCCGCCGTATGGCAAAGCCAAGCGAGCGCCCTTGACGGGCGCTAAGGCGGAGCGAATACGATAAATACCAAAATCATACAGCTGCGATTCAGAGAGTTTGTTGCTGGCCAGGGACATCTGCAATACCGGCACGCTGGAGGCGTCATAGCGCAAAATTAAAGGGGGCACTGTGCCGGGGGGCATGCGACGAATGATGGTTTGGGAAATGGACACCACCTGCGCCACCGCTTCGGCAATTTTAACGTTGGGTTGGAAATAAATTTTAATCACTGCCGCGCCGTTGACCGATTGCGATTCTAAGGCGCGGACATCATTAACGCCCGCCGAGAGCGAATATTCGCTAAAGGTGGTGATGTATTTTTCCATTTGAGCGGGGGGCAGGCCGCTGTAATTCCAAATAACGCTAACCACCGGGATGTCGATATTGGGAAAAATATCTGTGGGGGTATTGCGTATAGACACAATTCCCAAAAATAAAATGAGAATTGAGGCCACAACAAACGTATAGGGGCGGTGAAGCGCTAGTCTAACAATCCACATATGAGAGGTACAGGGCCTAGGTAATGGTAAAAATTGGTAATACTAACATAAGCTTTTAGATGGCTAGAAATAGAAATACTGTGGGGCTCTTATGCAAAAAGGGAGCGCTCTCGCGCCGCCATTGGGCTACGCTTAGAGTGCGCACCATTTGCGCCGCACCGGTTAGGTCGCTCGCCACACACAGTAAGGTGGCAGGGGTTAGGCTGTCGCGCAGGGCAGCAAACAGCACGTCATTGCGATAAGGGGTTTCAATGAACAATTGGGTCTCTCGCTCGAGGCGTGAGCGTTTTTCCAAGGCTTCAATGCGCGTTTTGCGCAGCCCCGATTCTGTGGGGAGGTATCCTTGAAAGGCAAAACGTTGTCCATCAAGCCCTGAGGCCATGAGGGCCAATAACAAGGATGAAGGCCCCACCAGCGGCAGCACCAGTATGCCCTGTTCATGGGCCATGCGCACCAGTAGCGCGCCCGGGTCTGCCACGGCAGGACAGCCCGCTTCCGACATCAACCCCATATCCAAACCCTTTAATAAGGGGGTCATTAATCCTGATAGGGCATCTGATGGGGTCCGGTGGCTGAGTTCCGCTATATTCAATTGAGAGAGGGGGGTGGGATGCCCCATCTCTTTTAAGTGCCGGCGTGCGGTTTTGGGCTCTTCCACCACAAAATGCATGAGTCCTCTCACCTGTCTTAAGGTGTCCGGGGGCAGGAACAGCGCATCCGCTGTAGCACTTAAAGGCACCGGGATGAGGTACAAACGTCCCAAAGGAGCGGGAGCAGCGGCAGAGGTCATGGGCAGTCGGTGGGCATTTGGTGTTGACGGGGTGATAACATTGCGTTCATTGTAGCGGCACTATGAACACGTTGACATGGCAAATTATATTTGTGGCTGCAGGAGGCGCCTTGGGGGCCTGGATGCGGTGGGGGTTTTCAATCGCCCTAAACAGCGTATTGCCGCGCTTGCCCGTGGGGACATTGGTCGCCAATCTGACGGGTGGGTTTTTAATGGGCTTCTTAACCCAAGGCATTGCATTGCGTGTGGTGCCCGCCGAGCTGCAATTATTTTTGCTCACAGGCTTTTTAGGAGGCCTCACCACCTTTTCTACTTTTTCAGCTGAGGTGGTGAACAGCATTCGCCATCGGCATTTGGGTTGGGCTCTAATGGCGCTGATCATGCATGTCATGGGTTCATTGTTGTTGACCTTGGTTGGAATGAGGCTGGCACGCATTTTATGGAACTAGAGGATAAAACACCGCCGTGATTGAAACCATTATCGCTTTATTATTCGTTGGGGCCATTGCGTTTGTGGTCGCCTTAAGTCCGCGCAGCCGCACTCAAAGCGAGGAAAAGGACCAAAACCACGGCAAAGAGACGCCGCCTGACGGTAAAAAAGACTAACCCCTTAGGGCAGGGCCACGCCCTCTTGGCGCAACATGTGGGTTAACGCGATGAGGGGCAAACCAATTAATGCCGTAGGGTCCTCGCTTCTTACATATTCCACCAAAGCAATGCCAAGGGTTTCAATACGACCGCTGCCGGCACAATCGTAGGGTTTATCGGCCTGTAAATAACGCTCAATTTCATCATCGGTTAGGGTACGGTAGCGCACCTGCACATCCACTCGGGTTTGCTGCGCAACCCCGGTACTGGCATTAAGAAGGCAGAGCGCGGTGTGAAAGGACATTTCGCGACCGCTGGCTTGGCGTAATTGTTGTTGCGCGACCTCGTGAGTGCCGGGCTTACCCACCAAACGCCCGTTCAGTAAAGCCACTTGATCCGAGCCAATAATCAGCGCCTTGGGGTGTGATTCGGCCACTTTTTGTGCTTTGGCCAGACTTAAGCGAGCGCAGGTATCCATGGCCGTTTCGCCCATTAAAGGGGTTTCGTCCAAATTGGGGGCAACGGCTTGAAAGGGCAGTTGCAGTCGGGACAGCAGTTCCCGTCGATAGGGGGAACTGGAGGCCAAGATGAGCGGTTTCATAGTCATGAGCAGGGTAATAGGGTAAGGCATCACTATACCAAGCCCCTGCTACCCATAGATAAGTCTTTGACAATAGGGCTCAAAACCCATAAAATGCCGCCCTTATGTTTGAAGCGCCAATTTTAGACCCCATCTCATTTACCGCCCAGGGTGAAACCCTCCAAGGCGAGGGAGTTCCGGGTGATATTCAGGGTTTGAAAAACCTGCTTCATTCTGGTGAGGGTTGGTTTAAATACCGCGTCAGCGGGGATGTTACTTACAACCATGAACCGCAATTGCGTATTCAATTGGAAGGTCATCTGATATTGACCTGCCAACGATGCTTAGAGGGTATGCTCTTTAAGCTTGATGGGGATAACACGCTGCTGATGGTGCGTCGCGAAAGCGATCTCCCGGCCTTGGAAGATGAGAGAATAGGGGTTGACGTGATTGTCCTGCCTGAGCGGCTGGACGTTGCGCAGATAGTGGAGGAGGAGATTCTGCTGGCGCTTCCCTTGGCACCGTGTCACCCCTTGGGGGAATGCGCTGCTGATGGGTTATTGGCAGAAAAGAAACGGGCTAACCCGTTCGCAGCTTTAGCGCAATTAAA
>Ga0007882_10000428_pt1 | contig 24740 bp, 23 predicted proteins | sample CryBogCBH12Aug01_FD_71195 | JGI IMG/M metagenome (GOLD analysis project Ga0007882, IMG submission 71195) | Freshwater microbial communities from Crystal Bog, Wisconsin, USA - CBH12Aug09.1 | ecosystem: Environmental > Aquatic > Freshwater > Lake | place: Crystal Bog, Wisconsin, USA | collected... | reverse complement strand
TAGATTCTTTTTAACAACCAACTCAACACATTTAAGTCTAAATTGGTAGTCGTACTTGATTCGTTTATTCATAAAAATGCCCCCATTAAGTGTCTAACTTTTTGGGGGCAGTCCAGTAATCGAGGGGCTTTTTTATAATAAGGTTCCGGCGCCGTCTTCGATGCGCATGATATAATGCTTTAAGTCCTTACCTGTACTTTGTTGATAAGCAGTTTTGATATCGTTTATAATTTGAGGCGCTTTCTCAGATTGAATAATATTAATAGTACAGCCGCCAAAGCCACCTCCCATCATTCTTGCACCAATAACAGCTGGATTATTTTTTACATGTTCCACTAAAAAGTCTAATTCATGGCAACTTACCTCATATAGTTTTGATAAACCCTGATGCGTTTCAAACATTTTTTGACCAAAGGCTTCCAAATTATTTGCCTGTAAATCCATGCATGCATTTTGTGTTCTTGTAATTTCCTCAATCACATACTTACATCTATTATAAACAATAGGATGTGTATGAAAATCAACAGATTCATTGAGCATTTCAATGTTGGCATCTCTTAGGCTTATAACATTCGGATAGTTAGCTTGAATCATTTTAACTCCCTGCTCACATTCCTTTCTTCGGGTATTGTATTCGCTACTTGCCAATGCATGTTTAATGCCTGTATCAAATAAAATAATTTGATAGCCCTCTAGTGCTAATGGAAAATATTGATATTCCATACTTTGGCAATCCAACAAAACTACATGGTCTTTTTTTCCAAATACACTTGCAAACTGATCCATAATCCCACACTGCACTCCGGCAAATTCATGTTCTGCATTTTGGGCCATGAATGCTAATTCCATTTTTTCGATGCCCAAGCCAAATAATTCATTAATACCAAAGGCAACAGCAGATTCAATGGCAGCCGAGCTTGACACCCCTGCACCAATCGGCACATCACTTGTAAGCGCAATATTAAAACCCGATGGGAGTGTATATTTTTTTTGTATTTGTGCAATTACACCAATGATATAATTTGCCCATTGTTTTTCTTGAATACTTAAATGCAATAAAGAATCAATGATCAATTCATCTGGAACATCCACCGCAGTTAAATGAATTTGCTGATCGATTCTTTTTGAAATAGATACAATGGCTGCTTGTTGTATAGCTGCAGGTAAAACAAATCCATTATTGTAATCGGTATGTTCACCAATTAAATTAATTCTTCCTGGTGCTTTTACAACGATGGATTGCATTAATATGTTAGAAAGTTAACTGATTAGATATACGCTTTAATTCAACTTCAGCAGATTTTGCTGCATAAGTTAAAGATGACAACCTAAAACCAGCTGTTTCAAAACTTTGTTGGGCTTGCTTTACATCCACAATGGTTGCTTGTCCAAGTTTATATTTACTCAAGACTAATTCTAAAAGTTGTTTAGCCAATACATAGTTAGATTGTTCGGTTGAACTTTGTTGAACGCTATTTAAATAACTTATATAGGTTTTATAAACAGCAGTATTTAATGAATTTTCTAAACTTGAATATTGTGTCTTTGCCATAGCGGTACCAATTTTTGCAGCTTTATAATTTTTCTTATTAATGCCGCCAGCATATAATGGTATACTTAAATTTACACCTACATAAGGACCATATGTTTCACTTAATAAACTAAATCCAGCGTCAGATTTACTACTACTGTATGTATAACCTGTAGTTGCTTTTAAAGTAGGAATCATGGATGCCCTAACTTCCTTTTCAATATATTGATTGATGGCAATAGTTTGATCAGCAGATAATAAATCTGGATTATTTTTTATGCTTGATTCAATAGACGCTAATTTAATTGTTGGATCAACTTTAATTGTATCTACTAATTCATATTTTGTATCTGTAGGCAATGCTAAAATGTTTAATAAATCTACTTTTGCTTGCTCAATAATTAATTGCTGATTTAATGCCCCTTGTTTTAAAGCATTTAAATCCAGTGTAGATTGAAAAACATCAGCATTATTTGCAACACCCACTGAAGCTTTAGTGTTTACAATATTCATACGCTCTTGAGATGCTTCTATTGAAAGTTGAATTGTTTTTAAATATTCTTGCTGGTGAATAATATTATAGTATTGTTGCATTACACCTGAAACAATATTATTTATTCTAGACTGAAGTTGAACTTGATCCTGCTTTTCTAAGGCATTTAATCTATCTTTTGTTGCTACAATATGGTAGCCATTAAATAAAATTAATGATGCTGCTAAATTTCCGTTTACAGTTGTACCAGCAACTCCCGTTTTGATTGTATTTTTTGTGGGATCAGTATATAATTGCTGTATAGAACTACTTGTTTTATTTTCTGTGATGTTAGAAGTTACTGTTGGCAACCCTCCTGCATATCCATAATCATTAAATAATTTAGAAATTTCTAAACTATCTTTTGCAAGTTGTATACTGAAATTGCTTTTTAAAGCGGTTTGAATTGCTTCATTCAAGGTTAATTTTTGTTGTGCATTTGCGCTTAAGCCTAATGCCAATAACACTATTAAAGCTACTGAAGAAAATATTTTTTGCATACTCTTTTTTTTAAATTATCCTATCCAACCAATGTACCTACTGCATCTCCTTTTACCAACTTAATTAAATTTCCTGGTTGGTTCATATCAAAAACAATAATTGGTAATTTATTCTCCATACATAAAGTAAAGGCAGTCATATCCATTACTTTTAAATTTTGTGAAATACATTCTTGGAATGAAATGGTTTCAAATTTTTTCGCGTTTGGATTTTTTTCAGGATCAGCATCATAAACACCATCCACTCTAGTTCCTTTTAAAATCACATCTGCTTTCATTTCAATCGCTCTTAATGAACCTGCAGTATCTGTTGTGAAATATGGATTACCTGTTCCGGCACCAAAAATTACTACACGTCCTTTTTCCAAATGTCTTAATGCTTTTCTTCTGATATAAGGTTCTGCAACCTGTTCCATATTAATCGCAGATTGTAAACGTGTGTACACTCCAATTTTTTCCAACATCGCTTGAATTGCCATTGCATTAATCACGGTTGCCAACATACCCATGTAGTCACCATGTGCTCTTTCAATACCACTATCAGCTTCATTCATTCCACGATAAATATTACCACCCCCAATCACAATGGCAACTTGAACACCCAACGCTACTACTTCTTTAATTTCATTGGCATATTGCTCTATGATTTTAGGATTAAACGGATCTCCCGTTCTTTCATTTCCTAATAAAGCTTCACCAGAAAGTTTCAATAAAACGCGTTTGTATTTGGGCTGCATAATCGGTTCAATTTATACTTGCAAGATACAAATTTTGAATAAGGTTTTGTTGGATTTATATGGACGGCAGTCCTTAATTTAAGCTAAATAAAAAGGGGGCCTTTTTGGGACCCCCTTTTGGTATTTTTATTCCCCGCTTTTAGTTTCTGGGAATTTGTATCATCTGAATTTTTTGAACTAAACAGTGATGGCTTGCAATTTAACCTAAAGCCACACGCTTGAATTCAGTAACTTTAATGTCACCTACGCTCTTAACGTGGTCGCCAACAGTTTTAGAACCGTCTTTTACAAATGACTGCGCTAATAAGGTTTGCTCTTTAAAGAAAGCTGCAATTTTACCTTCGGCAATTTTTGCAATCATTTCTTCTGGCTTACCTGCCATCTTAGGATCTTCTTTCATTGTATCAATGATGATTGCTCTTTCACGTGCAACTGTTTCAGCAGGAACTGAATCAGCATCTACCGCTACTGGATTCATCGCAGCAATTTGCATTGCTAAGTCTTTACCCAATTCAGCAGCTTCCGCAGTTAATGCAACCAATACACCCATACGGTAAGCACCGTGGATATAAGAAGCTACATAAGGAGCATCAATTCTTTCAAATTTAGCAACACCAATTTTTTCACCGATAGAAGCTAATTTATCATTGATCAAGTCTGCAACTTTTGCACCGTTTACAGTTACTTCATTTAATTCTTCAGCAGATTTTACATTGTTCGCAACTGCAGCGTCAGCAATGCTTTGAGCAAATGCAACGAATTCTGCATTCTTAGAAACGAAATCTGTTTCACAAGAAATACAAACAATAAATCCTGATTTATTATCAGCAGATGTTTTTGCAATAATCACACCTTCTTTTGCTTCACGATCACTACGCTTAGCGGCAACTTTTTGTCCTTGCTTACGTAACCAATCGATTGCTGCTTCAAAATCACCATTTGTTTCAGTCAATGCTTTACGGCAATCCATCATTCCGGCACCTGTTGCTTGACGTAACTTATTAATATCTTGTGCTGTTATAGCGCTCATAAAATTATTTTTAAAATTGTCTAATTAATATTTAGTTAATATAGTCGTAGTTAAATAAATACAATTGGGTCATTAGTATCTATTTACATAGAGACCAACAACCCAATTGGGATATTTAATTATTTTCTTACTGGACCACGAGAACCAGTAGTCGTACGACGCTTAGGAGCACCTGGAGCAGAAGTTCCTGCACCAGCACCACGCTTAGCTCTTCCGCCTTCAGCATTTGCTTCAGCTTCCATTCTCTTCGCTTTTGCTTCTAATTCGTTTGCACCTTCTTCTACCTCTGTTTCATCATCTTTAGAAGCTTGACGCTCAGCCAAACCTTCAGCGATTGCTGCAGTGATATAGTTAGTGATAATTGCAATTGATTTTGTAGCATCATCATTTGCAGGGATTGAGAAGTCTACTTTGTTAGGATCACAGTTAGTATCTACCATACCAAATGTTTGGATACCTAAACGCTTAGCTTCTGCTAATGCGATATGCTCGTGACCGATGTCAACTAAGAATAAAGCTGCTGGTAAACGGCCCAATTGAGCGATACCACCTAATACTTTTTCCATTTTATCTTTATCACGTGCTAATGTTAAACGCTCTTTTTTAGTTAAGCTGTCTGCACTACCGTCGTTCAACATTTTTTCAATGCTTTGCATTTTTTTAACGCTCTTACGAACAGTATTAAAGTTAGTCAACATACCACCTAACCAACGCTCAGTTGCATAAGGCATGTTTACTTTCTTTGCACACTCACTTACAATTTCTTTTGCTTGCTTTTTAGTAGCAACAAACATGATCTTTTTACCACTCTTAGCAATTTGCTTTAAAGCAGCAGCAGTCTCTTGTAAATGATCTACAGTTTTATTTAAATCAATGATGTGGATCCCTTTCTTCTCAGCGAAGATATAAGGTAACATCTTTGGATTCCACTTCTTTTTAAGGTGACCAAAGTGTACGCCAGCTTCCAAAAGTTGCTGTTGAAGTGAAGTATTATTTTCCATTTGTATAAGTTGTAATAATGAATTAAAAATTTGTATCGATTAACGCTTGCTAAATTGGAAGCTTCTACGTGCCTTCTTGTGACCGAACTTCTTACGTTCAACACTTCTTGGATCACGCTTCAATTGTCCAGCAGCTTTTAATGTTGGACGAACTTCAGGATTCAATTCAACTAATACACGAGCAATACCTAATTTGGCTGCTTCTGCTTGTCCTTTCATACCACCGCCTGTTGCGTTAATTACGATATCGTATTTACCTTCAACGCCAGCAGCTTTTAAAGGAGCTTCAACTTGATTTTGTAAGTATACTAAAGGAAAGTACGCTTTGTAATCTTTATCGTTAACGGTAATTTTTCCAGTACCCTTGCTAACGAAGACACGTGTTACGGCTTCCTTACGACGACCTACTGCATTTGTTTGCTTTTCCATTTATATAGATTTGGAATTAATTAAAATTTAAATTCTTTAGGTTGTTGTGCAGTATGAGGGTGTTTGTCACCAGCATATACAAACAATTTTTTGATCATCTTACGTCCTAAACGATTTTTAGGTAACATACCTTTAACCGCTCTTTCCATAATTACTTCTGGACGACGCTTGATTAAATCTTCAGCAGCTTCTTCTTTCTTACCACCTGGGTAACCAGAGTAGTTTAAGTATTGCTTATCGTGGAATTTGTTTCCAGTCAATTGTACTTTTTCTGCGTTAATGATGATTACATAATCTCCACAATCAACGTGAGGAGTGTAATAAGCCTTGTTCTTACCACGTAGAACAGATGCAATTTTTGAAGCAATACGTCCTACGGTTTGATTAGTACCGTCAACAATGTACCAGCCATGTTTTACGGTAGCCGCGTTGGCGTGCTTCGTGGTGAAATGTAGTTTACTCATAATTCTTTGTTTAAATGAGGCTGCGCTATCCCGCTAGCCATTAATAATTCCCCTTTTTGGAGGGAGGGCAAAGGTACGACGGGATTTTGGGGTTTTTGCCCTTTTTTGTATGTATTTTTTATCGCTCCTTTGTAACTAATTGATAATCAATAATAATTTTGAATAATAATATTCATGATACTAAATAGATGCTGAAAATCAATGAGTTAGGAATTGAGTAATTACCCTTAATTTTACCACTTACTTATATATATATGTATCAAAAATTTCAAGCTACCCAGCTTTTTACCGGCACCGAATTGTTAGAAGACCAATTGGTTTTGATTACCACCAATGATGGTACCATAGAGGCGATCGTTGGAATTGAAGATGCAGGAGACGATATCCAAAGTTTTGAGGGTATCCTTACCCCCGGGTTCGTAAATGCACATTGTCATTTAGAATTATCACATATGAAGGATATGATTCCTGCGCATACTGGTTTGCAGGAATTTGTAAAGCAAATTGTGTCTTTAAGAAAAGTGGAGGAGCATGTTATAGAAGAAGCCATTGAAAAAGCAGAAGCCGAGATGTTGGCAAATGGAATTGTAGCAGTAGGAGATATTAGCAACACATTAGATACCCTTGCACAAAAAGCAAAACATAATTTAGCGTACTACACTTTTGTAGAATTGTATGATTTAGATCCCACACGTGCGCAGGATAAGATGATGGCAGGTCTTGAGAACCAAAAAGCATTTGAAGAAAATTGCATACGCGCATCCCTTGTACCACATGCACCTTATTCGGTTACCCATAATTTATGGAAATTACTTGCCGATCATTTTGGATTGCATACTATTAGCATGCACAATCAAGAAACACCTGACGAGAATGATTTCTTTAAAACAAAAACAGGAAGTTTTTTAGGCATGTATGAAAGAACAAAGGTGAATCTAGATTTTTTTGAAGCAACCGGATTAAGTTCCTTACAATCTGTATTGCCTATTTTTAAAAATGCAGCAGCAAGTATTTTAGTACACAATAGTTTTACCGATGCAGCTGATATTGCAGCTGTGAAAAAGCAAATGCCCAATACTTTTTGGTGTTTGTGTCCAAATGCGAATCAATACATTGAACAAACCATGCCGCCCATTGAATTGCTAAGAAACAATGCTGCTAATATTATTGTGGGAACAGATAGCTATGCAAGCAACTGGAGTTTAAATATTTTAGATGAATTAAAAACCATTCAAAAGCATTTACCTAATATTCCTTTAGATGAAATGTTAAGCTGGTCAACCATCAATGGTGCGCGCGCATTACAAATGGAAAAACATTTAGGTAGTTTTGAAACGGGCAAAAAACCAGGCGTTGTTATCATTGAAAATATTGCCGGTGAAAATAATTTATCGAACGCCGTGTCGAGAAGAATTATTTAGGATATAAAATAAATGAAAAAACTAGTTTCCTAACAAGTTGGGGTAATCAGTAATTAAACCATCCACACCCATTGCAATCAACGCCTCTATTTCAGTTTTATTATTTACAGTCCAAGGAATTATTTTCATATGTTGTGCGTGACAATAATCAACCACTTCCTTAGTTACATATTTAAATTCAGGACTATAAATGGTTGGGGTAAATCCAAGCTGTTCAATTTTTAGTTGCACATTTCCAGTTTCTTTTCCTTCTACCAAATAGGCTGTTTGAACAGTTGGATATTTTTGATGTAACACTTGCAATGGCCTTAGATCAAAACTTTGAATAGAGGTTCTATTCGTAATATTTTTTCTGTTAATGAGGTTTACTACCAAATCTACAAACTCACTAGGAACTGGATGTTCCATAATGTCTTTACCATTCACTGATTTAATTTCTATGTTATAGTACATCTTACGACCAATGCGATTACCTTTTGCTTCAACACTATCAATTAAATCATGTAAGGTAGGTATGAAAACTGCTAATTTTTTTTGAGCAGGAAAAACAGGATGTGGTTTTAGCCCCACATCAAATTTTTGTAGTTGTGCATAATTCATTTGATAAATAATATTATCATTGAACTCGTTTGCTTTTATGAAAGTACCATCTGGCTTGGTGGTAATGAGTGGATTTAAAATAGGATCATGAGAAACAACAACCTGTTTGTCTTTAGTTACTGCCAAATCCATTTCTAGCGTAGTTACTAGTTTATTATCCATTACAGCTAACATGGCTGGTATTGTATTTTCAGGCATTAAGCCCCTGCCTCCACGATGCGCTTGAAAATCAATTGTCATTTTGGATGAAGATGAAATTTGAGAAAATGCACAATGACTTATAAGTAAACTAGTTACAATAATTAAAGATGAATAAATAGTTTTAAATTTCATTGGACTTATTTAAGATAAAGCTATGTATTTATTGTAATTTTAATTATTAAATATTCATTATGACTTTTCCTATCTTATTTGGCATTTTCGCAATTATAATTATAATGCTCCGCAGACATTATAGAAGTAAAAATAATAATGACTAGTCAAATAATTAATACAACACTGCCTGTAAAATAGCCAATGATTTTATTTCCTTAAAACCTTTGTAATGCCAGCTTAGCGATAACTGAAACAGCTCTAAAATTTTCTTTCGTTGAACGCCGCTTAATGTAATAGTTTCAAGATCATTATAAAATTGTACTTGCAAAAAAGTACTTGCGGTTTGTGCTTCCTGCCCTTCTAAAAAATATGGGTGAAGTGGTTTGTCTTTTACAAATTGCCCCTCTTTTACATCTAAATAAGAAGTAGCGTCAGAATAATTTCCTTGCAAACCAAAACCCAGGGTTTCGCATAAATGAATTAAAAAATATATGGAAAGATTACTTGCTAAAGTAGCATCTCCCTTATCTAATTGCTTAAAAGTATCTTCAATTAAATAAAATAATTCAGGGTAGGGTTCAGGTTGTAATGTTTGTTGTAATACTTCTACAATATAAGTAGCCACTGCGTTACGGACTACATCGGAATATACATTTTGATAAATATAATCCCAGTTTACCTCTTTTACCATTTGCAATCCCTTCATGGGACTATGATAAACCTCCATTTGTAAAATGGCTGCTGGTTGGTAATACACTGCTTTATTAGAACCTTTTTTACTGGTAGTTCGTACTCCTTTTAAAATATATTGTTGTAAACCAAAAAGCTCGGTATACGCTGTCATAATCAAACTCGTATCACCATACTTTGTTACGCGTAAAACAATTCCTTTTGTGTTATGTAGCATCTTGAATAAAAATAAACCATGTTTTTTAGAAAATCTTCAAATCGTTTTATTTTATTTATCTATTTGCAAATAATACATTTACTGTATGATTAAAACTTTCAAACATAAGGGACTAAAATTGTTTTGGGAGTCAGGAAATGCTAAACAACTACCACAGGATCAGGTTGACAAAATAAGACGCATATTAGATACAATAAATGATGTAAAACAACTACCGCAAGACTTAATTGCCAATAAGAACTGGGGAATACATAAGCTAAAAGGCAACTATAATGATTATTGGAGCTTAATTGTAAAAGAAAATTGGAGAATTATTTTTAGATTTGATGAAGAATCGGTTTACGATATCAACCTTGTTGATTATCATTAATATTAGCAATGAACAGAAAAATTAAACATAATACACATCCTGGAGAAATATTGAAAGAAGATGTAATTCTTGCAAATAGTCTAACGATAACTGAAGCGGCAATCTTATTAGGAATCTCACGCACTTCGCTTTCTAATGTACTAAACAGAAAATCACCTATAACACCACAACTAGCTACACGAATTGCAAAAGTTTTTGGAGGCACAGCTGATATCTGGATCAGATTACAACTTTCTTTTGATATGAGAGAGGCAGAACAATTAAGCAAAAGCTTAAAACTAAAACCTTTCAAATCGAAAAAACAACAAACTGCCTAGTTAAACAGACTTAAACTGTTCTAAGAAACGAAGATCATTTTGTGAGTATAAACGTAAATCGTTTACCTGGTATTTTAATTGTGCAATTCTTTCAACACCCATACCAAACGCAAAGCCAGTATACTTTTCAGGGTCAATGCCAAAATTCTCTAACACTTTTGGATGCACCATTCCCGATCCCAAAATTTCTACCCAACCCGTGTGTTTACAAATATTACATCCCTTGCCTGAACAAATTTGACAACTGATATCCATCTCGGCACTTGGCTCAGTAAATGGGAAATAACTTGGACGGAATCTTACTTTCACCTCTTTACCAAACATCTCTTGCACAAAGAAATACAAGGTTTGTTTTAAATCAGCGAAGCTTACATTTTCATCAATATACAATCCTTCTACTTGATGGAAAAAGCAATGCGCTCTTGCCGAAATAGTTTCATTACGATAAACACGACCTGGACATATAACACGAATAGGTGGTTTTTGCGTTTCCATCACACGTGCTTGCACACTTGAAGTATGTGTTCTTAATAACCATGCTGAATTTTCTTCAGTAGCCGCTTGTACATAAAATGTATCCTGCATATCACGCGCTGGATGATCTTCCGGCAAATTCATGGCACCAAAATTATGCCAGTCATCTTCCACCTCTGGGCCTTCTGCAACTGCAAATCCTAAACGTTTAAATATAGAAACCATTTGATTGCGCACTAAATTCAATGGATGTCTTGTTCCCACTGCAATTGGATCGCCTGGTAATGTAAAATCGAATTTATTATTTCCTTGCTCCTCACTATCCCCCAATGCCTCCTGCAATTGCACCATTTTTTCTTCTGCTACAATTTTAAAAGCATTCAATATTTGACCAAATTCCTTTTTTTGCTCATTCGGCACATTCTTCATCTCCCCCATGATTTGTTTTACCAAACCCTTGGTTCCTAAGTATTTGATTCTGTATTGTTCAACCGCGTCCGGGGTTGTTGCCACAGTAGCTGCGATCTCCGCTTTAATGGCTTCTATTTGTTGTAACAATTGCTCCATAGCACGAATATACGCAAAAGTGGTTTTTCAACTGACGAAAATTACCCATAAAACCCCTACATTTGTTATTCGGAAGATTTAATACATGGAGTACAATACAGCAAGAAGCATAATGGGGATGAGAGAGTATGGCCGTCACGTTCAAAGGATGGTGGACCATCTTATGACCATTGAGGACAAAGCCAAGCGTCAAGAACAAGCTCAGGTAGTCATTGAATTGATGGGATTTTTAAACCCATCACTTAAAAATATTGAGGATTACAAGCATAAATTATGGGATCACCTGTTTTTTATGAGCAATTTTAAATTGGATGTAGAAAGTCCTTATCCAATTCCTACTAAAGAAACTTATAAGCAAAAGCCAGATCCTTTACCTTATCCTAAACGCAAAATTAAATATGCGCATTTGGGTAAGAATTTAGAATTGGTGATTGATAAAGCAATGGCTGAAACAGACGAAGAAAAGAAAGCAGGTTTCGCTAACAGCATTGCACACTATATGAAATTGGCTTATAGCAACTGGCATAAAGAATTGGTTCAAGATGATGCAATTCGTAATGAGTTAAATTCTATTACGGGTGGTGGTCTTGAATTTAGCAATACTCCATACATTAAACATCGCAATCAAAACTTTAGTGATGATTATCGTCCTGCGGGCGGTAGATGGCAAAACAACAATCGCAACCGTGGTGGTCAAGGCGGTGGACGTGGACCAGGTAGCGGAAGCGGCGGCGGAAGAAATAACAACAACCGCAATTTCAAAAAGAGATACTAAATCTCCATCCTATGAGTTCATTTGAAGTAAGAGGAGGCAAAGCATTAAAAGGAACAATCATTCCTCAGGGTGCAAAAAATGAAGCATTGCAAATATTATCTGCAGTTGTTTTAAGCACTGAGCCCATTACCATATCTAATATTCCAAACATCGTAGACGTTAATTTACTCATTGAGTTATTACACGAAATGGGTGTAAGCGTTGAAAAATTAGGAGAAGGCGTTTATCGTTTTCAAGCAGATAAAATTGATCCACAATATTTAGCATCAGAAGAATTTAGAAAAAAGAGTGGTCGTTTACGTGGCTCTGTAATGCTTGCTGGCCCTATATTAGCGCGCTTTAAGGTTGCGTATCTTCCTAAGCCAGGAGGAGATAAAATTGGTCGTCGTAGATTAGATACACATATTATTGGTTTTGAAAAATTGGGTGCAAAATATGCATACGATCAAGACCTTGCTTGCTTCACTATTAAAACAGAAGGGCTTAAAGGTTGTTATATGTTACTTGATGAACCTTCGGTAACCGGTACAGCAAATATTGTGATGGCAGCTGTTTTAGCTGAAGGTATTACTACCATTTATAATGCTGCATGTGAGCCTTATTTACAACAGTTATGTAGTATGCTAAATAGAATGGGTGCAAAAATTATAGGCGTTGGAAGTAATTTATTAACCATTGAAGGCGTTACAAAATTAGGCGGAACAGAGCATCGTGTTTTACCTGACATGATTGAAATAGGTTCTTTCATTGGATTAGCAGCGATGACTAAAAGTGAAATCCGTATTAAAGATGCCGGCATTCAACACTTAGGTATTATTCCAGAAAAATTTAGATTGCTTGGAATTGATTTTGATATTCAAGGAGATGATATTTTTATTCCTGCTCAAGAAGATTATGAAATTCAAACTTACATGGATGGTGGTATCCTTACCATTTATGATAATCCTTGGCCAGGTTTTACGCCCGATTTGTTAAGCATCGTTTTAGTTACTGCAACCCAAGCAAAAGGAAGTGTGTTGATACACCAAAAAATGTTTGAGAGCAGATTATTCTTTACCGATAAATTAATTGATATGGGTGCACAAATTATTTTGTGTGATCCACATCGTGCTACAGTGATTGGTTTGGGACGCAAATATCCTTTACGTGGAATCACTATGAGTAGCCCAGACATCCGTGCTGGTCAAGCTTTGCTGATTGCTGCATTAAGTGCGGAGGGCAAAAGTACCATTCAAAACATTGAACAAATTGATCGAGGCTATCAATACATAGATACCCGACTACAAGAATTAGGTGCAGATATTAAGAGAATTGAATAATTAAATAATTTCCAATATTTAAGTTTACATTAAACTATGAATTATTATCAAATTATTAATTGATAATAACTTCTTATAAATAATAGATATAAATATTATGTTCATGTATTAAAATTTACTATGAAAAAATATTTATACATCTTCATCGTTAGCCTATTATGTAACTTTAAGTTATTTGCTCAACAAGCAGATGTTATTTTTACCAATGCCAATATTATAACAGCTGCACAAAAAGGAGCTAGAGCTAACGCTATGGCTATTAAAGATGGAAAAATTTTATTTGTAGGAGAAGTGAATAAAACCATCAAATATAAAGGCAATGAAACTCAGGTTGTTGACCTTAAAGGAAAAACGATTATACCTGGATTTAACGATGTGCACTTACATCCAAATCCAGAAACTAATTTTAACGAGTTAGATCATGTCATAAAAATTGATACCGTCACCTCTATCAATAGCTTACTTAAATTATTAGCTGCAAAAGCAAAAATTACGCCTCCTGGAATGTTAATAAGGGCTAGAGGATATAATGAAAGTAAATTAGGAATGGAACCAACTTGCACGATACTTGATCAAGCGAGTACAAAACATCCAATCATCATTACACATGCTTCAGGACATAAGTCAGTTGTAAATTCTTTCCTTTTAACAATTAATAAAATCACTAAGGAAACACCTAATCCTAAAGGGGGCACTTTCGAAAGGTTTAGTGATGGTAGCCCTAATGGAATTTGTAAAGAAGCTGCTGCTAGTAATTTAACAAACAATGCTGCCATCGTTCCATTTCCTGAAAAGTCATTTGAAACTTTACTAGCAAATTATAAGAAATATTTCAATACCTTATTATCATTAGGTATCACAAGTATTGGAGATGCAGGTTCGGATATGAATAGATTAAAAATTTACCGTGCATTGGCTGCAGAAAATTTTCCAATACGTTTAAACATCATGATGATTGATAAATTGTTGCCTGAAATGGAAGGAGGTGACGCACATCATGAAACCGATTCATGGAAAACCCTATCTGATTTTGAAAATGCAAATATTCAACAATCCGAAACTGACTTTTTACGCGTTAAATCCATTAAAGTATTTCATGGTAATTCATTAAGTGGTAAAACTTGTTGGTTATATGAACCTTATCAAATGGTAAATCCGGCAACTGGAAAAAATGATTATTACGGAATACCTTATAAAAGATCGCAATCTGAATTAGACTCATTATTCTTAGCAATTCATAAAAAGGGTTTACAAATTGCGGTGCACAGTAATGGAGACAAAGAAATTGATATGGTATTAAAAGCATTCGAAAAAGTATATGCTACTGGTAATCCATTAAATATTCATCATAGAATAGAACATTGTAGTGTTATTAACGATAGTATTATTATGAGAATCAAGAACTTAGGGGTAATACCTGTTTTACATAACTATATTAATGAACTTGGAGATCTATTAGATCCCTATGGAGCGGAGCGATTAAACAATATGTTTGCAACTAAAAGTTTTTTGAATGCAGGTATATTACCAGCATTACACTCTGACGCACCTGTTTCTAATTTTGATCCAAGAACAAGATGGGAAAGTACGGTTATTAGAACTACTAGTGCAGGAAAAGTATTGGGTCCAAAACAATGTGTAGATGCCGAAGATGCACTCATTATGTATACAAAAGGGGGGGCTAATGCTACCGGAGAATTGGCAAAAAAAGGAACTTTAGAAATAGGGAAATTTGCAGATTTTGTGATTATTGATGAAAACCCATTAGCCATAAAGCCTAATCAAATTCACAGTATTCATATTAATCAAACATGGGTAAATGGGAAAATGGTTTTCGAAAAAAACAAATAGAGTCAGGTAAATTTATTTATTCCAGTTAAAGATTTGATAATATTCATTCATGATTTGAATTGATACTTTTGATTCAAATAATATAAATGAAAAAGTTGCTTTTTGCTTGCATTGGTATCTTATATTTTTTGAGTGTTACGATTGGACAAAAATCATACTCTTATTTATCTGTACCAGGAGTATCAGAATATACTACAATAAATAAAAATAATCATAGTGTTTTACCCAGCGGGCGTTATTTATCTCCTGCTGGTACAACTATTCAAATAACACATGATCCATTTGGTATTGCCATATCACCTGATGGAAACAAGAGTGTTACTTTACATAATGGTGTAATGACTATCATTGATAATGGCTCGCTTAAAACAACACGCATACCTAGCTATGATAAAAAAATTGAAAATCCATTAAAGAAAGGATCATTTTTAGGAGTGACATTTGCTGGACAAAATAATGATTTAGTTTATTTAAGTGCAGGAGATGCTGGTGCAGTTATTATATACGATATTAATCAACTTAAACTTATTGACTCCATTTCATTAAACGGTACTATTAATGGTGAAACATTTGATGAAAGTTTTACATCAGATATAATTTATAACGAAAAAGAAAATGAGCTACTGATTTTAGATCGAGGTAATTTTAGATTGGTTAGAATGGACTTAGCCACTAAAAAATTAAAGGCTTCCATTAAAACAGGAAGACAACCATTTAGTTTAGCATTGAGCCCAAATAAAGATGTAGTGATGGTTGCTAATGTGGGTATGTATGATTACCCAATAATTCCTGACATTACAAAAGCAAACTACGATACTTCGCTTATTCCATGGCATCCATACGGTAATAATACACCAGAATCAATTCATGGTACAAATTTTAATGGAAGATTTATCCCAGGAGTTGGGGATCCATTATCACCTGATGCGATGAGTGTTTTTACCATTGATTTAAATTCAAATACGGTAATAGATAAATTTAAAACTGGTTATCAAATTGGTGAAATGATTGAAGGTGCTGAAGTAGTGGGTGGTGCGAGTCCTAATTCAATTGCAATTGGTGCAAAGTATGCATATGTTTCCAATGCAACCAATGATAATATTTCTATCATAGATTATAAAAATCATAAAATTATTGGAGCTATTCCTATAAAATTAAATGATACGATTGATAAATATAGAGGTTATTTGCCTTTTGGAATTACGATTACATCCGATGAAAAAACTTTGTATGTAGCCTTATTAGGATTCAATGCAGTTGCCGTAATTGATTTGGAGCAAAGAAAAACGATTGGATTTATTCCAAGTGGATGGGGTACTTCTAAAATAAAATTAAGCAAGGATGAAAAAGAAATGTATGTAATATCCTGTAGAGGGTATGGTGCAGGACCTAATGGTGGAGCAGGTTTCAAAAAACCTGAACAAGGCACTTATATTGGTGATATTCAATTAGGCACTTTTCAAAAAATAGCTGTTCCTTCTTCTGCTGAATTAAATAAGTATACTAGTATTACTTTAAACAATACTTTTAAAGTAGTCAACAAAGTTGATAATATTAAAAATCCTCTTCCTATTAAAGCAGGTATTCGTAAAAGTCCTATTAAATATGTGGTGTATATCACCAAAGAAAATAGAACTTACGATGAAGTATTAGGACAATTAAAAACAGGAAAAGGTGATTCAACTTTAGCTAGGTTTGGTAACAATGTGCATATGGCATTTCAAAATAAGAAAGCACCTGGTTATAATATCACACCTAATCATGCAAAAATTGCAAATGAATTTGCATTTTCAGATAATTTTTATTGTGATGGGGATGCTTCTATCCATGGTCATCACTGGATGATGGGAGTCATTCCTAATGAATGGGTGGAAACCAATTCAAGTGTGGATAAATCAGCAAATATCTTTTCAAAAGCATCTGGAAGAAGATTTCCTGCCACTTCTGGAAGCATTGATCCAGAAGATTATGCCGAAAAAGGAGGTATTTGGGAAGCTTTAGAAAGAAAGAAAGTACCTTTTTACAATTTTGGAGAAGCGAACGAAACTGCTCATAATAGAGAAGAATGGAATGATACTGCAACAGGTAGTGGTCACGCGGTAATGGTACCCATGCAAAATATATTATTTAAAAATACTAGTCATAATTACGCAGGTTTTAATTGTAATATCCCTGATCAATTTAGAATGAACCAATTTGAAGATGAGTTCAAAAAATTATGGTTAAATAAACACAAGGAACTACCTAGATTAATAACCATGCAGGTACCAAATGACCACACTGCTGATCCAAGACCTAAAGAGGGATACCCCTATCATGAATCTTATGTTGCCGATAATGATTTAGCGGTTGGTAGAATTTTACATTTTTTATCTAGAACTCCTTATTGGAAAAATATGCTGGTTATTATAACTGAAGATGATCCACAAGGGGGGGTTGACCATATAGATGCACACAGAAGTTTATTGATGATGGCTGGACCATATGTGAAGAGAAATTATGTATCCAATACACATGCAAATTTTGGTTCTATTTTAAAAGTTATTTACAATATATTAGATGTACCCTATGTGAACCAATATGATGCTACTGCCACTTTATTAGATGACTTTTTTACAGAAAAACCAAATTTTACACCCTATCAATTAGTGTATCCTTCCAAAGAAATATTCAATACTACCAATGCGATGAAGCGCTATAATCGTGACATTGATTGGAAAAAAATTGAGAAGGGGCCTGATATGGATGATGAAGATGAAATTAGAAAAGCACATTATAAAAAAGAAAAGAAATAAAATTAGGGTTTTCTCATACTTGTTAAATATACGGGGAAAGGTTGCTACTATTCCCCTTTTTTGTGATCGAAACTAGTAAGGATGTATATTTGTCACATGAAATTCTTAAAAAAATTTAGCTTTCTATTAATTTTTTTATTTTTAATTGAAACATTATGTGTTACTTTTTTACTAGAATTTAAGACACACATGTATTTTATTAGTGTCATCTATTTTTTATCAGGTTTAATAATTACCTATTTAATATTAAAAAACACATTTGAAGCTACCTCTTATAAATATGAACTAAAAAATATCTATAGAAAAAATATTCAATACAAAATTTTAATTAGTGTAATTGTGCTAATTGTAATGTATCGTTTTTCTAAAGAATTTTTTTTATACAATCCTCTTAATTATAAAGAATCAGACATGTTACCAATTATTAAGGTAATGTGCGAGCGTTTCGTATCATTCAAAATAAAAGATGTATACCAACCCATCAATGAAATTTGGGGAGGAACAAAGCCCATCTATTTGCCTGCACTTTGGATGCCATTTTCAATCCCAACCTTACTTCATATTGACATTAGATGGCTATCTGTAAGTTTATTTTTTTTAATTTTTGCTTATCCAATTTGGAGATTAAACTTAAATAAAGAAGGCTCAACATTAATGATAGCAAGCATTTTTATATTGTTTTGGTATTTATTTAGTGTTGAAGATGCAAATTTGATAATATATACTGAAGAAACGGTAGTGATTACTTTTTATTTATTATTAGCTGTAACAATAATACATCGTCAAAAATATTTAATGGCAATTGTTATTACATTATGTTTATTTAGTAGATATGCTTTTATTGGTTGGATACCAGCACTTATTATTTATAGTTTATATAAAAAGGATTGGAAATATATTTTAATTCAAGGGTTAGTCATTTTAACTTTCTTTTACTTTTTCTTGATTTTGCCTTTTGGAACGCAACTTATTTATGATATCATTCATTTACCAGGACGTTATATTGATTTTACGAGTAGAGTTTGGAAGGATACTCCTACAGTTTTTACAGAAGGACTAGGTTTCGCAAAATTTTTCGGTCCCAACCATATTTTATTACAACATAAAATACTTATTGGGGCTTCTTTATTAGTTCCATCCTTTTATATGGTTGGTTTATTAGCGGTAAAGAAAAAGTATCAATTAAATAAAACTGCTATTTTATTGTCATCTTTAAAATTAAGCCTCGTTATATTCTATACATTTATAGATGTGCCTTATACCTATTTGTTTTATACCTCTTCGTTTATAACCATGATAATTGTGATGCATGCAGAGTATGTAAATAATAATAAATCCTACTCGGTTTATTAAGACTTTAATCACATTTTATTACTGGTATAAATTACATAACATAAGAATTACAGAAAATAAATTAATAATGCCTAATTTATCATTATAAAATTATAATTATGAATTGGCGCAGATTTAACGGTGAACCTATTCATTTAAAAATTAAAGATCAGGTTCGTCTTACGATTGAAGAAGAAGTAGCAAAAAATAATAAATTATCTGTATACATTGGAACAGATAGCCAAGTAAAACAAAACTACACAGAGTTTGCTACTGTTATTGTTTTTTTAAGAAAAAACAATGGAGGATTCATGTTTATACACAATGAAAAATCTACACAGGATTTACACATTAAAGAAAGAATGTTATTAGAAGTTTCTAAAAGCATTGAAGTTGCTTATGAACTATGTGATTTGTTTATAGAATATGATATTGAAATGGAAGTACATGCTGATATCAATACCAGTGCGCAATTTAAAAGCAATGATGCTTTAAAAGACGCGATGGGCTATATAATGGGAATGGGATTTGCATTTAAAGCAAAGCCTGAAGCCTTTGCTAGTAGCTGTTGTGCAGACAAAGTGATACATTAAATTCTTGTAGCGACTGAAACAAACAAGAGGCCCACGTGGGCCTCTTGTTTTATATCATTATAGAAAGTTTTAGATCGTTAAATTTTATTAACGGTCTAAAACTTTGCAGGTGTACCGAACATAAAATAAAGAACCCCGTATTTTTTCAATATCGGGGTTCTTTATTTATAATCTAATTATTAAAATTTGGCAGGCGTGCCAAATTTGGGTATACTCTTTTTAATAAATGCTCTTAAGTGATCATTGCTAGTTACAATGTCCTCTTTACGCAAATACATCATATGTCCGCTACGATAGCCTTCCCAACTCATTCTATCTTTAATTTTTCCTGCAGGATCCATTTGCCACATATTAAACTTAGCATTGAAATAATCACAAGCACCATCATAATATCCTGACTGTACTAATAAATACAAGTAAGGATTTTGCATCATTGCTTGACGTAAATCATCACCAGTATGGTTATTGTTGTTATCCCATGGGAAAGTTGGTCCAAAAATATAATAGTTTAAATCGGTCTTGTAACCCAATACATCTCTTAAATAAATATTAATGGCAGGTGTGAAAGAATGCTCCCAACTTGTTAACTCTGCATTGTAGTCAGGGCCAACACCAGCATCTTTTTTATCAATACCAATATATCTTGAATCTAAACGACCTACTGTTTTTCCTTGATCACGCAATAACTCTTTCCAGAAAAAATCAAATGGAATTTCTAAATTTTGTTGCGTAACCGCTGTTTCACTTAATCCAGTATAGCGTGCTAATTTTTTAGTGATGGCTGTTTTTTGTGCTGCATCAATATTCCAACCTTTTGCAATTGCTGGTAATAATTCATTTAAAGTAAAAGCTTCTACTTCAGGTAAATAAGCAGTAAGATCCTTGCTTTGTAAATCAGCAGGTAATTTTTTATGATACCATGCTGTTGCCGCCATATAAGGAACACGCAAAGCTGCACTGGTAGGTCCTTCGCGCTTAATACCTAAATCAGTTGGTGAAACTAAAATCACTCCATTTAAATACATCCAATGTCTGTTTTGTAATTCTAAAGACAATCCAGATACACGTGTTGTCCCATAACTTTCTCCAATTAAGAATTTAGGAGAAGCCCATCTTTTATTTCTACCTACAAATGTGTTAATCCAATCTGCTAAATATTTTACATCTGCATTTACACCAAAGAATTTTGAAGTTGGAACAGACTTATCCAAAATACGTGAGAAGCCAGTGTTCACAGGATCTACATATACGATATCCGCTACATCTAAAATTGAATTTGGATTATCCTCTACACCATAGGGTTGTACTGGATATCCTTCATCATCAATTTTTAATTTTTTAGGGCTGGTATATCCCAAGTGCATCCAAACACTTGCGGTACCTGGTCCACCATTAAATGAAATTACTAATGGACGCTCGTCCTTATTAGTAACATCTGTTCTTTCATAATACACATAAAATAAACCAGCAATAGCTTTGCCATCCTCATCCCAAACAGGAATGGTTCCTGATACTACTTTATAAGGCACTTTTTGTCCTTTAATAGTTGCCTCCCCTCTTGCCTCTGTTTTGGATTCTAGAGAAAGTGCTCTTTTAAAGCTTGCATTATTATCCTCCTGTCTTGCTGAAGGTTTTGAACTTTCTTCACTTGGTTTTTGTGCTTGCGCAAATAAACTGGCAACCGTAAATAGGGCTACCCATAAATGTTTTTGCATATTTTTTATTTTAAATTCTTTAGTATTATGATAGTTAAATATACGGCATAATTTAATTAAATTTGAGCATGTCAACTAGTTTGAAAAAAGTAATCATTTTAGCTGCGCCATCCGGTGCGGGTAAAACCACAATTACTAAATATTTATTGGAACGATTTTCTCGTTTAGCGTTTTCAATTTCTGCCACAACACGTGCACCTAGGGGTGCTGAACAGGACGGAGTAGAATATCATTTTTTAAGTTTAGCCAAATTTGAGGGGCTTATTTATCAAAATGAGTTTTTGGAATATGAGCAAGTGTATGAAGGGGTTTACTATGGTACTTTAAAATCAGAATTAGATCGTATTTGGGCTTTAGGTAAAGTGCCTGTGTTAGACATTGATGTTAAGGGTGCCATTCATGTTCAAAAGCAATTGGGTGATAAAAGTCTTTCTATATTTATAATGCCTCCTTCCGTTGAAGCATTGAGAGAAAGATTATTAAATAGACAAACTGAAACCACCGAAAGTATCAAAACAAGAATTGATAAAGCGGAGTACGAAATAAGTTTTAGCAATCAATTTAATGCGATTGTGAAAAACGAAGTTTTAGCAACCGCATGTACGGATACGGCGAATTTATTAATTGAGTTTTTAGGTCCTGATTTTACAAAATAATATTTTTAATTTAAATCAATCAAGATGTCTTTGCAAGGAAAAACAGTGTTTATAACCGGTGGAAGCAGAGGCATAGGAAAAGCCATTGCTTTAAAATTAGCAGGCGCTGGCGCTAATATTGTAATCGCAGCAAAATCGGTAGAGGAAGATCCTCGATTAGGAGGAACTATATTTTCAGCAGCTGCCGAAGTAGAAGCCTTGGGCGTGAAAGCCTTGGCAGTACAGGTGGACATAAGAGACGAAGCACAAATTGCCAATGCGATTCAACAAACAGTTGAAAAATTTGGCGGCATTGATATTGTAATAAATAATGCATCTGCCATTCAATTAACTGATACAGAAAATACACCTAGCAAAAGATTTGATTTAATTCACAGCATTAATGTTCGTGGAACTTTTTTAGTAGTACAACATGCTTTGCCTTATTTGAAAAAATCTACGCATGCACATATTCTTACTTTATCTCCTCCCATTAATTTAGATCCAAAATGGTTGGGACCACATGTTGCCTATACCCTTTCTAAATATGATATGAGTATGCTTGCCATTGGTTGGGCACATGAATTTAAAGACGATGGAATTGCATCCAATGCCTTATGGCCTCGTACCACTATTGATACGGCCGCAGTGCGTAATTTATTAGGTGGAGAAATGCTAGCCAATATGAGTCGTACCCCTGCAATCCTTGCTGACGCTGCTTTTTATATTTTATCAAAAGAAAAATTAGCCTACACCGGCAAAACTTTTGTAGATGAAGAAGTATTGGCAGCAGAGGGCATCACAGATTTAAGTGGGTATTCGGTGGTACCTGATGCTACACTTTACACTGATTTATTTTTATAAAAACTTTTAATAATTATCTTAACTATTGTCCATGAAAAAATTTATTATTTGTGGTTTATTGCTTGCTTCATTAAGCAGCATGGCTCAAAAGAAAAGCAAGTTAGATCCTGCTGCCGCTGCAGTGAATGCTAACAAGGAAGCAACCATTAACGCATTAAATGCAAGTTATGAAGCAGATAAAAAAACTGCTTTACAAATTTGGGATTTTGCTGAAGTGGGTTACAAAGAAAATAAAAGTTCGGCACTTCATATTCAACATTTAAAAGAAGCAGGATTTACAGTTGAGACAGGCGTAGCGGGCATTCCAACAGCATTTGTTGCTACTTATGGTACTGGCTCACCAGCGATTGGAATATTAGCCGAGTATGATGCATTACCAGGATTAGCGCAAAATGCAGTTCCTGAAAAATCAATTATTGCAGGAAAAAATGCTGGACACGCTTGTGGTCACCATTTATTTGGTACAGCAAGTGTATCCGCTGGTATTGCTATTAAAGAATTAATTGCTTCCGGAAAATTAAAAGGTACTATTAAAGTATACGGATGTCCTGCTGAAGAAGGTGGTAGTGGGAAAGTATTTTTAGTACGTGCAGGTTTATTTAATGATTTAGATGCAGTGATCCATTGGCATCCAAATGATGCGAACACTGTAACAACCACTAGTGCATTAGCCAATAAATCGGCTAAGTTTAAATTTTATGGAATTGCTGCTCATGCTGCTGCATCTCCCGAACTTGGACGTTCTGCTTTAGACGCTGTGGAAGCAATGGACAATATGGTCAATATGATGCGTGAACATATTCCACAAGAAACAAGAATACATTATGTAATTACCAATGGTGGTAAGGCTCCCAATGTGGTACCTGATTTTGCAGAAGTATATTATTATGTTCGTCATCCAAAAAGAAAAGATGCAGTAGAAATTTTTGATAGAGTAGTGAAAGCGGCAGAAGGTGCTGCTTTAGGAACAGGTACCACTATGAAATATGATATCATTGGAGGAACGCATGATTTATTAATCAACAAGACACTTGCTGAGGTAATGCAATCTAATTTAGAAAAAGTAGGTGGCGTAAATTATACCGAAGCTGAAAAAGCATTTGCTAAAACCATTCAACCAAGTTTTATTGGTAAGCCTGTGGCAATGGAATCTGCAGCAACAGTAAAACCATTAAGTTATGTAGTGGAGGGGAATAGTGGCTCGACTGATGTGGGTGATGTGAGTTATGTGAAACCAACTGTTGGATTAACAGCAGCAACTTGGGTTCCAGGAACACCGGCACATAGCTGGCAAGCGGTGGCTGCAGGTGGAACAGAAATTGGTACTAAAGGAATGTTGGTTGCGAGTAAAACAATGGCATTAACTGCAATTGATTTAATGAGTAATCCTGCATTGATTCAAAAAGCAACCGAAGAATTTAAAACAAGTATTGGTGACTATAAATACAAAGCATTACTTGGTGATATCAAACCAGCGTTGAATTACCGCGATTAGCACAACTCAATTGAGTTTTAAGATACTTCAAAGAAAAAGGCCACTCGATCGTGGACTGAACCCCTAAAGTTGGACGAAGTTAATAATTAAGTTTTAAAGTGATGAGCTCGGTATTCTACCGGGCTCATTCCATTTAGGTTAAGTTTGATTCTGTCAATGTTATAATATTTA
>Ga0007882_10000427_pt1 | contig 24775 bp, 15 predicted proteins | sample CryBogCBH12Aug01_FD_71195 | JGI IMG/M metagenome (GOLD analysis project Ga0007882, IMG submission 71195) | Freshwater microbial communities from Crystal Bog, Wisconsin, USA - CBH12Aug09.1 | ecosystem: Environmental > Aquatic > Freshwater > Lake | place: Crystal Bog, Wisconsin, USA | collected... | reverse complement strand
TGGGAGAGTAGGTCGTCGCCAGGTCTTCAAAAATCCCCCACAATGACACAGAACAACCCTAAATAACCTTTGCCGCGGGGTGGAGCAGCCCGGTAGCTCGTCAGGCTCATAACCTGAAGGCCGCAGGTTCAAATCCTGCCCCCGCAACCAGAAAAAACGCCGCTAAGTCAATAACTTAGCGGCGTTTCTGATTCTCGGATCGCCGCATCAAAATCCGTCACAGGTAACACATAGGTAACGGAAGAGAGCGCATTTGGGACGCTCACCGGCCGGCCAGCAGGTAGCCGAAGCCACGCTCGGTCATCCACTTTGCCCGCCCCAGATGATCCTCCCAACAGCGGCGGCTACGATCCGGTTCGGCCACCGGATCGCGGTGCAGGACGATCCGCGCCACCTCATGCCAGTCGGCATTCTCGGCGGCGGCATCCAGCAGGCGGACATAGGTGACGAAATGCTGTTCGTCATAGGGAGTGATGGTCTCCACCGAGGGTGCTACGTCAGCAACCTCGGGCTCAAGTTCGGTCATCGTCATATCTCCCGACGTTGATCGGCCGTTTGGCGAAGATCTCCGTTGCATGCCACGCCAAATATTCTCTGTGTTTGTCTGTGAGTGGCCGGTCAGCGCGGAGACGGCCCTCACCGAGCCGCGCGCGGGCTGTCTGACTGATCGCAGGATTAAACACAGCCACGCCATTCACATCGAAACTGACCAACCCCGCGTCGAAGGCGGCGTCCCAATCAGCGGTAAGAAGAAAACCATTATAGATGTCGAGGCGTTCGGCGTCATTTCCACAGTGCGCCCACGGCTTGATGTGGCTCGCACGCAATAGCTCCGGCTGGACTATGCCGGTAACAGCACAGCGGCCTTGCCAATAGTCGAGCAGTCCGGCGCGAAACTCGGTCTGACCAATCCGGCGACGCACAAGCGCCTCCACCTCGGTGCGAAATTCCATGCCGACCTGGGCGAGGGCCTGCTCGAAGCGCTTCAGTGGCGCATCCGGCAAAACGCGGGAAAGCTGCCAAATCCGGCGAATGAGAGCCGCCAGATCCCCTGGTCGCCGAGCAACAAAAGCGAGCGGTCCAGCCGATTCGCAGCGCCCTTCCGCCGACAATTCGCGGGCGATTCCCGCAGTGTCGATGGTCACGAGAAAACCCACATCGTCTGCGGCAACCACAAGCCGGGCAGCGACGTCGGAACTGGCAAGAACAACCGTTCCATCCAACTGAGGTTCGATCACCTCGAAGCCGCCGTCGTTGGCGGCCTTCTCCAGCTCGATTTTCCGGGAAAGATTCACGACGACCTCGTCGTTTGTCGGTGGAGCTTATTCCATTCGATCGGGCGTTGCCGCCAATGCCCTCCGATCTCTTGAACGAACTCGGCCCTCACAAGCTTTGCCCGCATCGTCAGCCAGTCGGACGACTGCTTTCGGATCACGATACCCTCCACAGGCCCCCCTCCAAATTGGCTTGACGTAGATTCAACCAAACTTTTGAGTGTCGGGAGAGATGTCGTCCCTTGCAGCAAAGTCGGCACCACGACCAGTCCCAGCCCGCAGGCCAGTGTATTTCGCCGACCTGTGCTCCAAAAACGGCTTACAGACCGGTCGAAGACATCGAACACCACAAACCAATCTGGAAGATTGACGTAGTGAAGGGAGTGCCGTGCCGCGCACCATTCCCCGAAAAGAATCAGATTTGTGCCGAGAGCGTCGGCCAGAGCGCGCTCGTGAAGATCGATCCAGCGTGTCAGATTCTTGAATTGCCCCAACGCTGTGGGGGTTACATATTGTCCCCGGTTCTGCGCCCTTAGTTTTCCATCGGTTCCAACAGATATCCCGAGATTGGCGCCGTCGAGCTTCTCCTCGACAACGACGTCCTCGGCAAGCAGATCAACCGCATCACTAGCTGACAGCAGCTTGTCGTCGCGCCGGAGGGCATCGCCGAGGCAAGCGAGGTGTGGAGTTCGAGGGAAGCGAAAAAACTGGCTCACCGGGCCTTCTTTGCCAGCCACTTCGGGTGGCACCACTGTGGGATGAGTTGATCGACAAAGACGTCGGCGCCTTCGAGATCTGGCTGCCAGTCGTACCAATCCGTATCGCAAGAGTTTACGAGCGTGCATCCGCCAGCACGGCCTCCGGCAGCCAACACGCCAGCCACCATCTTGCGATCGGCATGGTCAGTTATCACCGGAGCGAGTGCCGAATGCGGAATCGACGCGCTGCCTGGAGCGTCCCAGTTCAGCGTAAAACCGAACGTTTGCCCCATCGAAAATTTCTGCAGGACGACCTGCATTCCATAGTCTTGGTCCGTAAGTTTGTCTCGACGGCCGACACCTCGATACTCGTCAACAAAAACCCATTGCCAATCCAGGACCATCTGTCGGTCGCTTAACTCAAATGCGACCAACCAGTCGAGCACCGCCTGGCGCAGAGCTGCCTCTTCGACCGGCGTCGCATCAGGGGCAAACGGCGATGCAACGTGTGCGGCGCTTGCCACCAGAAGGACGTTTGTGTCGATGACGTGTTTATCCACCGGCATCGGTTTCCCCGGCGCTCTCAACTTGCCGCTCGACGCGGGCTTTGGCCTGTTCGCGGGCCTCGCCGATCGCGTCACCAAAGAACTTGTCCGGCCAATTGGTGATGGCGCCGTATTCGTTTGCAGTTAGAGCTTTAAGAGTCGCCGAATTTCCACTTCTCTCCACAAAATACATTGCGCAGTCAGAATTCATGACCTTCTGTTTGGCGATCAGGGTCTGCATCCGTCGGAACAAGTGTTCCGAGTGCGTTTCTACAATAAACTGAATGCCGCGATCCTTGCTCACTTCGGCAAAAAGTTCAGCAAGAAGAGCGGCTGCCAACGGGTGGAGATGGCTCTCCGGTTCTTCCACGATGACGATGTTCCCGGGCGCCGCGAAGAGGGCCGCCACGATAACTGGGAGCACCTGAGAAACGCCGACACCAACGTCCTTCAAATTAACTTGGGTACCTTCACGCGTGATCAGCAGCTCATGGCGAGCGGACCCGCCCAAGGCCTTCACTGAAAGCCCATCGGCCAAGTCCATCCGCTTCAACCAACGTGCGGTGTTTTCAAACAGGCCCGCTTCAGGCGGGGGCATCTGATCACGCCCGCGAGCATGGCCGGCCGTCATACCACTGGCGATCAAGGCATCGACAGCCTTGCTACCGTCATCTCCAATTGTGGCTGGCATCCGGCCCCCCCAAACATAGTCCCGCTGCGCGAGCCGGCGGACTGGTCCGAGATATATGATGTTGCTTAGCTCATCTAAAAGCTGTGGTCCGACGTTCAGGATCCGCTCACCAGCGTCGCCGAGCCGAGAGATCGCAGCGGGCGCGAACGCGAACGACCGCTGAGGGCGAAAGTCCACACTTTGGCCGCGGCTTTTTCTTTCGTCTGCGAGCTGTAAGCGATAAACATCCTGCTTGCGGCGTTGAACGGTGAATCCCTGTTCATCGCGGCCGAGGCGCAGATAGTCCAATTCGGCTGATCCAGCAGTGCCTTTGCGATAGCGCGCTGAAAATAGCGCCGAGTCCGCAGCTTGGCCCGTCGGACTCCACCGGAACTCAATTCCGACCATGGTTCCGTCGCCATCTCGGCACAACACGTCGCGAAATCGTCCAAGAGTGACGGAGTCTCCAGCGTCTGGATTGCCCAGATTCAGATCCAGATTGGGATCGTCGCCTTTCACGGTCTGACGGATCAGTAAGAGGCTTTGAATGAGGCTCGACTTGCCCGACGAGTTGGTGCCCAACAGCAGGGTGACCGGCGCAAGCCGCATTGGGCCTGTGCTCTTCCAGATTTTGAAATTATCGAGCTTTAGATGGGTGAGCATGGCATTCCTTAGTTCAATTCCTCGTGTTCCATCGCATCCCAAGCTGCCAGCACAAGACGCTGCGTGCGGTATTCGCCGAATTCCCTTTCCTCACTGCTCTTTAGCACCCTGAAAGTCTCGGAAGGATAGTCGGGACCCATCACTGACGCCGGGTCGAGAATGTAGCAAAGCTCTTCCCGAGTAAGCCCGTATAAGCGTGCAAAACGTGCATCCAATTCGGCGCGCAGCAATGCGCGGCGCTCCGGATTGAAGTCGAATGGCGAACCTTCATAGCCGAGATCACGGGCCCAATAGTTTATATCATCAGATGTGTAAGTAAGTTCCAATACGCGAGGGACTATGTAGGCGAGGTCCTTCTCGTCGTACACCTCGGGTGGCAGAACCGGAAGCTGCTTCGCGATGAAATAGTTGAGGTGAGTTCCCCCAATCTTGTGACGGCCAACAAAATCCAGAACCAAAGATCCAAGATTGCCAACGAGCGCGGCGTAATAGATGGCTTTAAATGGACCGTTGAAAATCATGAGCGGGAGATTATTACCCACGCCCGATTGCGGTACAACGGACGCAATCACTGTCCTCTCATTGGTCGCGTTCGTAATATCACGGAATCCAATTAGCCACTTCGGTGTAGCATGCTCCAATAGATCTTCCGCGAAAGCGACGGCTGCCGCTTCGGTATCCAGCACGCGCGCTGGATCAATATCGATCCTATATGTCGCCACATTGTCGAGGAACGCCGAAACGGTCGCATTATCTACAGCATACCACGCAGTGCTTTGCCGGCGATCATTATTAACTTGGTCGATCGGTTCCGCAGGAAGGTAGTTTGTGTCGAGAGGTTTTAGGCAAGCTGGATTGTTACCGCAAAGACCGAGTTGAGTCGGCGCAATAGCGCGAGCGAATGGATAGCGGTCAACGAATTCACACCAAGCCAAAAACAAACCTTTAGAAGCCGAGGATCCGATTTTATAATCTTGTGCGATTATCCATTTGCCGAACAACAAATGGGACATGGCGAGCACTATAATTTCAGTCTTTCTTTCACGAAGAGCCTGCAGCAAACCCTTGGGCAACAAGGCCGTCCGTAAATATACCTCCCGTGATTCCACCCAGTAGCGAGGTCTAACTGTAAAGACAGGGTCTTGCTTTTGCCATACCGGTACATCGCCTGACGTATCCTGGCCGTTCTCGGTTCTGTAGGTAGCCCAACGATGATCAAACTGATGCATCATCTTCGCCTCATAGAGTCTAAGGCGATCGTCGGCGTCGCGGTCGCCGAAGAGATGACTATCGTTAGACATATCGAACATGCGCATAAATGAAATGGCCCAAGGATTGACCTCCGGCCGACCATCTCTCGCTTCACGAATAAGCACTGGGACGCGCTCGTAAATATTCTTTGTGATCTCAGCATCCTTGCGGGAACGGAAGACCGGGCAAGTGAGGGTGTTCGGGTTGATCAGCAGAAAATCGGAGCGGCCCAAGCTGAAGCTGCGACGATGGTCGGCCAAGTCCTCACTGCTAAGAATGTAATGTGCAAGCTGCACTTCGCCGTCATTTCGTCCTATGGTCAGCAGACAGAAGGGGGTATCAGGATGCACTGCAGGAAATACACGCCTTGCGTTGTCAAACCCGATCAGTGAGACCAGTCGTCGGCTATCCACCAAATTTGAGAAAAAGCGCTTGGTGGAATCATCCGTCGCAACCCCTGAGGGAACAATGAATCCTGCACGTCCGATATGAGCGCCAGTTTGCGCGATAAGCTTGCTAATTGTCTCAGCAAATAACGCGTAGGTATTCACATCTCCTGTACCGGTAAGGGGATATCGTGCACCCTCATCTTCCTTCAGGTGCACAAACACGCTAGCTGCTTCGGCATTCCGCCGAGCAATTGCAAATCGGGCATATAGCTCCTTTTCCGCGCCGCTCTGTTCTTCGGAGTGCGGTGTGTCCGGATATATATGTCGAGCCAACATGCCTTGTGCCAGCCAATTGATGCGCTGGCTGCGTTCCGCCTTGTTCTTGGCGCCCATGATCAGCGGATGGCTGGTCGCGAAAAACTCTTCCTCTTGCAGCTTGATACGTTCCCAGGGCGGGTTTCCCAAGACGCAATCAAACCCCCCGTTCGCCAGCACCTGCGGGAACGCAAGAGGCCAATGCAAGGCGCCGATCTCTTTCGCTGTCCTTACCGCGTGCTCGGTCACGAGCCCTTGCGGCGGGTGACCCTCAAGCGCAGCCCATATGTCTGCCGTAGTGGGGACATGGTCGGCCGCATTCGATCCGGAGAGAGCACCCTGCAATTTCAGCTTCGGGCGAAAGAAGGCCGTAATATAAAGGTCACAGGCAACCTTAGTGGTCCACCAAGAGCCGCCTTTCCGATAGACTTCGAACGCGCGGGCCTTGGCCTCTACTTCACGAAGGTCGTCTTCAGGAAGGCCTTCCATGGATTGTGCCTGGCTCGTTAGATCAGGAGGCCCAACAACCAATAGGCTTCGCTGCTTCGTCTGTTCTCGCTGAGTCTTGTTATCTCTCTTCACGGCATTAGCGACGGGCTTATCATCACCAGTGAGCGGCTTGTAAGCGTCGTCGGGTATACCTTTCTTCAGAATCTCCAAATCCCAAACGCCGATGAGGCTGTCGCCGCATTGGATATGGGCGTCCAGGAAAGTCAGCGGCTTTCCGGGGTCAACGCTTTCAATCCAGAGGGCTGCCTGGCATAGCTCGACTGCCATGGGATTGCGGTCGACGCCGAACAAACACTTACGGGCCACCTCACGGAGCGCATGACGCCAATCCTCCGCCGAAGGAGCCCCAGGGCTACGGAGCTGTGCCACTCGAGTTGCTAATTGACGTCCCGCCGCGAGCAAAAAATGCCCCGAGCCGCAAGCGGGATCCAGGATCGCGAGATCCAGGAGTGCATCGACCGGTCGGTTCGGGTTCTCATTGACCGTTCGCTCAATCACGGGCTCCAAAGCGCTGGCGAGCAGCAACTGGACCAGGCTGTCAGGAGTGTAATAGCTGCCCGAAGTCTTGCGCGCGTTGCCCTTGGTCTCATCCCCGACGGCGAAAAAGAAGGTCCGTGCCTCCAGGTCGAAACGGGGAGGCAGTTCCAACAGAGCCTCGTAGACGGAGCCCAATTCCTCCGTCTCCATATCGCGCCAATTGACGCGCATCAGGGTATGATTTTCGATAATCCAGGCTAGTCGGAAGACCGCCTCGAGCAACCGCTTATTCGATATCCTTGCGTCGCTGAGATTTGGTAGAGCCGTATCTCGAAACAAGCCCCCTAGGGCAGGAAGACCCAGCGCCTTTTCGCCATGCCAGAGTGAGCGGAAAACAATCTTCAACCCCTCAAACAGATCGTGATTCGCGTCCCTTGCCGCACGCCTTGCGGCCTGAGTACGAAGGCGGGCCAAGCTGTAGCCGTCAGCGTATAGTGACCTGGCAGCCTCGGTCGCCTCCGGGTCGTGCAATAGACCGCGATCCTCCGTCGTGAACAGAAAGATAAGCCGATAGACGAGGCGTAAGAGCTCCTCGTAGAAGGCTTGCGGCGTGAGTGTCCCACGCGCGATTGACTCACGCAGAACGCCGTTGGCAGTGTGCTCGATGAATCCAGCGCCCAGCTCCTTCAAGGCCGCTTCGACGCCCAAGCCCAATCGATCGCGCGCCTTGGCGCCGGCCTCTCGTCCGGCATCGCGCCAGCGTTCCAGCGGACAGTCAGAGGGCAGTGCGTCCGACGCGCCAAACCTGCTTTCATGAATCAAGAGCCACAACGCCACGAAATCGGCGTAGAGGCCGCCTTGGAATATCCGTTCCAGGTCGGCCTCAACGTATGCCGGGCGTGTCAAGCTCGCGTTGTCGCGCAGCAGGCGCAGTTTCAATCCGTCAGTGGCGATGCCCCACCGCGCTGCCTCGTCGGCATTCAGCAACTCCTGAACGATTAAATTCGCTGAACGCTTACGGTGCTCCTCAGCGAATTGGTCGAGGCCGCGATCGAGCCCTTCCCCGGCCGGCGCCACGGCGATGGGAACCCGGCCACCCAGCGCCACCCTCCGCACGGGATAGACCCGGCTGCCCACCGCTCTTGACGCGACCGCCTCCAAGCTGGTGAAGCAGAACACCTGGCGAAGCAAGTCGTCCACGAAAGCCTGCGTCGCGGCGTAGGCGGAGCCGCCGGTGCGAGCCTGCGAGAAGCGTCCCCACAAGGCCTCGGCGATACGCCACGACCGGCCGATCTCGTCACGCAACTTCAGACCCGGCGGGATACGATAATCGGACTCGGACTGAGCCGTCGCCTTCATGGCCGCGACATCGGCAATCATGTCGGGGGCGATCAGGGCACCCTCGACCATCAGGGCGTCGAAGGCGAGACGTGTGGTCTTGCGGCGGGCCACGATCAGACCTCGACCGGCAAAAGGACGTAGAGGCCGATCACGTCGACCGGCATCACTGCTTCCACCTCACTGGCGCCAGCGGCTCGGGCGGCGGCTCGGACACGGTCGTGATCCTCGGCAAGGATCCGCGCGCGATCGGCGGCGAGTTGGTCGAGGTCGGCCCGTTGCTCGATCAGCCTGACTGTCGCGGCCTCCAGCAATCGGCGAACCACTGCCTCTGGCGGTGTGGCTTCGGTTGGTTGATCAAGCAGGGCAAGTGCATCGACGCCCGTTGCGCAAACCACAGCGGACGAAATGCCGCGCCACGCGATCGCCCCAGCTTCCTCGACCAGCAGGGTCTCGGCACGGCCACGACGACGCGTCGTCAGGCGATGGCGGATCCGCAGCAGGGCGACGGTCGTTGCCGCATCCACTGCCTTCGTTGTCCATACACCGGCGCGCGGCAAAGTGGCCGGATCGGGTTCGCCGCCCGTGAGCGCCCGTTCCAATAGGGTTTCGGCGAGGATCGAGGTCAAGGGGTGGGCGCGGTGCACATAGACGGCGCGGCCTGGATTCTGGGCGAAGGAAATCCGGCACGAATGCGCAAGGTCTTCCGCTTCCAGCCGTTCACGGACAACAGTTTCGACGGCCGCGAGCGGCGCTACGAACGCTGCGCCCTGACGGTCCAGTGGCGCGCCCAGGCGCCGCAACGCCCGTGTGACGAAGCGCTCGGTTTCCGCCTCGCCCCCGAGGGCCGCCTCTGTCGCCGACCATTCGGGCAGAACGTCTTCGGGCTTCAGCGTGTTTTGGGCGAACACCGTGCGGCTCTTCTTCTCGTTCTCGGCGGCGTCGGTCCAGGCGCGGTCGATCTGTTTGGCCTCCGTCATCAAGCCGATATCGAAAAAGCTCGCCTGCCGAACTTCGCGCCGCCGGAGCAACACGGCCTTCATCAGCGCCTCGGTGAGGGATCGCTCGTCGCCAGGCATCGGAACCGGCACACCGGTCTCCCGGCGGATTGTGTCGGCTTTCCGCAGGATGACCTGCAGTACGGCGCCGTCGACGGGATTGTTCACGCCGTAGATCAGGATGGAGCGGACCTCGGCACTCGTCTGGCCGAACCGATCGACCCGCCCCTCGCGCTGCTGGTGGCGGGTCGGGTTCCAGGACAGATCGTAATGCACCACGGCATCGAAATTTTCCTGGAGGTTGATGCCTTCGGAAAGGCAGTCGGTCGCGACCAGGATACGTTTTTCGTGCTGTCCCAGAAGGTCAATCCGAGCGCGCCGTTCGTCCGAAGGCAGTTCGCCGGTGACGCTGATTACCTCCCATCCCTTGAACCGCTTGCCTAGCGCCCGCGCCACGGTCTCGGCCGTGGCGATGTAGCGGCAGAAAATTACCGGGCTGAACCCCTTGTTCAGCAACGGTTCAAGGTCTTTGACCAGCACCTTCAACTTGGGGTCGCGTTCCGGCTCGGCCGCCAGTTCGTTGGCCGTCACAATCAGTCTTTGCAAAGCGGGATCGCCGATATCGGCGGCGGGTTCGACGTCGTCGTCCGGACGGTCATCGGCCTCGCCATCGAACACCGCCTCGGCAATCGCCTCGGCCTCTTCTTCCGGCGGGTCGAGTTGGGCGCGCGTCCGCAAAGCTTTCAGGGCGGCAGCCGGGCTGGAGGCGACACAACGCATCAAGGCGAGGGTGCCCCAGAAGGCCAGCCTCTGACGGCGCCCGTCGTCGCCTTTGCGTTCGACGATTTCGGCGCAATAATCGAGCACGTCGAACAGGAATGCCTCATGACGACCATCCAAGCGGTAGCCTTCCTCCAGCCGCACATGCTTAGGAAAGGTGCCTTTCTGGCTTTTCCAGGCGTCGATATCGATACGGCGGCGTTGGACGAAATGAGCGGCGAGCCGCAGGCGTAGCCGCTGCCGCTCGTCAGTCGGCGCGTCGCCAAGCCCTCCGAAGTCGGGATGGAGGAGCGACAGGAGGTTCCAATAACCCTGCTGATCGCCGCTATGGGGAGTCGCGGTCAGCATGACCAGGTGACGATCTTCATTCGCTGCAAGATCGCGCAATAGATCAAACCTACGGTGCCGTGCGTCGCTACGGGCGACGCAGGCATGGGCCTCATCGACGATCACGAATTCCTGGGCTCGGGCAAGGAATTCATTACGTCGCTGCGGCGATTTGATGAAGTCGAGGCTGACGACAGTAAAGGGATAGGCCCGGAAGACGCTCTCACCGGACGGAAGGTCGCGCTCCAATCGCCCGGCCGATGCGGCGGTAACGGCCGCCGCCTGGATCGCGAATTTGCCCTCCAGCTCGCTTACCCATTGTTCCACCAGATGCGGCGGGCAGAGCACCGTGGCGCCGTCGATCTCGCCACGATCATAGAGTTCGCGCAGGATCAGCCCTGCCTCAATGGTCTTGCCGATGCCGACATCGTCGGCGATCAGCAGGCGGACGACATCGAGTTTCAGCGCCATGAGGAGCGGCACGAGCTGATAGGCGCGCGGCTCGAAGCCGATGCGACCGATTCCTCGGAAGGGTCCGGCACCGCGTCGCAGCGACAGTCGCAGGGCGTCCTTCAGGAGGAGGGCCGCCTCGCTGGGACCAAAAGTCGCGCCATCGGGAGGGGCGAAACTGGCCGAGACCAGGGTTCGAATTCGAGGTGCGGTGCCAGTGTCTGGACATCTTCCTCGGAGCCTGACAAGGGGCGAAGCCGCATGACACCCGGACCGGCAGCCGGCAGGACGATCCATTCCCTGCCACGCGCGCGGACGAGATCTCCCGGTGAAAATCCTCCGTCAGCCATTGTCTAGGCCGCCCCGGAAAGCATCGATCGCAGACGGTCCGCAAGCGCGGCCAAGTCGCCAGGTGGATAGATGACGACTTCGAAGCCTTTGTCCTTCAAGCCCGCCGCGTCGGCTTCCGACGCCAAGGCGATATAATGGCGTCGCCAGATCAAAATCTGCGCCTCCGAACCGGCGCGAATGTCGTCGGGCGGTTCGACACCGTGCGCGGCCAGGGCGGCGGCGATCCCGTTGCCGCTGCCCTGGTCGGTCGGCGCGGTTTCCCCAATGGCGGCCTCGTTGGCCGCGGCTCTGACGAGGTTCAGAAGAATGGCGATGGCCTCCTCGCGGCGCCGGTCGATCAGTTCGTGATCAGGCTGGTTGTAATAGGACAGTAGGCACCGGTAGCAGCCGGCGACACAGGTTGCCGGCTCCCGATCTGTTGCCAGGATTTGGTCGGCGGTGATATCGGTGATGTTCTCAGGTGGCGCGAAATGCATGACCTCCAATGCTTTGCGGGCGACCTCGGCGAGCACCATCGGCCGTCGTGACACTTCGGACAACACGCCGGCACCGCCTTCGCTCGCCTCGTAGAACAAGAGCGAGCGGCGGTTGTCGCGATTGGGGGTGGGCTCGCCGAGCAGCTCGCCCTCCTCCAGTTCGAAGACCTGCTCGAATCCGCGGATCAGCGCGTGCTGAACCGTCGCGAAAACCGCGACATCATTTGGCGGCGGCTGAAGACTGAGCAACAGGGCGTTCTTGTGGTCCTCGACGGCAGGAACCACCCTTTGGCTGCCCATGCGGCGCGGATCGCCATCGTCATCCTCGGAGTCGTCGAACTTCTTCCACCATCCCTGCACGGGATCGATGTCGAAGCCGCGCACCATTTTCTCTTTGCGGCGGCGCAGCCCCAGGTTCAGCCGCACGATGCGGGCTCCCGCACCATAGACAAGCTGCGCCACGGCGGTTTCCCCGTTCCGGAAGACCATTTCACGGACGTCCCGATGGCCGTCCCGCTGAGGCCATTCGAATGTCGTCTGCAGCTCGAAACCCTGGCGTTGACGTTCCTCGTCATTGGCGGTGATCCGTTCAGCGGCGCGCGTGGCGACGCTTTCGACGCGCAGCACATTACGGACGATGTCGGCATCGCCAAGCGGCGAGCCGCAGGAATTGCAGCGTTCGGGGGCCACTCCAAAATATCCGGCGCCGCAACTTGGGCAAACGAAAACGGCGTCGGTGGCAATGGTGCCGTCGGTGTCTCTCGCGCCGGCGCCCAACAGCGCGCGAACGACACGATAGCCGCGCCCCTCGTGATAGACGATGGAACGCGGACCGAATTCGGAGATCCCGAGAAACCGCGCCCGTTGCAGATAGACTTGCGACCGTGAGCCGTCGCGCGAGGCGGGAATGAAGGCTTGCAGGGGCAGGCGGGGGAAATTGTAACCCGGCAGGAAGCCTTCGGTAGCGAGATAGCGATAAGTATAATAGTCGCTGCTTGCACTCGCCCGGCCATTCAGCAGCAAATTGATCTGCTGTTCGGCTTGGTTGCGCATCTGATTGGCATCCTGCCGCAGTTTGATGTCGGTGATCGACCGATCGCTCAGGATCTTCTCGGCTTGCGCCTTTTGCATCTCGGCGGCGGAGACCTGCTCGCGCCAGCGATTGAAGGATTGGCTGAACGCCTCGAACGCCGCCTTTGCTGTCTTTTCAGCCAAGAGTGCCTGATCCTCGGCCCAGGGTGCGCGCTCCGGCGTAAGCTCCGAACTGACCATCGCCAGAACCCGCTTCATCGAGTCCGCCGCGACCGCCGCAACACGAAGCTTTGACAGCGTCTCTGCCAAGTCCGGTCGCACTGGCAGATCATCGGATGCGGTATCAAGCACTTCGGCGATATTGGCGGACAATGCGGCTTCGGTCGATGCGAGCCAGATCGCGTGCAGATGGCTGGTGACTAGGTCCCGGTTTGCGAGATCGAGGGTCGGCGCCCGAACGACGCCTTTCACCATGCCGGCGGGATCACGGAAGTAATATTGATCGTGGGGACTCTGGGCGGCGCAGTAGGTGAGAACCAAAGCCGGTTGCCCACTGCGCCCGGCCCTGCCGCTACGCTGCGCGTAGTTGGCCGGCGTTGGCGGTACATTGCGCATATAGACCGCGTCGAGCGCCGAAATATCGACACCGAGTTCCATCGTGGGCGAGCAGAACAGCGCAGGCAGGAAGCGCGGCGGTTCTGGATCGTCCGGCTCCTTTTCGGCATGCTCGGCCAATGCCTTGAGGTCATCCTCTCCCAGCCGGAACCGGCTTTCGCGGTATTGGCGGCGCACGCTGTCAACCTGCGCCGTGTGTTCGCGGGCCTCGAAGCCGAAGATGGCGCGTCCGCCAGCCGCGCCGAGCAAATCGGCCAGGTTGCGATACAGGTCGCGAAAGAAGAGATTTTCGCGTGCCGTTTGCGCCTTGCCGTCACCAAGCGTGAAACGGAGTGCCGAGGGCTTCAGGCGCCAGGCGGAGATGTCATCTCCAAAGGCGGAGCGAAAGCGGACGACATAGCCATATCGTTCGGCTGCGGCCAGCAACGCCCGGATGAGGTCGTCGCCTTCCTGCATGCTGAGCGACCGACCCCAAAGGCTCTTCGACCGCAGCCGACGCCCCAATTGGCTTCGCGCCCCGCCGCGGAGCAGAAGACTTTCATCGCGTGCCTTCAACTTCCCCTTAGCTGGCGGGTCGAGGACGAGCTGTGACCAATTGCGCGGGGCTTCCTCGGGCGCGAAGCCCCAGGGGGGGCGCAGATACTGCCGGCTGAGCCGCGCTTTGACCTCGAGCGCGCTCGGCTCAAGGTCCTCGACCTCAATCGCGAGACCCTGGCGCATGTGATTGAAGAGTTCGTTCAGAAGTTGAAGCCGCTGCACCGGCGACGCAGTAGCAAGCACGGATGATCCCGAGGCGAACAGATCATGCTTGGCGGCGAAGTCTTCCAGGCCGCGATAAACAATCCGGATCAAGCCCAATTGCTCAAGGTTCGGGTTGGTGTAACGCCAGCCCTTCCGCTGATCAATCCAGAGGCGGTGAGCAAGAACGTCGCGCAACGCCTTCTCGGCGTCCTCGGTTTGGAAGCCCTCCAAACTTGGATTAAGCATCCAGTCGGGCCGACGCTCCTTGTCGGCGGGGAAAAACCCCAACGCCTTCTGCAGCGCCGATCCCGATCGCGCCGGGTCAAGGCCTTGATCGTCGGCCTCCTCCAGGGCGCGGAGAGTCGCGGCGCGAAAGAGCGAGACGAAGATGAAATCATTGAAATGTCCGGCCTGCAGCGCCGCGTCTTGCCGATTGTCGGTAAAACCGAGCAGCTTGCGCTTTTCAGCCTTCACCTCATGTTCCGGTTCGTGGAACCAGCGCAGGACCGAAGAGACAAGGACGGTGGTGGCGGAGGATCGGCCTTCAGCCGACAGGCTCGCCAGCCGATTGCCATCGCGGCCGCGCGCGTCATGCATCTGCGAGCAAGTGGGGCAGAAACGGAACTTGCCGGGCAGAAACCATGCCGGGTGACCACTTGCCGATTCAGTTCCGTCGGGAAGCACGAACCGCCGTTCTGGCCGATGGCGCCGGTAATTAGCCTTCAATCGGACTTCGCCGCTCTTCGTTTCCTCCAGCCATTCCTCGGGAAAATCCTCGTCGCGCCCGCGGAAGGTGAACTCCTCGTCGGCGGGTTCCAGCATGAGAAACCCTGGACGATCCGGGCTTGCATCCTGCTGGGGCTCTGTTTCGGTCTCGTCCGGGATTTCATCGATGTCGCGCGCCACGAATCGGGTTCCGCCGGACTCCTCGACCAGCCGAACGGGATGGTGCTCCTGACCGCAGGTTCGGCAAAAATGAAGGGCGTAGAGGCGGACGCCTTCCGGGCGGCCAGGCGCGAATTGCTGCGAATCGAGGGTCACCAGCCGCTGGCCGGGCGCTTCGACGGTCGCATATGCGCGTCCCGCTCCGGACAGGAACTGGTGCAGCTTGAAGGCGAAGAAGGGTCGGTCGGAGCCCTGTCCGCAACGGTCGTGTTCCGACTTGCTAGCGACCGCAAGAAGGTTTCGCAGTCCGGCTTTCGCCGTGTCTTCATCGACCCCGGCATCGGTGGCGAGGCGCTCGGAAGCGATCTTCAGCGTGCAGGGCGTAGCTCGGACGAGCTTGGGTTCAGTTTCCGATTCGCGGGTAACACCAAGGACGGTCTCTACCCAGATCGCAAGCGGCGACTGTCGCAAGCCCTCGTCGCTGATATCGGGGGCGACGCCCGTCTGAATGGCGGCGGCAAGCTGGCCGCGGACGCGTTCTCCCGACAGCGTCGGTTCCGTGGCGCGGCGGAGTGTTTCGGTGATCACATTGTCCGGCCGAACATCGGCGGCGAACAGGCGGGATGCGACCTCGGCGACCACGCGATTGCGGCCTTCCGTCGATCCTTCGCTGGCCATCGTGGCCGAGGTGCCGATGCATTGCAGAGTGCCACCCGGCGTCAACCGTTCGCGGAGGCGCCGGACCAGCATGGCGACATCGGCGCCCTGGCGGCCGCGATAAGTGTGCAGTTCGTCAAGCACCAGGAATTCCAGGCCCTCGCAGTTGCCGATGACTTGCCGGTCGAGCGGTTCCTGTCGGGTCAGCAGAAGTTCGAGCATCATGAAGTTGGTAAGCAGGATGTCGGGCGGCGATTTGGCGATCGCCTCGCGAGTTTCGCTCGACTCCTGACCGGTGTAGCGGGCGAACTCCACCAAACCGGGCGCATTCCGAGCGAACTTACCAAGTTCTTCCTGCTGGGAATTTGCCAATGCATTCATCGGATAGATGACGATGGCGCGCGTGCGCCGCGGCCCACCAGCCTCCCGCTGACGAAGGATTTTATCAATGATGGGGATGAAAAAGCACAGCGACTTGCCCGAGCCAGTGCCGGTGGTCACGACATAGCTGGCGCCCGAGGCAGCCCGCTGAATCGCCTCGACCTGGTGTTTGTAAAGATCGAAGGGTGGCGCGGCGCCTTCCTTCGCGGGGCCGGGCTGTCGGAAAAATTTGGCCGTATCCGCGTGCAACAGGCCGCCCGCCACTAAATCGCTGACCGACGCACCAACCTGAAAGTGCGGGTTGAGTTGGAGGATGGGCTCGGGCCAGAATCGATCGCTGGAATACTGATCGTCGATGCGGTCACGAATGTCCGCCGCACGCATCTTCGTAAACGACCGGGCGAAGTCGCTGTACTCACGGACAACACGGCGATCAAGGTCAAAAACGTCCATATTTCATCCAAACTACTTCAGCAAACTAGCAGCATCGGCGGGGCCGACATTAATATAAGAAATTGAGGACGCAGGCGAAACGTCTTATGTATGTTTAGACGAAACGCCCCCACCCCAGCAGTGTGACCACTGTAACCTCAGCGGTAGCCTTACGCGATGAGGTTATCGTCACCGCCGGTCAATCCGATGCTTTCACGCCGCCGGAAAATCGATCGTGATCCGCAGGCCGGCGTCGGGACGGTTTTCGGCCCGGATATGAGCACCCAGAATTTCGACCGTTCGGCGGACAATTGCCAGACCAATTCCGAAATGGGCTGCTTCTATCTGTTTCGACCTTCCTTCGGTAGGGCGGGAGGAAAAGTTTCGCCGGAAAATCGACTCCAACTGATCGGCCGGCACGCCAGGGCCTTCATCTTCGACGGTCAACCGGACCATGGAGGCCACCGTAGTCACGGTCATCGTCACCGTGCCGCCTTCCGGCGAAAACCCGACGGCATTGTCCAAAAGATTTTCCAAGACCGTTTCAAGGCTGTCCTCGGTAGCTGCCACCCACGCTTTTCCGGCCTCTTTTGCTATGACGTGAATCCCGCGGGAACTGTGAACGCGCTGAAAGGCGTCGGCCATATCGCGGGTTAACCGCGCAAGGTCGACGTTTTGCAAACGGGCGTTGATCAGATCCGCCGCCGTTTCGTCAAGGCGTCGGACCCCTTGGACCAGATCGGTGAGCCGGTCCAGGGCCTGCTCTATGACTTCCAGCGCCTGTCGGGCGCGGGGATCGTCGCCGATGGGAAGCCGCAAGGGTTCGATCGATTGGGTCATGGCGGCGATCGGTCCCTTGAAGGCATGCACATTGTCCTCGGCCGCTTCGCGCATGGCGCGGGCTGAAGCGTTGAGCGTGCCGACCATGCGGTCGAATTCTCCCGCCACCGGAATCAATTCAGGAATGGCGGTGACTTTGGCGAAAGTTTCGGCGCCTTCCCGGCCGCCTTGCCTGATCCGCCGGGCCAATCTTGTGAAAGAGCGCAGATCCACCAAGGTGCCGACCACGGCCATCACTGTCAGCAGGACGATCGCCGCGTAAAGCAGCATCGCCAGGCGGACTTCGGGAGCTTCGGAAAACGGCCGTGCCAATGATGATCCGGCAAGATCGTCGAATCCGTAGGAGGTGATGATCACCCAACAGCCCGCATTCGTGTGCAGCGGCGATATCGACGTCAGCAGTTCGTCCTTTCCCGATGACGCGGCGTAATGAACGGCCAGAGGCCTGGTCCCGGCGCAGCTTTCGTCGAGGCGTGACAAAATCCCGGTATCGCCCAGCCGTTGACGTTCCCGATCCAGATCCGTCGTTGCGATCGCCGGGCTGGCGGCGACCAGAAAGAAGGAGTCGCTTCGTCCCGACGGCCGCAACAGCAGTTTGATACGCACTTGATCGTTGGCGAAATTCTGAACCGTTTTGGCCGCGTCGAGCAGTGACTTGCCATCGGCTTTGTTTAAGATCGGCTCGAATGCCTCGGCGGCATGGCGCCCTTCCATCTGCAGGCTTCGCAGCAGAAAATCCTGCCTCTCGGCATCGGCTTCGGCGAACTTCACATAGAGAATGGCGGGCACGATCATGAACATCGCGGCCAGAACGATGAATTTGCCCGTCAGGGACCGGCTGATCAGTCGCAAAAATCTAGTCACGCGACGGACCTTCCAGCCAGCGGTAGCCGAATCCGGGGTAATTGGCGATTGCGCCGAACGATGAATCCGCCGCCGTGAACTTTTCCCTCAACCGCTTGATCAGGGCGCGGACATTGGTGCGATAGCCCTCGGCGCCATCGCCGGCGATGAAATTCTCGCCGCGCAGCGCATCGTAAATTTCGCGATAGGTAACGTCGCGGCCGGCCTGCGCCAGTACCGAAACGACCCGAAATTCACCGAAGGTCAGGTCGATTACGTGTCCCCGCCATTGCACCGCATGGGAGCCGGAATCAAGGATGAGCGAGCCGCAGTGGAGCGGCAACGCCCCTGTGTCGGTCTGGACAGTGCGGCCGAGGATCATTTCAATTCGTTTGCGCAAGATGGCAAAACTGCGGGTCTTGTCGATGAAGTCGACCGCCCCCCAGGTCAGCGCCGCTTCCTCGAAGAGGGTGTCGTTGTACGACGTGAAAAATAGCGCCGCGATATCGATGCCACCGGCTCGCAGGCGTTTCAGCAGATCAAGACCGGTCATTCCCGGCATTCGCCAGTCAAGGATCAACAAATCGACACCGTTTCCGGCCTTTTCGAGGAAAGCCAGCGCTTCGACCGGATCGCCGAACTGCCGAACCAGGTAGCCGGCCTCCGCCAGATTGCCGGCCAGAACGCCGCGCAACATGTCGTCGTCATCAACCAGGACCAGACGCGTGTTGACGGATGCGTTCATGACGTCACATGCAATTCGGCATAACAGCTGGCGGCGTCACGCGGCCGGGTGCCGTCGCCGTTCCACTGATAGCTGAGGACGCGCAGATCGCCGGCTTTTAGATCCATGAAAAAAATCACATCGAGGGCACAGCCGACCGAACGACGATAGGAAAGGATACGCGCCGCATTATCGTTTCGCGTTTCCGCCGGTGATCCGAGAAACTTGCGGACGCCGTTTTCATCAAGGCCGATCAATTCGTCGGGAGAGGGCGGCTTTGCCGGCTTTGTTACCGCTATGGGCGGATGCCGCTGGGATTTTGCAGGTTCCTCCGCTGGTTTGGCCACCACCGGTTTCGATGTTGCAGGTTTGGGGACGTCATTCGTCAGACCGCAGCCAGCAAGCTGGAAACCGAGGGCGAGAACCGACCCGGCGATATGCCATCGTCGCTTGATCATATGTCCACCGTCCTCGTTCTTCCGATTCTTTTCGTGCAAGTGTGATCCGGAAGAATGAAGGTTTCGGTAACACGATAAGGCGAAGTGACCGCCGCCATTTTATCGGACTAAGAATTGAACGGCTTCATCGGCGTTCAATCTCGTCTGAAACGCGAAGGCGCTCTGCCCGTCGTCTTTCGGAACACGTCGGTGAAATGGCTATGGCTGGAAAAACCAAGATCATGCGCGATCTCGGTTATCGAGCGGCATCCGTCCAGGAGCAATTCCTTCGCCCGGTGGATACGCCGCTCGGTGACGTAACGCCACGGCGGTACGCCGAGGCTGGTTTTGAACGCCTTGCTGAAATGATAGGGGCTGAGGCCGGCTTCTTCCGCCAATTGACCGAGGCCGATCTCCTCGGTCAAATGCGCCTCGATAAAATCGAGCAGTCGTCGTTGGCAAGACGCCCCCAGCCCGCCGCGGATAACCGGCAAAGATTTCACCCCCTCGCCATGGGTGGTAAACAGCCGCAGCGCCAACATCGCGCCGACATGGTCAAGGCACAGCCGGCTGTACCGGTCGTCCAGATCCATGTCACGGCGCAAGGCGGCCACCAGTTTCTCGGTTTCCGGATCATGCAATGCCACCCTTGGTCGCAACTCCGGAAGTTTACCGTCGAAGGGCTCGTCGATGGCTTTCCGGATGAAAGAATCGGTCAATGCAATGGTGAGGGAACGCTGTGTTCCCCGCCACGCGACATGAACCGGTTCATGGGCCGGCGTGACGTGGAATTGCCCGCTGGTAACGGTATGTTTTTCCGCCTGCCTTCTTTCTGATGGGTGCCAGGCAATTTCGAACGGCGCGCCTTCATGCACCACCAGCGTGACTTGTGCAGATCCCATCCAGCTCCCTGGATTGCCTGATGCGGCATGACGGCAAATGACCAGCCCATCGTGGGCGACGCGTTTGCTCACCGAAATGGAGCGGGGCACGATATTGGCGACAAAATCGATCAGTGATGTCTTGGTCACGGCGAACACTCCCCCTGCATGAGAAAAAACACGTCTCACGCGAGTATAATATTTCGAAGAAAAATAAATCTATGTGATAAAGCTGCGAGGTTTTTGTGAGATCTCTGATTGCGCCGTGACGTTTTAATATAGTTAAAGTCTATGTTATGTGTAGGCGCGAAAAAACATGAAATATGTCGATGTATATTTAAGATAACGCCAATTTTCTGACAATGCCCCCAAAATTATGGAAGCAAACCGCTGGTTCATCTATCGATAATAATCGATATTGCCGGTGTTGTTCTTCCCTCGGATGATGTGAGAATCAGGGCGTTTTGGCCCGCTGTCCGGCACTGGCAAGTCGAAGATCCGCGCGGATTTCCCTCCCGCGTGGTTTGCTGGGAGGAGAGCGCCGATGTCGGAGGAAATGGCAGTCCCGTCCTGGATCAATCCCCGCGCCGATTGGCGCGATCCGTCCAGCTATCAGTCTTTGCTGAAACTCGACCGCGTCGGTTGGGCCTGGGAATGGCTGCGGCGAAACCTTGAATTTGTCGCCGCCATGCCGAAATCGTCGGTCGATGTCGAGACGGAACCGCGCGTCATCACATTGGCGGATGCTTCCTTGGCGGCCCGGTGGGGGTGCTATTTCGCCGGGAGCGAAGGGGCTTTCTGGAGTCCCTCCGTTTGTTCGTCCGTCCTCACACTCGACGTCGAGCCTGCGATGTCGGAGGGCGAAGACGCCTTCGACGCCCGCCGCCTTGCCTATATGACCACCGTCTTGCGCTTGCCTGGCGTCGAGCATCTTCTGTTCAGCGATGGCCAGCGGCATCTTCAACTCGTCGTGACGGCGGGCAGTGTGCTCGATGGACCGGTTCGTTTCCGCTATGCGCTGTCCGGCTTTCAACAGATCGAAGCCAAGGCCCTGGTTCTTCAGCGTCTCGGTCATCTTTGGCGGCAAGGACGCTTGCCACATAACCTTTCTCCACCGGAGCGTCGCGCCATGCGCTGGGTTTTGCAGCTTCGCGCCCTGGATGGCATGCGTGCCGGAGCCAGCCACCGGGGCATCGCGGCGGGGATATTCACCGAGAGAACCGTTCGCGAAGACTGGTCTGGCCGATCGGATTACCTGCGTCTGCGCATCCAGCGCCTTATCCGAGGTGCCGAAAAGATGGTGTGCGGTGGGTACCGGGAACTTCTCGGCTGAGCCGGGGCTGAGAGCGAGAGGGGAGGATGGTAGCTGTGAAGGGATCTGAGATTGGCGGGAGAGTTTCCCGCACCCCGTTCGACAGAGTCTGCATTCGATAAGGATGCTCGCCACAAAACAGCAGGAGGTTCCGATGACCGAAGTTGGCAAGATATCAGTCTGCTTGATGACGCTTTTTCTTCTTTCCGCCTGCGATGACAGGCAAACGCTGACCGAAAGTCAGGCCAGGCGGACGCTTCAAGACTATTACGACGCGCATCCGGTTTGCGCGTCGATGGCGATCGGATTCCCGGTTGAGATCGCCAATGTCACTTACCTCAAGGGGACGATGGAGGCCTTGACCGAGGCCGGTTTGATCGTCGTCACCGGCACCCGCTACACGGTGACGACGGCGGGTGAAAGCGCCCTGCATCCGGGTGCCGACAAATTTCTGGGCGGAACCGACATTTGTTTCGCCAAGCGCGATATTCAAAAGATCGATGGCATGACGATCCCGGCCGATGCGGCGGGCCTGAAGACCATGCGGGTTACCTTTGACTATGCGTTGAAAAATGTCGCGCCTTGGGCGCGCGAGTCGGCGATCGCCGCAGCCTTTCCGCAGATCGGGACCCTGCTTGGTAAATCGGGCGGCCAGGCTGTCGATGTGTTGGTGCAAACCAACGATGGCTGGAAACACGAACGGGACGTCCGGTAATTTGGCGTCTTCGGTGGTCGGGACGACGGAATGGTCCGACAGGCGGAAGGATAGAGGGAAAGAGCTGTTGGGGACTTTGTGACGGGTTCGGTGGCGAGAGAGAGTCTTTCGTCGGTCCGTCACGGAGATAACCCATGACCCATATGTTAATTCAGGACGCCGCCCGCGATCATTCCGGCGGCTACAAGGTGGATGCGAGCCGGGGCAGCCGAAACGGTCGCGTGTCCTCGGAGTGGTTCTCGCGGCCGGCGGATGAGCGCTACTTGTCCTTGTCGGATCTGTTCTCCGCCGTGCGCGGTCGGACCGAGCGTAGCCGAACCCGAACCGTGGAGAGTGCTTCGATCCGGGTGGATGCGAGCCGCGATGACGCCGAGCGGCTGACGCTGATGCTGCCGGGCTCGGAAGCGCCGGTCGCGCCGACCCATTGGAGTTTTGGTCAACTTGCCGGCTTGGTCAGTGCGCCGGCCGCCTATTTGCGCCAGCTCCCGGCCCCGCTCGCTGCCATTAACCTGCAATATGGTCTGACCTCGCATCGCGCCGAACAGGTCAAAACCCTGGAGATCGAGGACGGCCGCGTCGAACTGCGCGCCATCACCGGCCCCGACTATGGCCGCATCTATGACCACGAGCTGGTCGTTGCCGTACAGAGGATCGCTGGCAATGGCACGGGCGATACCCGCTGGAAGGTGCCGGGCGTGCTCGATTGGTCGACCGGCATCTACAATCCGCGCGTCGACATCACCGAGGACACGACGACGCTCTATGCCTCGGACCGCGACGTTTTTCTCTTCCTGGTCGATGACCTCAATCCGATCGAGGCAGGACGGCTGCCGGATGGCTCACCCGATCTCTATTTCCGGGGCTTCTATTGCTGGAACTCGGAGGTCGGCGCCAAGACCCTCGGCATGGCGAGCTTTTATCTCCGCGCCGTGTGCCAAAACCGTAATCTCTGGGGTGTCGAGGATTTCGAGGAGATCACCATCCGCCACTCCAAATACGCGGCATCGCGCTTCGCCCACGAGGCTGCGCCGGCCCTGACCCGGTTCGCCGATTCGTCGCCCATGCCGTTCGTCAATGGCATCAAAGCGGCGCGGGAGAAGATCGTCGCCCGCACCGACGAGGACCGCGACGAATTTCTGCGCAAGCGGGGTTTCTCCAAGGCCGAAACGACCAAGATCATCGAGACGGTGCTGGCCGAGGAAGGCCGCAAGCCCGAGAGCGTGTTCGACTTTGTTCAGGGCATTACCGCCATTGCCCGCAACAAGACCCAGCAGGACGCTCGGCTGGATTTGGAATCCCGAGCGAAGAAGCTGCTCGACCGCGCAGCCTGATTTCAGGAAGCCGGAAATACGGAAACCCGTATCTCCGGCTTCACGTCTTTCCGGATGACGCCGTCCTCAGAGGAAGAGGGCGGCGCTTCGCTTTGTGACGGGTGAAATGACCGAGAGAAAGGCTTTCGGCTGCCCGTCGCGGAGCATATCCCGATGGCAACTGTTCAGAAGATCACTCTGTCGCCCTCGCGCGACATTCCCTTCAACAAGCTGGTACTCAGCCAGTCGAACGTCCGGCGCGTCAAGGCCGGCGTTTCGATCGAGGAATTGGCCGAGGACATCGCTCGACGCGGTCTGCTGCAGGGCCTCAGCGTCCGGGCCGTCGTCGATGCCGGTGGCGTCGAGACCGGCATGTTCGAGATCCCCGCCGGCGGCCGACGCTTCCGGGCGTTGGAGTTGTTGGCGAAACAAAAGCGTCTGGCCAAGACCGCGCCGGTGCCGTGCGTCGTGCGCGAAGGCGGCATTGCGGAGGAGGACTCGCTGGCCGAGAACATCCAGCGAGCGCCGCTGCATCCTCTCGATCAGTTCCGCGCTTTCCTGGCGCTTCGCGAAAAGGGCCAGTCCGAGGAGGAGATCGCCGCCGCCTTCTTCGTCTCGGTCAATGTGGTCAAACAGCGACTGAAGCTCGCTTCGGTCTCGCCCAAGCTGCTCGATATCTACGCCGAGGATGGCATGACGTTGGAGCAGTTGATGGGCTTCACCGTTTCCGGCGACCATGAACGTCAGGAGCAGGTGTTCGAGCGACTGCAGCATTCCTATGACAAGCAACCCTTCGTCATTCGTCGGATGCTGACTGAGGGCGCGGTGCGTGCCGCCGACAAGCGGGCGCAGTTCATCGGCATAGAAGCATACGTCGCGGCCGGCGGCACCGTGCTGCACGACCTGTTCCAGGGCGACGACGGTGGTTGGTTGCAAGACGTTGCCCTGGTCGATCAGATGGTCGTCGGAAGACTGAAAGATGAGGCCGAAAAGCTTTCCGCCGAAGGCTGGAAATGGACCGAGGTTGCGCCCGATCTTCCCTACGGGCATAGCTTCGGCCTGCGTCAGGTTCGTGGTGAACCGATCCCCTTGACGGCCGAGGAGGACGCCGCGCGGGATGCTTTCCAGGCGGAATTCAATCGTCTGTCGGAAGAATACGACAGCGCCGACGAACTGCCCGACACCGTCGATGAACGCCTCAGCGAACTGGAAACGGCGTTGGAGGCTTTCGAAAATCGTCCCCTCTCGTTCGATCCGGCCGAGGTCGCCAGGGCCGGAGCCTTTGTTAGCATCGCCCAGGACGGGACCTTGCGCATCGAACGTGGTTACGTCCGACCCGAGGATGAGTTACCGATCGAAGAACCGGAAGTGGATCCGAACGATCCGGCCGAAGCGGAACAGAGCGTCGCGGCGAGCGACGAGAACGATGGAACCGTTGCGCCCGAAGCCGACGCGCCA